>Ga0126306_10000410_pt1 | contig 19506 bp, 16 predicted proteins | sample Plot27_FD_92592 | JGI IMG/M metagenome (GOLD analysis project Ga0126306, IMG submission 92592) | Serpentine soil microbial communities from UC McLaughlin Reserve, CA, USA - Plot27 | ecosystem: Environmental > Terrestrial > Soil > Grasslands | place: USA: UC McLaughlin Reserve, Lake County...
CGGTCAAATCGCGCGTCGATCCGCGGCAGGTGAAGGTCATGCTGGCCGAATCATGCGAGGAGGCCTTCACCAGCGACGACTGGCTCTTCGAGCTCAAGCTCGACGGCTACCGCCTGCTGGCGTAGAAGCGCGGCAACGAGGTGCTGCTGCTCACCCGTAATGGCCTCGACTACACCGCCGTCTTTCCCGAAGTCGCGCGCGCCGTGAAGGCGCTCCCACACGACGCCTGCATCCTCGATGGCGAGGTCGTCGTGATGGACGACCAGGGCACGCCGAGCTTCGCTCGCCTGCAGCGGCGCGGACGGCTGAAGAACTCACTCGACATCGGCCAGGCCGCGGTGGAGCTTCCCGCGACGTTCTTCGCGTTCGACCTGCTGGCCTTCGAGGACTTCGATCTCCGCCGGGTTCCGCAGGTCGAGCGCCGCCGGCTGGTAATGGACGTCGTCCCCAGGCTCGGTGCCGTGCGGGGGCTCGATCACATCGCACGCGAGGGGGAGCTGATGTTCCGCGAGGTGACGAAGCTCGGCCTCGAAGGGATCATCGCCAAGAAGGCCGACAGCACCTACACCGCCGGCCGTTCGGCCAACTGGCTCAAGATCAAGGCCGACAGCACCGGCGACTTCGTGATCGTCGGCTACACCCAGCCCAGGGGAACGCGCGCGTTCATCGGTGCGCTGCAGCTCGCCGAGTTCGTCGAGGGCCGTCTGTGCTACGCGGGCCGCGTGGGCACGGGGATGGACGATGCGATGCTCGCGACGCTCATCGAGCTGCTCTCGCCGGACATCCGCCGCGATGCACCCTGTCACGGCATGGCGGTCACGCCGGGTGCGGAACCGTCGCCGAGCGAGGGCATCCCGGAGACGTCGGCCACGGTGTGGGTGGAACCGCGGTACGTGTGCGAGGTGCGGTACCGCGACGTCACGCCCGACGGGTTGCTCAGGCACTCGGCCTTCCTTCGCCTGCGCGACGACAAGCGCCCGGACGAGTGTGAGCGGGCACGGGGTGCGGATTCCTCGACTCGGGCTGCGCCCTCGCTCGGAATGACGGATCGGGCTGCGCCCTCGCTCGGAATGACGGAGACGGAAAGTGCAGATGCCTCGACTGCGCTCGGGGTGACGGCGAACGCCGCGACCGGTGTCATCCCGAGCGAGCGCAGCGAGTCGAGGGATCTGCACCCCGTGAAATTCTCCAACCTCAACAAGGTCTACTGGCCCTCGGAGAAGTACACGAAGGGCGACCTGATCGAGTACTACCGCGCGGTATCGAAGTGGATCCTGCCCTACCTGCGAAACCGTCCGCTCGTGATGACGCGGTTCCCCGATGGCATCGAGGGAAAGCAGTTCTATCAGAAGGATGCGCCGGAGTTCGCGCCCGAGTGGGTCCGCACACAGCCCATCTGGAGCGAGGAGAGCCAGCGCACCGTGAAGTACTTCGTCTGTGACGACGAGGACTCCCTGCTCTACATCGCGAACCTCGGCTGCATTCCCATCCACATCTGGGCGTCGAGCGTGGGATCGCTCGAGCAGTGCGACTGGTGCGTGATCGATCTCGATCCCAAGGAAGCCCCCTTCTCCGACGTGATCCGATGTGCCCAGGTGCTTCACCGACTCTGCGAGCAGATCGGGCTCCAGCACTACGTGAAGACCACCGGCAAGACGGGACTGCACATCATGGTGCCGCTGGCGCGCCTCTGCACGTACGAGCAGTCACGCACGTTGGGCGAGCTGCTCGCGCGCGTGATGCTGCGTGAGGTCGGGGACATCGCGACGATCACTCGCCACGTCACCAAGCGCGGCGACAAGGTCTACCTCGACTATCTCCAGAACCGCCACGGGCAGACGATCGTCGCCCCGTTCAGCGTGCGTCCGCTGCCCGGGGCCACGGTGTCGATGCCGCTGCGGTGGGACGAGGTCGTCGACGGGTTGAACCCGAAGGACTTCACGATCCGCAACGCGATCGAGCGGATGGAGCGGCTCGAGGCGGATCCGGTCGCGGCGGTATTGAGCGAGATACCCGATCTTGCGGGTGTCCTCGAACGGCTCGCGGAACTGCTGTCGTCCTAGCCGATGGCGCGAGTACTGGTTTCAGGCCCCGCGCCCTGGCCCGTCGCGCTTCGCTTCTCTACTATCGGACTCCCCTGCGCTAGGAGAGCTTGCCATGCGAATCGGACACGTGCTTCCAACGGCCGCAGCGATGCTGGTGTTCCTGGGGAGTGGACGGTCACTCCGGGCGCAGAGCACCGAGACCGACGAGGTCAAACGCGTCATTCGAGAGGAGACGGAATCCTACTACCGGCGCGATGCGGACGCGTGGATGGGCACCTGGGTCAACGACTCGACCGCGATACGAACCTTCATCACGAGCAGCTCATACAGCGTGGCGCTCGGTTGGGACAAGTTCGGACGGAGCACCGTCGAGTCGATCAGGAAGGAGTCGACGCCGCAGGTCGTGCAGGTCGACCGAACCAACTATGTAGTGCGAATCGATGGAGGGCTCGCGTGGGCGGAGTACGACGAACGCACCACGACTCCCGGCGATAGCGTGCCGCTCATCGCTCGACAGCAGCGCACGCTGGTGAAGCAGAACGGCAAGTGGAGGATCCTCTCGGCGGGCAGCTTCGTCGAGAACACGTTCGGCACCTTTCCGGGCGCGGTCGAACTTCGGCTCGAGGGTGTCGGATCCGACCTGCTCGGAGCGAATCGCCACCGCGACGCGATCAAGGCGCTCACGCTGAACGTGGAGCTTTTCCCGGGCTCCGCCGTCGCCCATCAGCGTCTCGGCGACGCCTACGCCACCGCTGGCGAGACGAAGCTGGCGGTTCTGAGCTACGAGAGGAGCCTGGCAATCAATCCGAAGAACGAGGCAGTCACGGTTGCGCTGGCGAAACTGCGGGAGAAGAAATGATTACGGCGTCGTGGTGCTCGCAAGCCTGAGGTAACGCACCGGATTGTACCTGATACCCACGGCCAGGCGATACGTCGTCATCCGGTAGCTGCTCTCGGTCGTGGGCACCGACACGCCGGTGAAGTTGTACGCCGTCATGTTGCTGCGCATCGCCGACACCGCGGTCGTCACTCCCACGGTGTTGGTGAGGAAGTACTCCACTCCGGCGCCGGCCACCGCGCCAAAGCCGCGACCGTACCTAACGGCGCCCGACCGGATCGACGCGGGACCGAAGCCGAGGTCCTGATTGCTCAACGATTGGGAGACATGCTCGAACCCGACGCGCAGATCGGCGAACGGACGCACGCGGTCGTTCCAGTTCTTCGGGCGGATACGCGTGCCAAGTTCCGCCGTCTCGGTGACCGCCGGCCCGCCCAGATAGGACGCCGTGAGGTCGATCGTCCACGACAGGTAATCCGTCTGGCGCCAATCGAGGCGCGTACCGCTGCCGAAGCTCGTCCACCGTGACGTCGGACTTCCCGCCGCGAGGCCCGGTGCCGCGACGCGGCTGATGAGCGGGTACGCCTCCACCGAGTACCGCGACCGCACGAACGCCTGGGAGCGGGCGATGGCTTCGGGCTGTCTGCCGTCCGGCATCGGCAGGCCTGGAACGCGCCCACCGATTCCCGGCGCGCGCCGCTGCGCCGTGGCGACGGATGGAATAAGGAGCGCGACGGCGATTACCGCGGTGCGGATACGCATGGTGTCCTCACAGGCGAGGTACGGTTCGGTGATTCCACAGATTGGATTCGCCGCGTGACGAATGCAAGTCGCTAGTGCCTCGGTTCATCCACTCGGAGTCGGCTCGAAATGCACCGAGGATCGAGAGCGGAAGAGCAAGTACGCGACGAATCCGAAGATCGCCAGATGAGCCCCCAGCGCGGCTGGCTGCCCCACACTTATCACGACGTGCAGCGCCATCCACCCCGCGAGCAGCCACCGCGCCCAGTTCCGGCCACGGACGACGTAGATGCCACCGACCAGTGCCGCGACGCCGACCGCCAGCACCTGCAGATCATCGGCCGCAAGATGGGGAGAGGGGACAGGCCCGACGAGCGGCGCGATGCCGCGATACACGTCGAGGACACCGAGCGCGAGGAAGAGAATTCCGATGGCCAGGACGGAGCGCAGAGGCTTCCTCGCGTTCTGCGCCTGGCCCGAGTTGGAAGGCGTCATAGGGCGAGCGCCTTCGCATCGCGCTGCCACTCGGTGAGGATCTCGAGGACGCCTTCGGCGGGCTCGTCGCCGGGCTCCCACGCGACGGGCGACCCCGCGTTCAACAGCAGCCGTCCCACCTCGGCATAGTCGTGCGCGCGCTCGAGGTGCGACCTCGACCCTTCGGCCGCCCAGACGAGCGGCTGTCCATTGAACTCGCGATCGCGGACATCCGGTGACGCGCCGCGGGTAAGCAGGAGCCGCACGGCGTCCGGCCGCCCAGCCATCGCGGCGCTGTGGAGCGCGGTCTTGCCGATCTCCTCGTCGCCACGACTCGGATCGAAGCCGCAGTCGAGCAGCAGGGTGAGCGCGGAAACGTCTCCCTGCTCCGCGGCGCGGTGCAGCGTCACGTAATGCTCGGTGGTGATCTCGTCGCGCAGCATCCGTCGGGCGGCGAGCATCGATTCCACCGTCGCGCGATCTCCGCGTCCGCACGCCGCGACGAGCCGATCCACTGGCTCGAGCTCGTCCGCGGCGCCGCGCTCGCGCAGCCAGTCGCCGACCGCCTGGTTCCCGTTCAGCTCCGCGACCGCGAACGGTGTTCGGCCGTCCGCACGCCGGCGGGAGGCGTCAGCGCCTTTCGCCACGAGCCGCTCCACCATGTCCACGTCCCATCGTCCCGCGGCGACATGCAGTGGCGTCTCGCCGTTGGCGGCGAAGACCGGATCGGGATCGGCGCCATGCTCCAGCAGCCAGTGGACTCCGACGGGCGTCAACGACCAGTGCAGGATCGCGTAGAGCGCCTGCGCACCGTCCGTGGCCCACGGTTGGTTCACGTCCGCGCCGTGCGCAAGCAGCAGCTCGAGCACGGCCACGTCACCGGCGCTCGCCGCGAGCGGCAGCGTGACACCGTCGTTCGGGTCGGCGCCCCACGTCAGCAGCAGCTCCGCCAGGGCCGGCAGTCGGGTGGTGCGGGTCGCTCCCCACAGCACGGGCCGTCGCACTCCGTGGTGCAGCCAGGGAAAGCGGGTGTTCGGGTCGGCCCCGAGCTCCAGTAGACGCCGTGCGATCGCCACCAGACCATCCGCACGCGCGGCGGAGGCCCAGCCGAGCGAGGCATGACAGACATAGTGGAGGGGCTCCCAGTCGCGCGGCCCGCCGGGCTCCGTCGCGAGCGCGGGACGACGGGCCAGGTGCGCCTCGACAGCGGTCGCGTCGCCCAACACCAGCGCGGTGTGGACGCTCGCGCTCGCGATGCGCGGGAACAGTGCGAGCAGTCGCTCCGCGCGCGCCGTTCGTCCGTCGGTGGCGGCCTCCACGAGCTCGCGCACGGCTTCGTCGAAGCCGAGCGTCATCTCCTCGACGCGATCGCGCAGCGCGTTCCACGACGGGAAGCCATGCTCGCGCGCGATCACCGACTGGGCGTCGTGAAGCGCCAGCGATGTCCGGGCGACCTCGTCGTCGCTCGCCTGGGCCAGGGACGGGAGCGCCCTGAAGCGCGCCAACGCGGCGGGGTCCGCGGCGCGCGCCGCGCGGAGAAGATCCTTCGCCTGTCGCCTGAGCTGATCGAGGTCGGGCGAGTCTGGCAGGGGGCGGGGAGCCGGCATGCGTCCTCCATGCTGAAGGCCGGCGGTCCGCAAGCTGGCCAGCACGGAGACGATGTGCCGTCACCAGAGGCTTTCGACGGGAGGACTCAGCCCTTCGCGCGGACCCGCGGGCGCCCCGAACGCCCGTCCCCATGATGGTGGCGTCCGCTACGCAGGTCAAGCAGGCGCCCACCTGCTGTGCTCGCTTCACGCGTATCCTCCGCTGGGGCGATTCGTCCCGGATACGTCGATTGTCGAACACCCACTCGGTATGGGCCGATCCTCGAGCCGCGCAGTCGAGCCACAGAACCTTGCCTCGAGAGTGCGCGATCCACTGCAAGGCTCGACTGCGGCGGCCGGCCGGGACCACCTCACGGTGTCACACATGAATGACGCGAGCGAGACATACGCGCGGCAGATCGAAGCCGCTCGAGTGGCAGTGGGCCGAGGCGATCGGTCGACTGCCGTCGAGGTTTTGAAAGCCGCCATCGAGACCACGCGCGACACACCGGCACTCCATCGGGAGCACGCGGCGGCACTCGTCCGCCTCGCCACGATCGAGCAGGAGCTCGGGCGGCCCGCGGAAGCCGAGCGGCTCCTCACCGAGGCGGTCGCCATCGGCGAGCGGAACCTGGGCGCCGACCATCCGTCGCTCAAAGTGGCACTGAACGAGTTGAGCCGGCTGCACATCCGACAGGCGGACTACTCGCGCGCGGAGCCGGTTCTCAAACGGCTGCTTCACATCGCATGCGGCAAGGGCGATCGTCACGCCGACGTCGCAACGGCGCTCGCGGGACTCGCCGTCGCGAAGCGCGGACTGGGCGAAGCCGCCGCGGCGGAGGTGTTGTATCGACATGCGCTCCGCATCCGCGAGGAAGTGCTCGCGCCGGATCACATGGCCATCGTGATCACGCTCGAGCAGCTGTCGGAGACGTGCGCGATTCGCGGCAACGTCGAGGAGGCGGTCACGCTGCTCCAACGTGCACTCTGCACGCGCGAGGGCGCACTCGGTAGCGAGCACGCCACGGTGCGTGGACTGCGTGCACGCATCGCCGATCTCGAGCGTCGGATGTCGAAGTCAGTCGCGAGACCGGCCGACCGCCCGGCTGCGCCCCCGAACCGGGCGACCGAGGTGGCACCGGCTTCCTCCGCGCCGCCGATGCTGGCCGACGCGCCGTCACCCCCTGCGTCGTCGCCCGAGCGCGCAACAGCGGACTGGCGCGCGACGCCGGCCCGGCCCCGATTCTTTGCGTCGACCGCGACACAGCCCCTACCGCAGCGCGCGGGCGAGCTGAAGTTCCTCTATCAGCCCATTCCCGCCGCATCGCGACCCACGCGCCCGACGAGCGAACGGGTGCCGACGCCCGCTCATTCCTCGGCCGCGGTGGCGTCGCCGAAGTCCGACACGGCGGAGCTGTTCCCACTCGCGCAGAGCGCCACTCTCGCGCGTACGGCGCCTGCGGCGCAGGCCGTCACCCTCCCCCATCCTTCGGCGTCCGCGATCAGCCCCGTTCCCGGGATCGCCGATGCGCCGGCGAGCGGCGAGTCCTCGCGCGACATCTCGACCCTGTTCTCGTCGATGAAGCGGGCGGTCCGCCACGCGTCCGCCGGCGCGGCGGTGATCGCGCTCGCGATCGCCGGCTTCGACCTCAGCTCGTCCGGCGGGAACGAGAGCGAGCGCGGTCCCAGCCCGACCGGCGCCGATTCGCGCGCCGCCGTCGTCGCGCCAGCGGCGACCGTGAAGTCGCAGGCCACGATCGGCCCCTCGGCACCCGAGGCGGCGAGACCGAGTGACGCCTCCACCGCCCCCATCGCGGTGGCCACCCAGCAGGCGCGGGCAAGCGAGATGCCTTCGGCCATGCCAAGTGCCGCGGTCGCCGTGCCGAGCCTCCGCAGGCTGGTCGTTCCGAGGGTGGCGATGCCGAGCCTCGACTCGCTGATGGGGAGCGCGACGAGGGCGGCGCGTGACGCCGAGCCGGACCCGGTGACGACGGCAGGCGGTCTGCTGACGACGGCGAAGAACGATGACGGCGGTGTGATACCTCCCGTACTCGTCACCGCTCCGACGCTGCGCTTTCCCGACGAGCTGCGCGCGCAGCGGGTGCACGGGGAAGTCGTCGTGCAGTTCCGCGTGAACGACAAGGGCCGCGTCGACGCGTCGAGCATGCAGGTGATGCAATCGAGGCACGAGCTGTTCACCGCTGCCGTGCGATCGGCGCTGCCGAAGTTCCGTTTCGAGCCGGCACGCTCGGCGGCACCCGGGTCGAAGCCGCAATCCGCGTGGGTGCAGTTCCGCGCTGAGTTCACCGCGCGGAACTAGCACGCACGGAGCTAGCACGCACGGAACTCGCGCGCACGGAGTGGGCGGCCAGCGCGGCTATCGCAGCGGCGCAAGCAGGTCGATGTGCTCGAATGCATGAGGCACGCGCACGTCGACTCGGTCGATGGCACCCAGCTCCTTGATCCACTGGACCGCCGTCTCGAAGTCATGCGGTGACGACGGGCGCGTCGATTGGTCGAGCGGTCGAGCGGGGTCGTCCCAGCTCGTGAGGATGACGAGCTTCGCGCCAGTGGTCAGCACGGTCTCCCGCCAGTAGTCCGAGGCGAAGTGCTCTCCTCTGGCAACCAGACCGGAAACGCTCAAAAACACGATGTCCGCGTCGACGCCGATGAGCTTCCCCGGCTCGAAGCCGGGCTGACTGACGATCAGAACACGTCGGCCGGCGCGTTCCACCAGAAGCGCGTAGTTGGCACCGGTGCGATATGCCGATGCATGCAGCGGCGGCGTCAGCGGCACGGCGATCTCGCCAGCGTACGGGTCCGAGGCCGGTGGCGCTCTCGGCGACTCGATCGCCGTGAGCTTGAAGCTGCCGTACGCCAGAAAGGCGCCGTCCTCGAAGGTGCGAATCCGCTCTTCTGGAAATTCGAGCCCTCTGGCGATGTTCCGCGTGGATCTCGATCCGGCGACGTCGGCGTTCATGCGTGCCGCCACGATCGGAACATCCATCGCATGGTCGAAGTTCGAGCGCGTAGCCATCACGACCGCCAGTGTGGAGACCCCCGCCCTCTCCAGCGCTGTGTTGACGCGAGTCGTGTCCGGCGAAATGAGCTCGTCCTGCACGCTCTCGCGCGAGAGTCGCGAGAAGTAGGGATCCACCAGAATGCCGGATTTTCCGTCGTACACGAGGATGGTAGTCGCCCCCATCCATCGTGCGCTGAACCTGGCTGCGGGGAGCGCGATTCCGGCCGGGGCACTCCACCAGGCAGAGCCGATGGCACCCACGAGAAACGTGCCGGCCGCCACTGGCGCCGACCAGCGCGAGAGCGCCCATCGCCAACGACTCGTCATTCCCTGCCCTCGCTCCCGATGCCTCGTCGTGCGCCCTCATGGCTGCTCGGACGCTTCATGCGCGCGGGAGGATGGCTCGCTGGGATGGCATCGCCCATTGGACCATGGGTCACGCCTCACGGAGACTGACGCGCACCGCGCTGACTCAGCGAAGCGGGATTCGCGCCGCTCACCGGGAGGCGTCGTCTGTTCAGCGCCGCGTACGACAGGACCAGGAGGCCGACGACGATCAGAGACATGAACACCGCCGGCACCGCGAGCTGCTCCGACGCGAAGTTCGCCTGCGCCAGGGCGATCGCGATCCCGGGGTGCCGGAAGGCAGTGCAGAGAGCGAGCACGGTTCGATCATCGTGCACGGGCGGGCCCAGCAGATGTCCGATGAGCAGCGCGAGCACCGTGGACATCGCGATGACGAGGAGGGTGCCGTCACCAGCGAGGAGTCGGAACGCGGGTGCCGCGCCGGCGAGCTGCGGCACGACGGCCACCAGGAGCAGCGCCGTGCCGGATCGCGCGACGAACTGTCCCCACCGAGCGCTGACGGTCGGCGCCAATCGCTGCAGCAGCACGCCCAGGGCGAGCGGGATGACGACGGTGAATTGCGCCTGACGTGCGATCTCCATCGCGGGTATCGCCAGCCTGAGGCCGACGATGCTGTCGAGCAACGCGAGGCTGGCCGGGATCGTGAACACCGACAGAGCGGCCGAGATGGCGAGGAGTGAGGTCACATATGGCCGCTGACCTCCCGCCTCGCGCTCTCGCTTCGGGAGAAATGGTGGTACCGGCGACAGGGCCAGCATCACCAAGGCAATCTTGACGACGGGCTGAAGCGAGAGCCGCCACGCGAGCACCACGACGATCGCTGGCGCAAGCACCTGCATCGACAGAATCGACCGCAGCAGAAGCGCCGGTTTCCGGAACAACATCGTTCCGTCGCCTCGTCGCCCCGACATTCCTGTCCCGAGCACGATCAGGAACAGACTCGCCTCCAAGGCGAGCGACAGCAACCTGGCAGCAGTCATGACCGACTCCATCGCTCACGCGGCACATCATGGTACTGCGTCGTCGATCTTCGTTGCGCGCCGGAGTGATCTCGATTGGACCTAGGGTGCAGCGTGGAGTGTCGCTGACAGCGTGACTACAGCCTTGGTCCACTCGCAAGCGATCCCCTCACGCGTCCACGTTCCCTCACGATCGAGGAGCGTTCACTTCCGGAGAGACGGACGCACCGCCGAGGGAACATGATGCAAACGAACCATCTGCACAGATTCTTCTGGCGCGAACGAAATACGGACCGCTCGGTCACGGCGGGGCGTGTCACCCTCGATGCGTACGCGTTGCTCGATGTGGCGCGCGAGCCGCTGGTACTGCACATCCCGCGTCTCACCTCGGCGCGCTCGTACATCGTCACGATCGACGACTGGTTCGACGACACCACGATCGACGTCGCCGGCATCGCGGGTCCGAAGGGCAACGATTACGTCATCATGGGCCCGGACGCTCACGTCGCGGCGCCCCATGACCTGCCCCGGCTCGCCATGCGCTGTGCGCAGGGAATGGTGGCGGTGCGCTTCCTGGTGCGGGGCGAGCAGGATGTGGCCGCGACGGCGGAGGCGCAAACCGGCTTGCGGCTATACGCCCTGGGGCATCACGGAAGGGGGCACCCGCCACGCACGAGGAATATCCTTGCTCTCTGCTCGAGCGCGCTCACTCGTCGTCGGCGTGGCGTGCTGCGCGGCACGAGCTGACCTCGCGCGTGCGGGAGACGCGCTGGAAATCATCGCTCCGATGGAGCGATGCCGAGTCTCATGACGCCGAGCGACGCGTGCCATCGACCTCCGCCTCATCGCCGATCGTCCGGCACAGCAGATGGCGGATGCGCGTGATCAGCACGTTCACATCGAAGGGCTTTCGCAAATAGCCGCACGGGCCAGCGGCAGAACAGAGCCGGGACGACGGGATGTCGTCGTGCGCGGTGATGAAGATGATCGGAGGTGGCGTGGCTATCGACCGGAGACAATCCTGCACCTCGAACCCGCTCAGTCCGCCGAGATGGACGTCGAGCACGATGCAATGGGGCGGCGCGCCGCGGCCGAAGCGTTCGAGGAACTCTTCGCCCGACGCGAACGTCTCCACGCAGATGCCTTGAAGGCGGAGGACTCGTGCGAGCGAGCTGCGAACCGATGGGTCGTCATCGACGACACTGACCCAGCGGTCCGGCGGGATCGTCGCGTCGGACGTCTGGCGTTCACTCAGCTGATACACCTGGCCTCCCTCCGTGACAGACCCGAGTGCGGTTCGCGGAGAATCTCTAGGCGGGACGTGATTGAACCATGGTACCTAAGGCCAACCGTTGGAGGCATGATAACCGCGCTCGCGGGCCCGCCTGTCATGCTCGTAACGGCCAGCGGTCGGCGGCAGTGGCGCCGAGGTCGCGCGCCGGAGTAAACACTCTGCGCGAGAACGGCGACGACGGCCACCGCAACTCCGTGCAGCAGCGAGACATCGCTCGAGGTAGTGCCTTCGTCCAATGCGCGTCGGTTCGTGCCGTCCATAAGCTCGGACGTCATGCGACTCGCAACCGCCATCCTCGCCGCCGCAAACGTGAGCTTGGCGATGAGCTTGCTCTGCGTCGGGTTGCGCGCCAGTCCCCAGGACGCCCGGTACCTGCCGCGCCACCGCGCCCTGCTCTTCCGGTCACTGCTGTCCACGAGCGTGATCACACCACTGTTCGCGCTCTGGGCTGCGCTCGTCTTCGAGCTGCGCCAGCCGGTGGGGGTGGCGCTCGTCGCCCTTGCCATCTCACCACTGCCATCGTTTCTCCCGACTCGGACCATGAAGCTGGGAGGCGACACGGCATTCTCCCGGAGCCTGTGCGTCGTTTCAGGGGTGCTGGCCGTGGCGCTGGTCCCGATATCCGTCTCGCTGCTGGCCACCGTCTTCTCGCCACCGCACGTCGGCCCGGGAATGGTCGCCGGGCTCCTGGCCACGAGTGTGCTTCTCCCGCTGCTCGCGGGCGCCAGCGTCAGGCGACTGGCGCTGACCACCGCGAACCGCGTCGTGAAGCCGATCGCGATCGCCTCCACCGGCATCCTTGGCATCGCGCTCGCGGCGTTGCTCCTCAACGCGTGGCCGGCGCTCCCGCAGGTCGTCGAGCACGACACGTTCTTCGCCGTCGTGCTGATGGCCCTCGTGGGGCTCGGAGTCGGGCACGCGTGTGGCGGCCCGGCCCGAAGGGATCGTACCGCGCTCGTGATCGCCACCACCGAGCGCCATCCCGCCCTGGCGATCGCGATCGGCACGATCGCCTTCCCGAATGACCACGTCGCCGGAGCGGTGATCCTCTTCTCGCTGTTCGTGGGGACGATCGCGACCGTAGCGTACATGTCGTTGAGCCGGTTCACGCTGCCACGCCTGTAGAGGTCACACCGTGATCGCAGCCGCTGCTCCACTGCTTCACTTCTACGATGTGGTTCAGGACGTGCTCGAGTGTCTCGGTGCGATCTCCATCGTGGTGGGCAGCATACTCACACTGGTGACGCTGGTGCCGCAGCTCGTGGCCCGCCAGCACGTCAGCGTCACCGAGGCCCGCTATCAGCTCTCACGATATCTCGCGCTCGCGCTGGAGTTCCAACTGGCGTCCGACGTGCTCGGCACGGCCATCGCGCCGTCGTGGACCGCGCTCGGCCAGCTCGCCGCGATCGCCGCCATCCGCACGGCGCTGAACTTCTTCCTCACTCGCGAGATCAACGAGGAGCGGAGACGTTTGGCGGCGGCGGTGCCACCAGCTCGAACGGCCGCGCATCAGAGCACGGGCGCCATCAGACCGGCCGGATGACGCAGCGGAAGCCCACGTGTGACGTGGAGGTGTCGATCGGCTCGGGGAATCGGGCGGCCGGGCGGTAGCGATGACAGTAGTTCGCCGAGCAGAGGTGCGAGCCACCCTTGAGCACCTTGCGCGGGATCCTGACGTCCGGCTGACGGAGATCGTAGCTCTCGTCTCGAGCGCAGCCGCGCGGATTCTGCGGCACGCAACAGCTCTTCGTCTTGTCGTGCTTGTGCCGCGGTGCATACCAGTCGTCGGTCCACTCCCACACGTTGCCGATCATGTCATAGATCCCGAACCCGTTCGGCGGAAACGCGCCGACCGGCGACGTGCCCTCCCAGCCATCCTCGAGGGTGTTCTCATGGGGGAACTGCCCTTGCCAGAAGTTGGCCATCGGGCGGCCACTCGGCGCGACCTCGTCGCCCCACGCGTACGCGGCTCCTTCGCGTCCTCCACGCGCGGCCCGCTCCCACTCGGCTTCGGTGGGCAACTGCTTGCCCGACCACTTCGCGAATGCCTCCGCGTCGGCGTGCGCGACGTGCACCACCGGATGGTGCTCCAGACCTTCGATCGATGTGACGGGCCCACCGGGATGGCGCCAGTCGGCGCCGAGCGTGAACGACCACCAGTTCCGGATGTCGCGGAGATCCACTGGCTTCGCCGGCTTCCGGAAGACCATCGATCCGGGATGCAGCATCTCGGGCAGCGCGCCGGGATACTGCGACGGATCGGGAGCGATCTCGGCGAGCGTGGTGTGCTCCGTATCGTGGACGAACTGTGAGAAGCGGGCGTTGGTCACGGGACGGCTGTCGATCCAGAAGCCGTCCACGGTCACGTCGTGCGCCGGTGCCTCCTCGGGATAGTGCGCGTCGGATCCCATGCGGTAGGTACCGCCCGGCACCCATCGCATCCCGGGTCCGGGTGCGGGCCCAGGTGCGGCCGTCAATGGTGCGGATAGTACGTTGCCCATGAGTGCCTCCTGACCACGGTAGTCGAGCGTCTCTGCGCGAACGGCCCGCCACGTTCGCGTGGACATGCCCCTCCGAGTAGTAGACCAAGGCCTCATAACGCGCACGGCGGTGCGACGGTCTTATGTCCCCGTGAACGCGATGCCTCACGTGTCACGCCGTGGACCTTTGGTCAATGCGTGCAATCTCTCGCGCGTCCTAGTCTTGGCTGAACCCCTTCGAGGTCAGCAAGCCATGCAAGACCCCATCAGCGAACGCTGGCCCATCCCGACGCTCGAGCTGCGGCCGGCGCTGGAGCTTGCGTTGACTCTGACCCGTGCGGACATGGGCGTGCTCATGCTGCGCGACGAGACGGCCGATGCGCTGCTTCCCGCGCTCGGCTTCGGATTGTCCGACGAGGAGTGTGATGCGATCGGCTCGCACAAGGCGGGCATCGGACCGTTCGGGCTCGCGCTCACGGAGCGCCGGCGTGTCGTGATCCGCAACGCGTCGGCCGATCCTTCCGCCCTGCCCGCACTCGCGAAGCGGCTCGGCTTCAAGGCGATCGAGGTACTGCCGCTCTTTGGTGACGATGGACAGACGATCGGTGCGCTCGGCCTCATGTTCCGGCAGCGTCGCACCGCCAAGCCGCGGCAGGCGCACCTGGTCGAGCTCACCGCCGCGCTCGTGGTGTCGGCGCTCACGCAGGGGCGCCGGCGACAGGCCGCTGAATCGCAACGCGCGGCGGCGGAAGCGAGCGGCCGCGCCAAGGTGCAGCTGATCGCACACATGAGCCACGAGCTGCGGACGCCGCTGCAATCGATCGCCGGCTACATCGAGCTGCTCCGCATGGCGGCACCGGAGCCACTGACGTCGTCGCAGGCGTATCTGCTCGACCGCATGCTGGATGGGGAGCAGATCCTCGTGCACGTGGTGGACGATCTGATCACCTTTTCACGGCTCGAGACGGGGCATCTCAACTACGAGCTGGGCGCGGTGTCGGTACGGGAGGCGTTGCGCGTCACCGAGGCGATCGTCGCCCCGCTCGCGCACGCCCGCGGCGTGCGGCTGAAGGTGGACGAGTGCGCGGCCGATCTGTGGGTGCACGGCGACGACGCGAAGGTGAAGCAGGTGCTGGTCAATCTCGCCACCAACGCGGTGAAGTTCACGAATCGCGACGGCGACGTCTTTCTCGCCTGCGAGGTGAAGCACGATGACGTGCTCCTGCACGTGTCCGACACCGGAGCGGGCATTCCGTCCGACCAGCTCAGCGAGATCTTCGAGCCCTATGTGCAGCTCGACACCCCACTGCTCGACAGCTCGGGCGGCTCGGGACTCGGGCTGGCGATCAGCCGGGAGTTCGCGGCGGCGATGCACGGCGACCTGACAGTATCGAGCACGGTGGGGCTCGGGTCGACGTTCACCTTCCGGCTCAGGCGACATACTCCCGAGGTGGACGATGCTGCCGCGGCCGTCGCCCGCGCGGAGGGTGCGTCGATGCCCATGCTGCGGATGATGGAACCGCCCTCCGTCGCACTGGAGCACTGAGCCGCTGCCCGGTCTACGCCTTTGATCCCATGGAGCTTTGGCGGCCGCGGCAGCGAATTGTAGCGTCCTCGACCCGGCAATCGGAATATGCTACCCACGCGACAGATCGCCCTCGACTTTCCGCCGTCACGTCCGCCCTGGACGAAATTTCGCCTGAACGCGGAGCATGCGGGTCCAGTGCCCCACCGTGCCTCCACGACGCCACCGACCGTGCTCGTGATCGACGATCACGCGGACAGTCGCACCATCGGACGGCTTCTCCTCGAGTCGGCCGGCTATGGCGTCATCGAGGCATGTACCGGGCCCGAAGGTCTCGAGGCTGCCCGGGAGTGTCTCCCGTCCGCCGTGCTCGTCGACATCGTGCTCCCCGGGCTCGATGGCTGGCACGTCGCACGTCAACTCCGCTGGTCTCCGCCGACCCGGCACATGGTGCTGATCGCGATGACCGCGCTCGGCGGCGTTCCGGACGTGACGCGATCATTCCAGGTGGGATTCGACGAGGTGCTGATCAAGCCCGTCCCGCCGATCCAGCTTCTGACGACAGTCCAGCGCTACGTGGGCAGCCCCGATGTGCGCCGGCCGACCTGATCGCAACCGGTTCCGCTAGGGAGCCGCATCCACGTTCGGCTCGTACCGCCCCGGAGCGCGCACTCGCTCCGGAGCGCGGCTCACCGCATCCGAGAGCCGAACGTCGGACGCGCGCACGGCACCAGGAACCAGCGGCAAGGTGAGATGCAGCACGGCGCCGCCGTCACCGGTCTCCGCGCGCAGGTCGCCGCCGTGCTCCACCATGATGGACCGGCTGATCGCGAGGCCCAGCCCGACACCCTGTGCCTTCGACGTGACGAACGGTTCGAAGACCTCGCTGAGCCGCTCGTTGGCGATCCCCATACCCGAATCCGCGATGATCAGGTGCGCGTAATTCGACGCCGGGTCGTGCCGAAGCGTGATGCGCAGCCGGCGCGATTCCACCGGCACCCCCGCCATCGCATCGCGCGCGTTCAGGATGAGATTGATCAGCACCTGATGCATCTGCGTGCGGTTGACGAGAATCGGCATGGGCACGCTGCCGACGTCGGACTCCACCACGATGTCGTGCCTCGTGAGCTCGGCGCGCACGAGGTCCAGCACCTCCGCCACGATGGCCGCCAGCCCTGCGACCTCTCGCTCGATCTGTTCGCGGCGCATGAAGCTCCTGAGCTGGTTGATCACAATGTCCGCGCGTTTGATGTCGCGCACGACATCGTCCATGATGGCAGACAGCAGGCGGTACTCGTCCGAATCGCCCGCGAGCTGCGCGCGGTGACGTTCGAGCAGGACTCTGGCCGACTCCGCATTGAGCATCACCGCGCCGATCGGCTGACCGAGCTCGTGCACCATCGTGCCCGAAAGCTCTCCCATCGTGGCCACTCGGGCGAGATGCGCCAGGGCCTGTTCACGTTTCACGACCTCCTCATCGCGTCGCCGGCGTTCCGTGACGTCGCGAACGACGCCGATGATGCGGTTGCTCGGCCCCGCGTCCCCCCGGACGCGTCGGGCGGTGGTGGCGATCCATCGCTCGTCGCCACTCGCGCGAACAATGCTGAACTCGTTCACGAGGATGGGGGACGCCGGTGCGGGCGTATCCAATAAACGCGGCTCCTCCTGAGTCGGATCGCGTCCGAGCAGCAACTCCGCGATTCGCCCCACCCTCTCCTGGTAGCCCTCGATCCCGAGCATCGCGGCGCAGTGCGCGCTCATCCAGAGGTCGCCGCTCACGACGTCGAGGCTCCAGAAGCCGAGGTCCGCGGTGGCCGCCGCCAGCTCCATCCGCTCCTCGTTCTCTCGAATCGCCACGCCACTCTGGTGAGGCTCGGTGACGTCGATCCCGATGCCGGTCGCGCGGTAGGGGGTACCGTCCGCGCGTCGCAGGACGATGCCCCGGGTGAGGATCCAGCGCCAGCTGATGTCGCGGTACAATACCCTGCACACCGCTTCCGGGATCGGACTGTCGTCCGACTCGTCGCGAGGCGCCGTCGACTCCTGCGCCTTCTGCAGGTTCGCCTTGAACGCGGCGCGATCCGCCGGATGCATCCGTATCATCCAGCTCGACAGGTAGCGGCGGTCCCAGGGCGGGAGGTCGAACATCGTGGCGAACTGCTCGTCGACGACGGTCTTGCCCGTCGCGAGGTCGACGTCCCAGACACCGATGCGAGCCGCCTTCAGTGTGAGTGCGTGCAGCCGCTGACGATCGCGCGACTGCGTCACGGCGCTCTCGCGCTCCTCGATCAGCATCGCGAGCATCTGGAGGGGAATGGCGACGAGCACGAGAAAGATCTGGATGGAGCGCGCGGCCTGCTCAGGCTCCAGCCCACTGAATGGACCGCCACCGAGCACGGCGCCGCGAATGGCGAGGCAGGTGACCACCAGAAGCGCGACGTTCACGCCGCGCGAGCGGAACCGCACCGCGGCCCACAGCAGAACGGGCAGCGGCGCATAGAGCAGCGACGGTCCCACGTGCCAGGGCGGCATCAGGACGAAGGCCGCGACACAGACGGCGAGCGTGAGCGCGACGAGCATCGCTGCCTCTGCGCTCCGGCGCACCGTCATGTTCAAACCGGCGCTCCAGTCGCGTGAGTCCAGAGAGAGGATCGCGGGCACGATCACCTGAGTCGCCAGCACATTGGCGAAGAACCGCGTTCGCCAGACGTGCCAGTACGAGCTCTCCCCCCAACCGTTCAGTACGACGAACCCCGCGTCGAGGAAGGACGACGCGAACGTCGCGAACAGGCTCACGCCCACCACGAACACCCACAACGCGCGCATGGACTCGATCCGGCCTCGCCCTCCACTGAATCTCCGCATGATCGCCGCACCGAGCAGCGCCTCGAAGCAGTTGCTGACGAACCAGCACAGCATCATGGGGATCGGCACTCCCCCCTGGAGCTGCACCGCAACATGCGCCGGAAGGGCCGCCGCGATGATGATCCACCAGTAGCGGGTGGGGGTGAGCAGCAGCGCGGCGATGAGCGTCGCGTTCGGCGGCCAGAGCACCGAGACCGTATCTGGCCTGATCGTGAGCGCCAGTCCGACCTGGGCACCGAGGTAATACGCGATGCCGGTGCCGACGACGACGGCGACCGCCCGTCGCGGCGTCCAATCGTATGTACCCGCTTCCTGAGGAAGGACGACGGAGCCTGGCCACGTCGCGCTCATCGTCAGCAGCACAGTGTCGGTGAGATTGTTGAATTTGTGATATTCACCAAATGAGCGATCCTGGATGCGCTGTCAAGAGCTTCGAGGCACGGCGACCGACGCATCAGTTGCACGCGACTTCGCCGTCGACGCATTTATCGAAATACGGAGCTGAAATGCGCACGACGGCTCGACCCGACAGCTCCACTCGAGCCGGCACGTGCCCCCAACGTCTCATAGGCCACTGGCGCCGGCGAGCCGAGCTTCCGTCCACACTCGACGCGCCGCTGTAGTCACCGAGGAGGCCGATTGGGGCCGCATCTCACTCCGGCGGCGGGGTGGACGAGTCGGGCGTCGGCGACCACGAGCCGGGCGAGCGCGGCGGTGGTCGGCCAGTTCTTTCGTTGCCTCATCGTGACGACACTCGCTGGATGCTTGAGACCGACCGGTGCCATACGTGCGTGAACCTCTCTACGCCAGGAAGCCGATGTTCAGGGCAATCAACGGTCCGAGCAATCAGGGAGCATGTTGGCCCAAAGTCCAATGCCGCCCGTCGCCCGGCCCGCGCTCTATCGCTGGCCGCCGGTCAGTCTTAGTATCGCTGTACCTCCGGGCCCCCGGGCGCAGCCATCCTCCGGGCCGGCGGTGCCGCCACGCCTTCTCGCTCCGGGAGTACCGGTTCTGTTCAGCTGCTCACGCTTTCGGGATCGAAGCCACGTCGGCTCGCAGCTTCTCATGTGCGTCACCGCCGTCGTTGCGTCACGTGCCCGTGCTCTCGCACGCCCTCGGCTCCGCCGCGGCCGTATTTCATCGGCGGCCGACGCGCCGTCGCGCGATTCTGACAGGAATATTCACTCGATAGGGAAGGCCTCTCATGGCTGCCATGGCCCAGTCGACGATCGTAGTCGTCGACGACGACGAAGGAACGTGCCGCGCGCTCGCCCGTTCGCTCAGCTGCAACGGGTATCGCGTTCGGACATA
>Ga0126306_10000411_pt1 | contig 19505 bp, 19 predicted proteins | sample Plot27_FD_92592 | JGI IMG/M metagenome (GOLD analysis project Ga0126306, IMG submission 92592) | Serpentine soil microbial communities from UC McLaughlin Reserve, CA, USA - Plot27 | ecosystem: Environmental > Terrestrial > Soil > Grasslands | place: USA: UC McLaughlin Reserve, Lake County...
CAGTGTTGTTGCTGATCGGCCGCACGATGATGCGGGCGAGAGGCGACCGCTTGCCCCAGTACGAGTTGTTCCGATCGAGAACGACCCGCTGTCCGATCGTCCACGAGCCGAACTTGTACGGCCCGGTGCCGGTCGGGTGCTGGAACGCATAGGTACCGGTCGGCCGGAAGGTGCCGGAGACGAGCTCGCCCTTGTTGGCCTCGTAGCGCCGCATCGCGGTCGGGCTCTGGATCGCGAACGCCGGCAGCACGAGCGACGGGACGAACGGGCCCGACCGGCGGTTCAGCCGAACGATCGCGACGTAGCGGCCGGCACTTCGACAGCTCTTGTAGAGCGGCGGCCCGAGACCGGTCGACTCGTTCTTCTTGAACCCGCCGAAGAGCTGGCGATAGTAGAAGCTCGCCGACGCGTCCTGGAACGGGCCGGTCCAGTTGTACCAACGGTTGAAGTTCGCACAGACGGCGGCGGAATTGAACGGCGTGCCGTCGTGGAACTTGACCCCACGGCGGAGGTTGAAGGTCCAGGTCTTGCCGTCCCTGCCCACGCGCCACTTCGTCGCGAGCTCCGGTACGAGCGTGGTCGTGCCCGGCTTGAGCGCGACGAGGCTCTCGAAGATCTGTCTGGCGATCCGGAAGGACTCACCATCCGAGACCAGCGCGGGATCCAGATAGGTCGGATCCGACGCTCCGGCGTAGATAAACGTGACGTTGCTGGCGGCGCCGGCCGCCCCGAGCACAATCAGGCTCGAAGCCGCGACTAACGCCGCAAATCCTCTTTTACCCCTCAACTCCGTACTCCTTTCGACTGCGGCCTCCCCGTGGCGGCCATACGCACTGGTTAAGAACTTATGACGGTGAAGCAGAAGAGAGGTTAACGCGCCGCGTGCCACGAAGAAATCGGAGATGCGCCGTACGACGTTCCTGTTGCTCGTCTACCTCGTGATCGGAGTCGTCGTCGCCTACGCGGAGAATTACCTCGAGAACGTCGATCGCACGAAGCGACTGATCTCGGCGGCTCTCGCGGTGGTCCTCTGGCCGCTCGTGCTGGTCGGCTTCGACGTCAAGGTGACCTAGGACGCGAGAGCGCGGGGAAGCCGCGCTCTCGCGAGACCGTCTCTTTCTGGCGGACTAGTTCGCGGAGACCGCGGCCAGGTCGCGTAGCGCCGCCAGCCGCGCCAGCGCCTGCGCTTCGAGCTGCCGGACGCGCTCGCGCGTCAGGTCGAGCTCGTGGCCGATCGCCTCGAGCGTCCAGGGATCGCCTTCGAACCCGAAGCGCAGCTCCAGGATCCGCCGCTCGCGCTCCGGCAGCGCATCGAGCGCCCGCCGGACACCCTGCTTGCGCAGCGACTCCTCGGCCTCGTCGAACGGGTCCGCCGCCTCGCGGTCGGCGAAGAGATCGCCGAGCTCGCCCTCGTCGTCCGCACCGACCGTCTGGTTCAGCGAGACCGACGCGTGGGCGGCGCCGAGTGCCTCGTCGACGTGCTGCATCGGGAGGCCGGTGGCCTCCGCCAGCTCTTCCTTCGTCGCCTCCCGCCCGAGCTCCACCTCGAGCCGGCGGGCGGCGCGCGACAGCTTCTGCTGACGCTCGACGACGTGGACCGGGACGCGGATCGTTCGCGCGTGGTTCGCGACCGCGCGCTGCACCGACTGGCGGATCCACCAGGTGGCATAGGTGGAGAACTTGAACCCACGGCGCCAGTCGAACTTTTCGACCGCCCGGTTCAGGCCGAGCGTGCCCTCCTGGATCAGGTCGAGGAACGGAACGCCGAGCCCTCGGTAGCCCTTGGCGATCGAGACCACGAGGCGAAGGTTCGACTCGATCATGTGGCGCTTCGCAGTCAGGTCACCGCGCTCGATGCGCTTTGCGAGTGCGACCTCGTCCGCCGCCGTCAGCAGCTTGTGCCGCCCGACGTCGGCCAGGAAGAGCTGCAGGCTGTCGGCCGAGCCGACGATTGCGTCGGGATCGGGCTGCGCCCGCTCGGCGGCGGCCTGCGCCGCCTTCTCGCTTTCAGCGCGCGCTTCGCGAACCTCGAGGCCGATCGCCTCGAGCTCGCGCGTGAGCTGTTCGATCTCCTCTTCGCCGAGATCGTGCTCGACAGCGAACGCCTCGAGCTCGACCGGTTCGATGTGCCCGCGCTCCTCACCCTGCTCGATGAACGGGCGCGCCTGTTCGCTCTCCAACAGTTCTTGAAGTTGATGCTGTGTCAAAGCGGCTCTCTACGTCCTTTCAGACTTCGCGGCAACCTACTTACTCTAAGAGGTCGGTCGGACCTCAAACATTCGCATTGTGTGTCGAATTTCCTCGCTTTTCCAGCATGAAGCGCCCTATGCAGGGGTTCTGCAAGAGAAACGTTTGCTTCTCTTGTCCTATTCCGTTGTGCGTGCCCGGCGTGCGAAGAACCCCTACTTACTAATACGTCACCGGGAGACAGAGGTTTGTTGCGGTTTCGTTATTCAGCTGCGGTTGGTTGCGGCGCTGGCGCGGTTTTCTCTTCTTCGCCCTGCTCGGCCTGACGCTTTCGCGAGACGGGGAACTCGAACTCGACCTTGCCGTCCTGATCCATCACGAGCCGCGCACGGAACGGCTTGCCGGCCCTGGAGCGGAAACCTGAGAGCACTTCACGTGTCTTCCCCTCCTCGAGCAGCTGGCGTGCGATCTCGGGCGTGAGCGTCCGTCCTGCCACCCGCTTCCAGATCACGAAGCCGCAACCCGGCTCCTCGCGGCTCTTCCAGCTCGTGCAGCCGTAGGCCTTCGCGTTTTCGCGGATGATCTCGCCCGTCTCGGCGCCGCAGCGCGGGCAAAGCCCGAGCTCGGCGCGCTCCGGACGCAGCTTCTCCTTGTCGAGGGCGGCGATCTCGTCGACCGTCGACTTGGCGAAGTCCGCGATGCCGTTCATGAAGGCCGAGCGATCGCCGCTGCCGTGCTCGATGTCGCGCAGCTGCTTCTCCCAGTCGCCGGTGAGCTCCGGTGACGTGATCGGGTGCGCCTCGAGCATCGTCACCACCTGCAGCCCCTTGGGCGTCGGCTGGAGGTCCTTGCCCACCCGCTCGACGTACTCGCGGCGGATCAACGTCTCGATGATCTCGGCACGCGTCGCTGGAGTGCCGAGTCCGCGCTCTTTCATCGCCTCTCGAAGCTCCTCTTCGTCGATGAGCTTCCCGGCGGTTTCCATCGCGGACAGCAGCGTCGCCTCGGTGTAGCGCGGCGGCGGCTTCGTCTCTTTCGACTCGCTCTCGGCCTCGACGCATTTGACCTCCTGGCCCTGCTTCAGCTCGGGCAGCTCGCCCTCACCTTCGGCGTCCTCGTCCTGCTTCTGCGGGTCGTCGGCCTCGAGGCCGTAGACGCCGCGCCAGCCGGCCTCGAGCGTCACCTTGCCCCGCGTTCGGAAGCGCTCCTGCTCGACCTCGGTGACGATCGTCGTGCGCGCGTAGCGCGCCGGCGGATGGAAGACGGCGAGGAAGCGCCGCGCGATCAGGTCGAAGATCCGGCGCTCGTCGGGCGAGAACGTGTCGAGGTTGTGGTCGATGTCGGTGGGGATGATCGCGTGGTGATCATCGACCTTCGCGTCGTTGACCACCCGGCCGAGCGGCAGCTGGTCGAGCGCCAGGACGTAGCGGGCGCCGTCGGCGTACTCGGCGATCGGAACGAGCGTCGCCGCCGTCGGCTTCAACTGCGGGACGAGGTCGCCCGAGAGGAAGCGCGAGTTGGTCCGCGGGTACGTGATCGCCTTCTTGCCCTCGTAGAGGGACTGGGCCGCGCTCAGGGTTCGGCGCGCCGAGAAGCCGAAGCGCCGATTCGCATCCCGCTGCAACGACGTCAGGTCGTAGAGGAGCGGCGCGCGCTCGGACTGTTCCTTGCGGTCGACCGACTCGACGCGCCCGGTCTTCCCCTTGACCTTCGTGACGATCTCGTCGGCGCGCTTGCCGTCCTTGAGCCGGGTCTCGTCACCCTCGAACCAGAGACCCTCGTAGCGCGGATCGAAGGTGGCATGGACGAGCCAGTAGGGCTCGGGGACAAACGCCTGGATCTCGCGCTCGCGCTTGACCATCATCGCCAGCGTCGGCGTCTGCACGCGACCGAGCGAAACGACGCCGCCGACCCAGGCCCGACCGCGGATCGTCGCCGCGCGCGTCGCGTTCATCCCGACCAGCCAGTCGGCCTCGGAGCGGGAGCGGGCGGCCTCGCGGAGCGGCTCCAGCTGTTCATCGGGGCGGAGCTTGTCGAAGCCCTCGCGAATCGCCTGCTTGGTCATGGACGAGATCCACAGGCGCTCGACAGGCTTGTCGACGCCGGAGGTCTCGTAGACGTGAGTGAAGATCAGCTCCCCCTCGCGGCCCGCGTCGCAGGCGTTGATGACGCGGTCGACGTCGTCGCGCTTCAGCAGCTTGTGGATCACGTTCAGCTGCTTCTTCGACTTCGCGTCGCGCGGTCGGACCTGGAATTCCTTCGGAACAATCGGGAGATCGTCCATGCGCCACTTCTTGAAGCGCTCGTCGTAGTCCTCGGGCGGAGTCAGCTCGAGCAGGTGCCCAACCGCGAACGTGACGACGTACTCATCGCCCTCGTAGAACTCCTTGTTGTTGTCGAAGCTGCCCGGCAGCGCGTCGACGATGTCGCGCGCAACAGAGGGCTTCTCGGCGATGACCAGGGTCTTCACGCGTTTGAGCGTAGCGAAGGTCGCCAACGCTGCCTGCTCCGGACAGGTGATACTCCGCGCCCGTGAAAACGCGTACGTATCACGTGATCGGGGTGCTGACGACGGGGCCGGTTCGGCGGCTTTTCCGGTTCAAGAGCAAGGGGGAAGAGCATCTTCCACGCCAAGGTGGGTTCGTCCTCTCTGCCAATCACATGTCCAATCTCGACCCGTGGCCGCTCGCAATCCCGCTCTATCCCGAGCGTCAGCTGCGGTTCATGGCCAAGGCCGAGATGTACAGGCGGCCACTGAAGTGGATCCTCGAGGGCGCAGGCGCCTTCCCGGTCCGGCGCGGGATGGGTGACGAGGATGCGATGCGGCGCGCGGTCGAGCTCGCGCAGGCAGGCGAGGTGGTCGCGATCTTTCCCGAAGGCACCCGGCGGAACAAGGGCGTGGTGAAGAGACACAAGGCGAAACCGCGCTCGGGGGCGGCTCGTGTGGCGCTGCTGGCAGACGTGCCGCTCGTGCCGGCGGCGATCGGGGGCACGGAGAGCCTGCTGAAGCTCGGCCCGCTCCGGGTGGCCTACGGGCCGCCGATCGAGCTCGACGACCTCAAAGAGCTGGACATCCGCAGAGGCTCGAAGATCGCCACCGAACGGCTGATGGAGGCGATCCACTCGCTCGAGAGAACGCTGTGAAGCGCCCTCTGCTCGTAGTGGACGGGGACTCCCTCGCCCACCGCGCCTACCACGCGATGCCGAAGACGGTCAACCGGGGTGCGATCGTCGGCTTCACGAACATGCTGTTGCGGCTGTGGGAGATGGAGGAGCCGCGGGCGGTGCTCGTCGGCTGGGACACGCTGACTTCGCCGACCTACCGGCACGAGGCCTTCGAGGCATACCAGTCCGGGCGCGAGTTCGACCAGGCGCTGCTCGAGCAGCTCGGCATGCTCCCGGAGCTGGTCGAAGCACTCGGCTTCGCCGCGGCGAAGGGTGCCGGCTACGAGGCAGACGACTTCGTCGCCGCGGCGGTGCGCTCCGAGGAGAAGCGCAGCGGCCGGGCCGTCGTGGTGACGTCGGACCGCGATCTTTTCCAGCTGGCGACCGAACAGACCGTGATCGTCACGCCGATCCGCGGCGTCTCCGAGCTCGCGCGCATCGGGCCCGACGAAGTCCGGGAGCGCTACGGAGTCGAGCCGGCGCAGGTGCCGGACTTCATCGCGCTGCGCGGCGACCCCTCGGATCGCCTGCCGGGTGCCCGCGGAGTCGGGCCGAAGACGGCCGCGACGATCCTCGCTCAGTACGGCACGTTGGAGGCGGCGCTCGACGCCGGACGATTTCCGAATCAGCGGGAGGAATTGCTGCTGTATCGACGAATTGCGACCCTCGACGCCTCCGCCCCTCTCCCTCCCCTGAAGGATCAGTCCCCAACATGGACGGAGGCGTCCTCCCTCGTTCGGAGCTGGGGCTTGAACCAACTGGCCGACCGGCTCGCGGCGCGCGCGCTTCCTAGTTAAGTGGACGTCGTCAGTCACGCGGATTACGCGCGGCTGCATCCCACCGGCCGGCATCCAGAGTCGGGCGAGCGAATCCGCGTCCTCCACGAACAGCTCGGCGGCTGGATCGAGCCCATCCCCGCGACGCGTGACGACATCGAGCGCTGTCACGTTCCGGCCCTCGTCGGCGTGATCCGAACGACGACCGAACCGATGCTGCTCGACCTCGACACCGTCTGCACCGAGACCAGCTACGAGGCGGCGCTGCTCGCCGCAGGCGGGGCGATCGAGGCGGCGCGCGTCGGTGGTTTCGCGATCGTCCGCCCGCCCGGCCATCACGCCATGCGCGATCGCGCGATGGGGTTCTGCCTGTTCGACAACGCGGCGATCGCGGCCAGGCACGCGCAGACCGAGCTCGGAGTGGACCGCGTGGCCATCGTCGACTGGGACGTCCACCACGGAAACGGAACCGAGGACATCTTCCGCGACGACCCGTCTGTCCTCTTTGTCTCGCTCCATCAGTGGCCGTTCTATCCGGGAACCGGCGGGCCCGACGAGCAGGCCGAGACGCTGCTGAACGTGCCGCTGCCGGCCGGCTCCACCGACGAGGACTACCTCCGGGTGTTCGAGGAACAGGTTGAGCCCGCCGTTCGTCGCTTCGATCCCGAGCTGGTCATCGTCTCGGCCGGCTTCGACGCCCACGAGGAGGACCCGCTGGCCGGGATGCTCGTCACCGAGGCGGGCTTCCGTGAGCTCGCCCGGCGCTCCGCAGCGTTGGGACCGAAGGTCGCAGCGGTGCTGGAGGGCGGCTACAACCTCGAGACGCTGCCCCGGCTCGTCGAGGCGGGGCTCGAAGGCTTCACGGGCTAAGAGAACGGCCGACTTTCGCCGGCCGTTTGGTAAGGAGGAGGAAGAGCCACCGCCCTCACCGCGAACTGTTTTGCGGAGGAGAGAGGGTTGTGCTCTCAGTATCGGCGCCGCGCGGCAGGTTGTCGTCGCCTTGCTCGGGCGAACCGAACTCACTCAAATTGGGTGATTTCAGCCCCGGGCTGCCCCAAGGCTCTCGAGCGCCTCGCGGCGCGACGAGACGTCCAGCTTGCGCAGCAGGCTCTTCACGTGCGAGCGAACCGTGTGCTCGGAGATATAGAGGCGCTTCGCGATCTGGTCGGTGCCGAGGTGCTCGTCGAGGAGGAGGAGCACCTCGAGCTCGCGCGCGGACAGGCGGCGGGCAATCGACTCCGGCACGCCGCCGTCCGAGGGCCGGCCGCTGCGAACCTGTTCGAGCAGGCGGCGGGCAACGAGACCCGACAGCGCTGCCTCTCCGGCGGCGGCGCCGTGGAGGAAATCGACGAGACGCTCCGGCGGCTCGGTCTTGAGCAGATAGCCGGCCGCCCCACCGCGGATCGCGGCGAGGAGGTTCTCCTCGTCGCCGGAGGCAGTCAGGACGACCACTTCACACTCGGGCGCCCCGGCGCGTAGCCGGGGCAGTGCCTCCAGCCCGCCCAGTCCGGGCATCGACAGGTCGAGCAAAACGACGTCGGGCTGAAGCTCTGTGGCGAGATCGATCGCCTCGAGGCCGTCGCCCGCCTGTCCGACCACGTCGAAGCCGTGACCGGCAAGGAGGGCCGCGAGGCCGTCACGCGTCAGCGGATGGTCGTCGACAAGCAGGATCCGAGGCGCCACGGTTGGCTTATCGGCAACGCCATACCTGCCGACAAGAGGGAAATGCGGCGTGACGACCGTGACGCCTATCAGGCGTGGCTGGTGGGCGAGCTTCTGCTCGTCGGCCTGCTCGGCGCTGCCCTCGCGCTGTTCCTGGCCTATCCCGAGCTCCGCACGACCTACGACCTTCCGGCTCTCCGGCTCGCGCTCGACACCGGGATCATGCTCGCGGCGACGATCGTCGCCGTCCTCGCCGGGATCCGCTTCTCCGTCGAGGGCCGTCGGCTCGACCTCTTTCTCTGCGCGGGCTTCTCGACTGCCGCGGCGACCAGTCTCTGCTTCGCCGTGGCGCCGGTCCTGGGAGGCGATCCCGTCGGCACACCTGAGGCTTGGTCGGCGGTCGCGGGTCGCGTCGTGGCGCTGGCGCTGATCGCGGCGGCGCCGTGGGCACGCGGAAGGATGGCCGCGAGGCAGTGGGCGCTCCGCATCGCCCTCGCCCTGGTCGCCGTCGCGCTCGCAGCGATCTGGCTGAACGCGCGTGCCGCCGGCGCGGCGCTTCCGGACCTCGAACAGGGATCGGATCTCCCGGCACTGATGGTGGTCGCGTTCGCCCTCCAGGGACTGCTCAGCCTGCTCGCCGTCAGCGGCTTTGGCTGGCGCTACCGCGAGTACGGCGAGGACCTTGACCGGTGGCTTGCCCTCGCGGCGACGCTGCTGCTCTCCGCGGACCTCCATTACGTCTTCACGCCGGTTGTGGCGAGCGGCGTCGTCTCGCAGGGCGACTTCCTGCGCCTACTCGCCTACGGCCTCCTGCTCGCCGGCGTCTGGCGCGCAATCCGCTTCGCGGAGTTCGGCCGCGCCGTCGCCGAGGAGCGGGCTCGGGTCGCGCGCGAGATCCACGATGGGCTTGCGCAGTACCTCTTCACGATCTCGACGCACGCGGCCATGCTCGAGCGCGGTTCGGCCCCGGTCGGCACCGTCAGCCGCCTCAGGGACGCCGCGGCGCTGGCGCAGCAGGAAGCGCGCTTCGCGATCCTTGCCCTCTCTTCGGCGAGCGGCAACGCGCCGTTCGACATCGCGCTTCGTCGCTACCTCGACGTGCTGACGGCCGACGGCGAGCTGGCCGTCGAGCTGGAGGTCGATCCCGGCATCCAGCTGGCTCCCGATGAGCAGATCGAGGTCTTTCGGATCGTCCAGGAAGGCCTGGCCAATGTCCGCAAACACGCCGGTGCATCGGAAGCGGAGGTCTGGATCGGGTGGGACGGCACGAGGCGACTCGTGCGAATCCGCGACGACGGCGCCGGTTTCGAGCCGAGCAAGAACGGCGCCGGCCAGGGCCTGAAGAACATGAGAACGCGCGCGACGTCGATCGGCGGTGCGTTGGAGCTCGTCTCGGTCCCAGACCGCGGGACGGCGCTCGAAGTCGTGCTCCGCGCGTAGGGCGGGAGCCTCCTCCTACACCCGGTACCCGGCTGTGGTAAGAAGCCCAGCGGGGTCTTTCAGGAGGGAGGCAGCCGTGAGAAAGCTGATTCTCGGTCTCGTGGCGACGGGAGCCCTTGTGCTTGCCGCTACGGCAACGGCCGGAACGTGGAACGCAAGCGTGTCGTTCACCAACCAGGTCGCCAGCACACCCTTCACGGGCGGCGGCTACCCGGTGCCGCCCGGTTCGACCGCGCCGCTACCGGGAACGTGCCGCCTCGGCGACTACAACGCGAACCGCTCCGAGTCATGGATCGCGGTCAAGCCAGGGACGGAGGACCTCGTCGGCACCTCGAAGGTGTTCTTCGAGAAGTTCAGCACCTTCTACATGTTCCACCTCGGCTCGTACACGATGAGCGGCGGCGAGCCTGGGGGAAACAACATCGTCCAGGGCTACGAATGCGTCACGACAGGGAGCACCGAGGAGCCGCCCAGCTGGACGAACAACACCGATCCGAACGTCGACTTCGACTCGCTCGGTCGCGCCTATCAGGCGACGCTTCCGTTCAACATGTGGTGGGGGAACTACTTCCACCCGGACGCCGCCGTCGGCGTCGTCTACAGCGACGACCTCGGCCGGACGTGGATCAAGGGCAACCGCGGGGAGTTCCTCGACCACGTCCCGAACCAATCGTCGAAGACGCTTGGCGCCGTCGAGGACAAACAATGGATCGCGGTCAACCGGTTCCCGTTGACGAAGAATCGTGACCACGTCTACGCCGCTTGGTCGGTCTTCAACGGCTTTACGACGAAGATCAAGGTCTCGGTCTCCCGCGACCGCGGCCAGACGTTTTCGAAGCCGACGAGGTTGACCCCGCCGAGCATCGCCGGGCCGTCCACTACGTACGTCTATCCGTCCGTGGATGCTGCGGGGACTGTGTTCATTGCGTTCGCAGCCTTCCCGGCGTGCTGCAGCGAGCCGGCCTCGATCTGGGTCACGAAATCGGTCGACGATGGTGTCACCTGGGGGCCGTTCATCGAAGTCGTCAGCGGGCTCCAGACTGTCAGCAGGCTTCCGAACACGACGTTCCGGGATGGAATCCTGGAGCACTTCGCGGCGAGCCAGACACACCCGGGTCACGCCTACCTGGTGTACGAGGCGTGGGACGGAACGCAGATGGACGTCAAGTTCACGCAGTCGATCGACGGCGGCATGACCTGGTCGAGCCCGGTCACCGTCAACGACAATGTCGACGCGCCGGGCGGGGCGACCGACCAGTTCCAGCCCCAGGTTGCGTCCGGACCGGGCGATGCAATTGCGGTGAACTTCTTCGACCGGCGTCTTGCCTGTCCCGCCGATCCGAGCGTGCTGCCCGAGAACGTCGGGCGGGCGAATCTCTGCATCGACGTCTCGCTCCAGATGTTCGAGGACAGCGGCGCCGGGGCCGTCCCGATCGGGAGCAACGTGCGGATCTCTGAGTTCGCCTGGGACCCGGAGCAGCCTCGGCAGAAAATCGACGGGATCGACCAGTACGCCTGCGCCGGGCACACCGATCCGTGCCCGGTTGGGACCGGGTTCATCGGCGACTACTTCGGGCTCGCAATCTCCGACAGAAACATCTACAGCTTCTTCCCCTCGACGCACTACCCGTCGGGCGTCACGGGTGACGGCGGGGCAACCGTCTACTACCAGCAGCAGGTGCTCGCGAAGGTCCCACGGTCGGCCTTCGGGCTCTGAAGTCGACGAAGGCCGGGCCCGACACGGGCCCGGCCTTCGTCCGTTAGACCGGCACCGGCCCGGCGCCCGGCGCCGGCTTCGAGACGCAGAAGCGCGTCTCGATTCCTGTCTCCCGCGCATAGCGAGCGACGACCTCGCGGCCGACAGCCTCTGCGTCTTCGGCTCGGACGAGGTTGACGGTGTAGCCGCCGAAACCGGCTCCCGTGAGGCGGGAGGCAATGACACCGTCAGTCTCGTCGGCGATTGCGACCAGCGCGTCGAGCTCAGGTGTCGACACGTCGAAGTCGCCCGCCAGGCTCGTGTGCGACGCGCTGAACAGGGGCCCGAGCTCCTCGACGCGCTCCGCGCGCAGCACTTCGGCTGCCGCGAGCACGCGCTCGTTCTCCGTGACGACATGGCGGGCCCGGCGAAGAAGGACGCCGGACAGCCCGTCTAGCGCGGTGGCATCCCGAAGCGACGGCACACCGAGCGCCTCGGCTGCCGCCCGGCACTCCGCGACTCGCTCGTTGTAGGCGCTCTCCGCGAGCTCACGGCGAACGCCCGAGTCGACGACCAGGAGCGTGACGTCCGGCGAGATCGGGATCGGCTGCACCGAGAGGTCCCGGCAGTCGATCAGCAGCGCGTGCCCGGCCCTTCCGGCGGCGCTGATCAGCTGGTCCATGATCCCGGACTTCGTGCCGAGGTAGACGTTCTCGGCGCGGTGGCAAATCGCCGCCAGCCGTGCGGGCTCGAGCTCCGAGCCGGCAAGGGCACAGGCCAGCACCACCTCGAGCGCGGCCGACGAGGACAGGCCGGCACCGATCGGGATGTCCGATGCGACGACGCCTTCGAAGCCTCCGACATCGATCCCATCGTCCCGCAGCGCGCGGACCACGGCATCCACGAACCGTTCTATCTCTCCCTCGAGCGAACGCAACGAGACGACGCCGTCATCGCGCGGGCGGCCGACGACATAGGTGGCGAGCTCGAGTGCGGCCGGAAGAACGAAGCCGTTGTTGTAGTCGGTGTGCTCGCCGATCAGGTTCGCGCGTCCCGGCGCGCGGAACGCCTGCTCCGCGTCGGCAGCGACGCGGAGCAGGCGTTCGGGAAGTGTTACGCGCACATGCCGTTGTCGACGCAGGCCTGCTGAATCGCGCTCGTCGCCGCTTCGGTCTCCCGACCTGTCACGAAGCTGAAGACGATGTCGTTGAACTCTGTGACAAAGCCCTCAGGGGCCGCCGAGCCGTGCGCCTCGCTCGGCGTCAGCTCGTTGGCCTTGAAGTCGGTCGCCGACGACTTGAGATAGACGTCGAAGACGGACATGTCGCAATCGGTCCGGGCGCAGATCGAGCCCTTCTTCGGGTTGAAGGCTTCCTGGCCCTCCTTCGAGCCGACGATCTTGAGCCAGTTGACCGCGTCGGTGCGGTGCGGGGCTCCGTCGGGCAGCCCGAACGTATCGGTGACGACCATGAACGAGCCCTCGGTTCCCGGTGCGGGCGCCCAGCCGTAGTCGACGTTCGGCTTCGCGCCCTTGGAGAGGAAGTAGCCGTGGGCCCAGTCGCCCATCACCGTCATCGCCGCCTTGCCGTCGAGCACCAACTGCGTGGCCGAGTCCCACGTGTGCGCGGCGTGGTCCTTGTTCACGTAGTCGAGCATCCGGTCGTAGTTCGCGAGCGCCTTCTTGACCTCGGCGCCCTCCCACGACGTTTCGCCGGTCCAGAGACCGCGGTAGCCGTCGGGCCCGAGCGTGCCCAGGAGGACGTCCTCGAAGAGGTGAGCCGCCTCCCACTTCAGCTTGTCGCCGAGGGCGAGGGCCGGAATCCCCTTCGCCTTCAGCTTGTCGGCCGCCGCGAAGAAGTCTTCGAAGGTCTTCGGCGGCTGGATGCCGTTGTCGTCGAGGACTTTCTTGTTGTACCAGAGGACATTTCCACGATGGACGTTCGCGGGGACCGAGTAGATCTCGTCTTCGTGCGTGACCATCTCGACGAGCTGCTCGGGATAGACGTCGCGCCAGCCCTCGTCGTCCCAGATGTCTGTGATCGGCTCCATCTTGCCGGGCGCGACCCAGGTATCGATTAGCTCCTGGCCGCCGTGAACCTGGAAGGAGTCGGGCGGATCGCCGCCGAGCATCCGGTTCTTGAGGACGGCCTTCGCGTTGGCGCCGGCTCCGCCGGCGACTGCCGCGTTGACGATTTTGACGCCCTCGTACTCCTTACGGTACGTGGCGAAGAATTGCTCGAGCCCGTCGGCCTCACCTCCGGCCGTCCACCAGGAAAAGATCTCGAGCTGGCCTGCGCTTTCCCCCTCATCTCCGTCGTCGCCGCCGCACGCCGCGACGAGGCCAAGAGACAGCAGGATCGCGGCAAAGGCCGCGAATACGTACAGCTTTTTCATCGTGAGCTCACCCTCTCTATAGAAACCGGCGCGAGTCTGTCACTTCAGCGCCCCGGCGAGCAAGCCGCGTAGGAAGAAGCGCCCGAGGAAGATGTAGACGAGCAAAGTCGGAACGGCAGCGATCAGCGCTCCCGCCATCTGGACGTTCCACTCGACGATCTGGCTGCCGGCCAGGTTCTGGACGGCGACCGTGACCGGCTGGGAGGCGGGGTTCGGCGTCACCGTGACCGCGAAGAGGAAGTCGTTCCAGACCTGGGTGAACTCCCAGATGCTCACTACGGCGAAGCCTGGGAGCGAGAGTGGCAGGAAGACGCGCCGGTAGATCACGAGGATGGAGGCGCCCTCGACCTTCGCCGCCTCCGCCAGGTCGTCCGGGAACGCCGCGTAGTAGTTGCGGAAGATCAGCGTCGCGATCGGGATGCCGTAGATGATGTGGACGATCACGAGCCCCTTGATCGAGCCGTACAGGTTCACCTGCTGGAGAAAGCGCACGAGCGGGATCAGGATGCTCTGGTACGGGATGAACATCCCGAAGAGAAGCAGCGGGAAGACGATGTTGGCGCCCCGGAACCGCCACTTCGCGAGCACGTAGCCGTTGATCGATCCGATCGCCGCCGTGATGACCGTCGCCGGGATCACCAGGTAGACGCTGTTCAAGAAGTTCGGCGAGAGCGCCGTCCAGGCCGTATCGAGGCCGGACGTCGAGATGCCGTTCGGCAGGTCCCACATCCGGGACAGATCGGCTTCGGCGAAGGTCTTCACGCTGGTCAGCACGAGCACGTAGATGGGCAGCAGGAAGAACGCCGCCAGCAGCGTCAGCGCGACGTAGATGAGGACGCGGCTGATCCTCATGTACTGGGCTCTCGGCGCAGCGAGAAGTAGAGGTACGGAATGACGAGCGTGGCGACGAGGAAGAGCAGCACCATCGCGATCGCTGCACCCTCCGCGAAGTGGTTGCCCCTGAAGGTCGTCTCGAACATGTAGAAGGCGGGCATGTCGGCCGTGAAGTTCGGGCCGGAGCCCGTCATCGCGACGGTCAGGTCGAAGATCTTCAGCGAGATGTGGCCGAGGATCACGACGACGCCGAGGGTGATCGGGCGCAGCAGCGGCAGGACGACGCGCCGGTAGACCTGCCACTCGTTGGCGCCGTCGACCCTCGCCGCTTCGCGCAGCTCCTCCGGCACGCCGCGGATGCCCGCCAGATACATCGCCATCGTGAAGCCCGCCAGCTGCCATGTCGCCGCCACCACCACCGGCAGGAGCGCGACCGGGATCCCGGCTTCGATGCGGCCCAAGTCGAATCCGAGCAGGACGTTGGCGTCCGTCGACCACGCGGGCACCGGGCCGTCGTAGCCGAGCTTCTGCGAGAGCAGGTTGACACCGCTGCTCGGGTTGAAGAGCCACGACCAGGCGATCCCGGTGACGATGAACGAGACCGCCATCGGGAAGAGGAAGACCCCGCGGAAGAAGGCCTCGGCCTTGATCTTCTGATCCAGCATCGCCGCGGCGAGGAAGCCGAGCACCGACGCGGAGAGCAGGAAGAGCCCCGTAAAGACGATCGTGTTCCTGATGTCCGCCTGGAAGCGGGGACGGTCCTTGAGGCGCTCGTAGTTGTCTGCTCCGACGAAGTGGTAGTCGGGAAGCAGGCCGCTCCAGCGGCTCAGAGACACGTAGCCGGTCCAGCCGATGAAGCCGTAGACGAAGATGCCGACGGCGACGATGGACGGAGCGACCAGAAGGACGGCGACGGTGCGATCGGAACGGACGCGCGCGAGGAACCAGGCCACGGCGGGGGGACTCTAAGTCGCTGATGCGCGCGGTGCGGATCAGCGAGCACGGCGGGCCTGACGTCCTCGAGGTCGTCGATGTCGCTGCTCCCGAGCCGGGGACTGGCGAGCTCCTTGTCGACGTCGCCGCGATCGGCGTCAACTACCGCGACGTCTACGAGCGCGAGGGTTCATACGGCGGCGACCTGCCGGCGATCATCGGCGTGGAAGGTGCGGGGTCCGTCGCCAGTACGGGCGAGCGTGTCGCCTGGGTTTCGGCGCCGGGGAGCTACGCCGAGCAGGTCGTGGTCGATGCGGAACGCGCCGTTTCGATCCCCGACGGGATCAGCGACGAGGTCGGGGCTGCCGCACTGCTACAGGGAATCACCGCCCACTATCTCTGCACGGCCACGCATGGGGTGCAGGCCGGCGAGACGGTCCTGGTCCACGCGGCCGCCGGGGGCGTCGGGCAGCTGCTCACGCAAATGGTGACGCGGCGGGGCGGCCGTGTGATCGCGACGACGTCGACGGAGGAGAAGGCGGAGCTGGCCCGCGCAGCCGGGGCAGCAGAGGTGATCGCCTACGAGGGATTCGCCGACCGCGTAAAGGAACTGACCGGCGGCGTAGGCGCCGATGTCGTCTACGACGGCGTGGGCGCTGCGACGTTCGACGAGAGCCTCGCGTCGCTGCGGCCGCGGGGCGCGATGGTCTTGTACGGAGCCGCGAGCGGGCGCGTGCCGCCGTTCGACCCGATGCGGCTCGAGGGCGGCGGCTCGCTGTACCTCACCCGTCCGTCGATCCGGCACTACACGGCCACGCGCGAAGAGCTTCTTGGACGAGCGGGCGACGTCTTCGGCTGGATTGCCGACGGCGAGCTCCAGCTCCGGATCGGCGGCCGCTACCCGCTCGAAGACGCTCGTCGCGCCCACGAGGATCTCGAAGGCCGCCGCACGACCGGCAAGCTCATCCTCGTTCCGTGACTCCCGGCCGTTCCGCGGGCGGAGGCGTGAGCTCCTGCGGGCAGCGGGGCGGACGCCGGGTGGCCTCCTCCGCCGGGTGAGGCGGGTCGAGACGATCGGCAACGAGCGAGGCGACGACGCCGCCTGCGAGCAGCGCGGCGATCACGGCGAGCGTCCGGCTGAGGAACTCACGCAGCGGCGTTTGGATGCTCCGCGCCCCACGCCGTCCGGCCCGAGAACGCCGGCGGCCGAGCGTTCGGATCGCCGCTACTGCTCGTAGCCCTCCACCACTTCGGGCCGTCTGATGTCGGCGGCGTCCGGATCGCGGCCCGCTTCGCGCAGTGCGCGCCGCTGGCGCAGCAGGTCCCAACATTGGTCGAGCGAGACCCCCACCTCGCGCAGGCGCTGCCGCTCGCTGTCGGTCGCACTCCCGGACGCCTCGCGCTCCCATAACTCGTGCTCCTCTGCGACGAGTTGCTCGATCGTCCCGTGGATCTGCGAGTCGTCCATCACTCCTCCTGTACTTTATGTTAGGTGCGTGTTGGATTCCCGCGCACCTAACCAGCACGATCGAGCTCACGATGAGTTTGCGGCCGAACGGCTTAGATCAGAAGCCGGCCTGTGTGGCTCAGGATCGCGCGGACGACTACGTCCCAGACCGCCCGCGGCAGCTCGTGCCCGGTCTCTTCCAACGGCAGCAGCTGAGCGCCTGGGATCTCGTTCGCCAGGGCGACGCCGTGTTCGTGCGGAAACAGCGGATCCTCGGTGCCGTGCAGCACGAGCGTCGGGATGCGGATCTCTCCGAGCCGCTCCCTCCAGCTCTGGCCTCCCTCGACCAGGCCGTGGTTCTTCAGGCTCGATGCCATGTCGATGCTGCGGTCGAAATCGCGGCCTGCGAGGTCGCGCCAGGCCGCCTCGTCGAAGGGGCGCGACTTACTCGCGTAGGGTTGCGCGTCCTCGACGACGTAGTCGATCACGGCCGCGCGATCAGCCCAGTTCGGATCGGGCGCGGGGTTCGCGAAGTGGGAGCGCAGCTCCTCTGACGTCCCTGGAAGATCCGGATCCCCGGGTCCCCCGCTCGTCGAGATCAGCGTGAGCGAGGCGACCCGATCGGGATGGTCGAGCGCGAGGAACTGGGCAATCCCCCCGCCCATCGAGATGCCGACGATGTGGGCGCGGTCGACCCCGAGGGCGTCGAGGATTCCGACGGCGTCGTCGACGAGGTCAAGGCCGGTGTACTTCGGCGCACCCGGCTCGTAGGTGATGGAACGGCCCGTGTCGCGCTGGTCATAACGAATCACGAAGCGAGAGCCGGCTGCGAGCAGTTTGCAGAAGTCGTCCTCCCACGAAAGCATCGAGCCCGCGGCTCCCGCAATAAGCAGGAGCGCAGGGTCGGCAGGATCGCCGAAGGTCTCGAGGCACAGGTCGACCCCGTTGGCCCGAACGATCCTTTCGCTGCTCACGACCTAATGATCCCCGCGGCGCCGGAAACTCATCGGTAGTGGCTTGGCACACGAGAAAGCCCCGCATTTTGCGGGGCTTTCCCTGGATGCGATGCAATCAGGCGGGCGGGGGCGCGTCGGTGTCGTTTTGCCAGAGCCCGAACTCGTTGCCCTCCGTGTCCCTGCAGAGCGAGAACCAGCCCATGCCGGGGACGGGCATCGCAGCTCCCGACTCGCCGCCCAGCTCCTTCACGCGCGCGGCCTCGGCGTTGACGTCGTCGACGTCGAAGTAGACGCGGGTCCCGCGCTTGTCGGCTGGATCCGGCGTGTAGATCGCGCCTCCCGTCTGGTCGGACAACTGGGTCATGTGGTACTCGGTCGGCCCGTCGACGGTCTGCCACTGCCAGCCGAAGAGCGAGCTCCAGAACTCGCGCGCCTTGGCGGTGTCGCCGGCGGGAATCTCCAAGTGCACCATCTGTCCGGGCATAGCCTCTCCTTTCGCTCGTGCGGTCCTTAGTGCGACGAACGAGATCGGCAGAAATCGACACGGGAAACGCCGTAGGCTCGCCGCGTGACCGGGTTACCAGTTGAGCGCTACCTCCGGCTGGGTCTGCAGCTCGGCCGCCACGTCGACGGGATCGTCGACGCCTACTACCGCCCCCCAGAGCTGGCGGCCGCCGTCGAGGCGGAGCCGCCGGTCGATCCGCGGACGCTCGTAGCCGAGGCAGAGGCGCTGCTCGACGAGGTCGACGACGGCTGGCTGCGCGACCAGGACCGACCAGATCGAGCGCCTGATCGCGGCGGTCATCGAGGAGGCGCGCGACTGGACAGGTCGGCTGGTCGAGCTGCCGCAGGGAGCGGGCGTCACCTTGGAGATCGTGCGTGACAAGTCATGGTGGGCCTTCTGCGAGTACCTCGGCGCACTACGCAGCCGAGTGGCAGTCAACGTCGACCTGCCGGCCATCGACATGACCCTCGCGATCCACGAGACGTATCCCGGTCACCACGCGCGAGGGCGGGTCGGCGCTGGCCGCGGTCATGCACGACGCCGGTATCGAGCTCGACCTCGCCCACGCTCTCGCCGTAAGGCGGGCCATCGATCCGTGCCGCTGCGCCGAGGTCAACGCGGCGTTGATGCTGCACGAAGATGGAGCGAGCGAGGCCGAGACTCAGGCCTATCTGGAGTGTTGGGGTCTGATGACCCCGACGCCGCGCACCTCATCCGCTTCTTGACCGCACCGACGCTAGGAGCGTCATCCTGACGTACCCGGCCGGACGAGAGCTCTGCCGCTCATACGTGGCGGGCGAGCCGGAGCGCTTCCGCCGCCTGCTTGACCGAGCAGTTGCGCGTCCGCGACCTCATTGAGGCACGAGAGGCTGGCGCGCGAGCGAGCCGGCAGGCGTAGAAACGAGCGCCGGGCAGTTTGCGAGCGCAAGTCAGCCCCGCATTCCATGAAGTGATCTCGTCGTGGGCTCTAGGGGCACTAGAACAGTATTGACGTAGTTCGATCAATCTTGTAGTTTCTCGCCGTGAGTGAACAGCGGCGTCCCTCCGTCCTCTTCGATCTCTACGTGGCGTTTCAGCTCACCGGGCAGCTGCTCGACCTCGAGCTCGCGGGCGCCGACCTTCCCGTCGAGGACTTTGCCCTGTACAGCGCCCTCGTCCATTTCGAACGGGCGACGCCGACGCAGCTCGCCCACCACCTCGGCATGCCGCTCAGCACGGTCCTCTTCCGCTTCGGGAAGATCGAGAGTCGGGGCCATGGCGTCCGCGAGCGAAACCCGCGCGACGGACGCTCGTCGCTGCTCGGGCTGAGCTCGCGTGGTAGACGCGCCTTCGACGTCACCAGGCCGCGGTTCACCGAGGCGCTCGTCTCGGTCCAGCGCCACCTCACGATCGACGACGACGCTGTCGGGGACGCCGTCGCCGACCTCGTGCGCGCCGTCGGCACTGCGCTCGCAGAGGCTCGCGATCGCGAGCTGATCGCGCGGAAGCAGGCGTCGTGACGCGGTTGGCG
>Ga0126306_10000412_pt1 | contig 19463 bp, 16 predicted proteins | sample Plot27_FD_92592 | JGI IMG/M metagenome (GOLD analysis project Ga0126306, IMG submission 92592) | Serpentine soil microbial communities from UC McLaughlin Reserve, CA, USA - Plot27 | ecosystem: Environmental > Terrestrial > Soil > Grasslands | place: USA: UC McLaughlin Reserve, Lake County...
CCCACCGCATGAGCGACGTTATAGGGCAAAGACGTGCCGGCCACCGCGATGTAGCTGTCCAGATCCTGCCGCGCCGCGAAGGTCCACTGGTACACGTCCATCCAGGCGCCGAACAGAAGTCCCGCCACACCGCACACCGCGGCGAGCACGAACCGGTTCGGCTCGCGCCCGTGCAACATGCGCGCGAGCAGGGCCCCGCCCACCCCCACGACCCCCCAGCCGGCCATCTGCCAGACCGTCCACGGACCCTGGGAGAGAAAGATGTTCGACACGATCGCCGTGACGGCACCGACGGCGAAGCCCGGGACCGCTCCGAGGGCGTAGCCGGCGAACAGCACGATGTCGGTGGTCGGCTTCACGTTCGGGAACGCCGCGAACGCGAGCCGCCCGACCACGGCCAGCGCGGCGAGCGCGGCCACCACGGCCAGCACGCGCGCCGGCGGCTTCTCGCGCTCGTACCAGGCGAAGCCGGCCGCGAGCGCGAGGCCGAGCAGTGTGAGAGAGGCGAACTGCCAGCTCATGGGGCCACTTCGGCGCTCACGGCGCCACCTCCGCGCGCGGCCGCGCCAGCACCCGCGCGCCCTCCTCGGGCAACAGCGCCGCGCCGCCCGTCACCCGTGCCACCTCGGTCGAGAAATGGCGGCCGCCGGCCAGCACCTCGTGCGGCGAGCCGTCCGCGATCACCACGCCCTGGCCGAGCAGCACGATGCGGTCGGCGAGGCTGGCGGCGAATTCCGTGTCATGCGTTGCCACCATCACGGCGGCCCCCGCCCCGGCCAGCTCGTCCTTGTGGATGCGGTCCATCCCACGCGTCGGCTCGTCCAGCAGCACCACGGCCGAGGGGTCGCCCGCGAGCACCACCTCGAGGGCGAGCCGCTGGCGCTCGCCGCCGGACAGGTCGCGCGGGTTGGCCGCCTCGCGCCCCGCCAGGCCGGCGCTGGCGACTCCCGCCACCCCGGCGTCATCCACGGCATGGTCGTGCACCAGGTAGTCGCCAGGGTTCTGCAGCAGCAGCGCCACCGGGCCCGCGCGCTCGACACGGCCGCGCGTGGGCTCCACCAGCCCCTTCGCGAGCCGCAGCAGCGTGCTCTTGCCGGCGCCATTGCGGCCCATCAGAGCGACGCGCTCGCCCGGGCGCAGCTCCAGCGAGATGCCCCGCAGGATCGCCGGCCCGTCCTCGACCTCGAACCAGACATCGCGGAGTGCCAGGGCGGGCTCCGGCCCGCCGCCCGTGCGCTGCCACCAGCGGCGGGTGGCCGGCTCGGGTTCCTCGCGCCGATCCGTGGAAGCACCCGGCGCGATGCCGGCCGCGCGCAGCCCGGCGTGTGCCTGCTTCACCGAGGCCGGCAGCGGCCGCAGCCCGGCCATCGAGAACAGCCGCGCGGCCGGGGTGGCAAGCGCGGGCCTGGACTCGGACGCCCAGGCGAGGAACTCCGCTGGCGGCGCGTCGCAGGCCAGCTCGCCGTCGACCATGGCGATCACGCGGTCCGCCGCGGGCAGGCAGCGCTCGAGCCGGTGCTCTGCCACCACGACCGCCGTGCCCCAGTCCTCGTTCAGCCTTCGCAGCTGCCAGACGAGCTCGTCGCCCGCAACGGGATCGAGCTGGGAGGTGGGCTCGTCGAGCACCAGCAGCGGCGGGTCGTGGACCATCGCGGCCGCGATCGCCACGCGCTGGAGCTCTCCGCCCGAGAGCGTGTCGGTTCGCCGTTCGAGCAGGTGCGCCACGCCGAGGCCGAGCGCGGTCTCCTCGACCGCACGGGCCACGGCGGCCGCCGGCTCACCGAGGTGCTCCAGTGGCAGCTCGAGCTCGGCCCGGACCCCGCCCATCACCACCTGCGACTCCGGCTCCTGGAAGACGGTCCCGCAGACGGCGGCCAGCTCGCCCGGGCCGTGGTCGCGCACGTCGAGGCCGCCGACGACGAGCTCCCCGTGCGCCTCGCCGCCGTGGAAGTGCGGCACCAGCCCGCAGAGGGCGCGCAGCAGCGTCGACTTGCCCGAGCCGGACACCCCCGCGAGCACGGTGAACGTGCCGGTCTCGAGCTCGAGCGTCACGTCGCGCAGCGACGGCTCGCCGGCCTCGGGATAGCGGTAGCCGAAGCGCTCGGCCACCACCAGCGGCTCAGGCATGCGCCACCCCCATGCGCGCTGCGCGGCCGGCAAAGGGCGCGAGGGCCAGGAGCAACACCGCGGCGCTCAAGGCGATCTCGGGCGCGCCGGTCTCGACCTGAAGCGTGGGATATGCCTCGACGGAGCCGAGCCCGGCGATGGCTCCTGCCAGCGCGCCGAGTGCGATCGCCACGGCCGCGCCGCCCACCCGCCAGTCGTGGCGCGACCAGGGTTGGCGCCGCCCGACCGTGCGCCCGCCCAGCGAGTAGCCGCGCACCTCCAGGGCGGCGGCCACGTCGACCGCGCGGTCGAGCGCTCCGGCCAGCGCCGCGCGCGCCACGGTCAGCCGCCCGGGCGGATGCGGGCGGCAGCGGGCGGCGTCGCCCATGCGGGTGGCGTCGCGCGCGAGCACCGGCACAAGGCGCGTGGCGAGCGTCGCGGTGAGCGCCGACCGGTAGGACACCCGCCGGAACATGCGAAGCAACTGATCGGGATCCACGGCCGCCGACATCAGGCCGAAGGCCGTGACGATCACGATCACGCGCAGGCCGTTGAACGCGCCGGCGGCGGTCGCCTCCAGCGTGATGTCGATCTGCCGCCCCAGGATCTCGCCGCCGCGGATCAGCAGGGTGTCGCCCTCTGGGTACACGAGCGGGTTGATGATCGTGATCAAGAGGGCGAACGGGAGCGCGAAGCGCAGCGAGCGGCCGATCTCGCGTCCGACGCCGGCCGCGACGCCGGCGAGCACGATCGCCGCGAGCGCGGCGGAGAGCACGAGCGGGTGCAGATAGAGGGCGCCCGTGAGCGCGAGCGCGCCGCAGAAGGCCGCGCCCGCTCCGGCGCGCGCGGAGTGCAGCGCGCTGGGACGGCTGCGGTAGACGGGGATCAGGCTCATCGGCCCACCAGCGGAAGCTTCTCGACCGTGTCGCCGTTCACGGCCACGGCGAAGGCGTTGCGGAGCTTGCCCTCGTCGAGCGCGCGCACGCCGGACTGCATGCCCGCGTCGTCGAGCGCAGTGACGATCCAGACGAGCTCCTCGGCGCGCGGCTGGAGTGCTAACACGAACCCGATGCCCTCGCCCCGCGTGACCCGGCGCACCGTCTCGCCGTGCTCATCGAGCAGCTCGACCGTGTCGCCGTCGCGGGAGAAGCGGACGAACACGCCGCTCTCCTCCGGACCGTCCTCGAGAGCGGCGGCGCCGCGGACGATTCGCGCGCGCGGCCAGCGCGCCACGACCAGTCGCGTGACCGCCTCGGTGCCGGGCGCGCCGAGCGACGAGCCAGAGGTGGAGACGCCCTCGTCCCTCAGCCGATCGCGGGCCGCGTCGCACGGGGCGGAGCCGACCTGCTCGCACTCCACGCGGACGGGTCGCCGCTTGCCCTCCACCCCGCTCGCAAACGGCTCGGGGTACGCGCCGACGATCGCGGGAATGCGCATGGCGGCGCTCCAGTCGCGGTGGTCCCACTGGATGCGGTCGCCGGGCAGGACCTCCCACTCGGCGGCACCCTTGTCGGCCTCGAGGCCGTTCACCCAGAAGAACCAGTCCACCTGTCCCCCGCCCCCCTCGCCCTTCACCCCGTCAATCGACTGGACGAAGCGGCCGCCGAAGCGGGTGGTCACGTCGAACTCGGAGCGCAGCATGCGCATCACCGTCTGACCCTCGCGCACGCTGTCGAGCTTCGTGGAGCCGAGCTCCTCGTGGCCGAAGTCGCGCGTGACTCGCAGGGTCGCGCCGCCGCCGGCGCGCTCGTTGCCCTCGCCGAGGCCGCAGCCCGCGGTCGCCGGCACGACGCCGGCCACCAGCAGGGCTGCAAGCAGCGCGCGGGCACGCCTCACGGCACCTCGACCCGCTCGGTGAAGGAGCGCACGAGGCGATCCTTGCGTGCCACCAGCCGGTGCGTGCCGGGTGGCAGCGCCATCTGGACGCGCCCGTCCGCCGCCGTCAGGCCGGTGATCCCTGAAGCGGTCACGGTGGCGCCCTCGACGGGCACTCCGTCGCCGGCGTCGTCGTAGCCGCGGACGGTCGCGACGATCCCGCCCGCGGTCGGCGCGGTCGTCACCCCGAGCGTGCGCTGGCAGTCGGCCGCCCGGACGCAGTAGAACCACGTGACTCGCTGGCCCTCGGTGAGCAGTCCGCGTCCGAATGGCCCGCCCGGGTCACCGGCGCCGGCCGTCGCGGCGCGGCGACCGACCTTGTAGACCCAGCCGCGTTGACCGCGGTTGCGGTCGGAGCGGATCCCGGTCACGAGCAGGCCGGCCGCGTCGCGTGGACTCGCGGAGCAGGCGCCGAAGTCGCGCAGACGCAGGCGACCGGCCTTGCTGTGCACGAGCGCGGCGAGCGCCGTGCCGTCTCCCACGGCGCAGCGCCGCCCGCCGACCACCACGCTCGCCTGACGCGTGCTCACGGTCTTCTGAACGGTCTCGCCGCTGCGGAACACCACGAGCTGCCTCACCTTCGGAGCGGCCGCGTCTGCGACAGGCGGGAGGGCGAGAGCCATCGCCGCCAGGCCGCCGAGGACAAGGGCGCGCGCCCTCATGGCGAGGGCGCCACCGCGTCGAGCTCCACCGGTCCGCCGCCGAGCGACCGTAGCCGCAGCGTGTGCACGCCGGGGCCGAACCGCGAGCTCGCCCAGAGAACGCTGCGGTGAGCGCCGCGGCCCCGCACGCGCAGCGTCCGGCTCCTGTCGTCGATCGTGAGGCGGAGTCGCCCGCCCTTCGGAAGCCGCCGGCCGATCAGTGCGATCTGACTGCCGCGGAACCGCATGCGGGCGGTGGCGCCCGGCCCCTTCGCGCGCACGACTGAGCGGCCCCACGCGCCCAGCGCGCCTGTCCGCTTCCACCCTCGGGAGAGGCGCAGGAGCTTCCGGTCCCGGTCGTCCACCGGGATCAGCACGGGATCGGTGACGATGCGCGAGGAGTTCAGGGCGCGGTCCGTCGCAGTGATGCGGAAGCGGTAGGCGTCGCCCGACCCGCCCCGGAACCGCACCGAGTTGGCCTGGGCTTTGTCGAGCAGCGTTCTCCACTCCGGCTCGGCCTGGCTCGTGCCGGCGCCATCGTTCGCCTCACTTACCTCGACGCTGTAGTGCTCCACGCCGCTGCCGGCTCCGTCCTGCGCAGCCCACGAGACCTGGATGGTCCGCGAACGCCCGTCGCGGCTAGCCAGCCGCCGACCGGGCAGCTCGGGGTCGGACGCTCCGAAGCCCGATTCGAGAGTGGGCGCGGTGTTATCGGTGGAAGTACACGCGGCCGCGCCGGCGGGATCCGCGCACACGATCAGCGTGTTCGAGCGCACGGCGTCCGAGCGGTCCGCCTTCAGCCGGAAGACGCCCTCCTCGTTGAACGTGAGGGTGGCAACGCCGTCGCTGCCAGTCGTGGCCCCGCCAACGCTCGCGTTGGCGGCGGGCTTGGAGGTCTGCGTGTCGGTCACCTGCACGTTCAACGGCTGGCCGACCGTCGCAGTCGGGGGCCCGGTCAGACGCAGCACGGCGGTCTTCGAGAAGGCGTCGAAGGCCCAGACGGCCTCGTCCCCCTGCGTGAGTCTCGTCTGGCAGCCCCCGGAGCTTGCGAACTGCCCGTTCACCACGAGGCCCCAGAACTGCGATGAGTTCGCGGACTCGTCTCCTACCCGCGTGACCGCGAAGTCCTCGAAGCTCTGGAACCAATCGGCGTCCCAGCTGATGTTGTGCGCTCGCGTGACGTCGTCGAGAGCGGCCGTCGGCGTCGGTACGGGCGACGGGTGGGCACCCCCATTGGTGCCGTCGCACTTGTGGGTGCCTCCCGAAGCGGGAGTCACCTCGTGGCCATCGGTGGTCACGGGTTCGTCGAGAATTGTCTGGCTTGCACCTTCCACGCGGATGGTCACGCCGACTGGCGCGGCGAGCGCGGCCGGGGCCGCGGCCAGGGAGAGTAGGACCAGCGCTCCCGAGAGCGCGGTGTTGCGGAGGCGATCGGTCATCGAGCCACCCCTTCCTCGAGGGTCATGTGGGCTTCGGCCGGAGTCGGGTCTCCTGGCTCCGAGCTCCGCGCCGCGCCTTCCCGGAGAACCGTCAGCTCCCCAGTGGCTCCATGCGATGCATCTGCGCCCGTTCACAGTGGCGGGACCGCGCGGGATTCACACCCGACTTCCCTCGACCACCGGCCGTTGAACGGGCGCAGCATACCCCACCGTGGGCACACCCCACAGCGGCCGCTAGAATCGCTCGCCGCAACGAGCCGCCATCGTCTAGGGGACTAGGACGCCGCCCTCTCACGGCGGAAACCGGGGTTCGAATCCCCGTGGCGGTACCTCTCTTGCGGCTGGCCCTGGCCGCATCTAGGCTGGCCCGCGACTCACGATGCCCGCAGCCCCGCGCCAGCTGGCGCTTTTCTTGGTCGTAACGCTGGCGACGGTCGCCGGTCTCGGCTCGCCCGCGTCCGCGCAGAAGCTGGAGCAGCGCGGCGCTGGCGCGTCGCTCAGGATCCTCGTTCGCCAGACGAATGCGCTTCCGCCCGCGGCCGCGCCGGCGGCCAAGCGGAGCCAGCTCAGGCGGGCGGCGCTTGCGGCCAGGCGCTCGGCGGGCAAGCGTCCCTGCGCGTCGCTCAGACAGCTCGCGCGCTACCGCAGGGCCCTCCGTGGGATCCGGGTGAGGAAGGGCCGGCGGCACCGCCGCGCCTCGAACCGGCTCACGGCGCTCGCACCCGCGGCGATGAACGCCAGCCGCGCGCTGCTCGCCAAGCGGGGCACGCGCCGCTGCGGCGGCGGCGTGAAGTCGAGCAAGCTCGAGTCGGCCCGCTTCAGGATCCTCAAGAACGACGCGAGTGGGATGCGCCTTCGTGTCCAGCTCCCGGCGCTGCGTTTCGTGAATCGCGTGGGCGGCGGACGCACGTGGACGAAGCTCGTACTGCCGAAGACGGACTCACCGGGGCGCGCGGGCACGCCCGGAATCCCGATGGTCAGCGAGATCCTCGGCGTGCCCGACGGCGCGGCGCTCGAAGTGGACGCCGCGAGAGCGACCTCGTACACGATCCAGCAGGTCGATGTCTTCCCGAACCAGCGGGAGGCGGTGGACCAGGGCGCGCCCGAGCCGGGCAGCCGGGCACGCTTCGCCAGTCCGCCCTTCACGCTAAATCCCGCCGCTTACACACGGTCCGGCAAGTTCCCGGCCGGCGCGGCCGACGGAAGGATCCTCGGACAGTCGCGCGACATCGCGCTCGGCAACCTGCGCGTCCCGGCCGCCCAATACGACGCGCGGAAGAAGACGCTCAGGGTCCTGAACTCGGTCGACGTGACGATCACGTTCGAGGGCGGGTCGCACAGCTTCAGCGACCAGCTCGGCTCGCCCTGGGAGCAGCCGCAGCGGAGACTGGCCGATGCACTGCTCAACGGGGAGATCGTGCGCCGCGATCCGCCGTTCGTGATCGAGCGCTGCGGCGAGGAGATGATGGTCATCACGGACCCGTCGACGGTGGCCGCCGCCAATCAGCTCGCAATCGCGCGGCGCGCGGCCGGCATCCGGACGAGCGTCTTCCAGACCGGCGGCGCTCCCGGCCAGATCGGGACGACTCCCACGGAGATTCAGACCTTCATCCGCGGCCGGCTGACGGCCGCCGACTGCATCCACCCGAGCTACATCACGATCATGGGCGACGACGAGCTCGTGCCCACCTTCCCGGGCATCGGCGGCATCGAATCCGACCTCGAGTACTCGCTGCGTGACAACGCCGACGAGCTCCCGGACGTGGCGGTCGGGCGCATCATCGGGAACGACGCCGCCGCGATAACCACGGCGGTCACGAAGATCATCGCCTACGAGAACTCGCCGCCCGACGGCGCCTGGCTGCGGCGCGCGAGCATCGCCGCGGAGTTCCAGGACGACGAGGCCCCGGACAGCACCGAGGACCGGACCTTCATCACCTTCGCCGAGACCACCCGCACCGGCATCCTCAACACGCCGGGCGGCTTCGGGCTCTCGGTCGACAGGCTCTACGCCACCTACCCGCACGAGGGCGTGGACCCGCAGAGATTCAACGACGGGACCGACCTGCCGGCGGCGCTCAAAAAGCCGACGTTCGCCTGGGACGCGTCCACGCCCGACATATCGGCGGCGTGGAACGAGGGCCGCTTCCTGTTCGCGCACCGCGGCCACGGCTCGACCTCCGCCTGGGACACGCCTTTCTTCGCCAACACCCACGCGGACGCGCTCGTGAACGGGGCCATGCTCCCGGTGGTCCTCAGCATCAACTGCTCGAGCGGCGCGTTCCAGGACAACGACGCCTCGTTCTCGACGCAAGGCCTGGTCAACCCGAACGGCGGCGCCGTCGGCGTCTTCGGCGACACCGAAGTTTCGCCGACCTGGCACAACACGCAGATCGCATTCGGGTTCGTGGACGCCCTGCTCCCGCGAGTGCTGCCGGGCGAGGGACCGGCGGAGAGGCAGCGTGTCGGCGACGCCCTGGTCCACGGCAAGAACAGGCTCGCCGGCATCGCACCCCCGACGGCCGACGGGAACTCACGCAACGAGCTCTACCTGTGGCACTACTTCGGCGACCCGTCGATGCAGATGTGGGGCGGCGAACCGGTCGAGCTCCCGGACCTCACCAAATTCCGGGCGGTCTTCCGCAAGGACTTCGTCCAGCCCCAGCCCGACCCGCCGCCATACACGGTCGTCCTGACCCTCCCGAGCGAGTTCAACGGCCAGGCCGCGAGCCTGATCCGCGAGGGCCAGGTGATCGGCAAGGCGGTCATCACGGGCGGCCAGGCGGTGATCCCCGCCCACTTCGGCGACGAACGGCCCACCGAAGGCGACCTGCGGGTGGCGATGGAGGCCGACGGCGCGATCCCTGTCTCCGTGCCGGTGGACGGGCTGCGGAAGGAGAGCGAGGTCACGACGAACTGCCCCCAGGGGCCTATCCCGGGCACCGGGAACATGGTCACGAGCGGCCGCCTCGAGCCGGGTCTCGTGGACAGGAAGGTGGTCGTCCGCTACACGCCTCCGCCCGGAACCGGCGAGCCCTTCGAGCGAACGGTCACGACGGACACCAAGGCCGGCTGGAGCGACTCGATCTCGCCCGGAGACAACGGGCAGCGCCCAAACGTGGGCGCCGGAGAGTGGCTCATCGAGCCTCGCTTCGAGGGCGACGCCGACTATGCACCCTCGACAGGCCCGTCCTGCCGGGTGATGGTCTTCAACAACTAGCTGCGCACGCCGCGCTTGCGCGCGGCGGTACGTTCTGTTTGGACCGAGCCCCGATGATGCCTTCGAGCGGCTGGAATATCTCGCGCGCGAGTTCGCCGACTCGCGAGATGGGCGCATCGTCGAGGGCCCCGGCCAGCAGAACATCGCCCAGTCCACCCCCAGCGGCGAAACCTTCGAGGTCGCCGGCACGCGCTTCGTGATGGAGGCCGACCCGACCGACGCGGCCCCAGCGCTGACGTACGTAGCGCTCATCGTGACCACGCGCGAGCGCGACGTGACCATGGAATGCCAGGTGCCCACACGGCTCTACCGACGGTGGCGCGGCGCGTGCAATCAGTTCCTGTCGACGCTCACGCTCACGCGCTGAGGGTCAACCGGCCCGCCCGGGTCAGAGCGGCTGTAGCGCCAGACCGCCGCGGCGGGTGACGATCTCGAACACGCGCACCTCGTTGGCTCCGCGCTGGAACGCCCGCTCCGGCACGATCGCCTCGAAGTTCTCGACCGACGAGCCCTCGAGTGAGAAGGTCCAGCCGGTGGCCGCGATCGCGCCGTTCACGACCACCGCGATCGGGCGGCCCCCACCGGGCTGCCCGCCAGGCAGCTCACCGGTGATCTCGCCGGGCACGAAGCCGGACGCCGGGTCCACGCGCCGCAGCTGCGCCTCCTGGTGGATCACGGCGGTCTTGGTCCCGCGCGCACGCGGGAGGCTCGCCGCGCGCCGGCCCAGCAGCTCGGGCTGCGGGCCGATCCGGAACAGCGCCATCGGCTCGCGGCCGCCGCCGCTTCCGAACAGGGCGAGCTTGCGCCGGACCGCCCGCCGCCAGCGCTGCTCGAGCGCGTTGGCATGGAAGCTGTAGTCGCCGCCCACGGTGTTGAGCCTCTTCCCGGCACGGTGGAAGATCGTCACGCGGCGCGCCTGCGCGGCGTCGGGCCGGAGCAGCGAGCGGCCGTCGATTCGCTCCGGAGCAGGCACGCGCGCCAACTCGAGGATCGTGGGCAGCACGTCGATCGTCTCGACATGCCGGTCGACGACGCTGCCGCGGCGCTGGCCGGGGAGCTTCACGAGCAACGGGATCGGCGCCAGGTCCTGGGCGTTGCGCGGCGTGACCGAGCGGCGGTCCATGTCCACGTGGAAGCCGATGCCGTGGTCCGCGACCACCACGACGAGGGCATCCTCGTAAAGGCCCACCCGGTGCAGGCGTCTCAGCAGCTCGCCGAGCAGGCGGTCGGCCAGCCCGAGCTGAAGCAAGTGCCGCTGGTAGGACACCTTCACGAGCCACGGCACGCCGAATCCGGTCGGGCTGTTCAGGCCCTCGATCGGCTCCGGCGCGTGGCGGCGGTAGCTCACGCCCGAGGGATAGAACTGCCAGGGCACGTGCGGAAGCAGCACGTGCTTGAACCAGAGCGTGCGCCCGGGACGGCGTCGCACCGAGCTGACGAACTCGCGGAAGCGCTGGATCCTCCCGCGAGCGAGGCGGCCGAGAGTCGTCCCCTCCTCCGGTTCGCACAGACTCGTCGGGCAGAGGCCGGTGGCCTCCTCGGAGGCGTTCACCTCGTACGACGGCGCCAGCAGCGTGAACAGGTTGGCCGGATGCGAGTAGACGTCGGAGCGCGTGCCCGGACGCGGGTAGCGTCCGTCGAGCATCGCGGGAACCGCCAGCGCCGTGCTGTCGTGCACCGCCGTTGCGCCTCGGTACCAGGTGGCCCCGCGCGCGAGCTGGGCGAACGCCGGGTAGCGCTCAGCGTCGATCCGGTCGCCCGGACCCATCAGCGACGCGAGCGGCAGCTCGTCGAATACGATCATGACGATCGTCCGCGGGCGGGGCGCGTCGGGTCGCAGCGACTCGGCGTGCTCGCGCGCGAGCCGCTCGGCGGTGTGCGACGGCGCGGGCTCGATCAAAGCAACGCCCAGAGCCACCGCAGCGGCAACGACCGCCGCAGCGGCGAGCGCGCGTACAAGGTGCCTGTTCACGAAAGCCCAGCGTAACGCCGGGTTAGCGTGACTTCAGGATCCAGCGGCTGACCGGGTCGAGCATCGCGAGCATCGGCGGCAGGGGCAGCGAGAACACCCGCAGCAGCTTCGCCACGAGGCCGCCGCGGCGCCGCTGGGCGAGCCGCGGTCCAATACCGGTGAGGAAGGTGGCGACGCCCGACATCGGGCGGCCCAGAACCGTGACCTCGACGACCTTGCCGTCCGGGTTCAGGCGGATGCGGTCGGCGCCGGACACGTAGCGGCCCTCCATCCTGCCCTCCCAGAAGAACGCGTGGGTCTCGCCGCTCTCGAACTCGTCCACCACTCGCAGCTCCTCGAACGACTCCAGGACGCTGCGGTACGTGTCCGCCACCACCTCGCGCCCCTCGAAGGGCGCATTGGTCACGGCGGAATAGAGGACGACGTCCGGGGCAAGCGTGTCGATCAGTCCGTTGGCGTCCCGAGCGGCGATGGCGGCAGTGAACGCGTGGCTCATGGGAGCAGTCTTCCCGAAAGCGCTAGGTGAAGAACTTCGCCGCGAGCTGCTCGACCGTGCCCTTCGTGCGCATCGTCGTGGGGCCGAGCAACCCGTCGATCGCCTTGCGGTCGAGCGTGGACTCCATCGTGCCGCCGCTCGGGAGCCAGTAGAGCTCGCGCTTGCCGAACGCGAGCAGGTCCTGGTCCGTGGCGAGGGCGAGCACCTGCTTGCGCTTGGCCGCCGTGGGCTTCGCGGAGAGCAGCGAGACCTGGAGCTTGCCCTTCGACTTCTTCACCTGGGCAGGCTTGAACGGCTCCTGCGAGACGATCTCGTCGAGCTCGCGCGCTGTCCGCAGGAACACGCCGACGTCGTAGCCGAGCGCCTTCTCGAGCGCCTTCTCGATCTGCGTGCTCATGTCGCGCGGCGCCTCGAAGACAAGGTTCCCGCTCGTCCTGAAGCTGGCCACGTCGTCCAGGCCGACCTCCTCGAAGACCGCGCACAGCTCGGCGCCGCTGACGCGCCGGTTCTTGCCCAGATTGACGGCGCGAAGGAAGGCCGCGTACCTCACGCGATCAGCTTGTCGAAGAGCTGGTCGAGCGTGGCGGCCGGATCGTCGGTGAGCCCGGTATGGACCTCGGACGGCTGGATGATCGTGGACGACGGCGCGGTCAGCCAGCCGAAGCGGTCGGACGCCGGCAGCCCGGCCAGGACGCCGCCCTGGCCCTCGCCGGAGGCGACGACGCTGAGCGCGGCGAGCTGTTCCCTGATCGGCGCGGGGTCGCAGCCGGGGTCGAGCGCCAGCAGACGCCCCTCGTCGAGCCGAACCCGCAGCCCGAGGTAGTCGTGCTGGCGCGAGAAGAGCACCACGCCCACGTTCATCGCCTCGCCGCGCTCCACCCTCGGGACCACCCGCAGCACGGAGTAGCTGAACGCCGCCTCAGGCATGCTGGAGCTCCTTCACGAAGGGGCGCGGCGGCGCGAGCCGCTCGCGCAGGAACGCGGCGAGATCCGCCCGGCGGGCCGCCGGCTCGGGGTCGAGCCAGGCGTCGGGCACGAGCGCGACCGCGTGGTCGATCGCCTCGAGCGCACGGCCGGCCAGGCGCTCGTCGGCCTCCTCTAGAGAACCGGCCACCGGCAGCAGCACGTGCTCGGCGAGCATCGGCACATCCTGGCGCGCCGTCTCGGCGAGCGGCCGGTCGCCGTGCTGGCGAAAGAACGACGCGCCGTGGTCGATCAGGAACGGGCGGCCATGCCAGATCAGCAGGTTCGGATTGCGAGGGGTGCGGTCCACGTTCGTCACGAGCGCGTCGAACCACACCACATCCGCGGCCAGCTCCGCGCCGATCGCCGGGTCTCCGGGCACCGGCGGCAGCGCACCCGGCAGGAAATCCATGCCGAAGTTCGCTCCCGGGCTGCCCACGATCAGATCCTGAATCTCCGGATCGGGCTCGGCGAGGCCGAGCGCCGGGGCCACCTCCACCACCGCGAGGTCGGGCACCGGCAGGCCGATCGCGCGCGCCAGCTCACCCGCCACCACCTCGGCCACGAGCGCCCGCTCACCCTGTCCCGCCGCGCGGAACTTGGTCACGTAGAGGCCGTCGTCATCCGCCTCCATCAGCCCGGGCAGGGAGCCGCCCTCGCGGAGCGGCGCCACATAGCGCGTGGCGGTCACGTGGCGTAGTCGCTCGGGCACGGCGACAGGGTACGAGGCAACGGGACCTTCACGCCTGCTTCTCCGGGCGGTTACAGGGGCACGGCATGGAAGTTAGGCAACCCGAACTCGCACCTTGACCTACCCGGTAGGTGCGCTACATTCGAGTCCTTGGACGCGCGAAGGACAGATGCGCTGAAGGCCTCGCCCCGGATGTTCGACTCGGACATGCTCGACCGGCTGTCACGCGTCCATCCGGTGGTCCCGCTCGTGATATTCGTCCCGGCGATCGTGGTGGCGTTCACCGTCGGCGCCCGAGGGGAGCCCACGACCATCGAGGTTGTCGGCCTCGTGCTCGCCGGCTACGTCTTCTGGACGCTCACCGAATACTGGATGCACCGGCTGATCTTCCACTTCGAGCCGGAGGAGGGCCTGGGCGCGCGGCTCCACTGGATCATCCACGGCGTCCACCACGACCACCCGAACGACCCGCTCCGGCTCGTGATGCCGCCGTCCGTGAGCATCCCGCTCGCGCTCGGCTTCTGGGGCCTGTTCGTGGTCGTGCTCGGCACGCCCTGGGCGCACATCTTCCTGGCGGGATTCCTCAGCGGCTACCTGATGTACGACATGACCCACTACCACGTGCATCACCACCGCCCGCGCACGCGCGTAGGAAAGCTGGTGCGCGAGCTGCACATGCGCCACCACTTCCAGGACGACACGAAGGGCTTCGGAGTGAGCGCGCCGTTCTGGGACTACGTGTTCGGCACCCCGCAGCGCCGCAGCGGCCGGTTCTAGCGACAGACGGGAGGCCGCCCAGAGGCGGCCTCCCGTGCACTTCCGGTTGGCGGAAAGACGTCGCCGTCAGCGACGCTTCGGCCGCTGAGCGGAGGCGATCTTCGCCCCGGCAGGGCGGCCCTTCAGCCCGGCCTTGCTCAGCCCTCGCACCTCGACCGTGCCCCGAATCCGAGCGCTCACGCGCCGGACCGTGAGCCGCGAGCGGCTGGTCCGGAACATGAGGCGCCGGCCGTCGCTCAGCCGGAGCGACACCTGGTGGGCACGCGCATGTGCGGCCCGGTGCCACGAGACCACCACGGCCGAGCCCTTGCGCTGAGCGCGCACGCCGGTCGGCCGGGCGGGCTTCTGCGGTCCGGGCGCCTGGTAGCGGGCGACCGTTAGCTCGTCGCGGAGCTGACCGTCCTGCTCGACCAGCGCCACGATCTCGCGGCCCTCGGCCTTGCCCTCGCCGGGGGTGAAGCGCAGCCGGCCCTCGGCACCCTTGGCCGTGCCGATGATCGTGCCTGCGCTCGCTCCGCGCTCGACGAAGCTCACCTTCTGACCCTCGCGCTGGTCGAGGCGGTACTCGATCGCCCGCGTGTGGCCGCGACCGGTGACCTTCGCGTGGACCTCCGGCTTCTCGAGGCCCTGGGCGGACTTGAGCGACACCAGCGGCGACGAGTCGTCCTCCACGATGACCCGCCAGCGCCCCGCCGCCGGCTTGCCGATCGCGACCTGCGTGATCTTGCCGGGCTTGTTCTTCATCAGCAGGAACGGACGCTCCTGGACGGCCTTCATCCCGTCGGGGGTGCTCACCCGCTCGCCGTTCGGCCCGACCAGGGTGATCTTGGGCGAAGCATCCTTGCCCTCGGCCACGATCACCGCTCCCGGCAGCCCCGCCGGAAGGTCGACCGTCTGCTCGGCTGTGGTTGCTCGTGCCCGGACTCCGGCTGCGTGTGTGATGTTCTCCCGGTAGTCGCCGACGTCGCAACCCGAGAAGTACAGGGTCGGGAAGACGTCGCCCCATTCGTACCCGAAGCCGGGTTCCCAGTTGGCCCCGAGCACCTCCACGTGCAGGCACACGGCCAGGCCCTTGCTCGAGATCAGCCCGCGTGCACCGGCGCAGACATCCACCAGGTCGACGCAGGCCTTGACATACGCCTCGGCGTTGAACTTCGCCTTGAGCATCTCGAAGGTCAGGAACCCCTCGATCGAGGCCACATTCGGGATGCCGAAGCCGAAGTCGGCGCGCATCTTCACGTAGCCGTCCGTGTGCAGCTCGAAGGCCGCCTCAGCCAGGGGAATCTCGACCACGTGCACCTTGCCGAACGCGCGGAACACCGCCGGCCGGTCGTCATACGTGGCCAGCCCGAGTCCGGCATCCGCGCGGATGGCGGTCGCCCCCAGAATCGTCGGCCCGCCGCTCAGGCCGACCTCGCCACAGAGGGCGAACGTCGGCATGCCGTGGTCGATGTGGCCGTACCTGGGCCAGCTCGGCGCCGGCTCGACACCGAAGCTGCGGTAGATCTCCCAGAGGTCGATCGTCTCGATCCCAACCTTGGGGACGCACTTGCTCTTCTTGGGCTGGACCTCCACGCGGAAGCTGATCCGCTGGATGAAGATCGGTCCCAGGGGACCGATGCCGGGCGTGCCGAAGTTCACCTCGGCGCCGGCATGCTCGAACTCGCCGTTGCGGATCCCGGCGTCTCCCGACACCGTGTAGGGCACCGGCGGCGGCAGCGCCACCGAGGCCGCGATCTCCCAGAGATCCACACCGTCAAAGCTGACCTTGAGCTGCTTCAGGCCGATCGGCCCGATGGCGGCGTTGGCCACCTCGAACGAGAGCGGCTCGAAGGCCGACGCGCTCGCCTTGCCGGGCGTGAGCCGAAGCGGCTGATTCGACGTCGAGCCGCCGAACTGCTGCGGCAGCGCCACGAAGACCCCGAGGCTCGAGGAGCCTCCGTCGCTCGACAGCTCGGGCGGCGTGGGCATCCCGGTGATCCGCAGCCCGTTCAGCTTCGCGTCCGAGTCGACCTTGAAGCCCGTCAGGCGGGCCCCGGAGAGCTGCCACCTGAGCTAGCCGTGATAGAGCGTGGCCACGGATCCCTTCGCCGGCACGGAGACCGCCGCACCGTTGCTCGCGATCTCGATCTCGCGGCTGCTGCCCGCACCGGGCACCGTCAGGGTCACGGTGCGCCCCGAGGCCGGGACGATCGTGATCCCGTTCACCGCCACCGGCACCTTGGCCGTGTACCGGGTGACCTCCTCACCATCCAGCTCGACCTTGCGCGGGCGCATGCAGAGCGAGGTCGCGCGCAGTCGGCCCTTGACGAGCTCCTGCTCGCACGAGGGCTCGAGCAACGACAGCGTGACCTCTTCGATGTCCGTGGCGCCCTTGTCGTCGGTCACGCGAACGCGGATTTCCCGCTTGCGCGGATCGACCAGGCCCTTGTAGAGGTTGAACGTGTGGGTGATGCTGGGCGTCGCGCCGCTGTCGGCCTCGAAGTCACCGTTGCCGTCGAGGTCCCACTCGTACCTGACGATCGAACCGTCCGGGTCCTTGGAGGGCGACGCGTCCAGCAGCACCGGCTTGCCCTCGCGCACGGCCAGGCCGGAGCACAGGAAGAAGGTGCCGACCTTCGAGCAGCGCTTGTCGTACGTAGCCGTCGGAGGCTGGTTGCCCTGCCCCGGCGGAGGGGGAGGCGGCGGAGGCGGGGGCTCGCCACCGCCCCCGACCTGGATGATGCGCTCGGCGATGCTCTGCACGGCGCCGGCGGCACCGGGCTGAGTGGCTCTCAGGCGCACCGTGTAGCTGCCCGCCAGGGCGAACGACGTGCGTACGGCGCTCCCGTTGGCGTCATCGAACTGACCGTCCCCGTCCAGATCCCAGCTGTGCTGAATCGGCGACGTGGAGGTCGACGTGGACGTGGCCCGCAGCTCGATCTGCTCGCCGGCGGCCGGCTCGGCGGGCGTGTGGTCGAACGACGCGGTGAGACCGGCAGCCTCAGCGGCAGCCACGCTCACCAGCAGTACCGCGATGCTCGTCAGTACGACAAACGGCACGATGCGTCTCATGGAATCTGAACCTCTCTGACCTCGATGGAAGTGGTGCGCTCGGCCACGAACCTGGGCAGCAACGCGAGCGCCTCGTGCCGGTCTCCCGCCTCCACACGCCACCACACGCCATGCAGCCCCGTGAGGCAGGTGCAGAGTGCGCCGTGGCCACGGAGGGGGCTCGAAAAGCCCTTCCAGGCCGCGAAGCTCGCCGCACACTCGTCCGAGCTGTGGCAGTGGTGGAGGAGGAAGTCCGGCATCGCCGGCGAGCATGCGGCCTCCGCGCCGCGCGATCATCAGGGGCGGCCCCTGAACCCTCCCCCTGAACTCTTCGGCTCAGGGTTCGTCCGGGGGCGTATGCTCGGCCGGATCCATGGCCTCGCTTGCGCAGCGAATCGTGGGAAGGGAGCGCGAGCTCGCTCGTATGGAGCGCGCCCTGGACGCCCTGGACGCGGGATTGGGGGCAGCCCTCGCGATCGAGGGCGAGCCGGGCATAGGGAAGACCCGCCTGCTGGCGGAGCTGGCCGCCCGGGCCGAGCAGCGCCGCTTCCTGGTTCTCGGGGGTGTGGCCGCGGAGTTCGACCGAGACGTGCCGTTCGCGATCGTGGTCGACGCCTTCGACACCTACCTCGCGTCGCACCGCGACGAGCTGCTGCCGGACGCCGGGTCGGAGCTCGCCGCTGACCTGGCGGCGATCTTCCCTGCGGCTCGCAGCATCGCCGACCCCGCCGTCCTCGGCGCGGATGACCGCTACCGAGCCCATCGCGCGGTGCAGGCTCTGCTCGAGCGGATCGCCGCGCTGGCGCCGCTCGCGATTCTCCTCGACGACCTCCACTGGGCGGACACCGCGTCGCTCGACCTGATAGCCGCGATGTTGCGGCGCCCGCCGGAGCCAGTGGTGCTGCTCGCCGTGGCCTACCGCCCGGGGCAGGCGCCGGAGCGCCTCGAGCCGGGGCTGGCTGTGCCGGGCATGCGACGGATGCCGCTCGCGCCGCTCTCCGAGGCCGAGGCCGAGGAACTCCTGGGGCCTGCGCTCGACGCCGATCGCCGGGCGTGGATCTACCACGAGGCGCGTGGCAACGCCTTCTGCATCGAGCAACTCGCGCGCGTGGCCGGCAGCGGCCGGGCGCCGAGCGCTGGGCACGCCGAGGGCGGCGTCGACCTGCCTCCGGCCGTGGCCGCGGCCGTCGCGGAGGAGCTCCAGGCGCTGACCCCGCAGGCACGCCTTCTGCTCGACACTGCCGCAGTCGTGGGCGAGCCGTTCGAGGCCGACGTGGCGCTTCAGGTGGCCGAACTGTCCACCGAGGAGGGGCTTGCCGCGCTGGACGAGCTGCTCGCGGCCGACCTGCTGCGCTCGACCGAGGTGCCGCGCCGCTTCGCGTTCCGCCATCCGCTCCTGCGTCGGCTCGTCTATGACGCATCCGGGGGCGGCTGGCGGCTCGAGGCACACGCGCGCGCGGCGTCCGTGCTGGCCGACGGCGGCGCGTCCGCGGTGGAGCGGGCATACCACGTGGAGCACGCGGCACGCCGGGGCAACCCCGACGCCGTCGCCGTGTTGATCGAGGCGGGCGACGCGGTGGCCTCGCACGCACCCGCCGGTTCGGTGCGGTGGTACAGGGCGGCGCTCCGCCTCCTCCCGGACGGCGAGAGCGATCGGCGGCTCGAGGTGCTGCCGCGGCTCGCCGCGGCGCACGCGGCGCTCGCCGAGCTCGAGCCGGCTCACACCGCGCTCGTGGAGGCGCTTCGGCTCTCGGACGGTGCGGGTGGCGGTCCCAGCGCCGAGCTCGTGGCGCGCTGCGCGGCCGTGGAGCACTGGCTCGGCCGGCACGAGCATGCGAGCAGGCGCCTGATCCGCGCGCGTGACGAGCTGACGGAGCGCAACCCGGCGGAAGCGGCGACGCTTGAGATCGAGCTCGCGCACAACGCGCTGTACGAGATGGATTTCGAGCGGAACTTCGAGATGGGCGGCCTTGCGCTCACGCGCTCCCGCGAGCTCGGAGACCGGGCGCTGATCGCCCGGGCGGCTGCCGCGCTGGGCGCCGGCGAGTCCGCCGCCGGACGCATGGGTCCCGCGGCCGAGCATTGCGAGGAGGGCCTGCACGCGCTTCACGACCTGGACGCGGACGCCGCGGTGCGCCTCGACGCGCTGTCGCACGCCGCATGGACCGAGAGCTACCTGGAGCGCTTTGAGGACGCGATCGCCCACATCGAGCTCGGGCTGGCCGTGGCGAGCGAGTCCGGGCACGGCCG
>Ga0126306_10000413_pt1 | contig 19429 bp, 20 predicted proteins | sample Plot27_FD_92592 | JGI IMG/M metagenome (GOLD analysis project Ga0126306, IMG submission 92592) | Serpentine soil microbial communities from UC McLaughlin Reserve, CA, USA - Plot27 | ecosystem: Environmental > Terrestrial > Soil > Grasslands | place: USA: UC McLaughlin Reserve, Lake County...
CGGCGCCGCAACGCGCGGCGGTTGGGAGACGAGTTCAGCCGCGGCTCCTGCCACGCGGGGCGCTACGAGACCTCGCTCGTGCTCGCCGACGCGCCCGGGCTGGTCGATCGCGAGACGATGGCCGAGCTGCCGGCGGTCGAGGTCGACATGCCCGCGGCGATCGCCGCCGGGCGGACCGACTTCGTCGCGATGGGGATGGAGCGCGCGTACTGCGGCGCACCCGCCGAGGCGAGCGCGGAGGAGGGCCGTGCGACGTTCGAGACGCTGGCGGACATGCTCGTCGAGCTGGTCCGGGAGGAGGCGTAGTGGCGGCGATCAGCGACCGATCCAAGGACGTCAGGACTCGCGGGAGGGACCATTAGGTGGAGCGCTTCAACCTCGCGAGCTGGTTCGTCGACCGCCACGTGGAGGAGGGGCGCGGCGAGCGTGTCGCGCTGCTCTGCGGCGAGCGGGCGGTGAGCTACGCCGAGCTCGCCGCGGTGGTGAACCGTGCCGGGCACGTGCTGCGCGACCTCGGGGTGCGCCAGGAGGAGCGCGTGCTGCTCGCACTCGCGGACGGCGTCGAGTTCGTCGCGACGTGGTACGCGGCGCAGAAGATCGGGGCGGTGACGGCCGAGGTGTACGCATTCCTACCGCCGAAGGACTTCGCCTACTACCTCGACTACACGCGCGCAGGCGTCGTCGTGGTCGACGCGACGACGCTCGACCGCGTGCGCGAAGCGCGGGCGGCCGTCGGCGACCGGCCATGGCCGCGCACGCTGCTCGCCGTCGGCGTGCCCGCGGACGAACTGCGCGATGGCGAGGCGAGCTTCGATGCGCTCGCCGCGGACGCGCCGGATGCGCTGGACGCGGCACCGACCACGCGGGACGACATCGCGATCTGGAAGTTCACGACGGGCTCGACCGGCATGCCGAAGGCGTGCGTGCACCGGATGGAGACCCCGCTGCGCAGCTTCGAGCATTACGCGCGCGGGGTGCTCGGCATCCGTGCGGACGACATCGTGCTGCCGGTGCCGAAGCTGTTCTTCGGCTACGCGCGCGACCTCGCCGCGCTGTATCCGTTCGGCGTCGGCGGCGCCGGGATCGTGTTCCCGGAGCGATCGACGCCCGAGCGCCTCTTCGATCTGGTCGCCCGGCACCGGCCGACGATCCTCGTCAACGTGCCGACGATGATGCACGCGATGCTCGAGTTGCGGGACGTGGACTTGTCCTGCCTGCGGCTGTGCACGTCGGCCGGCGAGGCGCTGCCGCAGGAGCTCCACCGGCGCTGGCTGGACACGTTTGGCGTCGAGGTGCTCGACGGGATCGGCTCGTCGGAGGCGTACCACATCTACATCTCGAACCGGCCGGGCGCCGCGCGCGCGGGCACACTCGGCCAGGTCGTGCCCGGCTACAGGGCGCGCGTCGTCGACGAGGACGGGCGCGAGCTGCGGGACGGCGAGACGGGGCGGCTGTGGATCGAGGGCGATACGGCCGCGCTGATGTACTGGAACGCGCGCGCGGGCTCGGTTCGCACGTACGCGGGCGACGTCGTGATGAGCGGCGACCTGTTCGCGCGCGACGCCGACGGCTTCTTCCACTACCGCGGCCGCGCGGACGACCTGCTCAAGGTCGGCGGCATCTGGGTCGCACCGCAGGAGATCGAGCGCTGCCTCGCCGATCACCCCGACGTGGCCGAGTGCGCCGTCGTCGGCTACGACGACGACGGGCTCGAGAAGGCGCGCGCGTTCGTCGTGCTGCGCGCCGGCGCGACCTCCGACGCCGCGGCCTTGCAGGCGCACGTGAAGGCGACGCTCTCGCCGCACAAGTACCCGCGCGACGTCCGCTTCGTCGCGGAGCTGCCGCGGACCGGCTCGGGGAAGCTCGACCGGCGCGCGCTGCGCGAGGGGCCGGCATGAGCCGCCGCGTCGTCGTGACCGGCGGCACGCGCGGCATCGGCGCCGCGATCGCCGCGCGCTTCGCGGCCGGTGGCGACGAGGTCGTCGCGGTCGGGCGCGCGGAGTGCGATGTCACCGACGAGGCCGCCGTGACCGCGCTGTTCGAGCGCGCCGGGCGCGTCGACGTCCTCGTCAACAACGCGGGTGTCTCGGACAGCGCGCCGCTCGAGCGCACGACGCTCGCCGGCTGGCGCGCGCAGCTCGACGTCAACGCGACGGGCGCGTTCCTGTGCACGCGCGCCGCGCTGCCCGGCATGCGCGAGCGCGGCAGCGGGCGGATCGTTACGGTCGCCTCGACGGCCGGCGTCATCGGCGCGCGGTACACCGCGGCCTATGCCGCCTCCAAGCACGCCGCGGTCGGGCTGACGCGGGCGGTCGCAGCCGAGGTCGCCGGCACCGGGGTGACGGCTAACGCCGTCTGCCCGACGTTCGTGCGCACCGACATGACGCGCGAGTCGCTGCGGCGGATCTCGGCGGCGACGGGCCGCAGCGAGGCGGACGGCGAGGCGGCGCTCGCCGCGGCTTCGCCGCTCGGACGCCTGCTCGAGCCCGACGAGGTCGCCTTCGCGGTCGCGTTCCTGGCGGCGCCGGAGGCGGGCGCGATCAACGGACAGACGCTCATCCTCGACGGGGGAGGTATCCAGGCATGAGCCCATTCCGGGCCTCGCCCGGCATCACGGAGACCTGGCGGCACTTCGACTTACGCGTAGCCGACGGCGTCGCCACGCTGACGCTCAACCGCCCCGAGAAGCTCAACGCGCTCACGTTCGACGTCTACGCCGACCTGCGCGACCTCCTCGCCGAGCTCCCGCACCGCGGCGACGCGCGCGTGCTCGTGATCACGGGGACCGGGCGCGGCTTCTGCTCGGGCGGCGACGTCGAGGAGATCATCGGCGAGCTGCAGCGCATGGAGGCGGCGCAGCTGCTCGAGTTCACGCGCATGACCGGCGCCGTCGTCAAGGCGCTGCGCGAGTGCCCGCTGCCGGTGATCGCGGCGGTCAACGGCATCGCCGCCGGCGCCGGCGCGGTGATCGCGCTGGCCAGCGACTTCCGCCTGCTCTCGCGCGCGGCGTCGTTCGCGTTCCTGTTCACGAGCGTCGGCCTCGCCGGCGCGGACATGGGGTCGGCCTACCTGCTGCCGCGGATCGTCGGGCTCGGCCGTGCGACCGAGCTGCTCGTGCTCGGCGACAAGGTGCCGGCCGAGCAGGCGATGCGGCTCGGGCTCGCGACGCAGGTCGTCGAGCCCGAGGAGCTGCCCGCCGCGGCCGAGGCGCTGGCGCGGCGGCTGGCGGACGGACCGGCGCTCGCCTACTCGACGACGAAGGTCCTGCTCACGCGCGAGCTCGACATGGACCTGGGGAGCGCGATCGAGATGGAGGCAACGACCCAGGCGCTGCTGATGCAGAGCCGCGACCACCGCGAGTTCTACGCCGCCTGGCGCGAGGGCCGCAAGCCGGCGTGGAGCGGGCGATGAGCAACGAGATCGTGACCGCGCCGGAGCTGGCGGCCCCGGTCGGCTACGCGCACGCGGTCGTCGGCGCGCCCGGAGGACGGACCGTACACCTCGGCGGCCAGACCGCGCTCGGACCCGACGGGACGATCTCCGGCGGCACGCTCGTCGAGCAGTTCGACGTCGCGGCCGCCAACGTGGCCGCCGCGCTGCGCGCCGCCGGCGCCGCGCCCGAGGATCTCGTCCAGATGCTCGTGTTCGTGACCGACATCGCGGAGTACAAGCGGTCGCTGCGCGAGCTCGGCGAGGTCTGGAAGCGCCGCTTCGGGCGCCGCTATCCAGCGATGGGCCTGTTCGGCGTGACGGCGCTGTTCGACGAGGAGGCGCGGGTCGAGCTCGTCGCGACGGCAGTGATCCCGTGAGCGCTTACGCGCCCGCCGAGCGTCCGACTGGGCCGCGAGGGCGCGCATGAGCGCGACCGCATACGCGCACCTGTCGCCGGACCAGGTCGAGCTGCTGCGCGGCTCTGAGGCGCTCGCCCGCGACGTGCTCGCGCCGCTCGCAGACGCCCCGGGCCGTATCAACCGGCCGCTCATGCGAGCGCTCGCCGAGCACGGGTTGCTGGCCCGGGTGCTCGGCGGCGCGGGCGAGGTCCCGGCGCTCGAGCTGTGCCTGATCCGGGAGGGGCTCGCGCGCCACTGCACCGAGGCGGAGACCGCGTTCGCGGTCCAGGGGCTCGGGGCGCATCCGATCCTCGCGAACGGCGGCCCGGAAGCGATCGAGGAGTGGATCCCGCGCCTGGCGCGTGGTGAGGCGGTCTCCGGCTTCGCGCTCACCGAGCCCGGCGCCGGCTCCGACGTGGCCGCGCTCGCGGCGCGCGCCGAGCGCGAAGGCGACGGCTTCCGGCTCAGCGGCGAGAAGACCTACATCTCCAACGCGCCGGACGCCGACGTCTACTCCGTGTTCGCGCGCACGAGCGACCGCGGGCTCACGGCCTTCGCGGTGCCGCGCGCGAGCGTGGGCCTGAGCGGCGAGCCGATTGCGCTGCTCTCGCCGCATCCGATCGGGCGACTCGTGTTCGACGGCGTGCGCGTCCCGGGAAGCCACGTCCTCGGAGACGTCGACCACGGCTTCAAGGTCGCCATGCGGACGCTCGACCTGTTCCGCCCGAGCGTCGGGGCGTTCGCGGTCGGAATGGCGCAGGCGGCGCTCGACGCGGCCGTTGCCCACGTCACGACCCGCAAGGCGTTCGGCGGCACGCTGAGCGAGCTGCAGGGCGTCTCGCACCAGCTCGCCGACGTCGCGACCGCCGTGCAGGCCGCGCGCCTGCTCGTCCACAGCGCCGCGTCCGCCTCCGACCGCGGCATCCGGCCGACCACCGAGGCGGCCGCGATGGCGAAGCTGTTCGCGACCGAGACCGCGCAGCGGGCGATCGACGTCGCGATCCAGGTCCACGGCGCCCGCGCGCTCGAGCACGGCCACCTGCTCGAGCACCTCTACCGCGAGGTCCGCGCGACGCGGATCTACGAGGGCGCCTCGGAGGTCCAGCGGGAGGTCATCGCCCGCCGGCTGTTCCGCGCCTGACCCTCAGGCCGCGACGCCCAGCGAGCGCGCGGCCTCGGCGAGCCGCGTCACTCCCTCGTCGATCTGCTCCGGCGTGACCCCCGAGTAGGCCAGCCGTAGCGTGTTCTCGCCCCCCTCGAGGAGGAAGTCGGCGCCCTTGACGAACAGCACGTCGCGCTCCTTCGCCGCGTTCTCCAGCTCGGCGACGTCGGTACCCGCGGGCAGCTCGACCCACATGAAGTAGCCGCCGGACGGGGGCGAGAAGCGGGCCTCGGGCAGCTCGCGCTCGAGCGCCGCCACGAGCGTGTCGCGGCGCTCGCGCAACGCGTTCTTCACGGTCGCGATCGCGCCGTCCATCCGCCCGGAGCGGGCGAACTGGTTGACGATCGACTGCGCGACCATGTTGGGGGAGATGTAGGTGTTGGTCGCGATCCCCTGGATCTGCTTGATCAGCGCCTGCGGGCCGACCAGGTAGCCGACGCGGATCCCCGGGCAGACGGTCTTGGAGAACGACGACGCGTAGACGATCTTGCCGGCCTCGTCCTGGGAGAGCATCGTGGGCAGCGACTCGCCCTCGAACCGGATCCAGACGTAGGGGTCGTCCTCGAAGATCGTGAGGTCGTACTCGGCCGCGAGCTCGAGCAGATGGGCGCGCTTGTGCGCGCTCAGCGTGTAGCCGGCCGGGTTCTGGAAGTTGGGGATGATGTGCGCAAGCTTCGGCCTCACGCCGCCCTCGAGAAGCGACCGCAGCGCGGCGGTGTCGATCCCGTCGGTCTCGAGCTCGACCATGTGCAGGTCGGCCTCGCGGTTGCGCAGGTTCAGCAGCGTGCGGTCATACGTCGGTGACTCGACCACGACCGGGTCACCCGGCCCGACGAGCAGCTGGAACAGGAACGCGTCCGCCTGCATCGAGCCGTTGGTGACGAGCACCTGGTCGACCTCGACGCCGTGCTGCTGGGCGATCCACTCGCGCAGCGGCACGTAGCCGACCGACGTCCCGTAAGCGACCGTCCCGCCGGGGTCGTTCTCGAACGCGAGCTGCGCCGCCTCGCGCAGCCCCTCGACGTCGACGATGTCGAGCGACGGAGCGCCCCGGGCGAAGGAGATCGTGGCCATGGCCCGGACGTTAGCGCGCGAGCGAGCCGGCGATCTCCGCGGCGAGCTCCGCGACCTGCGTCGGCGTCTGGCCGACGCGCACGCCGCGCGCCTCGAGCGCCTCCTGCTTGGCCTTCGCCGTGCCCGAGGTCCCCGACACGATCGCGCCCGCGTGCCCCATCGTCTTGCCGGGCGGCGCCGTGAAGCCGGCGATGTAGGCGACCACCGGCTTCGATACGTGCTCGGCGATGAAGTCGGCCGCCTCCTCCTCGGCCGCGCCGCCGATCTCGCCCGCCATCACGATCAGCTCGGTCTCCGGGTCGGACTCGAAGGCGGCGATCACGTCGATGAAGCTGGTGCCCGGGACGGGATCGCCGCCGATCCCGACGATGCTCGAGTTGCCGAAGCCGCGCTGGGCCAGCTCGTTGCCGATCTGGTAGGTGAGCGTGCCCGAGCGGGAGACGACGCCGACGTTGCCCTCCTTGAAGAACGCGGCCGGGATGATCCCGACGTTCGACTTGCCGGGCGAGAGGATGCCCGGGCAGTTCGGCCCGACGAGGCGCACGCCGTCGTTGCGGGCGAGGTGGTTGTAGACGCGCAGCTCGTCGTGCGCGGGGATGCCCTCGGTGATCGCGACGATCAGAGCAATGCCGGCGTCCTCGGCCTCGAGGATCGAGTCGGCGGCGAAGCGCGGCGGGACGAAGATCATCGCGGTGTTCGCGCCGGTCCGCTCGACCGCCTCGTGGAACGTGTTGAAGACCGGGATGCCCTCGACGTCCTGGCCGCCCTTGCCCGGCGTCACTCCGGACACGACGTTCGTGCCGTAGCGCCGGTTGTTGAGCGTGTGGAACGTGCCCTCGCGGCCGGTGATGCCGGAGACGCAGAGCTTCGTGTCGCGGTCGACGAAGACGCTCATCGCGCGAGCTCCACGACCTTCTCCGCGGCGCCTTGCATGGTGGCCTCCGCGTGCACGTTCGGGAGTTTCGCGTCGGCGAGCAGCGCGCGACCCTCCTTGTCGTTGGTCCCGTCCAGTCGCACCACGAACGGCACCGTGGGCTCGATCTGCGCGAACGCCTCGATCAGGCCGCGCGCGACCTCGTCGCAGCGCGTGATGCCGCCGAAGATGTTGAACAGCACGGCGGTGACGGCGTCGTTGGAGAGGATCACCTCGACGGCGCTCGTGATCTCCTCCGCCTTGGCGCCGCCGCCGGCGTCGAGGAAGTTCGCCGGCGAGCCGCCGGCCTGCGCGACGACGTCGAGCGTGCTCATCACGAGCCCGGCGCCGTTGCCGAGGATGCCGACGTTGCCATCGAGCTTGACGTAGGTCAGGCCGCGCTCGCGCGCCATCCGCTCCTGCGGGTCCTCGCCGGAGACGTCGCGCAGCTCGGCGTTGCTCGGATGGCGGAAGAGCCCGTTGCCGTCGAGCGTGACCTTGGCGTCGAGCGCGGCGACCGAGCGGTCCGCGGTGACGATCATCGGGTTGACCTCGACGAGCATCGCCTCTTCGCCGACGAACGCGTCGTAGAGCCTGCTGAGCAGCGTCCCGACGCCGCGGATCACGTCGGCGTCGACGCCCGCGTCGAACGCGAGCCGGCGCGCGTGGAAGTCCTGGAAGCCGAGCAGCGGGTCGACGTGCAGCTTGGCGATCGCGCTCGGGTCGCGCTCGGCGACCTCCTCGATGTCCATCCCGCCCTGCGTCGAGAGCATCACGAGCGGCTTCTTGGCCGCGCGGTCGAACACGATCGAGGCGTAGTACTCGGTCGCGATGTCGGACGCCTGCTCGACCCACACCTCGTGCACGGTGAAGCCGCGGATGTCCATGCCGAGGATCGCGCGCGCGTGATCCTCGGCCTCGCGCCGGTCGCCGGCGAGCTTGATGCCGCCGGCCTTGCCGCGGCCGCCGATCAGCACCTGCGCCTTGACGACGCAGGGGTAGCCGAGCTCGTCGGCCGCTGCGACGGCCTGCTCGACGGTGGAGGCGGGCGCGCCCTTCGGCACCGGCACGCCGTGCCGGGCGAACAGCTGCTTGCCCTGGTATTCGAGGAGGTCCATCGGCGGCGCGGACTCTAGTGAACGAGTCGCCACCGGGGCGTCGCTGTCACAATGCTGCCGCCGATGCCGCTCCCGAAGCAAGTCACCTACGTCACCTTCGACGTCTACGGCACCCTGATCGACTGGGAGACGGGTGTCTACGACGCGTTCGCAAAGGAAGCCGAGAAGGACGGGTACACGCTCTCGCGCGAGGAGCTGATCCCGCTGTTCATGCAGACGCAGCAGGAGATCAAGGGCGGGTCCTACGAGCTCTACGCCGAGGTTCTGCGCCGTACCGCGGTGCAGATCTCCAAGCAGCTCGGTTGGCCGCTCGAGCCCTCCCGCTCCGGCTTCCTGCCGGACTCGGTCAAGCGCTGGCCGCCGTTCAAGGAGACCAACACGCAGCTCGACCGGTTCGCGAAGAAGTTCGAGATCGGCCTGGTCTCCAACGTCGACGACAAGCTGCTCGGCGAGACCCGGCGCCACTTCAAAGTCGACTTCGACCTTGTGGTGACCGCCCAGCAGGTGCGCTCCTACAAGCCGGACGCGGCGCACTTCAAGGAAGCCGAGCGGCGGATCGGCGGCAAGAAGGGCTGGGTCCATGTCGCCTCCAGCTACTACTACGACGTCGAGCCGTGCATCGCGGCGAAGGTGCCCGTGGTCTGGGTCAACCGCGCCAAGGAGACGCTCGAGCCGAGCCACAAGAAGCCGACGGCCGAGGTCAAGAACCTCCTCGAGGCGGCCAAGCTGCTCGGCGCCGCCTGAGTCTCGTGAAGGCCGTCGGGCTGCATCCCGACGTCTTCGTCGTCACGTCGCGCATCTGGCAGACGACGTGCACGCTGGTGAAGTCCGGGGATGAGGCGTTCTGCGTCGACTCACCGGTGCTGCCCGATGAGCTGGAGCTCCTGCCGGCGGTGGCCTCGCAGGCGGAGTTCCGGGTCGTCGGGTGCCTGGCGACGCACGCGGACTGGGATCACCTGCTCGGCCGCTACGCGTTCGCGGATGCACCGCTGGGGCTGGCGGAGTCGAGCGCCGCGCGGCTGCGCAACGAGCCCGGCGCGGCGCAGCGGCAGCTGCGCGAGTTCGACGAGGAGCATTACGTCGAGCGGCCCGGGCCGTTGACTCTGCCCGGCGCGCAGGCACTGCCCGTGCCCGGGCACTGCTCGCTGGGGGAGCGCGAGCTGGAGCTGCATCCCGGCGACGGCCACACGGCCGACGGGATGGCGCTGTGGGTGCCGTGGGCGTCCGTGCTGGCGTGTGGCGACTACCTCTCGCCGGTCGAGATCCCGTGGATCTCGCCCGGCGGGTCGGTGTCGGCGTACCTCGCGACCCTGGCGCGGCTGGAGCCGCTCGTCGAGCAGGCGTCGTTCGTGGTGCCGGGGCACGGCGCGGTGCTGGACTCCTCGCGCGCGCTTGCGATCCTGGGCGAGGATCGTTCGTATCTCACCGCGCTGCTGGAGCGCGGCTCGGACGCTCCGTTGCCGCTTGCGCGGCGGAACGGCGCGATGCGGAAGATCCACGCCGAAAATGTGGAGCGAGTCGGCTCGCCACCCACCGCTGCCGGGTCGTGATCTGGAGGTAGGTGAAGCGGATGGTGCGCCTGCCCCGGGCGAGCGAGTCGGCGTCGCGTGCGCGGTCGCGCTCGAATGCCGCGCGCGTGCCGTGGTGGCGCCAGCTGTCGAGTTCCACGATCAGGTCGTGGTCGGGCCAGTACGCGTCGACTTCGCGGCCGTCGAGCCTCGCGTTCATGGCCGGGCGCGGGAGGCCGTAGCGATCGCACAGGTCGTTGAAGGCGGCCTCGAGCTCGCTGCGAGTGTGGGGCAGCTCCTGTGCCACCAGCTCCCTGACCCTCGCCGCGCCCGGTCGACCGGCGCTGACGGCCAGCAGCGAGGGAACGTCGAGCAGCCGCAGCGCTTCGGCCGCCTCGAGTGCGCGGGCCAGCTGCGGTCGGCTCACGGTGCCGGCGAGGTCGGAGAGCGTCCGCGCGAGCGTCGTGACCGGGATGCGCCGCTGCGTTGTCACATGCTCGGGCGCGAGCTCGCGAACGCTGTGGACGCGGACTCCCTTCCGCTGGCGGCGGCCGCGGCTGGCCACCGTCACGTTGATCCGACCGCCCGGCGCGGGGCGAAGATCGAACAGCGCAGCCGCGTGGACGTGGCTCAAGACGGCCCCGGGCCCGATCGCCCGCACGGCGGCGAGCCCGTGATCGCGGTCGGCGAGCTCGGCAATCCGCCGGTCCAGCCAACGTGTCTGCACATAAGCGTCCATATGACGCTTATGTGCGGGCGCGGCGAGGTTCGCCCCCTACGTCGGCGACTTGATCACGGCCAGGGTGTCTCCGGCCGTGACGGCGGCGCCCTCGGAGATCGGGAGCTCGGCGATCACGCCCGCCTTGTGGGCGGTGATCTCGTTCTCCATCTTCATCGCCTCGATGATGCAGACGAGCGCGCCCTCCTCGACCGTGGCGCCCTGCTCGACCAGGACCTTGAAGATGTTGCCCTGCAAGGGCGAGGCGAGCGTGTCGCCGCCCGCGCCGCCGCCGCCGCCCGACCTGCGCTCGCGCCGCGGCCGCGGAGCCGCCGGCGCCGAGGAGTTGCCGCCGCCGATCGCGTCGCCGAGCACGCGCACGTCGAACCGCTTCCCGGACACTTCCACCGTATAGGTCCGCGAGACCGGCTCGGGCTCCCCTTCAATGCCGCCGTTCGCCGGTGCAAAAGCCAGCGCCGAGAGCCACGCGCGATCCTCCACCAGATCGCGACAGGTCTCCGCGCGAGACCACTGCTCGGAGGCCATGATCGCCTTGTGGAACGGGATCAGCGTGCGCACGCCGTCGATGTCGAACTCGTGCAGGGCGCGCGTCATCCGGCGCGTGGCCGACTCGCGGTCCACGTCCCAGACGATCAGCTTCGCGACCATCGGGTCGTACAGGGGAGTGATCTCCGAGCCCGCCAGCACGCCTGAGTCGACGCGCACGCCCGGGCCCGAGGGCTCGCGATAGCGCGTCACCGTCCCGGGCGCCGGGGCGAAGTTCCTCGACGCATCCTCCGCGTTGATGCGGCACTCGATCGCGTGGCCGCGCAGGACCACTTCCTCCTGGGTCACGGAGAGCTGCTCGCCTGCGGCGATCCGGATCTGCTCGCGCACGATGTCGATCCCGGTCGTCGCCTCGGTCACGCAGTGCTCGACCTGCACGCGCGTGTTCATCTCGAGGAAGTAGTACTCGCCGTCCTGGAGCAGGCCCTCGACCGTGCCGGCGCTGCGGTAGCCGACCGCCCGGGCGGCGGTGGTCGCGATCTCGCCGATACGCTCGCGCAGCGCCTCGTCGACCATCGGCGCCGGCGACTCCTCGATCAGCTTCTGATGCCGGCGCTGGATCGAGCAGTCGCGCTCGCCGAGGTGGATGACCGAGCCGTGGGCGTCGGCGAGCACCTGCACCTCGACGTGGCGCGGGTCGGGCAGGTAGCGCTCGAGGTAGACGGTCGGGTCCGAGAAGAACTTCTCGCCCTCGCGCGCCGCCCCCTCGAAGGCATCGGCGAGCTTGTCGGGACCGAGTGCCACGCGGAACCCCTTGCCACCGCCACCCCCCGCCGCCTTGACGGCGATCGGATAGCCGATCTCGTCGGCGATGCTCCCGGCGTCCTCGACCGTCGCGACCGGCTCGGTCGTGCCGGGGACGATCGGCACGCCGGCCGCCTGCATCAGCTCGCGCGCGCGTGTCTTCGAGCCCATCGCATCGATCGCCGCCGCCGGCGGACCGACGAACGTGACGCCGGCGGCCTCCAGGCGCTTGGCGAATGCCGCGTTCTCGGCGAGGAACCCGTAACCGGGGTGTACGGCCTCCGCGCCCGACCGCTCGATCACGTCGATCAGCTTGTCGACCACGAGGTAGGACTGCGCCGCGGGGCCCGGCCCGATCAGGTACGCCTCGGTCGCGCGCCGGACGTGCTGCGCGTCACGGTCGGCCTCCGAGTAGACGGCGACGGAGGCGATGCCGAGCTCGTCGAGCGCGCGGATCACGCGGACGGCGATCTCCCCGCGGTTGGCGACCAGGACCTTGGAGAACATGCGGCGCGAGATGCTATCTCCGCGCCGGGGGCCGGGGAGGAGGGCAAGCTGCCGTTCGGCGGCGCCTATCCACCAGGACTATAGTCCGGTTACCTCTTGCGGACTGCGGTCCGGTGCGCTACGCTTGCTCACGAAAGGTAAGCGGACTTCGGTCCGGGGGAACCCGACAAGGGAGCTACAAGACTATGACCACTGCAATCCAGCAGCAGCAGATACCCGCTGCGACCTGGAACGTCGATCCCATCCACTCGACCGTGAGCTTCGCGCTCAAGTACATGGCCGCGACCTTCCGCACCGAGTTCGACCGCTACGAGGCGACGCTCGACACGACCGCGGACGAGCCGCGCCTCTACGGCACGGTCGCGCCCGATTCGATCGTGGTCAAGGACCCGAACTTCCACGCGCACCTGCAGTCGCCGGACTTCTTCGACACCGAGCGCCACCCGGCGATCACGTTCGAGTCGACGTCCTTCCGCGTGGACGGGGACGAGCTGGTCGTCGACGGCGACCTGACGATCAAGGGCGAGACGCGGCGGATCGAGGGCCGCGGCGAGCTGACCCCGCTGCACGAGGATCTGCACGGCAACGAGCGCGTCGGCGTGCGGCTCGAGGCAGCGATCGACCGCTCGCACTTCGGCGTCAGCTGGAACGCGCCGCTGCCCAAGGGCGGCCTTGCGCTGGCCAACGAGACCAAGCTGGTCGTCGACCTCTTCTTCGTCAAGTCGTGATGCGGGTCCTGGGAATCTCGGGCAGCCTGCGCCGGGACTCCCACAACAGCGCTCTCCTCCGGGCGGCCGCCGCGCTGCTGCCGCCCGGAGCCGAGCTCGAGCTGTGGGAGGGCCTGAAGGCCGTGCCGCCCTACGACGCCGATGACGACCCCGGGCTCGAGTGGCGCCCGGAGAGCCTGCGCTCGCTGGACGCCGCGATCAGGGACGCCGACGTGGTGCTGTTCGCCACGCCGGAGTACAACCACTCGATCCCCGGCGCGCTGAAGAACGCGCTCGACTGGCTCTCGCGCCCGCTGGCCGAGAGCCCGCTGCGCGGCAAGCCGGTCGCCGTCGTCGGCGCCAGCACCGGGCTGTTCGGCGCGGTCTGGGCGCAGGCCGAGCTGCGCAAGGTGCTTTCCGCGATCGGTGCGCGCGTGCTCGACCGCGAGCTGCCGGTCGGCCTCGCCGCCGATGCTTTCGGCGAGGCCGGGCGGCTCGCCGATCCCGACCTCGAGCTGACGCTCGCCGACCTGCTCGCCGAGCTGCAGGGCGAGCTCGCGGCGGTCGCCGTCGCAGCCTGACGGTCACGAGGCCGACGAGCGAGGCGGCGCGCCCGGGACACGGCGCGCCGCCTGGTCGGGCGATCAGCCGAGCGCGGCGAGCACGCGCGCGGCGGCCGCCGGAATCGGCTCGGCGTCGCCGATCGTGAGCTCCGGCGCGTCGGGCGTCTCGTAGACGTCGCCGACGCCGGTGAGCCCCGGCAGCTCGCCGGCGCGCGCGCGGGCGTAGAGGCCCTTGGGGTCGCGCCGCTCGCATTCGGCCAGCGGCGTAGCGACGAAGACCTCGAGGAACGCGATGCCCGCCGCCGCGTGGACCGCTCGCGCCGCCGCGCGGTCGGCCGCATAGGGCGACACGAGCGCGACGAGCGCGACCACGCCCGCCTCGGCCAGCAGCACTGCGGCGTGCGCGGTGCGGCGCACGTTCTCGGCACGGTCCTCGGGCGCGAAGCCGAGGTCGCCGTTCAGCCCGTGGCGCAGGTTGTCGCCGTCGAGCCGCAGCGCCGGCCGTCCCGCGCCGACCAGCAGCGCCTCGACCTCGATGGCCAGCGTCGACTTCCCCGACGCGGGAAGCCCCGTGAGCCACACCGTGGCGCCCTTGAAGCCGAGCGCGTCGGCACGGTCCTCCGCTGTCAAGGCGCTGTCGTGCCAGCGGGTGTCGGCGGACTTCACGCCTCGACCATAGCGGCGGCTCAGCCCGCGACGGGCGCGTGCATGCCGCACTCGCTCTTCTCGAGCCCGGCCCAGCGGCCGTCGCGACCCGCGCCCGGGAGCGTGCAGTGCGTGCAGCCGATCGAGGAGTAGCCCTGGTCGTGCAGCGGGTTGTAGGGGAGGTCGTGGCGGGAGATGTAGGCCCACACGTCGCGCTCCGACCACGTCGCCAGCGGGTTCGCCTTCCACAGGCCGTGGCGCTCGTCCCAGTCGAGCTCCTCGGTGCCGGCGCGATCGGGCGACTGGTCGCGGCGCACGCCCGAGATCCAGCAGTCGGCGTCCGCGAGCGCGCGCTGGAGCGGCTCCATCTTGCGCAGGAAGCAGCAGCGGTCGGGCTCGGTCGCCCACAGCCCGTGGACCCACTCGCCGCGGTAGGACTCGACCGTGATCCCGTAGCGCTCCTCGACGGCGCGCCAGGTCGCGTAGGTCTCCTCGAACAGCACCCCGGTGTCGAGCGTGAAGATGCGCGTGCCAGGTGCGTGCCGGCGCACGAGGTCGACCAGCACGGCGGTCTCCTTCTGCCATGACGCGGCGAGCGCGAGCCGGTCCTCGCCGAAGCGCTCGACGGCTTCGAGTATCACCTCCGCGGGGCGGAAAGGAGTCATCGCCCCGTAAAAGTATCAAGTCGGATCGGGATTCGAGAAATAAAACCCGATCAGACTTCATGGATTCGTGGTACCTTGTGCGCGCATGGAGCCTTCGACCACGACCGGCCGCAAGGGATCGATCGAGAACCCCGAGGTCCGCGAGGACGTCCCCGGGCACGTCATCCCGATCCTCCGGCGCGAATTCGACGACTTCGACAACGAGGCCGAGAAGTTCCTCGCCGGCGACACCGAGGAGACGGAGTTCATCGGCTTCCGGCTCAAGCAGGGCGTCTACGGGCAGCGCCAGGCCGACGTCCAGATGTGCCGCGTAAAGCTTCCATTCGGCGGGATCACGCCGGAGCAGATGGAGATGTTCGCCGACGTCGTCGAGCGCTGGGCGCCGCTCGACAAGGCCCACATCACCACGCGCCAGAACATCCAGATCCACCACGTCCCGCTGCGGGACATGGCGGAGCTGATCCGGGCGATCTCCGACGCCGGCCTCTCCACGCGCGAGGGCTGCGGCAACACGGTCCGCAACGTCACCGCCGACCCGTGGGCCGGCGTCTGCCACGACGAGCTGTGGGACCCGACGCCGTTCGTCGGCGCATATGTGCGCTACTTCGTGCGTCACCCGACGACGCAGCTGATGCCGCGCAAGGTCAAGACCGCGTTCACCGGCTCCGACACCGACCGGGCGCTGACGGGCATCCACGACATCGCGTTCATCGCGCGCGAGCGCGACGGCGTGCGCGGCTTCGAGATCCGCGTCGGCGGCGGCACGTCGATCATGCCGCGCATCGCGCCGACGCTGGTCGACTTCGTCACCGCCGAGGACGGCGAATACCTCAAGTGGGCGGAGGCCGTCTTCCGCATCTTCGACCGCCAGGACTGGCTGCGCGTGAACCGAGCGCGCGCCCGCATCAAGGTGCTCGTCGACAAGATCGGCATCGAGGCGATGCGCGAGCTGGTCGAGGAGGAGCTCAAGGGCGACTGGGTCGCCGAGCGCGACTTCTCCGTCGACGAGCGCCTCTTCATCCACGACGAGGAGTCCAATGCTCCCGCGCCTCCGATCGGCTACGGCTCGCCCAACGGCGACGGTTCCGAGTTCGAGCGCTTCCGCACCGCGAACGTCGAGCCGCAGCGTCAGCACGGTTTCTCGGCCGTGCAGGTCAAGGTCGTCCGCGGCGACCTGACCCCGGAGCAGTTCCGCGGCCTGGCGGCGATCATGCGCGACTACTGCGGCGGCTACGCCCGCACCACCGTGCACCAGAACCTGCTGCTGCGCTGGGTCCGCGACGAGGCGGTCTACGACGTCTGGCGCCGGCTGTCCGAGTTGGGCCTCGGCGAGGCGGGCGCCGACCAGGTCAACGACGTCGTCTCCTGCCCCGGGACCGACTCCTGCAAGCTCGGCATCACGAGCTCGATGGGGCTCAACCGCGCGGTTCAGGAGCGGATCGAGGCGATGGAGATCACCGACCCGCTGACGCGCGGGATCCACATCAAGATGTCGGGCTGCCCGAACGGCTGCAGCCAGCACCACATCGGCAGCATCGGGTTCTACGGCGCGTCGATCAAGGTCGGCGAGCACACGATCCCCGCCTACGTGGCGCACATCGGCGGCAACTACGAGGGCGGCGAGATCGTCTACGGCGCACGCCTGAAGGTGCGCCTGCCGGCGAAGCGGGTGCCCGAGGCCGTCGAGCGCTGGATCCGCGCCTACGAGGCGGAGCGCGAGGACGGCGAGGTCTTCAACGCCTACGCCGGCCGCGTCGGCACGAAGGCGTTCGAGGACAAGGTGCGCGACCTCGCGCTGCCGGTCGAGTTCGGGCTCGAGACGATGAACCAGTTCATCGACTGGAACCGCAAGGTCCCGTTCCAGGTCATCCGCGGCGAAGGCGAGTGCGCGGTCTGAGATAGCGTTGCGGGCGTGAACCGGCGCCCGCGCCTGCGGCTGGAGGGCTCCTCCGCGTCCCCCGAGGAGGCCGCCGCGGTGATCGCGGCGGTGGAGCAGTTCCTGCGCGACACGCTGCCCCCGGCCGTGCCGCCGGCGCCGGATCCGTGGCTGCGCGCGGCGCGGCTCGAGGCCGTCGGGTACCCGCTCGACGCTCCCGCCTGGTGAACGTCCCGGTCCTCGGGCACGACGCCGTGCTCGCCGCGGTCTCGCCGGCGCAGGCGATCGAGCGCGTGCGTGCCGCGTTCGTCGCCCACCGCGCGGGCGAGTGGACGATGCCGGCGAAGATCTACCTGGACTCGCCGCCGCACGGCGACTTCCGCGCGATGCCGGCGCTCGGCGGCGGGTTCGCGATGCTCAAGTGGATCTCGTCCTTTCCCGGCAACCCGGCGGCGCACGGGCTGCCGACCGTGATGGGCGTCGTCTGCCTGTCGGACGGCGCGACCAGCGAGCCGCGCATGCTGCTCGACGCGCGCGCGGTGACCGCGCTGCGCACGGGCGCCGTCGCGGCCGTCGCGGCGCAGGCGCTCGCACGCGCGGACGCGGCGTCGGTGGGCATGATCGGCTGCGGGCTGCACGGCGCGTGGGCCGCGCGCTGCCTCGCCGCGGCCGGCTACGGGCCCGGCGTCTGCGCGGACCCGCGCCCGGAGGCGGCCGTGGCGCTGGCGGAGGAGCTCGGCTGGGCGGCGGGCGAGCGCCGCGGGGCGCTGGCGTGCGACGTCGTCTGCTGCGTGACGCCGGGGCTCGAGCCGGTCGTCGAGGTCGGCGACCTGCGCCCCGGGCTGCACCTGAACATGCTCGGCGCCGACGGCCCGGGCAAGGCGGAGGCGAGTGTCGAGGCGGTCGCGCGCTGCGCGCTCTTCTGCGACGAGTGGGAGCAGGCGTCGCACGGCGGCGAGCTGACCGGGGCCGTCGAGGCCGGCGCGATCGAGCGCGCTGGCGTGACCGAGCTGGGCGCGGTGCTCGCCGGCGCGGCGGCCGGGCGCCCGGGCGCGGAGGCCGTGACGCTGTTCGACAGCACCGGCCTCGCGATCCAGGATCTGGCGATCGCGATCGCCGCGTATTCGGCCTGGCGCGCGGGCAGCGTCGAGGCGCAGGAGATCGCGCTGTAGGGCAGGGCCAAAGTCGACGTTGTCGACCGGCTCAGTGCTAGAACGGGCGCGGATGGACCCGCTGATCATCGTCTTCGGCCTCGGCGTCGGGATCCTCGTGGGCCTCACCGGGATCGGCGGGGGATCGCTGATGACGCCGCTGCTGCTGATCGTGATCGGCACGCAGCCCGTGGTCGCGATCGGCACCGACATCGCCTATGGCGCGCTGACCAAGACGGTCGGCGGCTGGCAGCACCTGCGCAACCGGACCGTCGACCTCGGCGCCGCGACCTGGCTGGCGTTCGGCAGCGTCCCGGGCTCGATCGCGGGGGTCGTCGTCGTCGAGAGCCTGCCCTCGCCGCCCGACACGGCGCTGCTGTGGGGCGTCGCGGGCGCGCTGACGTTCACGTCGCTGCTGACGCTCGGGCGCGCGCTGTTCGCACCCAGGGTGCACGAGCGCGAACGCGCCGCGATCCCGCTTACGCGGCGCAACAAGCTCATGGCCGTCGGGCTCGGCCTCGTGCTCGGGTTCGTGCTCGGCGTGACCTCGGTCGGCAGCGGCGCGCTGATCGGGCTGGCCCTGATCCTGTTCTTCCGCCTCACGCCGCACCGCGTCGTCGGCACCGACGTGTTCCACGCCGCCGTGCTGCTGTGGGCGGCCGGGCTCGCGCACGTCGTCGCCGGCAACGTCGACTACGGTCTGATGGGGAACATCCTGCTCGGATCCGTTCCGGGCGTCGTGCTCGGCGAGCGGCTCTCGCGCAGCGTGCCCGCCGGCGGGCTGCGGCCCGCGCTCGGCGCCGCGATGTTCGCGTCGGCGCTCGGCGTCGCCTCCAAGGCGGGACTCGAGCTGCCCGCCTACGCGATCGTCGGACCGCCGCTGCTCGCGCTCGCGCTCGCCTACGCGCTCGCCCGCGGCCGCACCGTCCGCGCGCCGCTGACGCGGCCGCGGACCGAGAACACGTAGCGGCCCGGCGGATCAGCGAACGCGCGGAGCCCGCTTCGACGTCGAGCTCAGGACCGCCTGCGCGGCGAAGAAGCCGCACATGCCATGGACCCCGCCGCCGGGCGGGGTCGAGGAGGAGCAGAGGAACAGCCGCGGGTCGGGCGTCGTGTAGGGCGACAGGCGCGCCACGGGACGGGTGAAGAGCTGGCGCAGGTCCTGGCGCCCGCCGTTGATGTCGCCGCCGACGTAGTTGGGGTTGTAGGCCTCGATCTCCCCGGCGTGCATGGCCGCGCGCGCGAGCACGCGCTCGCGGAAGCCGGGGGCGAAGCGCTCGATCTGTCCCTCGATGGCCGCGGTCATGTCGCGCGTCGAGCCGGCCGGGACGTGGCAGTAGGCCCACGCCGTGTGCTTGCCCGCCGGCGCGCGCCCGGGATCGCAGACGGTCGGCTGCGAGAGCAGGACGTACGGGTTTTCCGGGTGGCGGCCGGCCGCCACGTCCGCTTCGGCGGCGGCGATCTCGGCGAACGTGCCGCCGAGATGCAGTGTCCCTGCCCGGGCACACACGGGCGCACGCCACGGGATCGGGCCGTCGAGCGCCCAGTCGAGCTTGAAGATGCCCGGCCCGTAGCGGAAGCGCTCGAGCGCCCGCCGGTAACGCCGCGGCAGACGGTGGCCGGCGAGCGCGAGCAGCTGGCGCGGGGTCACGTCGAGCAGCACCGCTCCGGCGTCCGAGAG
>Ga0126306_10000414_pt1 | contig 19400 bp, 25 predicted proteins | sample Plot27_FD_92592 | JGI IMG/M metagenome (GOLD analysis project Ga0126306, IMG submission 92592) | Serpentine soil microbial communities from UC McLaughlin Reserve, CA, USA - Plot27 | ecosystem: Environmental > Terrestrial > Soil > Grasslands | place: USA: UC McLaughlin Reserve, Lake County...
GCCAGCGGACGCGTGGCCGTCAGCTACTACGACTTCCGCAACGACGTCAAAGGTGACATCCCGCTGTCGACCGACTTGTGGGTCGCGCACTCCGAGGACGGCGGGTTGACATTCCCGGCAGCGGACGAGAACCGTCTCACGCTGGAGTCGTTCGACATGCGGACGGCTCCGTTCGCGCTCGGGTACTTCGTCGGCGACTACACCGGCCTGTCGCACTTCGGCAGCCGGTTCGACTCGCTCTGGGTCGGCGCGAACGACGGCAACGAGGAGAACCGCACGGACGTCTTCCACCAGAACGCCCAGTAGCACGAGCGGGACGGCACGAGCCTCGAGCCGAAGCCCATGACGTCACGCATCCCCTGAGACGTTCGGCTCCACGACTGAAATCGTGGTGTCGCCGGTTCTATTCTGGCCCTCGCCCACATGCACGACCATGCTCACCACCTGGACGTCAACGGCATGGCGCTCAGCGCCACGCTGCACTGCCTGACCGGCTGCGCGATAGGAGAGGTGGCCGGCGTGGCGATCGGCACGGCGCTCGATTGGTCGAACGAGGCGACGATCGTGCTGGCCATCGCCCTTGCGTTTCTGTTCGGCTACTCGCTCACCAGCTGGCCGCTCCTGAGGGCGGGCCTCGCGCTTGCCACGGTGGTGCCGATCGCCTTCGCCTCGGACACGCTCTCGATCGCGACGATGGAGCTCGTGGACAACGCGATCATCCTCGTCATCCCTGGCGCCATGGACGCGGGCCTCGACGACGTCCTGTTCTGGGGCTCGCTCTCGTTCGCACTGTTCGTGGCGGGCTTCGCCGCCTACCCGGTGAACCGGTGGCTGCTCCAGCGCGGCAAGGGCCACGCCGCGGTGCACGAGACGGGCATCCACGGCGGTCCCGACCCCCGCGTCGTGGGGATGATCGCCGCACTGGCCGGCGTCTTCGGGATCGTCGTCCTCGTGGCCGACGCGCTCTGAGACCATCGCTGCGCGGCGGGCACCGCCCGCCGCTTGCGCCCTACGCCAGGCCCTCGGCCTGGTACTCGCGCAGGAAGCCCTCGAACAGACGGCGGTGCCCTTCCTCGTCGCGGAGGATCTCGATGACCATGTCCTGAGTCACCGGGTCGCGCCCCTCGCAGAACTCGATGATGCCGTTGTAGTGGTTGATCGCGCCGGTCTCGGCCTCGATCACGCCCTTGATGATGTGGACGATGTCGGTCTGGTGGTCGGGCGGCTGGAGGTAGGACTGCTCCGCCTGGAAGTCGAGTGAGCCGGGCACGACCCCGTACAGCTCCTTGATCCGCTGGCCGAACCGGCGGGCGTGGCCGAGCTCCTCCTGGACGTCTTCCTCGAGCGACTCGATGATCTCCTGGGCGCGCACTCCATCCGGGTTGATCGAGTTGGCGATGTAGCTCATCACCGTTTCGATCTCCATCCAGTACGCGGTCGTGAGGAGCTCGACGAGCTGCTCACGCTCGTCCTTCAGGTCGTCGCTGAGGATCCCTGCCGTGGGCGTTGTTCCGGTGTCTGCGGCCATGCTTTGAGGCTACCCTGCGCGCCGTGCCGGAAACAGTCGACATCGAGCACATAGAGGGCCCGCCGAAGCGGGTGTGGGACCGCATCCTGGCCGAGCCGGACCGCGCCCCGGAGTACATCGCGCTGGCCGCGGCGGAGCGCTTCGGGCCGCAGGCCGAGGAGTGGGTCCGGATCGCCGGGCCCGGACATACGCAGGCCGAGCTGGCGCGCATCGCGCTGAAGAAGCACGTGCGGCTCGCGCGGCTCGAGGGCGGCGCGCTCGGCATCGGCGGCGTCATCACGGCGGCGCCCGACCTGGTCGCGCTGCTGTGGCTCCAGAGCCGGATGGTCTGGTACATCGCGGCGGCGTACGGATACGACCCGAACCACCCGATGCGCCCGGCCGAGTACCTGGCGCTCCAGGGGCTGTACGACACACCGGCCCAGGCGCGCAAGGCGCTCGACGGCGTGGGCAAGCGGATGGCGATCGCGATGGCGGAGAAGGCTTTCTCCGGCCGCCGCCCGGAGATGCTGCACATGCGGCTCGCCAAGTACGTGGCGAAGCGGATCGCGCGCCGCTACGCGGGCCGGCTGATCCCGCTGATCGGCGCGCCCATCGGCGCCGTGCAGAACGGCAACGCGACGAGCCGGCTGGGCAGGAGCGCGATCGACTACTACGGCGGTCAGGCGCGGCCGTAGACGGGGATCGCGCCGCCGCTCGTGACGGCGGCGTCGTCCGAGACGAGGTGGCGGACGACCCTCGCAATCTCCGCGGGCTGGACCCAGTTGGAATGGTCGGCGTCCGGCTGGTCGCGCCGGTTCGCGGGCGTGTCGATGACGCTCGGCAGGATCGCGTTCGCGCGCACGCCCTGCTTGCGGTACTCGGCGTCCAGGGCCTGGATGAACGCGATCACGGCCGCCTTGGCGGTGATGTAGCCCGCGGCGCCGCTGAAGGGCCGCAGCGCGGCGCGCGCCGAGACCGCCACGAACGCCCCGCCGCCGCGCTCCACGAGCCGCGGCATGGCGGCGTGGGCCAGGTTGAACGCCGGAGCGAGATTGAGGCGGAGCATGCGCTCGAACTCGTCCCAGTTCGCCTCGTGGACGAGCGGCCCGGACGCGAAGCCGCCGACGAGGTCCACCACGGCCTCGAGGTCGTCCACGACGGCGACCGCCTCGCCCGCCCCGCCGGCCGGATCCATCAGATCCGCGCGGACGAACTCGACCCGGTCGCCCAGCTCCTCGCGCGCCCGCTCGAGCTCCTTCTCGACGATCCAGGTGACCGTGCAGTCGTAGCCCGCGTCGAGCAGCTCGCGCACCACCGCGCTGCCCAGCGCACCGGTGCCGCCGGCGATCAGCACACCCATGGGGCACGAGGGTAACCCGTCCGGCTCCAGCCTTACCTTGGCACTCCCGATGGAGCAGACCACGCTGACCCCGACCCGCTGCTTCGTGCGCGACCTGGCCGACGGCCAGGAGGTGAACGAGGTGTTCGTGGTGCGCGCCCACACGAGGCGCCAGCGGCGCAACGGCGAGCCGTTCCTGAAACTCCAGCTGGGCGACATGTCGGGTGCCGTGGAGGCCGTCATCTGGGACGAGGTGGACTCGGTGGCGCCGATCTGCCCGGCCGGCGCTGTGGTCCGGATCCTGGGCCGCTACTCGGTCGACGAGCGCTACGGCGCGGCCGTGACCGTGAAGCGAATGCGGGCAGCCGCCGACCACGAGTACGAGCTGGGCGACCTGACCGAGGCGCCGCCCGTGCCCTATGAGCAGATGGCGGCGGACCTCGACGCCCTGGTCGAGACGATCCAGCGGCCGCACCTCCGCACGCTGCTCGGCCGCCTGATCAACCGGAGCACCGAGACGGGCGCCGCGTACCACTCAGCGCCGGCGGCGAAGTACTACCACCAGGCCTACAGGCACGGGCTCCTCGAGCACTGCCTGTCCGTGGCCCAGGGGGTGAGCGCGCTGGCAGCAGGGCCGTTCCGGGCGGGCCTGGATCGAGACCTCGCCGTAACCGGCGCGCTCCTGCACGACATCGGCAAGACGCAGGTCTACGCGAGCATCAACGGCGCGATCGAGCTCACCGACAGCGGCAAGCTGCTCGGCGAGATCCCCCTCGGCTACTACATGGTCCGCCGTGAGATCGAGCGGATCGACGGGTTCCCGCATGACGAGGCCGAGGGCCTCCTCCACATCATCCTGAGCCACCACGGCAAGCTGGAGCACGGCAGCCCCGTGGTGCCGTGCACCCGCGAGGCCACGCTGGTCCACTTCGTGGACAACCTGGGCGGGAACCTGGGCAGCTTCGACCGGATCGAGAAGACCCTGGCCGACGGCGCCAGCTGGTCGGACTACGACCGGGGCATCAGCGCCTCCGCCTTCTTCGCGCCGCGCGAGCGCGCGCGGCGCGAGGAAGCCGCCTAGCGGCATCATCCCTCAGGACCGACAGATGGCGCGCTGAGGGACTCGCCAGCCCACTTACCTCCGGTTAGAGTGGGCCTTCAAGCCGAGTCGCAAGGAGGCCCTCCATGTCGTTCGATCCGAAGCGCACCGCTGTCGTCCTGATCGAGTACCAGAACGACTTCACGTCGGAGGGCGGCGCCCTCCACGATGCGGTCCAGGACGTGATGGAGAACACCGGCATGCTGGAGAACACACGCCGGCTGGTGGAGGCCGCGCGTGAGGCCGGAGCCACCATCGTGCACGCGCCGATCACCTTCGTCCCGGGCTACGGCGAGCTGTCGCAGCATCCCTACGGGATCCTGAAGGGCGTGGTCGACTCCACCGCCTTCGTGAAGGGCGAGTGGGGCTCCGAGATCGTCGACTCCCTGGCGCCGCGGGAGGGTGACGTGGTCGTCGAGGGGAAGCGCGGGCTCGACACGTTCGCGACGACCAACCTCGACTTCATCCTCCGGGCCCGCGGCATCGACACCATCGCGCTCGGCGGCTTCCTGACCAACTGCTGCGTCGAATCGACGATGCGCAGCGGCTACGAGAAGGGCTACACGGTGATCACGCTGTCGGACTGCGTCGCCGCGACCTCGGCCGAGGAGCACGAGAACGCGATCAAGTTCGACTACCCCATGTTCTCCGAGGTGATGAGCTCAGACGCGTTCACCGGGGAGCTCCAGGGCGCGATGGCGGCGCGCTGAGATGGGTGCGCCGACAGCCGCGTCCACGGGTTGGTGGATCGGCCTCGTGCTGGGGATCGTCGTCATCCTCGTGGCGGCGGCCATCGTGATCACCATCGTGACGCTCGCCCGGCGGATCGCCGCACAGGCTCGCGGCGCCGTTGAGGGAGTCGAGGTCGTGCGCGCCCAGACCGACGAGCTCGCCGGCATCGATCGGATCAACGACTCCGGCGTGCGGATCCTGCACTCGGCGCGCGCGCTCAGAAAGGTGGCGGTGGGCAAATGACGACACTCGCCGTATCCGCGAACACGCTCTGGGCGATCTCGCTCGGAATCGGGCTGGTGGCCGCCCTCATCGTCGCCGCTCTCCTGGCCGTGCTCGTGCGGACCGTCGACGACATCGGACGCTCGGCCCGCGCGCTGCTCGACGTCGCCGGCAGGGTGGCCGGCAACACGGTCAACATCCCTCAGCTCCAGGCCACCGCACCGGTGCTCGGCCAGATCGTCGAGGAGGCCGTGGTGCAGGACCGCTATATGAACGCCCTCACCGACGGGTACGACGAGTCATGAGCGACACCGACGTGCTCGTCCTGCTCAGCGTGCTGCTCGCGGTCGTCGCCGTCGCGGTCGTCGCCGTCGCGCTGATCCGGGTCCGCAGCGGACTCGAGTCCACCTCCAGCGACCTCGCGACGCTCGCCGGGGCGCTCGAGACCGTCGAGTCCGAGCACCTGCGGCCGCTGGAGCCGGCCGTGCAGGCGATCAACGCGCAGTTCGACGTGATCGTGGCCGCCATGCCCGGCATCGCCGCCAAGGCCGCCGTCGTGGCCGAGAGGAGGCCGCGATGACCCTGTGGTGGATCGGCGACGTATTACTGATCGCCGTGGTGCTTCCGGTCGTCGTGTACCTGTTGAAGGGCGTGCTGGACGCCGCGCGCGGCATCGAGCCGAGCGTCACGCGGATAGCCCAGGCGGCCACGGCGGGGTCGAAGGACCTCGACGCGGTGCCGCTGCTCCTCACGACGCAGGAGCACGTGAAGACGACGGTCGAGGTGGTCGCCGGCTACGGCGGCTCGCTCGACGTGATCATCGACGACGCGGAGTGAGGAGGAGCGGATGCCTGCAGCGGGAGTCGTGCTCATCATCGCCGTCGTCCTGATCGTCCTCGCGCTCGTCTACTTCCTCGTCTCGACGATCGTGTCGCTGATGCGGATAACCAGCGGCCTCGACGAGGCGATCGCGGCGGTGACGGAGATCGCCGAGAAGACCGCCCCGGTCGAGGCCGTGGTGAAGGACATCAATCGCAACCTCGACGCGGGCGTCGACCTGCTCGAGGGGCTGCTCGTGAAGAAGGCCGGCCTCGTGGACGCCATGGGCCTCGTGGAGGGGCTCTACCCCGGTGCCGCCGCGGCCGGGCTACGGAACTTCCCCGACAGCACCGAGGTCGAGCCGCCGCGGATCGCCGAGGTGTACACGAAGGGGACGCTCACGCTCGCCCGGCTGGGCCGCGAGGCTCCGATCGCGGCGGCCAGCCCCAGCGGGCCGGTGCTCCGCAACGTGGAGGGCGGCAGCCTCGAGGCGCGGCTGCTCTACCCGGAGAACCGCCAGTCGCGCCCGGAGCGGCTGCCGCGGTCGCCGGTCGTCGGCACCGGCGCGCCCGTGCAGTACCCGCCGAGCGAGCAGCGCGGCGGCACCACGCCGGGGGACGCCGAGGTGCGCGACAAGGGGCCCTGGGCCGAGACCGCGGCCGAGGGCATCGTCCCGGCCGAGCTCGGCGGATCGGACGCGCCCCGCGAGATGCTGGCGGACGACCGCGAGCTCGGGAGCGAGGCGCTGGGCGAGACGACCGGATCCGACGAGCCGGCGACCGAAGCGGGGATCGATCCCGCAGCGGGCGACGAGGCCGACGCGACGACGGACCGCGGTCCTGCGCGGCCGGACGGAGAGGAACCGGACCTGAAGGACGCGGCCGCGCCGCCGCGCCAGGTCGACCAGTAGAGACAGGAGAGAGCCCGTGCAGACCCCCGCCTCATTCGAGTACGAACGCGCGACGAGCGTCGAGGGCGCCCTCGACGCGCTTCAGCGCCTCGGCTCGGAAGCCCGTGTGATCGCGGGCGGGCACAGCCTGCTTCCGATGATGAAGCTCCGGCTCGCGAATCCGGAGCACCTGGTGGACATCAACGACCTCCACGAGTTGTCCTACATCCGCGAGGAGGAGGGCGAGGTGCGCATCGGCGCCCTCACCCGGCATGTCGAGCTGCTCGAGGCGGATCTGCTCGCCGTCCGCTTTCCGGTCTTCCGCGACGCGGAGCGGGTGATCGCCGACCCGGTGGTGCGCAACCGCGGCACGATCGGCGGCTCCCTCTGCCAGGCGGACGCCGCCGAGGACCTGTCCGCGGTTTGCTCCGCGCTCAAGGCGCGGGTCGTGATCCGGGGCCGCGACGGAGAGCGGCTGGTGGGCCTCGACGACTTCTACGTCGGCCCGTTCACCACGGCCGTCGGCGACGGCGAGCTCCTCACGGAGGTGCGGCTCGGGCTGCGTCGCGGCGCCGGCAGCGCCCACGAGAAGGTGGAGCGGCGCGCGGGCGACTGGGCGGTGGCGGCCGCATCGGCCGCTCTCTGGATCGAGAACGGGACGATCGCCGACGCCGGGATCGCGCTGAGCGCGGTCGGGCCGACGACCGTGCACCTCGAGCGCGCGGAGGAGCTGCTCCGCGGCAAGGCGCCCTCGGAGGACCTGTTCGCCGAGGCCGGCGGGATCGCGTCGGAGGACTGCGCTCCCCTCCCCGACGGCCGCGGACCCGTGGACTACAAGCGCCACCTCGCAGGCGTCTTGACGAAACGCGCCCTGCGCCGCGCCGCGGCCCGTGCGCAGCACCAGGAGGCCTGAGATGCAGGTGACCATCAACATCAACGGGGAGCAGGTGTCGCGCGACGTCGAGCCGCGCCAGCTGCTCGTCCACTTCATCCGGGACACGCCGGGGCTGACCGGCACGCACTGGGGCTGCGATACCTCGAACTGCGGAGCGTGCGTCGTGCTGATGGACGGCCGGCCCGTGAAGTCGTGCACCACGCTGGCCGTGATGTGCGAGGGCCACGAGATCAGGACCGTCGAGTCGCTCCAGGTGAACGGCCGGCTCGACCCGATCCAGCAGGGCTTCCACGAGACGCACGCGCTCCAGTGCGGCTTCTGCACCCCTGGGATGCTGATGACGACCCGCGCGCTCCTGGACGAGAACCCGAATCCGACCGACGAGGAGATTCGCGTGGCGATCTCCGGGTCGATCTGTCGCTGTACCGGCTACAAGAACATCGTCGCCGCGGTCCAGTGGGCCGCGGAGCACCAGGCCGCCACCAGGCAGGAGGTATGAGAATGGCCACCGTCGAGAACCTGCCGAGCAGCACGCAGGAGCGGCCGATCGGCTTCGGGCGACTGAAGCGCAAAGAGGACGCGCGCTTCATCCGCGGCGAGGGCAACTACCTGGACGACATCAGGCTGCCCGGCATGCTGCACGGGGCGGTCCTGCGCAGCCCGTTCGCGCACGCACGCATCCTCTCGATCGACACGAGCCGGGCGCTCGAGCTGCCCGGGGTGGCCGCGGTTGTCACGGCCAAGGACCTCGAGACGCTCGGGCTCGCGTGGATGCCCACGATCTCGTACGACACGCAGGCGGTGCTCGCCGGCGACAAGGTTCGCTTCCAGGGCCAGGAGGTCGCGTTCGTGATCGCGACCGACGAGTACATCGCCCGCGACGCGCTCCCGCTGATCGACGTCGAGTACGAGCCCCTCCCCGCGGTCGTGAACGCCCGCAAGGCGCTCGACCCTGAGGCCCCGCTGATCCGTGACGACAAGACCGGCCAAACCGACAACCTCGCCAGCCCGACGTGGGAGGCCGGCGACGAGGAGGCCACGGATCGCGCGTTCGCGGAGGCCGACACGGTCGTGACGCGCGACATCATCTATCCGCGCTGCCACCCGGCGCCGCTCGAGACGTGCGGCATGATCGCCGACTTCAACCCGCAGACCGGGCAGCTCAACATCTACAACGGGAACCAGGCGCCGCACGCCCACAGGACCGTCTACGCGCAGGTGGCCGGACTAGCCGAGCACATGATCCGGATCCAGACCGGCGACATCGGCGGCGGGTTCGGCAACAAGGTGCCCGTATATCCCGGCTATGTGTGCGCGATCGCCGGCTCGATCGTGGCGGGCGCGCCCGTGAAGTGGATCGAGGACCGCTCGGAGAACCTGATGTCCACCGGCTTCGCGCGCGACTACGTGATGCGCGCCGAGATGTGCTCGAAGGACGGCAAGATCACCGGCCTGCGCGTGGACGTGATCGCGGACCACGGCGCCTTCGACAGCACGGCCCAGCCGACGAAGTTCCCCGCCGGCTTCTTCCACATCGTGTGCGGCTCGTACGACCTCCAGGCGTCGCACGTGAAGGTCAAGGCGGTCTACACGAACAAGGCGCCCGGGGGCGTGGCGTACCGGTGCTCGTTCCGGATCACGGAGGCCGTCTATTTGGTCGAGCGGATGGTCGGCGCGCTCGCGCTCGAGATGGGTGTCGACCCGATCGAGCTGCGGATGCGGAGCTTCATCGCGCCGGAGCAGTTCCCGTACGAGACGACGACCGGCTGGACGTACGACTCGGGGAACTACGCGAAGACCATGAAGGTGGCGATGGACATCGCCGGCTACGACGAGCTCCGCCGCGAGCAGGCCGAGAAGCGCGAGCGCGGCGAGCTGATGGGAATCGGCGTGGCGTTCTTCACCGAGGGCGTGGGCGCGGGCCCGCGCAAGCACATGGACATCCTCGGCCTCGCGATGAACGACGGCGCCGACCTGCGCGTGCACCCGTCCGGCAAGGCCGTGGTGAGCATCAGCGCCCAGACACAGGGGCAGGGTCACGAGACGACGTTCGCGCAGATCGTGGCCGAGGAGCTCGGGATCCCGCCGGAGGACGTGCAGGTGCGTCACGGCGACACGGACAGGTCCCCGTATGGGCTCGGTACCTACGGCAGCCGCTCCACGCCGGTGTCGGGCGCCGCCGTCGCCGTGGTGTCGCGCAAGGTGCGCGACCGGGCGCGCCTGATCGCGGCCACGATGCTGGAGACGAGGCCCGAGGATCTCGCCTGGGAGAAGGGCCGCTGGTACGTGAAGGGCGACCCCGAGAAGGGCGCGGCCGTGGGCGACATCGCCGTGCGCGCCTACAGCGGCGAGACGCTCCCCGAGGGGATGGAGGGCGGCCTCGACGCGCAGGTCATCTACGACCCGCCGAACCTGACCTATCCGTACGGTGCGTACATCGCCGTGGTGGACGTCGACCCCGAGACCGCGGAGGTGAAGGTCAGGCGGTTCATCGCCGTGGACGACTGCGGCGTGCGCATCAACCCGATGGTGGTCGACGGCCAGATCCACGGCGGGCTCGCGGAGGGAATCGGCATCGCGCTGATGGAGGTGATCTCCTTCGACGAGGAAGGCAACTGCCTGAACGGATCGTTCATGGACTACCTGGTCCCGACGGCGCTCGAGTGCCCCGACTTCGAGCTGGGCGAGACGGTCACGCCCTGCCCGCACCACCCGCTCGGCGCGAAGGGCGTGGGCGAGTCCCCGAATGTCGGCTCGCCGCCTGCCATCGTGAATGCCGTGATCGACGCCCTGCACGAGTCACACGGGGTCACGCACCTGGACATGCCGTGCACACCGGCACGCGTGTGGGCCGCGATGCAGGGCAGGCCGGAGCCCCCGCAGTGATCGGCGGGGAGCTCGGCCGCAGGGCGCGGGAGCTCGCAGCCGAGCGAGCTCCGTTCGTGGTGGCGACGGTCGTGCGCGTCCAGCGCCCCGCCAGCGTCGAGCCGGGCAGCGTCGGGCTCGTGCACGCCGACGGGACGATCGAGGGGTTCATCGGCGGGCACTGCGCGCAGCACAGCGTGCGGCTGTACGCCCTCGAGGCGCTCGAGGCCGGCGCGCCGACGTTGCTCCGCATCCTCCCCGAGGGGCCCGCGGAGGCCGTGCGCGAGGAGGGCGCGGTGACGGCGACGAACCACTGCCTCTCCGGCGGCGCGATCGAGGTGTTCCTCGAGCCCGTGCTCCCGGCGCCGCGGGTGCTCGTGGCCGGCGACTCGCCGATCGTCGCGGCGCTGCGCGCGCTGGGCGCCGACGCCGGGCTCGAGGTCGTGGCGGCCGCGGACATCGAGGACGGCGTGCTCACGCCCGCGGCCGGCGACCTGGCGCTGGTCGTGGCCGCCCACGGCACCGACGAGGTGGCGACGCTGCGCGCGGGCCTCGAGGCGGGCGTGCGCTGGGTGGGCCTCGTGGCCAGCCGCAAGCGTGGCGCCGGCGTGGTGGAGGAGCTGCGCGCGGAGGGAGTGCCCGAGGAGCTGCTCAACCGGCTCGAGACGCCGGCCGGGCTCGACATCGGCGCCCGCACGCCGGCCGAGGTCGCGCTGGCGATCGTGGCCCGGATCGTCGAGGTGCGCCGGGCCGCCGACAGGGCCGAGGAGCGGAGTGAGCTCGCGCGACGCGACCGGTGACCCCGCCGGCGAGATCGGCCACCTCGTACCCGACGTAGAGACGCTCGCCCAGCGGCTGGCGGGCGTCGACTACCTCGTGGACGAGGGCCTCGCCACGTCGCTGTTCCTGAGCCTTCGCCTACCTCAACCCCTGCTGCTGGAGGGCGAGGCGGGCGTCGGGAAGACGGAGGCCGGCAAGTCGCTCGCGGCCGTGCTCGACACGCCGCTGATCCGGCTCCAGTGCTACGACGGGATCGACGCGGCCGAGGCGCTGTACGAGTGGAACTACCCGCGCCAGCTGCTCAGCATCCGGCTCGCCGACGAGAGCGGCTCGAAGATGTCGGAGGAGGAGCTGTTCGGCCCGGATTATCTGATCCGCCGTCCGCTGCTGCGCGCGCTCGAGCATCCGGGACCGCGCCCCGCTGTGCTCCTGATCGACGAGATCGACCGCGCCGACGACGACTTCGAGGCGTTCCTGCTCGAGCTGCTGGCCGACGCAGCCGTGACGATCCCGGAGATCGGGACGGTACGGGCGACCCACCCGCCGGTGATCGTCCTGACCTCGAACCGCACCCGGGACCTCCACGACGCCGTGAAGCGGCGCTGCCTCTACCACTGGATCGACTACCCGGCGCCTGAGCGCGAGGTCGAGATCGTCAGGCGGCGCGTGAAGGGCGCATCCGAGACGCTAGCGGTCCAGGTGGCGGACGCGGTGGCGCGCATCCGGGACAGCGACGTGCAGAAGCCGCCGGGGGTTGCGGAGGCGATCGACTGGGTGGCCGCTCTCGGTCTGCTCGGCGTGGAGGAGCTGGACGAGGCGGCCGTGGACCGGACGCTCGGATCGGTCCTGAAGTACAGCGAGGACCAGGAGGTGGTCCGCGCGGCCGGCCTGGGGCAGCTCGTCACGCGATGACCGGCTCTCCGTTGAGCGTCCACACGCTGCACCTGGACCTGCCGGGCGTGGCCGCCGCCTTCGGCCGCCGCCTGCACGAGGCTGGCGTGGACACGACGGCCGACCGCTCGGTCCGATTCGCCCGGGCGCTCGAGCTGGGCAGGCCGATCTCACGCGGGCGGCTGTACTGGATAGCGCGGAGCGTCTTCCTGACGGATCGCGCCCAGCTCGGGGCGTTCGACGCCGTGTTCGCCGAGGTCTTTGGGACGCGCGAGCGACGGACCGGGGCCGAGCCGGACGAGAAGGAGCCGGCGAGCGTCCCCGCCGAGGAGCGGACCGCGGGCCGCAGCCGCGACGAGCCCGGGATCGCGGGCTCGGGCGACCGCATCGCCGGGCCACCGGGCGACGGCGACGAGGAGGAGCTGCGCGACCTGGTGGTGCCCGTGGCCGCCAGCGACGAGGAGGTGCTGCGCACCAAGCACTTCGACGCGCTCTCGCCCGGAGAGCTCTCGATGCTCTACCGGCTGATGGAACGGCTCGAGATGGCCACCCCCACCCGGCGGACGCGCCGCTCCGAGCGGGACCGGCACGGCGACCGGATCGACATGCGCCGGACACTCCGCGGCAGCACGCGCACCGCCGGCGACCCGATCCGGCTCGCACGCCGGCGTCGCCGCGTGACCCGCCGGCGCATGGTGCTGCTATGCGACATCTCCGGCTCGATGGAGCCCTACGCGCGCGCCTACCTCCAGTTCCTCACCTGCGCCGCCGGCAGCGCGCGCGACGCCGAGGCATTCGTGTTCGCCACCCGCCTAACCCGACTGACACGGGCTCTGCGGTCGCGCAGCCCGGAACGCGCGATCCAGCGCGCCGCGGCCGTGGCGCCCGACTGGTCGAGCGGCACGCGCATTGGCGACGCGCTGAAGGCGTTCAACGACCGCCATGGGCGGCGCGGGGTGGCGCGCGGCGCCGTGGTGGTGATCCTCTCCGACGGCTGGGAGCGCGGCGACCCCGCGCTCGTCGGACGCGAGATGGAGCGGCTGTCGCGCCTCGCCCACCGGATCGTGTGGGTGAACCCGCGCGTGGCGGCCAGCGACTTCTCACCTCGGGCGGGCGGCATGGCGGCGGCCATCCCGCACTGCGACGCCCTCGTGAGCGGGCACAGCCTGGAGGCGCTGGGCGAGGTGATCCAGGCGATCGGCACCGACCGCTGCGCGCCGCCCGCGCCGCCGCACGGCGAGCCGGAAGACGAACCGTGGGCGAGCGCCACACCGGTCCCGGGCAGCTCAGTGGCAATGCCGAGCGGCTACGGCCCGAGCAGGGGAAGGACAACACCGGGCTGGGGGTCCGATGCACCCCGGTGATCAGCAGGGCAAGACCTGTATCTACCCCGGCTGCGATCGGCCGGCGGCGCCGGCGCATCCGCTCGGCGGCCCGCAGCCGAGCTTCTGCGACCGGGAGGACCACAACGCGCTGACGGCGCACCAGGAGCGCCAGCGGCTGGAGCGAGAGAGGAAGGACAGTGGTTGACGAGGCATATCGCGCGGTCTTCCTGCGCGTTCACCCGACTGGGAAGTTGGTCCTGAGCCTGACCACCGAGCCCGACGGAAAGGAGGCACGCTACGGGGAGCTGGTGGCGGGTGAGCTCGGCGTGCCGCCGCTCGACGTGAAGGTCGTGCCCGCCGACACGGATCGCTTCGGTGAGGGACATGGCTTCAACACGAGCCCCTCCGGGGGCACCGAGGTGGCGGTCCTCAGCGCCGCCTCGAAGATCCTCGACAAGGCGCGGCTGCTGGCCGGGGTCGCGCTCGGCGCGGATCCCGGGACGCTCAGGTGGGAGAACGGCGTATTCGTCATGAGCGGCGACGGCGAAGAGGCCAAGACGATCGCCGACCTCGCCCTGTACGCGCACGGCACGGGCATGCTGCCGCCGGGCGTGGAGGGCGGCCTCGACGCGCAGACGGTCTACAGGGACTAGCCGGCGTGCGGGCGGGTCTCCACCCGAACCTCGACCTCGTCGGCGACCTTGAGCGTGCCGAACAGCGCGGAGTAGGGCTTCATGCCCCAGTCACTCTGCGTGACGATCGCGGTGCCCGTGACGCCTCCGTCCTCGCCGCGCGCCAGCTCGATGCCGATCGGCCGGCGCGCGCCCGCGAGCTCCAGTTCGCCCTCGACCCGTCCGGGCAGGCCGTCGAAGCGCGTGGAGCGGAATTCGATCGCGGCACCCTTCAGGACCTCGTCGTCGATCGTCTGCTCGATGCCCGCCCGGTCCTCGTCGTCGAGGGCCTGCATCCCGCCGGTGCCCTCGATCACGCGGAGCGACCGCGGATCGGCGCTGAGCGTGACGGCGGGGTCGCCCTCCGGGTCGAGCATGCCGGACCACTCCGTCACCTCGATCAGCAGGTCGTGCCCGGCCTTGGCGGCTGCTCCCGATCTGCCGGTGCGTACGGTGAGGCGGGCGTTCTCGGGGCCGAAGGCCTGCGCCATGGAGCAACCCTAGGACAAGGAGGCATTTGAGTGGTCGAGCTGGATCATCCCTTCACGACGGGCAAGCCGGTCGATGAGACCTGGAACGCCATCCTGGACCTCGAGCGGCTGATCCCGTGCGTCGAGGGCGGAAGGGTGCTGGAGCGCACGGGCGACGACTCGCTGCGCGCAGAGATCAAGGTGAAGATGGGCGCGATGTCGATGACGTTCACCGGGACCGTCGAGGTCGTGGAGCGCGACGATGCCGACCATCGCGCGGTGATGCAGGTGAAGTCACGCGAGGCCGGCGGACAGGGCTATGCGAACGCGGACGTCACGTTCGCGGTGGCGGACGGCGGCGGCACGATCCACACCGCCGCGCAGATCACCGGGAAGGCCGCGTCGATGGGCGAGGGCGTGGTCGTGAGCGTCCTGGACGCGCTGATCAAGGACTTCACCGGAAAGCTCGCCAACATCTGATGGCCGGCAGGACCATGAGGCGGGTGCAGGACGGGGAGGTGCCGATCGACGGCGGCACCGCGGTCCAGGAGGATCCGGATCGCCCCGTGTTCCGCGGGAACGGCGAGGACGACTACCTGTGCGCCGAATGCGGCAACGTGCTCGCGATCGCCATGAACCCGGAGCACATGGGGAGGCGCGTGCGGATCAGGTGCGGCCGGTGCCGCACGGTCAACATCGCCGCCGAGGTGCCCGTGGAGATGGCCCGGCGGCCGCGCCGATGAGCACCTTCGTCACGGGCCTGGTCCTCGCGGCCGGTGGCTCCAGGCGGCTCGGCCGCCCGAAGCAGCTCCTGCCGTACGGGCAGGCCACGCTGCTCGACCACGTGCTGGACACCGCGCGCTCCTGCTCCTTCGACCAGCTCCTGTGCGTGATCGGCGGTGCGGCGGGCGACGTGCGACGGGCGGTGGACTTCGGCGGCGTCGAGGTGGTGGAGAACCCCGACTTCGGAGAGGGCTGCTCCTCGTCGATCGCGGCCGCGCTACACGCCGTCGACTCCCGCTGCGAGGTCCTCGTCCTCATGCTCGGCGATCAGCCCGGGGTGACGGCCGGCTCGGTGGCGAAGCTCTTGGCCGAGCGGGGCGGCGCCCCAATCGCCGCGTGCGCGTACTCCAACGGCCGCGGTCACCCGTTCGCGTTCTCGCGCTCCCTGTTCCCGGAGCTCGAGAGTCTCCACGGCGACAAGGCCGTCTGGAAGCTCCTGGCCCGCCACGAGGCGGTCGCGGCCGACGTGCCGGTGGACGGCGCCATCCCGCGTGACGTCGATACCTGGGAGGACTACGCGCAAATTGCGCGCTAGAAGCGGGAGGGGGCTACCCCAGGCGGGTTTCCTGCTTATGCTCATTGAGCCCCATGGCGAAGGACACTGAGAAGCTCATCCGGCAGCTGTCGCTGATCTCGTTCCTGATGGCGGAGCGGAGGCCCGTCACGGCGCTCGAGATCAAGCAGGACGTTGAGGGCTACTCGCAGATGAACGACGAGGCCTTCGCCCGCCGGTTCTACGCCGACCGCGCGGAGCTCGAGTCGCTCGGCATCCACCTGAAGGTCGACAAGCCGGCCGAGGGTTACTACGAGGCCGAGAACTACTCGCTGCCGCCGGAGAACTTCTACCTCCCGGCGATCGAGTTCACCGACAAGGAGCTGGGCGCGCTGAGGACCTCGCTGTCGCTCCTCGACGGCGAGTTCGCCTACGCGGAGCCGCTGCGGCTGGCGCTGCAGCAGCTGTCGTGGGGCAAGCCGTCGCCGCTGGACGCTCCGGAGCAGCGCAGCGTCGCGCTGGCCGTGACGGCAGGCGCGGGCGGGCGCGAGCTGTCGCAGCGGCTCTCGAAGATCGAGACCGCGATCTTCCGCCGCAAGACGATCCTGTTCGACTACTACACGATCGGCCGCGACGCCCAGGAGAAGCGCAAGGTGGACCCGTACCACCTGCTCTACCGCGGCGGGCAGTTCTACCTGATCGGGTACTCGCACGAGCGGGACGACGTGCGCGTGTTCCGGGTGTCGCGCATCCGCGGGAAGGTCGGCTACTCGTCGAAGGCCGAGCACGACTTCAACCGCCCCGAGGACTTCGACCCGCGCGTGTACGCCACCCGCACGGACTGGCAGCTCGGCGACCCGGTCGGGCGCGCCCGGATCTGGCTGTCGGACCGGATCGACTGGCTGGCGCTGCGCCACTTCGGCCATGCCGGTGAGGTGCACGACGCGGACGGCGGCAAGATCTTCGAGACCGACTACGCGGACTCGCGGCAGATGGTGTCCTGGGTGCTCGGACTGGGCGAGCAGGCCCGCATCGAGGGGCCGGAGGAGCTCGCAACCGAGGCGCGCGAGCGGCTCGAGCTCGTGATGGAGCGCCACGCGCATCCGCCTGAGCTGGCGTCCCCCTCCCGGCGCCGCCGGCAGGCCGAGCCGGAGGACGACGAGGACGGCCGCGAGGCGCCGATCCGCCCGGAGCGCTTCGCCCGGCTCGTCACGCTCGCCGGGATCCTGATCGACGCGGCACGCGAGAGCCGCAAGCTCGAGCTGCGCGAGCTGTGCGAGACGCTTCAGGTGACGGATCAGGAGCTGCGCCAGGACATCGATGTGCTGAACGTCGTGAACTTCGGCGGCGGCTCGTACGTGCTGTACGCGGAGGTGCAGGGCGACCAGATCGAGGTGGACCCCGAGCCGTACGGCGACAACTTCGCTCAACCCGCCCGGCTGCTCCCGCTCGAGGCCAAGGCGCTGGTGGCGGCGATCGACCTGATCGGCGAGCACCTGCCGGAGGGCTCGCTCGCGTCGGCGCGCAAGAAGATCGTGGACGCCCTCGGGCAGGACCCCGCCGAGGACGGGCTCCAGATCACCACCGCGAAGGGCGACGATTCGGACGTGGCGCGCGTGGTTTCCGGGGCGATCATCGGCCGGCGGTTGGTGAGGATCGAGTACTACAAGGAGAACGAGGACGAGTTCACCGAGCGCACGATCGAGCCGTACAAGCTCGTGAACGGCCAGGAGGGCTGGTACATCCACTCCTGGGATCTCGACAAGGACAAGCCGCGCTCATACCGGCTCGACCGCGTCCGCGAGGTGAACGTGCTCGGCGAGAAGTTCGAGCCGCGCCCCGGGGTGGAGCCCGACGTGCACGGCTGGCTGGCCACCGGCGAGGTGGACTCCGGGTCCACCGCGAAGATCTGGGTGTCTCCCGAGCGAGCCCGGTGGGTGCGCGAGGACCACCCGGGCGCGACGGAGCTCTCCGACGGGGCGATCGTCTTCGAGCGCACGTACGCCTCGTACGAGTGGCTCGCCCGCGAGATCCTCAAGGAGGCCGGCGACGCGGTGGTCCTCGAGCCGGAGGAGGCGCGCCGGGCAGTGCTGGAGGCCGCGGAGCAGCTTGCCGTCACGGCGTAGCCAGATCGAGATGTCGGACGAGGAGGTCCGTGACTTCCTCGCCGAGAAGATGGTCATGCAGTGCGCCACGAACGGCCCGCGCGGCCGGCCTCACATGGTGGCGCTGTGGTTCGTGACGGATCCCCTCCGGTCGTGGACCTACGCAAAGTCACAGAAAGCACGCAATCTGGAGCGAGATCCACGTGCCACCGTGGGCTTGGAGGAGGGCGTGCAGTACCACGAGTTGCGCGGCGTGATGCTCGAATGCGACGTCGAGCTCGAACGCGACCCGGCGAAGGTCGAGGAGTTCGGCCTCGAGTTGTTCAAGCGCTATGCGGGTGATCTGACCGATGAGATCAGGGAGATGGTCGCGGGCCAGGCGCGGAAGCGCGTCCGTCTTACCTTCAGGCCGAGAAGGACGGTGACGTGGGACCACCGTAAGCTCGGCGGCGTCTACTAGCGTCTCCCGCGATGAAGGGGCTCATCCTCTCCGGCGGCAAGGGCACCCGCCTGCGCCCGCTCACGCACACGAGCGCGAAGCAGCTCGTTCCGGTGGCCAACAAGCCCGTGCTCTTCTACGGGATCGAGGCGATGGCCGAGGCCGGCATCGAGGAGGTGGGCATCATCATCGCCCCCGAGACGGGCGGCGAGATCCGCGAGGCGGCCGGCGACGGGTCGAGGTTCGGCGTGCGGATCGAGTACATCGAGCAGGACGCGCCGCTCGGGCTGGCTCACGCCGTGCTCACCGCCGAGCCCTTCCTCGGCGACTCGCCGTTCGTCATGTACCTGGGCGACAACCTGCTCCGCAACGGGATCGTCGCGCTCGTGGACACGTTCCGGACGGAGCAGCCGGACGCGCTGATCCTGCTCACGCCCGTGCCCGATCCCGAGCACTACGGGGTCGCCGAGCTCGACGGCGACAACCGCGTGGCGCGGCTGGTCGAGAAGCCGCAGGAGCCGAAGACGGACCTCGCGCTCGTGGGCGTGTACATGTTCACGCCGTCGATCTTCGACGCCGCCCGCTCGATCGAGCCTAGCTGGCGCAACGAGCTCGAGATCACCGATGCGATTCAGACGCTCGTGGACCGCGGCCTGCGCGTGGATCCGCACATCGTGCACGGCTGGTGGAAGGACACCGGCCAGGTGCAGGACATGCTCGAGGCGAACCGGCTGATCCTGGACGACCTCGACGAGCGGGTCGCGGGCGAGCTGGTGGACTCGCGGGTCGAGGGCCGTGTGGTGATCGAGGAGGGCGCCCGGCTGGAGCGCACGACGGTGCGCGGGCCCGCGGTGATCGGGGCGGGCTCGCGGCTGGTGGACGCCTACATCGGGCCCTACACGGCGATCGGCGAGAACGTGACGATCGAGAACGCCGAGCTCGAGCACTCCATCGTGATGTCCGGCTCGCGCATCTCGCAGGTGGACCACCGGATCGAGGCGAGCCTGATCGGCAAGGACGTGACGATCGCCCGCGGGCCGGCGCTGCCGAAGGCCTACCGCTTCGTCGTCGGC
>Ga0126306_10000417_pt1 | contig 19360 bp, 14 predicted proteins | sample Plot27_FD_92592 | JGI IMG/M metagenome (GOLD analysis project Ga0126306, IMG submission 92592) | Serpentine soil microbial communities from UC McLaughlin Reserve, CA, USA - Plot27 | ecosystem: Environmental > Terrestrial > Soil > Grasslands | place: USA: UC McLaughlin Reserve, Lake County...
CAGAGTGGCTGCTGCAGAATCATCCCGAGGCGACAGTCTTCCCCATAAGCGAGGAACCACTCAAGAACTCGCTCGAAGGGGCCGGGATCAGGATGTCCGAGGACCCGGAGGAGATCGACATCGTGATCGCCAGCTACGATCGCGGTTTCGAGTACCGCAAGCTCCAGATCGCCTTCGACGCCATCTGGTTCTACGGGCGGGCGATGCTCGTCACCACGAACCCAGACCGTTACTGCCCATTCCCCGGTGGCAGGGGTGAGCCTGACGCGGCGGCGATCGTCGCGGCCATAGAGGCGTGCACGGGGGCGAAGTGCCAGGTCAACGTGGGGAAGCCGGATCCCATCATGTTAGAGACGGTGATGGAGCTGGTCGGGCTCGACGCGAAAGAGTGTGTGATGGTCGGCGACCGGCTCTACACGGAGATCCGCATGGCCAAAGACGCAAGGATGCCCTCGGCCGTCGTCCTGACCGGTGAAACCACCGAAGAGGATCTCGCCGGGGAGTCGGAAGTACGTCCCGACTACATGTTGGAACGGATAGATCAACTCGTCCCCCGCGAACTGTGGGACGAGTTCGGCTGGGAGGAGCAGAGTAATGGCTGAAGGTCCTTACCTCCTCGGCATCGACTTTGGGACCGGGGGAGCTCGTGGGTGAGCAGCGCATCGAAGCGGCCCTGCAAGAGGCTACAGACACACAGAAGGTAAAAATTGGAGCCGGTGCGATCGACGCCGTACCAGAGATCTTCAGGAAGGATTTCGGTGAAAGTCCCGCGATCGTCGTCGCCGACGGGAATACGTTCGAGGTCGCCGGCAGGGAAGTCCAGAGGCGGTTCGAGGGAGCTGGGAACACCACGATAGAGCCTTACGTGTTTCCGGCGGAGCCGCCGCTTTATGCCGAGTACGCGAACATCGAGAAGTTGAGGGACTCCTTGCGTGAGCACGACGCGATCCCGGTGGCCGTAGGGTCAGGCACCCTCAACGACATCGTCAAGCGGTCCGCCCACGAGTGCGAGCGGCCCTACATGTGCGTCGGAACGGCCGCTTCGATGGACGGCTACACTGCGTTCGGGGCTTCGATCGAGAAGGACGGATTGAAGCAGACGCTCTCCTGCCCCGCTCCGAGGGCGGTGGTGGCTGACCTCGAGGTCCTGGAGGGTGCCCCCGGGAACATGACGGCCTCGGGGTACGCGGATCTACTAGGGAAGGTGACGTCGGGGGCCGACTGGTTGATCGCCGACGCCCTCGGGGTCGAGAAGATAGATACTTCGGGCTGGGCGCTGGTGCAGGACCATCTGCGCGAATGGACAGGGAGGCCGGCCGAACTAAGGGCCGGAGATAGGGAGGCAACCGGGCATCTCATAGAGGGATTGATAATGTCGGGCCTCGGGATGCAGTCCTACCAGTCTTCCAGGACGGCCTCGGGCGCCGAGCATCAGTTCAGCCACCTGTGGGAGATGGAGGGGTTGGGCAAGGATGCCGATCTCCCCCTTTCGCACGGCTTCAAGGTCGGGGTCGGCTCCGTCGCCATCGCCGCCCTCTACGAGAGGGTGTTGGAGCGGGATCTCGGCGACCTCGACATCGCGGCGCTCCGTGAGTCCTGGCCCACCAGGGAAGAGATGGAGAGGTCCGTGCGGGCGCAGCACACGAGCCCCGACCTTGAGGAGGGCGCCGTCGAGCAGACCCTCGCCAAATACATCAGCGCCGACGAACTCGTACAGAGGCTGCGGTTGCTCGGGGAGGTGTGGCCCCAGCTGCGCGGGAAGGTGAGGGCGCAGTTGATGCCGGCCGCACGGATAAAGGAGATGCTACAGGCCGCCGGGTGTCCTACCGGCCCAGGTGAGATCGGGCTGGGCTGGGAGGACTTCGCGGCGACGTACGCGAGGGCGCAAACGATCCGCAAACGCTATACCGTCCTCGACCTGGCCCTGGAGGCCGGCATTCTCGAGGAATGTGTGGACGAAATGTTCGCGCCTGAGGGCTTCTGGGACCGTATGTTCCTAAGGGAGGGAGATGAATGACGACCGTTAGTGTTCTCGGCTCGGGCGTGATGGCCACGGCCCTGGCCTTCCCGCTCTCGGACAACGGCCACGAGGTGCGCCTCGTCGGCACGCACCTCGACCGGGAGATCATAGACAGCATCAAGGACACGGGAGTGCATCCCGGCCTCGACCTCGAGATCCCGCCGGTCCGTGCCTTCCAACTGGAGGAGGCTGCAGAAGCGTTCGACGGCGCCGAGGTCGTCATGAGCGGGGTCAACTCCTTCGGGGTGCGTTGGGCCGGCGAACGGCTCGCTGCGTTGCTCCGGCCAGGCATGCACGTTCTCTCCATCGCCAAGGGGTTGGAGGCCACCGAGGGCGGCGAGCTGCGCATCCTCCCCGAGGTGCTGGCCGAAGAAGTTCCCGCGGGCTTGCGGGAGCAGGTTTCGTGGTCGGCCATCGCCGGGCCCTCGATCGCCGGTGAGGTCGCCGTGCGGCGGGATACTTGCGTGGTCTTTACGGGCAGGGACGCCGGCGTGCTGGAGGAGCTTTCGGCCCTCTTCAGGACCCCTTACTATCATGTGTGGACCTCGACCGACTTCGTCGGGGTAGAGGTGTGCGCGGCAGTCAAGAATTGTTACGCTCTCGGGGCCGGTTTCATGGAGGGCATCCTCGACCGTGAGGGGGAAGCGGAGTCGCGCTACCGCAACTACGACTACGGGGCAGCGCTCTTCGGCCAGGCGACGCGGGAGCTGGGGCAATTCATGCAACTGCTCGGCGGCGAGCCGGGGACGCCCTACGGGTTGGCTGGGGTCGGGGACATGTTCGTAACCAGCATGGGGGGACGTAACGTGAGGGTGGGCCGGCTCGTCGGCTCGGGACTGCGGTTCTCCGAAGCGCGCGAGAAGATGGCAGGAGTTACCCTGGAGGGGGCTGCGGCCATAGCGGTGATCGGTGGCGCGCTCCCGAAGCTAACCGAGCGCGGGATCGTCGCAGCAGAAGATTTCCCGCTGATGCGCCACCTGCACTCCGTGATCGGGGCAGACGAGCCTCTGGATATGCCCTGGAGCACGTTTTTCGGGGGCGAGCCGGGTAGAACAACAGGGGAAGGATAGAACACGAAATCGGCCGTGGGCTCGAGGGGCGTAAAGAAACACTTCGGATTCCTCGGGGGATTCGGGCAGGTTGCGACGCGTGACGTGGTCTACCGGCACGCGTCTGCGAGGACGTGACGAGCGCATCGAAGCGGTGAGGGCAAGCGTGAGGGAGGCAGGGTGACGTCATGAGCGAGGGGCTATTGCTGGGCATAGACCTGGGAACTTCGAGTTCGAAGGGGGTTTTGTGTCGACCCGGCGGCGAAGTCGTGGCCACGGCCGAGCGGCCGCACGAGGTGTCCATGCCCCACCCCGGCTGGGTCGAACACGACGCCGAAGAGGTCTGGTGGAAGGACTTCGCGACGATCTGCGCGGAGCTCCTGAAAGAGGCCGAAGAGCCTGTGACCGCGGTCTGCGTGAGCGGTATCGGCCCTTGCTTTCTCGCCGCCGACGAAGAGGGGCGTCCGTTACGGGCGGGGATTCTCTACGGCGTCGACACCCGCGCCGCAGAGGAAGTGGAGGAGCTTACCGGGCGTTACGGTAACGAGGAGATCGTCGAGCGTTGTGGCAATCCCCTTACCTCGCAATCGGTAGGGCCCAAGATCGTCTGGGTAAGGCGCAACGAACCCGAGGTGTGGGAGAACACCGCGCACTTCTTCATGTCCCATACCTTCGTCGTCTACAGGCTCACCGGCGCGTACGTCCTCGACCACCCGGCGGCGGGCATGTGCGAGCCGCTCTACGACCACAGGGAGCGGCGCTGGATCGGGGACTGGGCCGAGGAGGTCGCTCCAGGTCTGAAGATGCCCGATCTGCGCTGGCCTGCGGAGGTGGCTGGCGAGGTTACACCAGAGTGCGCCGAGGCCACGGGGCTTCCTGCCGGCATCCCCGTGGTGACCGGGACCGTTGATGCCTGGTCGGAGGCGGCGAGCATCGGCGTGCGCGAGCCTGGGGACCTGATGGTCATGTACGGTACGACGGCCCTCGCCTTCGAGATCGTGGGCGACCCGCTCCCTTCGTCGAACCTCTGGAGCACCGCAGGTCCCCTCGCCGGCACCGACGTTCTGGCCGGCGGCATGGCCACGTCGGGGGCGCTCACGGAATGGGTCAAGAAGCTGACTGAGGATCTCTCTTTCACCGAGCTCACGGAGGAAGCAGCAGGGGTACCGCCCGGCTCGGAGGGCCTGCTCGTCCTGCCTTACTTCGCCGGGGAGCGCAACCCCATAAGCGATCCGAACGCCCGCGGCGTTATCTGCGGCCTGACCATGCGCCACACCCGCGGCCACCTCTACAGGGCCGTGCTCGAGGCCTGCGCCTTCGGCATCAGGCATCTCCTGGAGGCCGTGCGCGAGGCGGGCGGAGAGGCCAGGAGACTGGTGGCGGTGGGCGGCGGTACCAAGGGTGGACTGTGGACCCAGATCGTCTCTGACGTTATCGACGAGCGTCAGGAGCTCCCCGAGCAGACCATCGGCGCCGCCTACGGGAACGCCCTTCTGGCCGGCATCGGGGCCGGTGTCGTAGACCCCGACACCGACTGGACCTCGATAGCCGAAACCGTCGAGCCCAACCCGGAAAACCGCGAGCTCTACGACGAGCTCTACACCCTCTACAAAGACCTCTACCCGGCCACCCGCGATACGGTTCACGCCCTCGCCGCCTTGTCAGCACGCTCCGGCTAGCGCCTACGCTTGTCAGCACGCTTCGGCTTCGCCTCCGCTTGTCAGCACGGCGCTGGCTTCGCCAGGCGCCTTGTCAGCACGCTTCGGGCCTACCGGCCCTCGCTTGTCAGTATGTCAGCAAGGACGTGCACATGCGGAAGCTGAAATGCTGACAAGCGCGGGGATCGGGAAGGGTTAGTCCTTCCAGATCCGCTTATCTTCTGCGGGGCTGGGCTGTCCGTAGCCGGAGATCTTGGCCGACACCTCTGCGATCTGCTCGGGGGAGAGAAGGATGGGTTCACCGGCGATCCTGGTCCGGTAGTAGATCTCGGCCATATCCTCGAGGACTACCGTCCTCGCGAAGCCCTCCTCGAGACTACTTCCCACGGTGATAGTGCCGTGGTTCTGCAGCAAGCACGCGTTACGGCTCTCGCCCAGGGCGTCGCTCGCGTAAGTGGCTAGCTTCTCTGTCCCGTAGGTCGTATAGGGAGCGAGCGGGATCTCCCCGTCCTCCGAAAGCGTGGTGAGCATATAATGAACCGGAGGTATGGGCCATCCCAGGCAGGCCAGCGTGGTCGCGTAGATGGAATGCGTGTGGACCACGGCGTCCACATCGGCACGCGCGCGGTAGATGCCCGTGTGCATGGGCGTCTCGCTGGAAGGCTCGAGGGAGCCCTCGAGGACCACGCCTTCCACATCGACGAGCACCACGTCCTCGGGTCCGAGCGCCTCGTAGTCGACCCCGCTGGGCGTTACGAGGACATCGCCTTCCGGAGTGCGGGCGCTGACGTTGCCCGAAGTTCCCGTCACCAGTCCGGAAGCGATGAGCTGTTTGGCGACGCGGGATACTTCCTCGCGCAGGTCGTGGTGCCTCAAGAGGACTCCCCGTCGGGGGGTTGGATCTCGTATTTTATGCCCTCCTGGCGGCCGTGCTGTTCCAGGGCTTCCACCACGTCTTCGAGCGGCCTGACCCCGGAGATGAAGGGTTCGGGATCCAACCTCCCACTCTTTAGAAGGTCGAAGGCGACCTGCACCGTGTAAGGCGTATGGTGAAAGATACCCCTGATGGTGATCTGCGAGTAGTGCAGCAACACTGTATCTACCTCGAAAGAGGTCCCTGACGGCGCCCCGCCGAACAGGGTAACGTCTCCACCCTTGCGGACCATCTGCAGGGCCTGCTCCCAGGTCTCGGGGAGTCCCACGGCTTCGATTACCCTGTCCGCCCTGCGGCTTGCGGGTGTCCACTCCCGCACGGCCTCGATGGTGTCAACGCCTTCGGCGGCCTCTATTGTCTCCTCGGCCCCCAGCTCTCTGGCCACCGCGAGCCTGTCGCTACTCTTGTCGACGCAGATTACCCTGGCCCCGCGTTCCGTAGCCAGACGGACGAACATCAGCCCGATCTGACCAGCCCCGATGACCGCCACGGTGTCGCCCATGGAGATGGGGGTGCGTACGATCCCGTGCACGGCGCAGGCCAGGGGCTCCAGAAGCGCGGCCCGACTGTACTCTACGCCCCCGGGGATCTCGTAGAGGTTCTGGCCCACGATCCTGGCCGGAACCACGATGTACTCGGCGAAGGCGCCGTTGAGGAAGGAGAGGTTCTCGCACATCGACTGGTCCCCGACCTTGCAGTAGTAGCAACGGTTGCACGGTGCCGAGTTTGCCGCCACCACCCGCATGCCGGGCCGCCACTCTTCGACCCCTTCGCCGACCGCCTCGATGGTCCCCCCGAACTCGTGACCGAAAGGGGAAGGCACCTCTTTGATAAGCGTCGGGTGGCCGCGCTTGAACGTCTTCACGTCGGTGCCGCAAGTGAGGGCCGCCCCTATACGCACCAGGACATCACCAGGTCCTGGCTTCGGCGCGGGCACGTCTTCCATCCTTACGTCGCCCGGTTCGTAGAACATCGCTGCCCTCACAGAGAGCCACCTCCCTTGGAGTATTCCGAAACATCACTACGGCAGGCTAAGTTTAGCAAGAGACACCGAGCCCACTCGGGCTCCGCCGGGCGACCCGGTGCGCCAGGGTGCTATAGTGCGGCGCATACGACAGGGGGTGTCGCCTGGTATGGCCCTGGCACGATACGTCATCGGGATCGATTGCTCGACCACGGCGACCAAGGCTGTGGTCTGGGACGAAAAGGGTAACTCCGTGGCGGAGGGAAGGGCAACCTTCCCTCTCGCGTCGCCCCGGCCGGGCTGGTACGAACAGGACGCCGAGGAGTGGTGGGGGTCCACCAAAACGGCCCTCCAGGAGGCCGCCGCGAGGGTGGACGCTGGCAGCATCAGGGCCCTCGGCATAACACACCAGCGGGAGAGTTTCGTCTGCGTGGACGAAGACGGCCGTCCTCTGCGGAAGGCGATTCTGTGGCTGGACGCGAGGTCCTACGACGAAGTCGAGCGGTACGGATCCGACAGGTTGCACGAGATAACGGGCAAGCCGCCGAGCATGACCCCGGCCCTCTATAAGCTTTTCTGGCTTCGCGCCAACGAGCCGGAACTCCTCGATCGGACGTCCAGGGTGCTTGACGTGCACGCCTTCCTCGTCCACCGGCTGACGGGAGAGTGGCGCACCAGCTGGGCCTGCGCTGACCCGTTGGGCTTGCTGGACATGCGCAGCTTCGAGTGGTCGGATGAGGTGCTAGGGGAGGTTGGTCTCGAGAGGGACCTATTACCTGAGTTGTCCGCCCCCGGCTCGGTGGTGGGCGAGCTCGAAGAGGGGGTGGCGAGGGAGGTGGGGCTCCCGCCGGGGTTGCCCGTCGTTGGCGGTGCCGGTGACGGACAGGCCGCGGGCCTCGGGGCGAACATAACCGAAGCCGGGCGGGCCTATCTGAACCTCGGCACGGCGCTCGTCTCCGGCACCTACAGCGACGACTACGCCTGGGGCCGCGAGTTCCGCACCCTCTCCGGTCCCATCCCCGAAACGTACGTCCCCGAGACCCTGCTGCGCGGCGGAACCTACACCATAGACTGGTTCGTCGAGAACTTCGGCGGCGTCAGGGCGGCCGAGCTGGGCCTCGATCTCAGCGCCGAGGAGATCCTGGAGGCGGCGGCGAGTCAGGTTCCCCCTGGCGCGGAGGGATTGCTCCTGTTGCCCTACCTGAACGCGTCCTCGACACCCTATTGGGACTCGCAGGCCAGGGGCGTTCTCTTCGGTTTGAGGGGAGCGCACAAAAAAGCCCACGTCTACCGGGCGGTGCTCGAAGGGCTCGCCTACGAACAGCGTCTGGAGACCGAAGCCATGGAGAAGAGCCTCGGGCAGCCCGTCGAGAGGTTCTTCGCCATGGGCGGCGGATCGCGCAGCCAGCTGTTCTGCCAGATGATGGCCGACGTTACCGGCCGGCCGGTGACCTCGTGCCAGGAGGTGGAGACCACCTGCCTCGGGGCCGGCATGATGGCGCTCGCTGCCGTGGACGGTTCCGACCTTCGCGACGTAGCCGCTGCCATGTCAGGTGAAGGGGCCAGCTACGAGCCGAACGAACAGAGGGCGGACTTCTACGACCGGATCTACAACGACATCTACAAAGAGCTCTACCCCCGGCTCTCGGCGCTCTTCCCCGCGCTCGCCGAGTACCAGCCATAGAGTACGAGCTCGTACTGTTCGAACAAGAGTCCGTCGGGATGATACAGATGGTACGCTTGCCAGGCAGGCGGTCCGAGACGCCTTCGGAGATGCCATGGAGCGCGATTTCCGGAGGCGAGTCGGGAAGCAAAGCGGAGAAAGGATAGAAGATGGCGTCACGCATACCCCAAGATATCGAGAGGCAGGCCTTCGATGTGATAGTGGTCGGGGCCGGCATAAACGGCGCGGGTGTAGCCCGTGATGCCGCCATGCGGGGCCTGCGGGTGTTGCTACTGGACAAGGGCGACATCTCCAGCGGGACCACGCAGTGGGCGACGCGCCTGATCCACGGCGGCTTGCGCTACCTGGAGTACTACGAGTTTGCGCTCGTAAGGGAATCTCTCCGGGATAGAGAGGCCCTGTTGCACGTGGCCCAGCATCTGGTCAGGCCACTCGGCTTCCTGGTACCCATCTACGACAGGAGCTCACGCGGGCCGCTCATGATCCGGCTCGGCATGAACGCCTACGACGTGCTCTCCTACGACAGGAGCATGGACCGCCACAAGATGCTCAGCCGCAAGAAGGTCCAGGACCGGGAACCCGGCCTCAACCCGGAAGGCCTGAAGGCGGCCGCCTTCTACTACGACGCGCAGGTGGAATACGCAGAAAGGGTCGCCGTAGAGAACGCCATCTCCGCCCGAAACAACGGCGCGACCGTAATCACTTACGCGAACGTGGAGGACTTGATCGTAGAGAACGGCGACGTAAAGGGCGTGGAGTTCACCGACGTCTTCGAGGGCGAGAGATACTCGGTTCGCGCCCCCGTTACGGTGAACGTAGCTGGCCCGTGGGTGGATGAGTTACTCGCCGATCTTCACCGACCGGTCACCGACGAGAACGCCAGGCGCTTTATGGGCGGCACCAAGGGCAGCCACCTCATCGTGGATCCCTTCCCCGGCGCCCCCAAAGAAGAGGCCCTCTACGTCGAGGCGCGCAAGGACGGCAGGCCTTACTTTATCGTACCGTGGAACGGGAGGTACCTGATCGGCACGACCGACCTCCGCTACGAGGGGGACCTCGACTACGTCTCGGCGAGTGAGGAGGAGATCCAATATCTGCTCGACGAGACCAACTACGTCATTCCTGAGGCGCGACTCTCCCGCGATGACGTGCTGTACACCTACGCCGGGGTGAGGCCGCTACCCCATAACCCGGAAGGTGAGACGGGAGGCGTTACCCGGAGCCACGTGGTCTTTGATCATGCGAAGGGAGGTTCAGCGGCAGGCGGCAAGGTCAAGCACATCGACACCGGACTGCCGCACGTCGGCGGGCTCCTCTCCATCGTCGGTGGCAAGTTGACCACCTACCTGAACCTGAGCCGCCAGACGGTCGACGTGGTCTTCAAGAAGCTGCATCGGAAGGCGCCAAAGAGCACCTCCCGCAAGGTTCCTCTGCCAGGGAGCGAGACCTCGGATTTCGGCGCGTTCGCGGCAGGCTTCAAGTCCGCGAGCACCATACCCAAGGTACTCTCCGAAAGGCTCCTCAAACTCTACGGCGTCAGGGCCGCCGAGGTACTGCGGGTGGGCGAAGACGACCCCGAGCTCCTCACGCCCCTCTCACCCATCGTAAGTGTCGAGACGGCTTTGATCGGGGCCGAAGTGATCTGGGCCTTCCGCGAGGAGATGGCCGAGACGCTCTCCGACGTGCTCCTCAGGCGCACGATGGCCGGCTACGGTCCCAGGGTCGGCCTCGACGTCGCCGAAGCCGCCGCCGAGGTCGCGGTCAAACACCTCGGATGGGAGCAGGAGCGCGCCGAACGCGAAGTGCGAGAATACCGCGCGTGGATCGAACGCTACACCCCGAAAGAATTCAGGAACCGCGAATCATCGCGAGCCTAGAGCGGTGAGCCTGTAGGGGCGGTTCGCGAACCGCCCTCTTGGGGTTTCAAACCCGCCCCTTTTGGTTCCCAACCCCGCCCCCGCGTGCGGTGCTACGTGTGTAGCGTTTTCCCTTGTGGGGTAGAAAGCCTCTAGCGCACGAGAATTCACGGAAGGAGCCGAGATCATGGTGGACCGAGGAAAGGCCGGCGACGTAAACGAGGCGGCCCGGCGCTTTGCCGAGACCCTCGCCGATTCCTACCGGCTCGTCTACGGGCAGGCCACGGAGTCAGGGGAGCGCCAGCAACGTGCGGCCCAGGAGTTCTCCGAGCTCGTGGCCAACAACCTCAGGGAGCAGGCCGAGGCCGGCCGCGCGGGTGCCCAGCGACTCTCCGAGCAGGCCGACAGGCAGCAGGAGGCCGGAAGGGCGTGGGCACAGGAATCTCTCGGAGCCTACATGGACTTCCTCGACACCACCTTCTCCCAATACCGGGCCGGGGCGATGGCGAGCGGGCAGACCGCTGCGGGCGTGGTGGGAACGGTGACCGACGCCACATCTCGCACGGTGGACGCCGCCACCGGGAGCGTCCAGCGGACCACGGAGACGGCCACCTTCCCGATTCCCGGCTACGACGAGATGAACGTGGATGAGATCTCCGCTCGGGTAGACGGCCTTACCGACGACCAGGTCAGGCGACTCAGGGACTACGAGAAGGCGAACGAGAACCGTAAAACCCTGATCGATCGCTTCGATAGCAAGCTGAGAGCGTAAGGCGGTTTGCGGAAAGAGTGAACCTGAGGTTAGAAAAGGCATCAGGCTTCAGCAAGAAAACCTGAAACCTTCTTCTGCGGCGTGGCCGTGTCACTGAGTGGCTGACAACCGCTTCCCTAGCAGCGCGCCGGCGAAGACTACGGCCAGGAGCCGTAGTGTCTGCACCGCGAGCACCAGCGGCGCGTCGGCCCCGCTACCGAGGGCCACGATGGCCACCGAGTCTATACCGCCTGGGGTGGTCGCCAGGTAGGCTGTCATCCCGTCGATGCCGGTCAGCGCGGCGAACGCCCATCCCAGGGCGGTGCACGCGATCACGAGCCCGATGGCGGACGCCAGGACCAACGGAAGGAGCCGTCCCGCTCTCTTTACGGAGGCTCCGTCGAAGAGCAGTCCCACCCACAGGCCGAGAACGAGGTAGGCTGCTTGCGGTACGCCAGGAGGCCAGGCAAGGTGCACCACACCGACCTCTTCGATGACGACCCCGAGGATCAACGGTCCCAGGAGCGCCCCGGCTGGCAACCTCAACCGCGTCCCCGCCCACGCGCCGAGCACAGCCACCAGCGCGGTGACGGCGTAGGTCAGCACAGTACCCTGGACGAGAAGGTCCAGCCCTTCGGGGGCAGACTGCAAGCCCTGGCCAGGGGCCTGCGGTGGCGCCGCCCCTGTCACGAGCCGGCCGACCAGCGTCGCCGAGACCACGACAACGACCACGCGCGTGTACTGCATCAGGGCGACGAGGCGGACGTCGGCGCCAAGGGGGCCGCTCATGGCAAGCATCCCCGAGGCGGCCCCTGGCAACGTTCCCAGGGCCGTCGTCTTCCTATCGAGGTTGGCCAGGCCCGAGAGCAGCAGTCCGGCCCCCAGGCTCAAGAACAGCGTGCCGCAGACCACGAGGCCAACTGGTAGCCAGTGCCTGGCGAGCAGGGGAAAGACCGAAGGCCTGAAGGTGGCGGCGAGCATGCCCCCTACGACTGCGAGCGAGGCGATACGGCCCCAGCGCGGTACCGTGGGGTGCTCCTTCCAGGCGAGCGCGAATGCTAGCGCGACCAACATCGGCCCGACCAGCCACCCGGCCGGCAGACCCATGCGCTGGGCGAAAAACCCGGCCAGCGCAGCGACGACGCCGAGGACCGCCCACCCGGCAAAAGAAGAAACCCCCCGCATCTACTGCGAGAGGTCTTCTACGATGCCTGCTTTGTTCTCTCTTCGCCCCGGTCCGTGAGATCCTCTGGCCGCAAATTCCAGAGCTCTTGTGGACCGACGCCCAGGGCCCTCGCCAGCTTCCTGCGGATCTGCATCGAAGGGTAGATGTGGCCCTGCTCTATCTTGGATAACGTCGCCCGACTTATGCCGCTCTCATTGGCGAACTCCTGCTGGCTACACGCAAACGCTTCCCTATGCTCCGTGATTCGCCTCGCCAGGGCCTCCGCCCGCGCCGCCATCTCCGGTTCGAGGGTCCTGGATCTACTACCCCCGCTATCTCGTGCCCGGCCAGGGCCCCCTTCCGCAAAACCCAGGTCGCTCTCGACAGCTCCACGCATGCGCATACCCTTCCTTTCGGCGCCCCTGCGCCTCCGTCTTCCGAACTCTACAACCGTCATCCGTGCGAATCCCTCTCTTTTCGTCTACCGCCAGCGCTCCGTCGCGCCGCACGTCGATTATACGCCTATCTTCAGTCCACTGCGAGCATAAAACCTGTTCATCTTTTGTCTAAATTGTGTTGACAACACGTCTAATACAAGTAGAATGGCCTCTGTTTGGCTGAGATGTCCGAAGAGGACACGAGAAGAGAGGAGGTGAAGGATCTTGAAGCTGGCAGAGGCCCTGGCCAACAGGGCGGACCTGCAGAGGCGGGTCGAGCAGATGCGGGGGAGGCTGCAGAGGAGCGCGCTGGTGCAGGAGGGCGAGAGCCCGCCCGAGAATCCCCAGGAGCTACTCGAAGAGATGGAGAGGCTCGTCTCCGAGCTCGAGGAGTACGTGCGGCGCATCAACAGGACGAACCTTTCCGCGACGCTCTCGGGTGGCGAGACGACGCTAACGGATGCCCTGGCCCGCCGCGACTCCCTGACGCTGCGCTACGGGAACCTGAAGACCCTCGTGAGCGCGGCATCCGACAGGGTACCCCGCTACGGGCGGGCGGAGATCCGCATCCTGTCCGCCGTCGAGGTAGGACCCCTGAGGCGCAGGATGGACGAGCTGGCCCGCGAGAGGCGCGAGCTCGACATCTCCATCCAGCAGGCCAACTGGGCGACGGATCTCATGGAAGACTAGTTCTCCAGCAGGTAACCCACGTCTTCACGGGTGGTGGCGAACGCCAGGAGCGGCGTCGGCTCTGTAAACAAAGGCGCATCACGGATTGGCCTCAGAAGCCAGGTTCCCGGACGGTGCCGGGGCAGCATCGTGGGGGTTCGAGTCCCCATCTTCACCGACGAGCCCAGCATTCCTAACATGGGCATCGGGTATCGCGCAGCGTAACCACCAGGCGTAGGACCATCCGGACGAGGACGGGGCGAGGGCGGGCAAGGGGCAACTGGAGAACGACGAAGGGCCCGTGGCAATATCGCCGCGGGCCCTTCGACTACAAAAACCCACCATCGTGCCGATTAATAGACCTAGTGGTCGAGGCAAAGTCGAAGAGACACACGAAAGGTGGGCGCATAAACGTGAAGACCGTCAGGGACTCGATAATCACATTCGTCATGGTATTGGTGCTGATCTCTTTTTCGGGCGACTACAGCGCGGCGCAGGTCGTCCAGGGCGAAAAGACCGCAGAGCGACTGCTGCGGGCTGCGGAAGGCTTACAGTACCCGGGATCGGAGTCCGACTCCACCTGGGCATTCGTCTCCTATGAAGGCTTCACGGAGTTACCTGATGCTGCCACCTTCGAGCGCGTCTCCGGCTGTCCCTTGACCGAGGGGGGCGAGACCGTTCGTCTCGACTTCGACGGCACCCTCGACAGGCTAGGCACCGTTCAGCCCTGGATGGACCAGGGACAGATCGAGAGCGCCCGCGGCTTCCGTAAGTTGCAAAGCTTGTTCCATCGCACGTTTGCCGATGACCTCGCCGTCTACCGCTGTGAGACCGGAGGCGCCGAAGTCTACATCTACTTCATCGGCGTAGACGAAGACGGTCTGGCAGGACTTCTGACCATCAGCATCGAGACCTGACGCGCGCCCCTGTCCTCATGACGACGGGTCCGCGGCTCACCGGTCCGTAAACGCGAGCCTGGCGGCGAAGGAGTTCGGGATCGCCCCGAGCGCCCGGGATGAGGACAACGACGAGCGACGTCAAGAGGTACTCGACGGACATGTCAGGCACGCTAGCCGTCCCGGGAGGGGCCGTCTAGGCGGTGCGGCCGTACGCAAGCGGTAAGCAACGCTATGACCGCGAACGAGACGAAGGCGGTGGCCAGGCTGGTCGTCCCAGCAAGGATTCCGGCGACTGGGGAGCCGACCATCTGTCCTATCGCGATCAGGAGAAATCCAGCTCCCAGCCCGGCGGATGGTATCTCTCGAAAGATACCGACCGACCATACCAGAACCACGCCCGTGAGCATTATGTAGGTCGAACCGAAGAGCGCCGCGCTGGCGTAAGTCACGGGGAGAATGCCGGGGACGACGGCGAGCAGCGCCATCGAGGCTGACATCGCGAGGAGCGTGCCGCGTAAGGCGGTCGTTAGCCCGAAGCGCCTAGCCAGGTCGCCCGCGGCGCCGCCGGCGAGACCGGAGATCCCGATGACCGTCCAGAAGAGGGTGGATCCCGTCTGGCCGAGACCCCCCGCCTGTACCACGAGCTCGCGCGAAAAGGTCCAGTACGCGGCGCTGGCGAAGCCCAAACCGAAGGCGACCGCGAAGAGAGGCACCGATCGCGGGCGCACGCTGGCACCCACCAGGTAGGAGAAGGACAGGCGCGTTCTCCCCGCACCATCGCCCGCTGCAGAACCATCTTCGTCCCGTTCACCATCTTCGCGCTCGACTCGATCGGCCACGGCCCCGCGAGGCATAATGACCGCGTTCCACGCCAGGACGGCGCATCCCACGAGCGTGAATACGGCCCACGCGATCCTCCACTGGCCGGTCAAGATCAGCGCCGCCGGTCCGGAGAGCGCAACCCCCGCGCTGGTGCCTGAGTTGATGAGGGCGTTGGCCCTGTCCTGCAGGTCGTTGCGGATCGAACACGCGACGGCCTCGCCCATCGGCGGGGAGACCAGGCCGCTGCTGCTACCAGCGACGAGCACGCCGAGGGCCAGGACCCACGCGGCCGGGGCTGCCGCGACCGTCGCCATGCCCACCACGGCGACCGCGCCGGCGGCCACGGCCATCAGGCGCGGTCCCGTACGGGATGTGAAGGCGAGCGCGACGACTATGGCCGCGCAGTAGCCGACGTAGGAGCCGGCCCCGATCACCCCGAGCAGGGCGGGGGGAAGATCGAAAGCCGCACGCATGTCAGGAAGGAAAAGGCCGTATGCGAAACGGGCGAGGCCATAGGTGACGGCGATCAAAGCCAGCCCCGGCGGGACCAGCCGCGCACTAGACATCATCGCTCACCCCCAGACCCCCACCAGGCAACCAGCTTCCCGAACAACTCCGCTACTTCCCTCCCGCCGATGTGCCCAGCACACCAAACTACACAGAATTGTGTAGTTTGGTGTGACGAGTATAAGTACTCCGATCTGTATAACCAAGAGGTCGGGCAGAGAAGACATCGAGAGGGAATCGTTGGGGAAGACGAGAGGGTACAGGGTTATGCTAGAATTGTTACATTAAGACCCGGACGGAGCGGGTGCGGTGATAAATGCGGAAAAGGGGTAGACGCTTCAGACATCTTCAGACTGGCGGTGCCAGGGTCGTGATCGTGGTGGCAGTTAGAGAAACTCTGACAAGTCATGGGAAAGGATTCGAGCATGCTTTCTCCATACCGGCAAGGGATTAGCGAAGCGCGCACGCTGGGGTTCTTGATCGACGTGCTTGCCGAGCACGGTGACCGGCAAGCCGTACTTGCGCTGCAAGAGGAGGGTGCCGAGTCCTGGACTTATGACGAGCTGGCCGCACACGTGAGGCAGTTGGCCCACGGGCTCACCAAAGCCGGTGTCAGCCCTGGCGACCACGTGATGCTGCTCGCACCCAGTCAACCCGAGTGGATGGTGGCGTGTCTGGCCGTAGTTGGGGCAGGGGCGGTGGCCACGCCGGTGGATGTGCAGCTCGGCGACGAGGTGCTCGGTCGCATTCTGGATCACAGTGGTGCCGAGTTCGTCTTCACCACGGCCGAGCAGGTCGGGAGGTTCGAGCGTCTCGATGTCATGCTCAGACCCAGGCCCATCCTGCTCGATGTGGGTGAAGAAGACCCTCGCAGTTGGCGACACCTGCTGGCCACAGAGGATCCACACCCAGAGCTAGCGCGGCCAGAGCCGGACGAAACGGCGGCGCTGTTCTACACCTCCGGCACCACCGGCGCCCCCAAGGGCGTACCTTTGAGCCATGCCAACCTGGCCTTTCAGATCGAGGCCATACTTGGGGCCAATGTGGTGACCGAGAACGACCACATGCTGGTGCCCTTGCCGCTTCATCACGTCTATCCGTTCGTGATGGGGATGCTGTCGCCGCTCACGCTCGGCCTTACCATCGTTTTGCCCCAGTCTCTTACCGGACCACAGCTCGTGCGCGCCCTGAATGAGGGAGAGGTCTCCGTGATCGTGGGCGTACCGCGCCTGTACAGCGCGCTCTATGCGGGGATCGAAGAGCGGGCCAGATCCGGCGGCAAGATAGCAGCAGCGCTCTTCGGGGCGAGCGCCGGCTTGAGTACGTGGGTACGCCGCAAGACGGGCCTGGACGCTGGCAGGGTCGTGATGCGTCCACTCCGCGAGAGGCTCGGGCCGGGGCTGAGGATTCTGGCCTCCGGTGGAGCGCCGCTCGACCAGAGTCTAGCCCAGAAGCTCGAGGGCATGGGATGGAGGATCGTTATCGGTTACGGTCTCACCGAGACCGCCCCACTACTCGCGCTCAAACGAGCCGACGGTAAGAAGCTAGGCAGCGTGGGCCAACCCATGCCTGGCGTTGATGTTCGCCTCGATCCTTCTACTGTACCTGGGGAGGATACGCGAAGCGAGCAGTCCCTGACAGGCGAACCCTACAGAGAAGGGGAGATACTGGCGCGGGGACCTGGCATCTTCTCTGGCTATCTCAACCTTCCTGTAGAGACCGAGGAAGTCCTCACCCAAGACGGGTGGTTCCGCACCAGAGATCTTGGCCACTTCGACGAAGACGGTTACCTCTACGTCACGGGCCGCGCCTCCACCCTGATCGTCACCGAAGGAGGCAAGAATATACAGCCCGAGGAGGTCGAGGAAGCCTACCTGATCAACCCCATCATCCGCGAGATCGGCGTGTTGCAAAGGGACGGCCGGCTCGTCGCGGTAATCATGCCGGATCTGGATGAGATCCGTCGTCGCACCGCCGAGATAGATCGCTCCATCCGCCAGGCGGTCGAAGGGGTATCGGATCGCCTGCCTTCCTATCAGCGGATCTCCGAGTACGCCATTACGCACCTACCCCTCGAACGCACGCAGCTGGGCAAGATCCGCCGCCACCTCCTCGAGGAGCGTTTCGATGTGGCGAAAAGTGGTGGGGAAGGTGTTGGCGAAGCGGTCGGTCCCATCCCCATAGAAGAGATGCCGGAAGCGGATCGCGAGTTACTCGAGAACCCGGCGGCGAGGGAGGTATGGGATCTGCTCGCCAGACGCTACTCCGATCGGCACCTGACGCCGGATACGAGCCCGCAGCTCGACCTCGGTATCGATTCGCTCGGATGGATGGATTTGACGCTCGAGATCGACCAGAGCGCCGGCGTAGAGTTGAGCGAGGAGGCGATCGGGCGCATCTATACGGTCCGCGAACTGCTGCACGAGGTGGCCGAGCAGGCCGAGGCGGGCGGCAGTAGCGTTGGGCAAGCCTTGCCCCTCGAGCAGCCCGAAGCGGTTTTGAGCGAGTATCAGAAGCGTTCGCTCGAACCCTTCGGGCCGGTCAAGACGGCGGCGGCGAGAGGGATGTTCGCCCTCAACCGTGTGATCGCGCAGAAAGTGTTCGGCATGAGCATACATGGCCTCGAGCATCTGCCCCGAGAAGGTTCCTTTGTACTGACGCCCAACCATGTCAGCTCCCTCGACCCTGGCGCGATTGCCGCCGCGCTCGACTACCGTCATCTTCGCCACATCTACTGGGCTGGCAGATCCGATACCGCCTTCAGCAATCCGTTGAAGCGCCTGTTCGGCCGCCTGGGGCATGTTGTGCCGATCGACTCCCACCGGGCAGTCTTCTCGAGTCTGGCCTTCGGGGCTGCCGTCCTGAAGCGCCAGGAGAAGCTGGTGTGGTTCCCCGAAGGCCACCGCTCGCACACCGGTGAGCTGCAGCCGTTCAGGCCTGGTATCGGGGTACTTCTCGACCGCTTCCCCGTGCCTGTCGTACCGGTATTCATCCGCGGCACGTACGAAGCCATGCCGCCGGGAAAGACCTGGCCACGTCCCAAGAAGCTGACGATCACCTTCGGCGAGCCGTTGGATCCGCGCGAGTTGGAGCAACAGGGCGAAGGTGAGCAACCCCAGGACCGCATCGTGCAAGCCCTATTTGAGCATGTGGCTAAGCTAGGGAGTGTCCGAGCTTGACGAACTCCCCCGCCGATCACCCCGTTCTCCTCGAGCACGGGGTCGACTACCACCGGACTCTGACCCGAGAGGATGGATAGTCCGACGATATTCCAACGCCGGCGATTTGCCACCCGAACGACAATCGTCGCCAACTCGAGAACCGTATGCCTGTGCGAAAGTCCACGGTGGGCTCGCCGACCAGCACGGGCTGGAAGCGACGTTCCAGTGCGGCATCCTTCCCTATGTACTTTTTTCGCTGAACCCCTCTTAGGAAACTGACTCCTGGGTAGCTACTTTCGGTAATCCATCCTTAGGAGATTCTGAGATTGCAAACGTCGGGGCCGCCGTGCAGCGGCCCCGATGTTTCCTCGCCTTGTCGCCAAGGCTTCAGCCGCCCGAGCCCTCTATCTCGATGCGCTTGGGGGCCTGTTCGATGGCGGCTCCCTCCACGGTCACCTCCAGCACCCCGTCCTCGAAGCGGGCGTGGACCTTGCTCTCGTCCGTGCCCTCCGGTAGCGTCATGCTGCGACGAAACGAACCGTGGCGGCGCTCCCTGACGTGATACCCACCACGCTCTTCTTCCTGGTCGGCCTTGTGCTCGCCGGAGATGGTCAAGACCCCGTTCTGCAGGGTGATGTCCACATCCTCCTGCTTGAGTCCAGGAAGCTCGGCACGGATCACCAGGTTGTCGTCCTTGGTGAGCACGTCCACGGCCGGCGCCCACTGGGCGAGCTGACGATCTCCCTGGCGCCCCCGTCCGCGGCTCAGGCCCCCCAACATCTCG
>Ga0126306_10000418_pt1 | contig 19356 bp, 19 predicted proteins | sample Plot27_FD_92592 | JGI IMG/M metagenome (GOLD analysis project Ga0126306, IMG submission 92592) | Serpentine soil microbial communities from UC McLaughlin Reserve, CA, USA - Plot27 | ecosystem: Environmental > Terrestrial > Soil > Grasslands | place: USA: UC McLaughlin Reserve, Lake County...
CTGCGCACCGCGCTGTCCGACCTGTCGGCGCCGGTCGAGAGCCGGGCCGCCCTGATCGAGGGTCTGCTCGGCGGCCGGACCACCGAGGAGACCCGGCGCCTGGTGCGCCAGGCCGTGGTGGCGCCCCGCGGGCGCACCTTCGACCGCACCGCGGAGACCTACGGCCAGGTGGCCGCCGACCGGCGCAGCCGTCTGGTCGCGACCGTCACCGCCGTGGATCCCCTCACCGAGGAGCAGCGCGGCCGGCTGGCCGCCGCGCTGCAGCGGATCTACGGTCACGAGGTGCACCTCAACGTCCAGCTCGACCCCACCCTCGTCGGCGGCATCCGCGTCGAGCTCGGTGACGAGGTCATCGACGGCTCGGTGGAGAGCCGCCTGGACGACGCCCGACGACGGCTCGCCGGCTGACACCGGCCTGACGACGTACGACGTGATGGAACGAGCACAGCAGAACTTCAGAGCATCACCACCGAGCAGGACCGAGAAGAGAGCAGGGAGCGCGACATGGCCGAGCTGACCATCCGGCCGGAGGAGATCCGGGACGCACTCGAGCGCTTCGTCTCATCGTACGAGCCGGAGGCCGCCGGGCGCGAGGAGGTCGGGCACGTCACCGAGGCCGGCGACGGCATCGCACGCATCGAGGGCCTGCCCTCGACGATGACCAACGAGCTGCTCGAGTTCGAGGACGGCACGCTGGGCATCGCCCTGAACCTCGACGTCGGCGAGATCGGCGCAGTCGTGCTCGGCGAGTTCCGCGGCATCGAGGAGGGCCAGCCGGTCAAGCGCACCGGCGAGATCCTCTCGGTGCCGGTCGGCGACGGCTTCCTCGGCCGGGTCGTCGACCCGCTGGGAAACCCGCTCGACGGCAAGGGTCCGATCGAGACCACCGAGCGGCGCGCCCTCGAGCTGCAGGCGCCCTCGGTCGTCCAGCGCCAGCCGGTCAAGGAGCCGATGCAGACCGGCATCAAGGCGATCGACGCGATGACCGCCATCGGCCGGGGCCAGCGCCAGCTGATCATCGGCGACCGGCAGACCGGCAAGACCGCCGTCTGCCTCGACACGATCATCAACCAGAAGGCGGACTGGGAGTCGGGCGACCCCAAGCGCCAGGTCAAGTGCGTCTACGTCGCCGTCGGTCAGAAGGGCTCGACCATCGCGTCGGTCCGCCAGGCGCTCGAGGAGAACGGCGCGCTGGAGTACACGACGATCGTCGCCGCGCCCGCCTCCGACCCGGCGGGCTTCAAGTACCTCGCCCCCTACACCGGCTCGGCGATCGGCCAGCACTGGATGTACCAGGGCCAGCACGTGCTCATCGTCTTCGACGACCTGTCGAAGCAGGCTGACGCCTACCGCGCGGTGTCGCTGCTGCTGCGCCGCCCGCCGGGCCGCGAGGCCTACCCGGGCGACGTCTTCTACCTGCACTCGCGGCTGCTCGAGCGCTGCGCGAAGCTCTCGGACGAGATGGGCGGCGGGTCGATGACCGGCCTGCCGATCATCGAGACCAAGGGCAACGACGTGTCGGCGTTCATCCCGACCAACTGCATCTCGATCACCGACGGGCAGTGCTTCCTCGAGACCGACCTCTTCAACTCGGGCGTGCGGCCGGCCATCAACGTCGGCATCTCGGTCTCCCGCGTCGGAGGCTCGGCCCAGGTCAAGGGCATGAAGAAGGTCGCCGGCCGCCTGCGGCTCGACCTGGCGCAGTACCGCGAGCTCGAGGCGTTCGCCGCCTTCGGCTCGGACCTGGACGCGGCGTCCAAGGCCCAGCTGGCCCGCGGGTCCCGGCTGGTCGAGCTGCTCAAGCAGGGCCAGTACTCGCCGTTCTCGGTCGAGAACGAGATCGTGTCCATCTGGGCAGGGACGACGGGCAAGCTGGACGATGTGCCGGTCGAGGACATCCGCCGCTTCGAGAGCGAGCTGATCGACTACCTGCACCGGGAGCAGAAGGGCCTGGTCGACAGCATCCGCGAGACCAAGGACCTGGGGGACGACACCGTGTCCTCGCTCGAGGACGCGGTCGACGCCTTCAAGCGCCAGTTCGAGACCTCCGCCGGCGAGCTGCTCGTCAACGACGAGCCGGTCGGCTCGATGGACGAGGACGAGGTCGAGCAGGAGACCATCAAGAAGCACGTGCGCAAGCCGGCGCAGCAGGGCTAGCGGATGGGTGCCCAGCTGCGGGTCTACCGCCGTCGGATCAGGACGGTCAACTCGACCAAGAAGATCACCAAGGCGATGGAGCTCATCGCCGCGTCGCGCATCGTCAAGGCGCAGCAGCGGGTCGCCGCGTCGACCCCCTACGCCGAGGCGATCACGCGCGCGGTCTCCGCCGTGGCGAGCTTCTCCGAGGTCGAGCACCCGCTGACCGGCACCGTGCCGGCCTCCGAGCAGGAGGGTCACGAGGGCCCCGCGAGGGCCGCCCTGCTGCTCATCACCAGCGACCGCGGGCTGGCCGGGGCGTACTCCTCCAACGCCATCAAGGAGGGGGAGCGGCTCTCCAACCTGCTGCGCGACAGGGGCAAGGAGGTCGTGCCCTACGTCGTCGGCCGCAAGGGCGTCGGCTTCTACCGCTTCCGCCAGCGCGAGATCGCCGGCGAGTGGACCGGCTTCTCCGAGGCGCCGACCTACGCCAACGCCAAGGAGGTCGCCGACGCGGTCATCGACGCGTTCCTCACGCCGGACGACGAGGGCGGTGTCGACGAGATCCACATCGTCTACACGCAGTTCGTCAGCAGCGTCACCCAGCGCACCGTGACCCGACGGCTGCTGCCGCTCGAGGTGGAGGAGACGGACGAGGAGCCGGAGGGCGGGTCCTTTCCGCTCTACGAGTTCGAGCCGAGCGCGGAGGCGGTGCTCGACGCGCTGCTGCCGCGCTACGTGGAGAGCCGGGTCTACAACGCCCTGCTGCAGTCTGCAGCCTCCGAGCTCGCAGCGCGTCGCCGGGCGATGAAGTCCGCCACGGACAACGCCACCGAGCTCATCAAGACGTACACCCGTATGGCCAACGCGGCCCGCCAGGCCGAGATCACCCAAGAGATCAGCGAGATCGTCGGTGGCGCGGACGCGCTCGCCAGCGCGAACGCCGGGAGTGAGTGAGACATGACTGCTGTTGCCGAGAACACCGAGACCACCGCCCGCGAGGGCGCCACCGGTCGGGTGGCCCGCGTCATCGGGCCGGTCGTCGACGTGGAGTTCAGCGTCGACACCATGCCCGAGATGTACAACGCGCTGAAGGTGGACGTCAGCCTGATGGGCGAGGACAAGGTCCTCACCCTCGAGGTCGCCCAGCACCTCGGTGACAGCCTGGTGCGGGCCATCTCGATGCAGCCGACCGACGGCCTGGTCCGCGGAGCCGAGGTGCGCGACACCGGCAGCCCGATCACGGTGCCGGTCGGCGACGTGACCAAGGGCCACGTCTTCAACACCCTGGGCGAGCCGCTCGACGTGCCCGCGTCCGAGCTGGAGATCAAGGAGCGGTGGGAGATCCACCGCACGCCCCCGAAGTTCGACCAGCTCGAGTCCAAGACCGAGATGTTCGAGACCGGCATCAAGGTCATCGACCTGCTGACGCCGTACGTGCGCGGCGGCAAGATCGGCCTGTTCGGCGGCGCCGGAGTCGGCAAGACGGTGCTCATCCAGGAGATGATCTACCGCGTCGCCGAGAACTTCGGTGGTGTCTCCTGCTTCGCGGGCGTCGGGGAGCGCACCCGTGAGGGCAACGACCTGATCGGGGAGATGACCGAGACCGGCGTCATCGAGAAGACCGCGCTGGTCTTCGGCCAGATGGACGAGCCGCCGGGCACCCGGTTGCGGGTCGCGCTGGCCGCCCTGACGATGGCGGAGTACTTCCGCGACGTCCAGAAGCAGGACGTGCTGCTCTTCATCGACAACATCTTCCGCTTCACCCAGGCGGGCTCCGAGGTGTCGACCCTGCTGGGCCGCATGCCCTCGGCCGTGGGCTACCAGCCGACGCTGGCCGACGAGATGGGCATCCTGCAGGAGCGCATCACCTCGACCCGCGGTCACTCGATCACCTCGATGCAGGCGATCTACGTTCCCGCCGACGACATCACCGACCCGGCCCCACACACCACCTTCGCGCACCTCGACGCGACGACGGTCCTCTCGCGGCCGATCTCCGAGCTCGGCATCTACCCGGCCGTGGACCCGCTGGACTCGACGTCACGCATCCTGGACCCGCGCTACATCTCGGAGGACCACTACCGGGTGGCCGCACGGATCAAGGAGATCCTTCAGCGCTACAAGGACCTCCAGGACATCATCGCGATCCTCGGCATCGACGAGCTCTCGGAGGAGGACAAGATCCTCGTCCAGCGGGCCCGACGCATCCAGCGCTTCCTGTCGCAGAACACCTTCGTGGCCAAGGCGTTCACCGGCCTCGAGGGCTCGTTCGTGCCGCTGGACGAGACGATCGACGCGTTCAAGAAGCTGGCCGAGGGCGAGTACGACCACATCCCCGAGCAGGCCTTCTTCATGTGCGGCGGGCTCGAGGACGTGGAGGCCAAGGCCAAGGAGCTGGAGAAGAATGGCTGACGAGGCGGACGACCACCTGCTCGACGTCGAGCTGGTGGCCGCGGACCGCACGGTGTGGACCGGCAAGGGCAGCATGGTCCTGGCCCGGACCGCCGACGGGGACGTCGGCATCCTGGCGCACCACGCTCCGCTGCTCGGCACGCTCGCCGACGGCGCCGTGCTGATCCGGCAGGACAGCGGCGACCCGGTCGTCGCGGTGGTCCACGGAGGCTTCCTCTCGGTCGCCGACAACCGGGTCGGCATCCTGGCCGAGGAGTGCGACCTGGCCAAGGACATCGACGTGGCCGAGGCCGAGCGCTCGCTGTCCGAGGCCCAGCAGTCCGACGAGGAGGACGCCGCCCACCAGGCGCGCCGGGCCGAGGCCCGGATCCGCGCCGCCGGGATGCTCCCCTAGCCGGTGGGCGCGACGGGGCCGGCGGGCAGGCGGGCGCGATGAGCCTCGTCGTCGTGCTGGACGCCCTCGCCGCCGTCGTCGTCGTCGCCCTGCTCGGGCTGGTGATGCTCGCCCTGCGTCGCCGGTTCATCACCCGGCGCGGCGGAACGTTCGACTGCAGCCTGCGTGACGGCGCCGGCCAGCAGCACGGCAAGGGCTGGGTCCTCGGTGTCGGCCGCTACGCGGGCGACGTGCTGGAGTGGTACCGCGTCTTCAGCTACTCGACCCGACCCCGCCGAGTCATCGACCGGCAGCGCCTGCAGGTCCTCGACCGGCGCGAACCGAGCGGCATCGAGGCGTTCTCGCTGCTCGCCGGTGCCGTCGTCGTCGCGTGCCGCGACGGCTCCTCCGACATCGAGCTCGGGATGAGCCCGGAGACGGCCACCGGGTTCCTCAGCTGGGTCGAGTCCGCCCCGCCCGGCCTGCCGCGCAGCTGACCGGCTCGACATGGGGGCGGACGTCGGGCTCGTCGCGGCGTCGGCACTGCACGCCGGCTTCCAGCTCGTCATGACCGTGCTCGTCTACCCGGCGTTCCGGACGGTGCCGGTCGAGCTCTGGGCGGCCCAACACGGCCGGCACACCCGACGAGTCACCTGGCTGGTGGTGCCGGTCTACGGGCTGCTCGCGTTGGCCGGCCTGGCCACGCTGCGCTCCGGTGCGGACGCGTGGCAGCTGGTCGCCCTGGGGCTGCTCGTCGGGTGCGTGGTCGTCACGGCGACAGTCGCCGGGCCGGCGCACTCCCGGCTCGCGGCCGGTCGTGACCCTGCTGCGCTGGCTCGCCTGCTGGTCGCCGACCGGCTCCGGTGTGTCGCCGCCGTGCTGGCCGGCCTCGCGGCGCTGGTCGCTAGCTCTTGATGGCCGGGCGGCTCGGCAGCCGGACGCTCGGCCAGCTGCAGGCCGCCAGCCGGGACTTGAGCACCGTGCGCTCGGCCCCGTCGACGGCGAGCCGCCACCGCCACTTCACGGCGACGTACTGCGCAAGGTAGGAGCAGCGGAACGCCTTGCGCGGCAACCAGTCGGTGGGCTCCCGCCCGGCCTTGGCCGTGGCCGATGCCTTGGTGACGCCGATCAGCGTGCTCGGATAGCCCAGGTCGTTGCGCAGCTGTCGACGGGTGAGCGTCGACCAGCGGTGGGCCCCGGACTGCCACGCCTCGCGGAAGCCGACCACCGGGTCGGCGACCAGGTCGTTGATGCTGGTGCGCGTGGCGCCGTCGTAGCGTGAGAGCCACTTCCCGCGGGTGAGCGTGCAGCCGCTGCGGACCTGTGGGGCGGAGACCGCCTCGGCGATGAACACCTCGCGCGGGGTCGCGCACCGGTCGCCGTCGGCGTCGGTCCACCCGGAGAACCGCCTGGCCGTGTAGCCCTTGCGGTGCTCGGTGGCGGTCCGCAGGTCGGCGAGCAGACGCTTGGTGCTGCGCATCGGCATCGGGGTCGTGGCGGTGGCCGGCGCCGAGAGCGCGGACCGGTTGCCGGCCGCGTCGACGGCCTCGACGGTCCACCGGTAGGTGCGGCCCTGAGCGAGGCCACGGTCGCGCCACGACGTGGTGCCGCCTCCGAGGGTGGCGACCACGGCGCCGTTGCGACGCACGACGTAGGCCGTCACGCCGACGTCGTCGCTCGACGCCTGCCATGACACCTGTGCGGCGGTGGGTGACACCGGCCGTGCGCTGAGGCCGGTCGGCGTGCTCGGCGCGGTCGTGTCCGGCGGCGACGGGATGGCCCCGGCGATCCGCTGGCGGCAGGTGACTGTGCCCTGGTCGACGGTGCTCGGTGGGGAGACGTCGCTGACCTGGGTGTAGGCGAAACTGACGTCGTCCTGGCCGAGGTCCAACCGCAGAGCACCGATGCTGCCACGCGCTGCGACCCGGCTGTCCTGCGCCGCTATCGGGTTGACCGGTTCCCGGCCGCCGCCACCGGCGACGATCTGGGTGAGGCCGCCGCCGACAGGGTTGCCGGCCGCGTCCATCGGGGTCCAGCGCTCGTACCGGTGCACGTGGCCGGCCAGCATCAGCGTCACGCCGCGGTAGTACGCGAGCGACCAGAGGTCCTGCAGGTACGCCCTAGCGCCGGGTGCCTCGGCGTAGCGCGGCTGGTGCTGCATCAGGATGGTGCACTTGCCCGCGTTCGCGCGCAGGTCGGCGTCGAGCCACTGGTACTGCTCGGTACCCGCTGCAGTCTGGGGAGTGGCACCGCCTCGGAGATCGTCGAGACTGTTGCTGTCGATTACTGCGACGTGCCAGCCGCCGATGTCGTAGCTGTACCAGCGCGGGACACCTCCCCAGTACTGGAAGTAGGGCGCCGCTCCGGGCTGGCGGTACTCGTGGTTGCCGATGACCGGGTTGGTGATATCGCGTAGATCGCCGTATCCGCCGTCCTCGCCGTACCAGTTGTCGAACTCATAGGCAGTTGCGTCGGTGTAGACATCGCCGAGGTAGCCGAAAGAGCTGGGGTTCCAACTATTGATGACGTCGACCACCTGGTGCGACTGCGGCGAACCGTCCGCCCCGTCACCGACGGCCGCCATCGTGTAGCGCGCCCCTGGAGCCGGCGGCGTGCCGGTGCGCGGGGCGAAGTTCGGGTACTGCGGAAGCGGCGTCACCGTGTCGGGGGTGACAGAGGCTCCGGGCGAATCGGCGGTCGCGTCGTTGCTGGCGCCGTCGAACTGGTTGTTGTCCAGCACGGCCCTGGCGGTCAGGTTGCCGGTGGCCGTTCCCAGTCGGCGGCTGATGAGGCGCATGCTGAACGAGCCGTCGGGCGACGGATCGTTGTCCACGAGCAGCGGATGGTCGAAGTCGCCGTTCCAGACGAACCGAACTCGCTGCACCATCGCCTGAGAATCGTTGACGGTGACCTTGGCCGTGACGTCCACAGGATCGGGCTGGTCCGGCACTGTCAGACACACCCGCACCGTGTAAGGCGCATACACGGCGTTGACCGTCCGAGGCACCTGCGTGTCGGCGCAGACCTCGGGCGCGGCGCTGGCCGGACCGGCTCCGGTGGCGAGCAGGCCGAGGGTGAGTGCCCCCGTCAGGACCGAGATGGTGGCCGCTCTCAGACGGCTTGTGGACGACGTACCGGATCCCCGCATGGGGCACCAGTATGCCCGGAAGATCCGCACTCCTTTCACCCGGCGGCCTCGGCGGGCCGCTCCTTGCGTCGTCGTCGATCTTGTCGGGGCCGGCGGCGTGGAGCAGGGTGAGGGCGCCGCGCCGACGGGTGGCCGGCCTTCGATGCGAGGTGGGTGGTCACGGTGCGCGCAGGTCACGGGACTGGGGCGGCAGCCGGTCGGCGGTTCGCCGCCGCGGTCGGGGCGGTGGGGCTCTCGTTCGGGATCGTCGCGGCGACGGGGGCGCCCTCGGCGGGCGCACCGGGCGACGACGGGCTCGCGCAGTCCTTCGTCGCCGCCGGCCGGTGCGACGGCGGTCCGGGCTTCCGGGTGGACTTCCACAACGAGACGACCGAGGAGGGGCCGGTCGTGACCGCCGACCTCAGGCTGAAGCGGGCCGGCGACCGGGCCCGGTGGGACTTCACGTCGACGGCGACCACCACCTTCACCGACGGCACCACCGTGACCCTGGTCGGCGACTTCGGCCGGGCGCGCAGCACCCGCAGGGGGGTCGTCGAGATCTCCACCTCGACCCCGGCCGGCGTGCGGCACAGCGTCGGCTTCGGGCTCACCCGGCGCGGCGACGGCGCCGCCTGCGCGGTCCGGGTCCGCGGCTGAGCGCTCGAACGGCCGCCGGATCACGCTGTCGGTGCGTCCCACGAGGCTGGCGGTCATGGACATCCAATGATCTCCAGCTTCGCCGTCATCAGCAGCGAGCCGGGCGCTGACCGCGCGCTGTTCGTGGACGCGATGGGACTGGGTCTGCACGGACCCGAGGGCGTCCGCGGTTCGGACTACCTCTTCTCCGACGACCTCGCGGGCGCCAAGCATTTCGGCGTGTGGCCGCTGGCCGAGGCGGCCGAGTCCTGCTTCGGCAGCGATCGCTGGCCGGACACCCATACGGTGCCGCAGGCGAGCATCGAGCTCGAGGTGGGCAGCGCCGACCAGGTCGACCGCGCGGTCGCCGAGCTGGCCGAACGCGGCCATCGGCTGCTGCACGGCACGCGGACCGAGCCCTGGGGCCAGGTCATCGCTCGTCTCCAGTCCAGCAGCGGTGTCCTGGTGGGGGTGTGCTGGACACCGTGGTACCACGCCGGACCGGCCGACGGGTGACCTCAGCGCTTGATGCGTTCCTGGAGGTGGACCGTCACCTCGTCACCGAGGGTCTTGCCGATCGCCTTCCGCACGTCCGCCTTCACCGGGAGCATGTGCGTCCCGTCGCCGAGGGCCATGAAGGAGCTCTGGAACGGATGGCCGTCGATCGTGCCCCGGACCTTCACCAGGCCGCGGGTGCCGAAGAAGTTCACCGAGTCGGGCCATTTCACGCAGGTCCAGGCGCCCTTGCTGTCGCTGCTGGGCTGCAGGGTCGCGCTGAACGTCGTGTCGAGGGTGCTGTCGTGCCTCATGTCACTGCAGACCGCCTGACACCGTTCGGCTCATCGCCTTTGCCCCTCAGCGGTTGGCGCCGGGCACCCACAGCGCGTCGCCGTCCGCCCGGTTGGCGTGGCGGGCCAGGACGAAGAGCAGGTCCGAGAGCCGGTTCAGGTAGCGGGCGGTCAGCGGGTTGACCGTGTCGCCGTGCGCCGCGATGGCGGCCCAGGTCGAGCGCTCGGCGCGACGTACGACCGTGCGGGCGACGTGCAGGTGCGCGGCGGCGGGCGTGCCGCCGGCCAGGACGAACGACCGGAGCTCGGACAGGTCGGCGTTGTAGCGGTCGATCTCGTTCTCCAGCGCGTCGACCTGCTCCTGCACGATCCGCAGCGGGGGGGAGGCCGGGTCCGGCTCGACCGGCGTGCACAGGTCGGCGCCGACGTCGAAGAGGTCGTTCTGCACACGGGTGACCAGCGCGGCGACGTCCGGCTCGAGGCCGCCGGCGGCGAGGGCGAGCCCGAGGAAGGCGCCCGCCTCGTCGCAGTCGGCGTAGGCCTGCAGCCGGAGGTCGTTCTTGCCGATCCGGCCCCGGCCGCCGTAGCCGGTCGTCCCGTCGTCTCCGGTCCGGGTGTAGATCCGCGTCAGGTTGACCATGTCGGAGACCCTAGGACCCGCGACCCTACGATGCTCGCCATGGAGCGCTTCCGGGTCGTGGGCGGGGCCCGTCTCGAGGGCGAGGTGCGGGTCACCGGCGCCAAGAACAGCGTCCTCAAGGTGATGGCTGCGGCCCTGCTGGCGCAGGGCCGCACCACGCTCACCCAGGTGCCGCACATCCTCGACGTCGAGATCATGGGGGAGCTGCTCCGGCGGCTGGGGTGCCAGGTGGACTACGACGCCGCGGCGGCGACCGTCGCGATCGACGTGCCGGAGGTGCTCGGGCACCAGGCGGACTACGACCTGGTACGTCGCATCAGGGCCTCGATCTGCGTCCTCGGCCCGCTGACCGTCAGGTCCGGCCGGGCGGAGGTCGCCATGCCGGGCGGCGACGCCATCGGCAGCCGCCCCCTCGACTTCCACGTGGCGGGGCTGGCCAAGCTCGGTGCCGAGCTGGACAACGAGCACGGCTACATCGTCGCGCGGGCCCCGCACGGGCTGACCGGCGCGACCGTCTGGCTCGACTTCCCGAGCGTCGGGGCGACAGAGAACATCCTGATGGCGGCGGTGCTCGCCACCGGTACCACGGTCATCGACAACGCCGCGCGCGAGCCGGAGATCGTCGACCTCTGCCAGATGCTGCAGCAGATGGGCGCCAAGATCGACGGCCTGGGCTCCTCGACGCTCACCGTCGAGGGGGTCGACCACCTCTCGCCGACGACGCACGAGATCGTCCCCGACCGCATCGTCGCCGGGACCTGGGCCTTCGCCTCCGCGATGACCCAGGGCGACGTGACCGTGCACGGCGCCCGGGCCGAGCACCTCGAGATCGCGCTCGACAAGCTGGTGGGGGCGGGGGCGACGGTGCACGTGACCGAGGACGGCTTCCGGGTCGTGATGACCGGCCGACCGACGGCCGTCGACGCGGTGACGCTGCCCTACCCGGGCCTGGCGACCGACCTGCAGCCGCTGGTGATGGCGCTGGACGCGATCGCCGACGGCGCGGCGATGATCACCGAGAACATCTTCGAGGGCCGCTTCGTCTTCGCCAGCGAGCTGGCCCGCCTCGGTGCCCACGTGCGCACTGACGGCCATCACGCGGTGGTGCGGGGCGTGCCACGGCTCTCCGGGGCCCCGGTGCGGGCCAGCGACATCCGCGCGGGTGCCGCCCTCACGCTGGCCGGCCTGGTGGCCGACGGGGTGACCTACGTCAGCGACGTCTCGCACGTGGACCGCGGCTACCCGGGCTTCGATGCCCAGCTGCGCGAGCTGGGGGCGGACGTGACCCGCGAGCCCGACCCGGACGTCTAGGTCGCCAGCAGCCGGCGGGCCCGGGCCTCGTCGGGCTCGAGCACCATCAGCCGCGGCCCGTCGGCCGTGGTCACCAGCGAGGCCCGGATGCCGGCACCCTGGAGCCGCTGCCGGGCCACCTCGCCCTCGATGAAGGTCCCCGGCGCCGACACCGCGACCATCAGGCCGTACTCGTCCTCGTGCCCCGCCCGGGCCCTGCGCTCGACGAGCGAGCGGCTGCGCCCGCCGAAGGCCCAGCGCAAGAGCAGCATGAGCACCCCGACGACGGCCAGGGCGATCGCGTAGCTGCGCCAGTCGAGCACGGCTGGATTGTGCCCCTGCCCCGGCTGGATAGGCTCCCGCGGTCCCGCCGAACGCCGGTCCACTCCGAGGGAGCACCCCAGATGAGCACGTCGAGCCCGTCCACCGCCGGAGCCGTCGTACCTGCCGGACCTGCCGGTCGTGCCGGAGTCGTCGGTGTCGTCGGTGTCGTCGGTGTCGTCGGCGCCGGCCTGATGGGCGCGGGCATCGCCCAGGTCGCCGCGGTCGCCGGCCACCGGGTGGTCCTGCGCGACGTCACCGACGAGGCGCTCGGCCGCGGCCGCGCCGGGATCGAGCGGTCCCTGTCCCGGTTCGTGGCCAAGGGGCAGCTCGAGCAGGTCGCCGCGGACGAGGCGCTGGGCCGGATCACGACGGTGACCGACCTCGACGCGGTCGGGGACGCCGACGTCGTGGTCGAGGCGGTGTTCGAGGACATCGAGGTCAAGCACGAGGTGTTCCGGGTGCTGGACCAGGTCTGCCGGGACGGCGCGGTGCTTGCCACCAACACCAGTGCCATCCCGATCACCCGGATCGCCGCGGTGACCGACCGGCCGGAGGCCGTGGTCGGCACCCACTTCTTCTCCCCGGTCCCGATGATGGGGCTGTGCGAGCTGGTCCGCGGCCACCGCACCAGTGACGAGACTCTCGCTGCCGCGCGGGCGTTCGCCGAGGGTGTCGGCAAGACCTGCGTGGTGGTCACCCGCGACGTCGCCGGGTTCGTGACCACCCGGCTGATCTGCGCGCTGGCGATGGAGGCGGTGCGGCTCGTCGAGACCGGAGTCGCGACCGCCGAGGACGTGGACACGGCCTGTCGCCTGGGCTTCGGGCACGCCATGGGGCCGCTCGCGACGACCGACCTGACCGGCGTCGACATCCTGCGCAACGCGACCATGAACATCTACGCCGAGACCGCGGACGAGAAGTTCTTCCCGCCCGAGTCGCTGACCCGGATGGTCGCCGCGGGCGACCTGGGCCGTAAGTCCGGCCGTGGCTTCTACACCTACGATCGGTAGCACGCACGCCCCGCTAGTCACATAGGTCACTTCGGTCGCATCCGCCACGCTGGCCCCAGCGTGGCGTCAAGAATTCTGCAAGTCCGGTCCGTACCGTCCTGACCGAGGACGACAGGAGCCATCCTGGAGGCAACCAGATGGCCGCCTCGCGCGTCTTGTCTGGTAAGGGGGTGGGGAGATGGTCGTCAGCATGGCCTCGGGGTGCGAGATCGCCCTGGCCGGGCGCTTGGACGTGCGGTCGGTCGCCGACGTGCGCTCGGCGCTCTACGCCGCCATCGACGCCGGCACCGGGGACCTGGTCGTCGACGTCTCGGGCGTGGAGACGATGGATGCCACCGGCCTCGGGATGCTGCTGGGCGCCGACCGCCGGGCCAAGCTGGCCGGACGCCGGGTCGTCCTGCACGACGCCGGACCGCGCCTGCTGCGCCTGCTGCACGCCACCCGCCTGCACCGGGTCCTCACCGTGGACGAGGCCGTCCCGGCCTGAGGACCTGGTTACCGGCGAGTAGTATCGCCGGGCATGAGGACCCCGCCGCCTCCCGAGCGGGACCGCCCCTGGGTGATGCGCACCTATGCCGGGCACTCCTCCGCGGCCGAGTCCAACGCGCTCTACCGGCGCAACCTGGCCAAGGGCCAGACCGGCCTCTCGGTCGCCTTCGACCTGCCGACCCAGACCGGCTACGACCCCGACCACGAGCTCGCCCGCGGCGAGGTCGGCAAGGTCGGCGTGCCGGTCTCGCACGTCGGTGACCTGCGGGCCCTCTTCGACGGCATCCCTCTCGCCGGGATGAACACCTCGATGACCATCAACGCGCCGGCCATGTGGCTGCTCGCGCTCTACGAGGTGGTCGCCGAGGAGCAGGGGGCCGATCCGGCCGACCTCAGCGGCACGACGCAGAACGACATCATCAAGGAGTACCTCTCCCGCGGGACCTATGCGTTCCCGCCGGCAGAGTCGATGCGCCTGACGACCGACCTGATCGCGTACACCGTGCAGCGGATGCCGCGGTGGAACCCGATCAACATCTGCAGCTACCACCTCCAGGAGGCAGGCGCGACGCCGGTGCAGGAGCTGGCGTTCGCGATGTCGACGGCGACCGCGGTGCTGGATGCCGTCCGCGACGCCGGCCAGGTGCTGCCGGAGCGCTTCGCCGACGTGGTGTCGCGCATCTCCTTCTTCGTCAACGCCGGTGTGCGGTTCGTCGAGGAGATGTGCAAGATGCGCGCGATGGTGCAGCTCTGGGACGAGCTCACTGCCGAGCGGTACGCCGTCAGCGACCCCATGGCCCGCCGCCTGCGCTACGGCGTGCAGGTCAACTCGCTCGGACTCACCGAGGCCCAGCCCGAGAACAACGTCCAGCGCATCGTGCTCGAGATGCTCGCGGTGACGCTCTCGAAGGACGCCCGGGCCAGGGCGGTGCAGCTGCCGGCCTGGAACGAGGCGCTCGGCCTGCCGCGGCCGTGGGACCAGCAGTGGTCGCTGCGGATCCAGCAGGTGCTCGCCTACGAGTCCGACCTGCTCGAGCACGACGACCTCTTCGCCGGCTCGCACGTGGTCGAGGCCAAGGTCGCGGAGCTGGTCTCCGAGGCCCGGGCCGAGATGGCCCGGATCGAGGAGATGGGCGGCGCCGTCGCGGCGGTCGAGAACGGCTACCTCAAGGGTGAGCTGGTCGCCTCGCACGCGCGCCGCCGCGCCCGGGTCGAGTCCGGCGAGGACGTCGTCGTCGGCGTCAACCTGTTCACCGAGACCGAGCCCAGCCCGCTGACCGCCGACCTGGACGCGGTGATCCAGTCGGTCGACCCGCAGGTCGAGGAGCGGGCGGTCACGGCGATCCGGGCCTGGCGCGAGCAGCGCGACGCGGCGGCCGTCGACGCCGCTCTGCGGGGGCTGCGCGACGCCGCCAAGATCGCCGACAACTTGGTGCCCGCCACGCTGGCCTGCGCCCGGTCCGGGGTCACGACCGGCGAGTGGGCCGAGGTGCTGCGCGAGGTGTTCGGCTCGTACCGCGCACCGACCGGCGTGTCCGGCAGCGTGGGGACGGCGCCCGCGGGGGAGGACCTGCAGGCGGTGCGCGAGGCGGTACGGCGCACCGGCGCCGAGCTGGGCACCCGCCTGCGGCTGCTCGTCGGCAAGCCCGGCCTGGACGGTCACTCCAACGGGGCCGAGCAGATCGCGGTGCGAGCTCGCGACGCCGGCTTCGAGGTCGCGTACCAGGGCATCCGGCTGACCCCGGCGCAGATCGCCGCGGCCGCCGTCGAGGAGGGCGTGCACTGCGTGGGGCTCTCGATCCTGTCCGGGTCGCACCGCGAGCTGGTGCCGGAGGTGCTGCGGCTGCTGCGCGAGGCCGGGGCCGGCGACGTGCCGGTCGTGGTCGGCGGCATCATCCCGGACGCCGACGCCCGCTGGCTGGAGGAGCAGGGCGTCGCCGCCGTCTTCACGCCGAAGGACTTCGAGATCACCGGCATCATCGGCCAGATCGTCCGGGTGGTGCGCGTCGCGCACGACCTGCCGACTGACGACGGCGCCGTGCATGGTACTACGACATCGTAGTATCGTGGTCGCGTCGTGCCGCCGGCGCCGAGGGGGAGAACGTGACCGGACTGATCGGATGGCTGCGTCGGGTGGCGACGACGACGGCACAGGATTGCGCCGGGTGCGGCGCAGCGATGGCAGCCACCGAGCTGGCCTGCCCGCAGGGCTGCGGCTTCGACCGGCGCAACGAGCGCCGGCTCTCCGGCGGCGCCTGGTCCCGTCTCGACCGGATGTGAGCTGCGGGCCGTCCGGCTCAGAGCTCGTCGCGCCGCTGCCAGCGGAAGCCCCGCATCGCGAGCAGGAGCGCCAGCACGGTCCAGGCCACCAGCACCAGAGCCACCCGGCCGAGCTCCCACGAGCCGGCGAGCTCCTGGCGCTGGAAGCTGTCGGGCAGGAAGACCGATCGCATGCCCTGGCAGAGCCACTTCAGCGGGAACAGTGCCGCCATCTGCTGCATCCACGAGGGCAGCTCGTCGTACTGGAAGAACACCCCGGACGTGAACTGCAGGACGAGGACGACCGGTGACACGAGGGCCGGCGTCCCGCGGCCGGTGCGGGTCAGCCCGGTGAACGCGACTCCCAGCAGCGTGCAGCAGACCAGGCCGAGCACGCTGACCCAGGTCAAGGTCCACCAGTCGGTGGCTTCGTCGGGCAGGTGCACGTCGAAGAGCGCCACGCCGATGGCGAGCAGCAGGGCGACCTGCCCGACGTACAGCACGAGGACCTGACCGATCTTGCCCACGAAGTAGGCCGCCTTGGGCATCGGCGTGCCCTGCAACCGCTTCAGGGTGCCGTCGTCGCGCTCCTGGGAGATGGTGATCGCGAGGTTCTGGAAGGCCGTGTAGACGACGCCGGAGGCGATCATGCCGGCGACGAAGTACTGGCTGAAGGACACACCGGGCGCCACGTTGCCGGTGAAGGCCGATCCGAACACCACCAGGAGCAGGACGGGCAGGACCAGGGTGAAGAACGCCGCCTCGCGGTCCCGGGTGAAGGTGAGCAGCTCGATGCGGATGCGGCGCAGGCCGATCGCGAGAACGCCGGGTGTCGCGAGGTGCGCGCCGCCGCGGGTGGCGGGACCTGTAGCGCTCATGCCTCACCGACCATACGCAGGTAGGTCTCCTCGAGCGTCGGCCGGGCGACGGTCAGGCCGGGCACCTCGCCGTCGAAGCGCCCGGCGAGCTCGGTCACCGTGCGGGTCGGCTCCGCCGACGTCGTGCTGCGCCGGGTGCCGTCGGGCTCGGTCCAGGTGACCGTGGCGAGCTCCTGCTGACGGCCACCGAGCGAAGCGGGCGGCGCGACGTCGAGGAAGCGGCCGTCGGACATGACGGCGACCCGCTGGGCCAGCCGCTCCGCCTCGTCGAGGTAGTGGGTGGTCAGCACGATCGTCGTCCCCTCGGCCGCCAGGTCCTCGACGAGGCGCCAGAAGGTCCGCCGGGCGGCCGGGTCGAAGCCGGTCGTGGGCTCGTCGAGGAAGAGCAGCTCGGGGCGGCCGAGGATGCCCAGAGCCACGTCGAGCCGGCGCCGCTGCCCGCCGGAGAGCAGCCGCGAGCGCTGGTCGGCGCTGCCGGTCAGGCCGACCGTCTCGACGACCTCGTCGGGGTCGCGCGCCGACGGGTAGTAGCCCGCGAAGTGCCGCAGCGTCTCGCGAACCGTCAGCTCGGACAGGTCGTTGACCGACTGCAGGACGATGCCGACCCGGGCCCGCCAGGCGGGGGTCGCCTGGGCCGGGTCGGTGCCCAGGACGCTGACCTCGCCCGCGTCGCGGGCCCGGTAGCCCTCGAGGATCTCGACCGTCGTCGTCTTGCCCGCCCCGTTGGGGCCGAGCAGCGCGACGACCTCGCCGGTGGCCACCTCCAGGTCGACCGCGTCGACGGCCGTACGCTCGCCGTAGCTCTTGCGCAGCCCGCGGACGACCACGGCTGCGCCCTCGTGACCCACGGGCACGAGCATGCCGGACGACTGCGACGCGGAAGGACGCGGGTGACGAACCTCCTCCGGCGGGTCGCGGTCGACGTCCGTCCGTTGCGGCACGGCGCCTTCCGCCGGCTGTGGCTCGGGCAGAGCGTGTCGGTCGTCGGCTTCCAGCTCACCGGGGTCGCCGTCGCGGTCGAGATGTTCGCCATCACCTCCTCGTCGCTGTGGGTCGGCCTGATCGGGGTCGCGGCGCTCGTGCCGCTGGTGGTGTTCGGGCTGTACGGCGGGGCGGTGTCCGACGCGGTCGACCGGCGCCGGCTGCTGGTCGCGTCGTCCTACCTGACCTGGCTCAGCACGTTCGGGCTGCTCGCCCAGGCGCTCCTGGGGCTGGAGCAGCGCTGGGTGCTGCTCGGGCTGGTTGCGCTGCAGTCGGTCGGCTTCGCCTTCACCTCGCCGACCCGTGGGGCGGTCGTGCCGCGGATCGTCCCGCGAGACCTCGTGCCGTCGGCCAACACCCTGGTGTCCACGGCCCTGGGTGTCGGTGCCGTGGTGGGTCCGCTGCTCGCCGGGGTGGTGCTGGCCCGCGGCAGCTATGCACTGGCCTACGGGATCGACGCGGCGCTGTTCACCGCGGCGCTCTACGCCGCCCACCGGCTGCCGCCCATCCTGCCGCTGGGCGAGGTCACCCGGCCGGGGCTGCGATCGGTGGTCGCGGGCCTGGCCTTCATCCGACGGCACCCGGTGTTGATGATGTCCTTCGCCGTCGACATCGCCGCGATGGTGCTGGCGATGCCGAGGGCGCTGTTCCCGGAGGTCGCGGAGGAGCGCTTCGGTGGCCCGGCCGCGGCCGGCTGGCTGTTCGCCGCCATCGCGATCGGCTCGGTGGTCGGGGGCCTGCTCTCGGGCTGGATCGGGCGGGTGCGCCGCCAGGGCGCGGCGCTGGTGGCGGCGGTGGTCGTGTGGGGACTCGCGGTGGCGGCCGCCGGGCTGGCCGGCGACCTGTGGCTGGTCGTCGCGCTGCTGGCCGTCGGCGGCGCGGCCGACCTGGTGTCGGCGGTCTACCGGCAGACCATCCTGCAGACCTACGCGCCGGACGAGATGCGCGGCCGGATGCAGGGCGTCTTCATCGTGGTCGTCGCGGGCGGCCCCCGGCTGGGTGACCTGCGCGCGGGGGCGAGCGCCGCGGCCTTCGGCGTCACCTGGTCGTGGGTGGGCGGCGGCATCGCCTGCGTGGTCGTCGTGCTTGCCCTGGCGGCCGCGGTGCCGGCGCTGGTCCGCTACCGGGCCGGCGACGGCCCGGTCGCCGAGGACGACGAGAACTCCGTGGAGGGCGCGGTCGAGCCCCGGTAGCGTCGCGCCGCGTGCGGACAACGACGAGCTGGGGCGGGCGCACTTCGGCGGACGAGACCGTCGCGGTGCTGCGGCGGTGGGAGCGCCCGGGCGACTGCGCGTGGCAGCTGCACGCGGGCGACGTCGGGTGGCACCTGCGCCTCGACGACGACGCGGTCGACCACACGCTGCTGCAGGTGCGGGACGACGGTGACCTGGTCGGGGTAGGGCTGCTGGACGGCCCCGCTGTCGTCCGCCTGGCACTGGACCCTCGGCTGCTGCACGACGCCGACCTGGCGAGGGTCGTCGCCGAAGCCGTGGAGGACCGGCTCGGGCGTCCCGGCGCCGCCGAGGCGTACGTCGACGGGCCGGGCGCGTCCCGGTGGCGCGCCGAGCTGGCTCGTCGTGGCTGGGACCTCGACCCGGACCCGTGGGTTCACCTGTGGCGGCCGCTCGGTCCCGCCGACGCCGCTCGTGACGTGCCGGGGGTCGCGGCGGTGTCCGGCCCGGCCGACGTGACCGACAGGGTGGCGGTGCAGCGTGCTGCCTTCGCCAACTCCACGTTCACCGAGAGCCGGTGGGCGCAGATGGCCGGCTCGACGGCGTACGACCCGAGTTTCGACCTGCTGGCTCGCGACGACGACGGGGCTGCGGTCGCCGCGCTCATGGCGTGGACCGCGGGGGAGGGGCGGTGTGCGCTGGTCGAGCCGATGGGCACCGCAGCCGGGCACCAGCGCGAGGGACACGGACGGCGGCTGCTCGAGGGAGCGGCCGCGGCGCTGGCCCGGGCCGGCGCGAGCGGGGTCGCGGTGTGGACCGCGGCGAGCAACGAGGTGGC
>Ga0126306_10000419_pt1 | contig 19311 bp, 14 predicted proteins | sample Plot27_FD_92592 | JGI IMG/M metagenome (GOLD analysis project Ga0126306, IMG submission 92592) | Serpentine soil microbial communities from UC McLaughlin Reserve, CA, USA - Plot27 | ecosystem: Environmental > Terrestrial > Soil > Grasslands | place: USA: UC McLaughlin Reserve, Lake County...
TACAACCGCCCGCCGCTGTCGAAGGCTTTCCTCCAGGGGAAGGAGTCGAAGGAGGACGCGCTCTTCCGCCCGGACGAGTGGTGGGACGAGCAGCGGATCGAGGTGCTGACGCGGACAAGCGTGATGAAGCTCGACCCCGAAGCGGGGGTCGCCACGCTGTCGAACAAGGAGGAGATCTCGTTCGGCTCGGCGCTGCTGGCGACGGGGTCGAACGTCAGGCGGCTGCGGGTGGACGGCTGCGAGCTCGACGGGATCCACTACCTGCGCGCCTTCGGCAACTCGGAGGCGATCCGAGCCGACGCGGAGCAGCACGGGCGGGCGGTGCTGATCGGGGGCAGCTACATCGGGTGTGAGGTGGCGGCGTCGCTGACCGCCGCGCACGGGGTGGACTGCGAGATCGTGATGATGGAGGACGTGACCTTCGAGCCCTTCTTCGGCAAGGAGGTCGGCGGGTTCTTCCAGGGCGTGCTCGAGGAGCACGGGGTGAAGGTGCACGGGGGCGAGGAGCTCGACCGCTTCGAGGGCGACGGCGAGCGGGTGACGAAGGTGGTCACGAAGAGCGGGCTCGCGATCGACTGCGACTTCGTGGTGGTGGGGATCGGCGTGACCCCCGACGTGACGCTGGCGAAGGCGGCCGGCCTCCAGATCGGGGAGCAGGGCGGGGTGAAGTGCAACGCGCACCTCGAGAGCTCGGAACCGAACATCTACGCGGCCGGCGACATCTGCGAATACGACAGCCCGGTGCACGGGAAGCCGATGCGGATCGAGCACTGGGACGTGGCGTTCAACCAGGGCAAGACGGCCGCCTTCAACATGCTCGGCCGCGGGCTGGAGCACACGGTCGTGCCGTACTTCTTCTCGGATCTGGCGGACTGGTCGTCGATGGAGTACGTGGGACCGGGCTCGGGCGACACGGTGATCCGCGGCTCGCTCGACGACGGCGAGTTCATCGCGTTCTACCTCGACGACGGGCTCGTGAAGGCGGCGCTCTCCGTCGGGCGCTCGGACGACCTCGACGCCGCGCGCCGGTTCATCTCGGAGAAGACGAAGGTCGACGATGGCGCCCTGGGCGATCTCGATACAGACCTGTCCGGGTTGTGACCGGGCCCGCGCAGCGGTTCCTCGAACTGCATCGCGGCGACACGCCGCTCCTGATGCCGAACCCGTGGGACCGCGGGTCGGCCGTCCTGTTCGAGTCACTCGGCTTCGAGGCGCTGGCGACGACGAGCAGCGGCTTCGCGGCCACGCTCGGGCGGCTGGACGGGCAGGTGACCCGCGACGAGGCGATCGCCCACGCCGGCGCGGTGGCCGAGGCGGTCAGCGTGCCCGTTTCGGCCGACCTCGAGAACTGCTTCGCCGACGAGCCGGACCGGGTGGCCGAGACGGTGCGTCTGGCCGCCGAGGTCGGCCTGGCGGGTTGCTCGGTGGAGGACTACAGCGGGCCGGAGAGCGACAGCATCTACGACCCGGGGTTGGCCGCCGAGCGGGTGGCCGCGGCCGCGGAGGCTGCGCACGCGGCGCCGGGCGGATTCGTGCTGACGGCACGCGCGGAGAACCACGTACACGGTCGCGACGACCTCGCGGACACGATCGCGCGGCTGCAGAGCTTCCAGGAGGTCGGCGCCGAGGTGCTGTTCGCCCCGGGACTGCGCGAGCTGGCCGACATCCGCGAGGTGGTGAGCTCGGTGGACCTGCCGGTGAACGTGCTGGTCCTACCCGGAATGCCGAGCATCGCCGAGCTGGCCGAAGCCGGCGTGAGCCGGATCTCCGTGGGCGGCGGCTTCGCCTACGCGGCCCTCGGAGCAGCGGCCGAAGCGGCCCGCGAGCTCCGAGAGGACGGCACTTACGGCTTCTGGGAGACGGCGGCGAAGGGCGCGAAGGCGGCCCGCGAAGCCTTCGGCCGCTGAGCCCGCGCCGGGGTTCCGTCCGAGCCGAATGCGAACATGCGTTCGGCATACAACGATCGCGTCGAAGCGACTGGGGGGCAGGGACTTGAACCCCGATAACCAGCTCCAGAGGCTGGCGTCTTGCCGATTAGACGACCCCCCAACGAGGAGGTCGAGGATATCTACTCCGCGGGAAATCGTCACAGCGCAGCGGGTGCGTGTGCTGCTCGACGCCGGCCTCAGCGGCGCGGCTATTGCGCGTGAGCTCGGCATCTCGAAGTCGACGGTCTCGTACCACAGGCGCCGGCTCGGGGAGGTCATTGACACCCGCTGCAACCGGCGCTACGACTGGGCGGAGGTTCAGCGCTTCTACAACGAGGGTCACTCGATCAGGGAGTGTCAGGAGCAGTTCGGCTTCGCGCGCAAGACGTTCATGGACGCCGCCGCACGGGGAGCGATTCGGACGCGGCCACATGGCGCCCCGATCGGGCTCTACCTGGTCGCCGGGCGAGCCGTCAACCGGACGCACCTGAAGGGCCGCCTCTTCGCGGAGGGTCTCAGGGAAAACCGGTGTGAGCGCTGCGGGCTCACCGAGTGGCGAGGGGAGCCGCTCTCGATGGCGCTTCATCACACGAACGGGGATGGGCTCGACAATCGGCTCGAGAATCTTCAGCTCTTGTGCCCCAACTGCCATTCGCAGACGGAGAACTTCGCCGGGCGGGGGAGGCGGCGGCTCGCGGTGGTCGAGGGGGCGAACCGCGGCCGGGCCTAGCGGCGCTTCTTGCGCGGGGCCTTTCCGCGTACGCGGACCTTCTGCTTCAGCGAGGTCACGTGCGGGCGGCCGTCGGTCATGCGGAGGCGGATCACGGCGGTCTTCTTCAGGCGCCGCCCCGTCTTCAGCCCGCGCCAGACCAGCGTTGCCGTGCGGACCTCGCGCGGGAAGGGCATCGAGACCAGGCGCTTGCGGGTGTGCGGCTTCATCCGCGCTCCGTCGGCAAACACGACCGGGCGGGCCTTTCCGCGGGCGAGCGTCTTCGGCAGCCTCAGCGCGAACTGGGTGATTCCCGGGCCCACGCGCGCGGCGCGCATCCGAGCCACCAGGGTCGCGCGCCGGCCCTTCCGGCGGATCGACACCTTGGCGGTCGGGTCGCAGCCCGGCGTCGCGAGCTCCTGCGAGAAGCTCGCCTCCTTCCCGTTGTGCGCGACGAGGTGCACCTCCATGGTGCGGTCGGTGTCGTTCGCGCACAGGTCCCGGCCCAGCTTCAGCAGGCCGTTGGGCGTGTCGCCGTCGATCTGGAGCGTGAAGCTCCTGACCGGCAGGTCCGGATTGGAGGCGAAGGTGTTCCGCGATCCGGCTGGCGTCAGGTCGACGAGTCCGTCGAGCCGCACGCCGACCGGGGGCGGCAGGATCACCACCAGGCCCGGCAGCGGGTTGTCCGAGTTGTAGGCGAAGTACACCGGCCCCCGCACCGGCGTGGCCTGAAGCGGCGAGTCGATGATCGCGGTGCCCACGCGTGAGCTGTCGGGGCATGTGCTCGCGTCGGAGTCGGCCCGGGAGCACGCGCGCAGGAGCACGGCCGGATTCGCGTTCAGCGCGCTCGGAAGCGTGACCTCCGCGCGCTTCAGCGCCGCCTCCTCGGGATCGAAGAAGAGCGTGGAGCCGACCGGCACAACCGAGTCCCTCTTGGTCGCCCCCGGCGCGCCCATGTAGCCGGACGCCTTCGGCGCGAAGCCGAGCGTGTCGCACCCGGTCGGCGTCATCGCGAACGTCTTCTCGGAGAACGCCGTGGGCGCATCCCACGAATTGGCCCGGCTCAGCGACGTGCCCTCGGCGCATGACGTGGGCATCCGCATGAACGTGCCCTTGCTCGCCTGCCCGTTGAAGGTCAACGCCACACGCAGGATTTGGATCGGTATCCCACCCGAGTCGCGCGGCTGGTTGGCGAACGTGGACTCGAGCCCGTACCCGTCGGCGCCCGGGCGGATGTACACCGGTGCCTGCAGGAAGATCTTGGACAGCCCGCCCGCGGCCTCCACGACGATCCCCACGCGGGCGGGCTCATCGCCCGTGGGGCGGAGGTTGTAGACGACTCCGCTGTTCGTGAGTGTCAGGGGCACGACGAGGATGTAGGCCTTGGCCGTGACCTCGACGCTTCCCACGATCGAGTCCGCCGGGCAGTCGTCCGCCTGGAACTGCTGTTGCGTGCAGAAGCCCGCGTTCTGCGGATTGCCGAGCAGGCCCGGCTGGAGCCGTACGAACGCGTCCTTAACGCTGTCGGTGGTGCTGCTCCCGTAGTCGAACGTCTGCGTGATCGTCACGTTCGGGTGGCCGCCGCCCTGCTTCGACGCCGGCTCCACCTTGAAGTCCGTCATCGTCACGGCGGCGGACGCCGTGACCGGTAACGCGGCCGCGGCCGCCACGACGAGCCCACAGACCAGGGGCGCACGCCTCCTCACGGCGCGCAGGATACTGTCGCGGCGCCGCGGGCACGGCCCGCGGCTTGCGCAACCGCCCTGCGTCAGGCGGCGGACTGCGCCGCCCAGTCGCGATACAGGCGCGCGTACGCGCCGTTCGCGTCGAGCAGCTCCTCGTGCGTCCCGGCCTCCGCGATCCGCCCGTGGTCCAGCACCACGATGCGCCCCGCGCCCCGGATCGTGGACAGCCGGTGCGCGATCACGATCGCGGTGCGCCCGGCCAGCAGCCGCCGCAGCCCGTGCTCGATCTGCGCCTCGGTGCGCACGTCCACGTTCGACGTGGCCTCGTCGAGGATCAGGATGCGCGGGTCGGCGGCCGCCGCGCGCGCGAAGGCAACAAGCTGGCGCTGCCCGGCCGACAGGTGGCCGCCGCGCTCGCCCACCTCGGTGTCGTACCCGTCCGGCAGCCGCTCGATGAAGTCGTGCGCGCCCACCGCCTGCGAGGCCGCGCGGACCTCCTCGTCGGTCGCGTCCGGACGCCCGAAGGAGATGTTGTCGCGGATCGTGCCGGAGAACAGGAAGCTCTCCTGCGGCACGATGCCGAGCTGGGAGCGGAGCGAGCGCTCGGTCACGTCCCGCAGGTCGTGGCCGTCGATCAGCACGCGGCCCTCGTCCGGGTCGTAGAACCGCGCGACCAGCTTGGCCAGCGTCGACTTGCCCGCGCCGGTCGCGCCCACCAGCGCCAGCGTCTGCCCCGGCGGCACCAAGAGCGACACGTCATCCAGCGCCAGCGCGTCGCCGCCGTAGGAGAAGGTCACGTCCTCGAAGCGGATCTCGCCGCGCAGGCGCGGCAGCTCGGTCGCGTCCGGCCGGTCCCCGATCTCCGGCGTCTCGTCGAGCAGCTCGAAGATCTTGTCGAGCGCCGCCATGCCGGCCTGGTAGGTCGTGTAGAGCTGCGACAGCGACTGGATCGGGTCGAAGAAGCTCTGCAGGTAGAAGACGAAGGAGGCGAGCACGCCGATGCTGAGCGCGCCGTCCACCACCTGGTTCCCGCCGTACAGGAGGATCGCCGCGGTCGCGACCGCCGACAGCAGCTCGACCGCCGGGAAGTACGCGGCGTTCAGATAGACCGTCTTCATGTTCGCGTCGCGGTGCCCGTCGTTCAGCTCGGCGAACCGGACACGGTGGCGGTCCTCCTGCCCGAACGCGCGCACCACCCGGACGCCGGACAGCGTCTCCTGCAGGTACGCGGTGACCTGCGCGATCTTCACGCGCGTGAGCGCGTACGCGCCCGCGGACGCGAGCCGGAACGCCACGCTGCCCACGAGCAGCACGGGGAAGCACAGGAAGGTCACCAGCGCGAGCTCCGCGTCGAGCGCCACCAGGATCACCGCGGTGCCGAACAGCGTCAGCGTGGCCGAGAACAGCGTCGAGATGCCCTCGGTCACGAGCTGGTCGAGCGCCTGGATGTCGTTCGTGAGCCGCGAGATCAGGACGCCGGCCTTGTTGCGCGAGTAGAACCCGATCGAGAGCTTCTGCAGGTGCTGGAACAGCTCGATCCGCAGGTCCTGGAGCGCGCGCTGGCCGACCCAGTTGATCAGGAAGGTCTGCGCGTAGGTGGCCGCCCAGTTGACCAGCGCGGTGGCGAGGAAGGCGAGCACGATCATCGTGAGCGCCTTCGTGTCGCCGTCGCGGATGCCGTCGTCGATGGCACGCCCGGCGAGATAGGGGGGTGCGAGCGCAGCGCCGGTCGCGAGCAGCAGCGCCACGAACATCAGCGCCACGCGCACGCGGTACGGGCGCAGGAGGCTCACGAGATGCCGCAGCCGGCCGGCGCGCGTCACAGGCCCGCCACCTCGCGATCCGGGTCGCAGCGGGTGAGGAACACCTGGTCTGGCAGGCCCTTCTCCGCGATCTCGCGGTAGAGCGGCGAGGTCTCGAGCAGCTCGTCGTGCGTGCCACGCGCGGCGATCTCGCCGTCCTCGAGCACCACGATCTCGTCCGCCAGCGCGATCGTCGACAGCCGGTGCGCGATCACGAACGTGGTGCGGCCCCTCATCACCTCGGCGAGCGCCGACTTGATCTGGCTCTCGGTGGTGGCGTCCACGCTCGACGTCGCGTCGTCCAGGATCAGGATGCGCGGCTCGGCCAGCAGCGCCCTGGCGATCGCCACGCGCTGGCGCTGGCCGCCGCTGAGCGTGAGCCCGCGCTCGCCCACGAGCGTGTCGAGCCCGTCGGGCAGCTCGTCGAGCAGCTCGCCGAGGCCGGCGCGGAGAGCGGCCTGCCTCACCTCGTCCTCACTCGCGTCGGGCCGCGCGTACGCGATGTTCTCGCCGAGCGGCGCCGAGAACAGGAACGCGTCGTCCGACACCACCGCCACCTCGCGCCGCAGCGCGGCGGGGTCGAGGTCGCGCACGTCCACGCCGTCCACGAGCACGGAGCCGTGCTGCACGTCGTACAGGCGCGGGATCAGCATCACGAGCGTCGTCTTGCCGGAGCCGGTGGGACCGACGAGCGCCACTGTGCGGCCCGCCTCCAGGTCGAGGTCGATGTTGCGCAGCACCGGCTCGCCGTCGTCGTAGCCGAACGTCACGTCGCGCAGCTCCACGCGCCCGCCGCCGGCCGGAAGCGGCCGCGCGTCCGGGGCCGCCACCAGGAGCGGCGCGCGGTCGAGCAGCTCGAACACACGCGCCCCGCTGGCCACGGCGCGCTGCGCCATCCCGAGCGCCATGCCGAGCCCGCGCATCGGCCCGGTGAGCATCAGCACGTAGCCGTAGAAGGCGATGAACTCCCCGACGGTGATCCGCCCGTCGATCACCTGGCGGCCGCCCACGAGCAGCAGCGCCGCGAGGCCGAGCTGAGGGAGGAACCCGATGAAAGGCGAGTAGAAGGCGCGGAGGCGCGTAGACACCATCGACTGGTCGAACACCCGCTTGACCGCCCCGCTGAAGCGGCGGAGCTGGCGCGGCTCCTGCGCGAACGCCTTCACCACGCGCACGCCGCCGATGTTCTCCTCGGCCTCCGCGGTGAGCTCGGCGATTCGCTGCTGCACCTCCTGAGACGCGGGCCGGTTGCGGCGGCCGTAGCGGTAGGCGATCCACACCACGAACGGCGTCGGCGCCAGCGCCACGAGCGCGAGGGCCGGCTCGAGCGCCACCATCACCGTCGCGGCGATCACGATCGTGATCGCGGACTGCAGCAGGAACACGAGCCCATACCCGAGGAAGAAGCGGACCGACTGGAGGTCGACGGTCGCGCGCGACATCAGCTGGCCCGTCTGCTGCTGGTCGAAGAACGCGAGCTCGAGCGACTGGAGGTGCTGGTACATCCGGTTGCGCAGGTCGTACTCCACCCCCAGCGACACCCGCCCCGCCACCAGCCTGCGCGCCACGCTGAACACCAGCCGGAGCACGCCGGCGCCCGCCACCGCGAGTGCGAGCGGCCACAGGTTGGTGCTGTGGCCACCGATCTCGTCGACAGCGCGGCCGACCAGATACGGGATCAGCACGCTGACGCCCATGGCGACGCCGGCGAGCAGGAAGGAGGCGAGGACGCCGCGCCTGTAGGGGCGGAGGAAACCGAGCAGACGCCAGAAGATCTTCACCGCCGATCAACATTAGAGGCGGGTCGTCGTTTTGCAGGAGCGGACCGGGGGAAGAAGAAAACACCTGGTGATGGGACGGAAGTCCACCCCCACGGCCGTCCACCGGCTCAGCCTCGCTGAGCAGCGTGTGGTGACGTCGTTCCTGGCGGGCCGCCTACCCGCCGGCCAGGTGCACGCCGAGTTGCAGCGCGCCCGGACGGCGCCCGCCCTGGCGCTCGAGCCGCAGCCGGTCCCGGCGCTCGAGCCGAAGCCCGTCGCCGTGCTCGCCTAGGCAGCGCGTCTGCGGTCCCACAGGAGCGACAGCTCGCGCCTCGTGAGGAGGCGCCAGTCGCCGGCCTTCGGCTCCCACACGTAGACGCTCACGTCCACCGGCTGCCGGACGTCGCCGAGCAGCTCGACCGTCTCGGCCAGCCCGGCGTCCTCGGCGATGACCTCGCGCGACAGCGCGTCGATCACCCTGAAGCGGCGCGGCGGCGCGGGCTCCGCCTCCCCCGTATGGGACTCCCGCTTCGGCACAGGGCGGGCACGGCGACGCGCCGGCTCCGAGGCCGGCTGCTTGAGGGTCTTCTCGAGCGGCACCATCTGCGCGCCCGTGCCCTTCGTCTCCGTGTCGAGGACCCAGACCTTTCCCACACCACCGATTTTCGCAGGCGGGTGGGCGAAGAAGGCGTCGCCGATGTGATCGAATGGCCGCGATGCAGACGGCCACGATCGAGCTCACCGGCGACCGCGTGGAGCCGGACGATGTGGTCGCCGTCGCGCGGCGCGGCGTGCCGGCGCGGCTGTCCTCCGAGGCGCGCGCGGCCATGGAGGAGAGCGCCGCGGTGCTGGAGCGGCTCGCCGCGTCGGACGAGCCGGTGTACGGCGTGTCCACGGGCTTCGGCTCGCTCGCCGGCACGTGGATCCCGGCCGAGCGGCGTGAGGAGCTGCAGCGCTCGCTGATCCGCTCGCACGCGGCCGGCATGGGGCCGCCCGTCGAGCGCGAGGTGGTGAGGGCGATGATGTTCCTCCGCGCCCGCTCGCTCGCGATGGGCCGCTCGGGCGCGCGGCCGGTGGTCGCGGACACCATGCTGGCCCTGCTCGCGGCCGGGCTCGACCCGGTGGTGCCGGAGCACGGCTCGCTCGGGGCGAGCGGGGACCTCGCGCCGCTGGCCCACTGCGGGCTCGCCCTGATCGGGGAGGGCGAGGTGTTCACCGGCGCCGGCGAGCGCGTGCCGGCCGCGAAGGCACTGGAGGCGGCGTCGATCGAGCCGCTGACGCTCACGGCAAAGGAGGGGCTCGCGCTGATCAACGGCACGGACGGCATCCTCGGGATGCTCGTGCTGGCGCTGCACGACCTGGCCGGGCTCCTGAAGGTCGCGGACATCACCGCGGCGATGTCCACCGAGGCGCTTCTCGGCACCGACCGCGCGTTCGCGGACGACCTCGTGACGATGCGCCCGCAGCCGGGCCAGGCTCGGAGCGCCGCGAACATGACGAAGCTGCTCGCCGGGTCGCCGATCGTGGCGAGTCACCGCCACGACGACCCGCGCGTTCAGGACGCCTACTCGCTCCGCTGCTCACCGCAGGTGAACGGCGCCGCCCGCGACACGTGGACGCACGTGGACGGCGTGGCGGCGGCGGAGCTCCGCTCCGCGATCGACAACCCGGTCGTGCTGCCGGACGGGCGCGTGGAGTCGTGCGGCAACTTCCACGGCGCGCCGGTGGCGATGGCGTGCGACTTCCTCGCGATGGCCGCGGCCGAGGTGGGCGCGATCGCCGAGCGCCGGACGGACCGGATGCTCGACCCGGCGCGCTCGTACGGCCTGCCGCCGTTCCTCACAGAGGACGCGGGGGTCAACTCGGGGATGATGCTCGCGCAGTACACGCAGGCGGCGATGGTCGCCGAGAACCGCCGGCTCGCCGTGCCGGCCAGCACGGACTCGCTGCCCACGAGCGCGATGCAGGAGGACCACGTGTCGATGGGCTGGGGCGCGGCGCGCAAGCTGCGCACCGTCGTGGCGAACCTGGCCCGCATCCTGGCGGTCGAGCTCACCTGCGCCGCCCGCGCGCTCGATCTGCGCGCTCCGCTCGAGCCGGGTGTCGGCACGGCGGCCGCGCGCGACGCCGTCCGCGGCGCGGTGCCCGGGCCCGGCCCGGATCGCTTCCTGGCGCCCGAGCTGGCCGAGGTCGAGCGGCTCGTGGCCTCCCGGGCCGTGGTAGAGGCGGTCGAGGGCGCGATCGGGAGCCTCCGGTGAAAGGCGCGCGCGAGGTGCATGCGCCGCGCGGCACGGAGCTCTCCTGCAGAGGCTGGCCGCAGGAGGCCGCCATGCGGATGCTGATGAACAACCTCGACCCGGACGTGGCCGAGCGGCCCGACGACCTCGTCGTCTACGGCGGCACCGGACGCGCCGCACGCTCCTGGGAGGCATTCGACGCGCTGGTGCGCACGCTGCAGGGTCTCGGCGACGACGAGACGATGCTCGTCCAGTCCGGCAAGCCGGTCGGCGTCTTCCGCACACACGAGTGGGCGCCGCGCGTGCTGATCGCGAACTCGAACCTCGTGCCGGAGTGGGCCACGTGGGACGAGTTCCGCCGGCTCGAGGAGCTCGGCCTGACGATGTACGGGCAGATGACCGCCGGCTCCTGGATCTACATCGGGAGCCAGGGGATCGTGCAGGGCACGTACGAGTGCTTCGCCGAGATCGCGCGGCGGCGCTTCGGCGGCTCGCTCGCCGGGACGATCACCCTCACCGCGGGGCTCGGCGGGATGGGCGGCGCGCAGCCGCTGGCGGTGACGATGAACGAGGGCGTGGCGCTGTGCGTGGAGGTGGACCGCGACCGCATCCGGCGCCGGCTCGAGACGCGCTACCTCGACGAGGAGGCGGACGACCTCGCCGACGCGATCGAGCGCTGCACGCGGGCGAAGGGCGAGCGCCGCGCGCTGTCGGTGGGCGTGTGCGCGAACGCGGCCGAGGTGTTTCCCCAGCTGCTGCGCCAGGGCTTCGAGGCCGACGTGGTGACCGACCAGACGAGCGCCCACGACCCGCTCCAGGGGTACATCCCGGCCGGCGTCACGCCGGACGAGGCGGAGCGGCTGCGGCGCGAGGACCCCGAGGAGTACATCCACCGCGCGCGCGTGTCTGCCGCGGCGCACTGCTTCGCGATGGTCGGCTACATGGACGCGGGCGCCGAGGTGTTCGACTACGGCAACAGCCTCCGCGCGGAGGCGAAGCTCGGCGGCTTCGAGCGCGCGTTCGACTACCCCGGCTTCGTGCCGGCGTACATCCGGCCGCTGTTCTGCGAGGGCCGCGGGCCGTTCCGGTGGGTGGCGCTGTCGGGCGACGCCGAGGACATCGCGGCGACCGACCGGGCGATCCTCGAGGAGTTCCCCGAGGACGAGAGCCTCGCGCGCTGGATCCGGATGGCCGGCGAGCGGATCTCCTTCCAGGGCCTCCCGGCGCGGATCTGCTGGCTCGGCTACGGCGAGCGCCGCCGGCTCGGGGTGCGCTTCAACGAGATGGTGAAGAGCGGCGAGCTGAAGGCACCGATCGTGATCGGGCGCGATCATCTCGACTCCGGGTCGGTCGCATCGCCGTACCGCGAGACCGAGTCGATGGAGGACGGCTCCGACGCGATCGCCGACTGGCCGCTGCTCAACGCGCTGGTGAACACGGCAGCGGGGGCCTCGTGGGTGAGCATCCACCACGGCGGCGGCGTGGGGATCGGCCGCTCCATCCACGCCGGGATGGTGATGGTGGCGGACGGCTCCGGCCTCGCGGCCGACAAGCTCGACCGCGTGCTCACCACCGACCCCGGCATGGGCGTGATCCGCCACGCGGACGCCGGCTACGACCGGGCCAACCAGGTGGCGGAGGAGCGCGGCGTCCGCATCCCGATGCGCGAGCACGACGGGTGAGCCGGCGCGAGATCGTGGAGGTGGGGCACCCGGTGCTGCGCGAGCGGGCGCGCGAGGTCACGGCCGAGGAGCTCGGCTCGCCGGAGGTGCAGGGCCTGATCGACGACATGGTCGAGACGATGCGCGCCGCGAACGGCGCCGGCCTCGCGGCCAATCAGGTGGGCGAGACGGTGCGCGTGGCGGTGGTGGAGGTGCGCCCGGACAATCCGCGCTATCCGTACAAGCCGCCGGTGCCGCTGACCGTGATCGTGAACCCGGTGATCGAGCCGGTCGACGACGACGTCGAGCCGATCAACGAGGGCTGCCTGTCCGTGCCGAACCTGCGCGGTGAGGTGCCGCGCCACATGAACGTGCGCGTGCGCTACCTGGACCGTGAGGGGGTCGAGCACGAGGAGGTGCGCCGCGGCCTCACGGCGGGAACGTTCCAGCACGAGCTGGACCATCTGGACGGCGTGCTGTTCCTGGACCGTGTGATCGATCCGGCCACGCTCACCACATGGGAGCAGTTCGACCGGCACCACCGCGGGCGGTTCGAGCAGCGCGCGCGGGCGATCGTGGAGCGAACCGGCTCGTGACCGCGTACTGGTGCGAGCTCGCATGGCTGGGCGGCGGGGAGGCCGAGAGGGGCGTGCTGATCGACGTGGACGGCGAGCGCATCGCGGCGGTCACGTCCGGCGTGCCGGCGCCGCTGTCCGGCGCCGTCCGGCTCGACGGTCTGACCCTCCCGGGGCTCGCCAACGCCCACTCGCACGCGTTCCAGCGCGCGCTGCGCGGGCGCACGCAGCACGGCACCGGCTCCTTCTGGACCTGGCGCGAGCAGATGTACCGCGCCGCCGAGCGGATCGACCCGGACACCTACCTCGCGCTCGCGCGCGCGACATACGCCGAGATGGCGCTGGCGGGCGTGACCACCGTGGGCGAGTTCCACTATCTCCACCACGGACCGGACGGCACTCCATACGACGATCCGAACGCGATGGGCAACGCGCTGATCCAGGCGGCCGCCGAGGCGGGCATCCGCATCACCCTGATCGACGCCTGCTACCTGCACGGCGGCATCGATCGGCCGCCCGAAGGAGCTCAGGTCCGCTTCTCGGACGGGACCGCCGAAGCATGGGCGGAGCGGGTGGGTGCGCTGGCGAACGACTCCGTCCGCATCGGTGCCGCCATTCACAGCATCAGGGCGGTGGATCCCGAGTCCGCTCGGGTCGTGGCGGGCTGGGCTCGCACCGGCGGGCGACCGCTCCACGCGCACGTCTCCGAGCAACCCGCCGAGAACAAGGCGTGCGTCGAGGCGTACGGGGGCACGCCGACCGCGGTGCTCGCGGACGCCGATGCGCTCGATGCCGACTTCACCGCCGTGCACGCCACCCACCTGACCGACGCCGACGTGGACCTGCTCGGCGGCGCCGGCGCGTGCTGCTGCATCTGTCCCACGACCGAACGCGACCTCGCCGACGGGATCGGGGCGATGCGGCAACTGCTCGACGCCGGAGCGTCCATGTCGCTCGGCAGCGACTCGCACGCCGTGATCGACACGTTCGAGGAGGCGCGCGCGGTCGAGCTCGACGAGCGGCTGGCCACGGGCGAGCGCGGCCGCCACCCGGCGGTGGAGCTCCTGCGCGCCGCAACCGGCCGAGGGCACGTCTCCCTCGGGTGGGCGAACGCCGGCCGGATCGAGCCGGGCGCGCGAGCCGATCTCGTGACCGTCGGCCTGGACAGCGTCCGCCGGCGGGCACCGATGCCCGCACCGCCCTCGAGTCGGTGGTCTTCGCCGCCGCCGCGGCCGACGTGCGGCACGTGCTGGTGGACGGGAGAACCGTCGTGGAGGACGGCCGGCACACCGCCCTCGACGTGCCCCGCGAGCTCGACGACGCGATCCGGGCGGTCATGGGATGAGCCTCGTGATCGACAACATCGGACTGCTCGTCACGTGCGACCCGGAGCAGGGGGAGGGGCCGCTCGGCATCGTGCGGGACGCCGCGATCGTCGTCGAGGGCGAGCGCGTGGCCGCGATCGAGGCCGCCGGCGCGATCGCCGACGAGCAGCTCGACGTGGCGGGCCGCTGCGTGATCCCGGGCTTCGTGGACAGCCACACCCACCTGGTGTTCGCGGGCGACCGCGCCGACGAGTTCGCCGCCCGGATGGCCGGGCGGCCGTACGCCGCGTCGGGCATCACGGTCACGACCGAGGCCACGCGCGCGGCGACGGAGGAGGAGCTCCGGGCCCTCGCCGCTGCCCGGCGCGGCGAGGCGGTGAGCGCGGGGATCACGCACCTCGAGATCAAGTCGGGCTACGGCCTGGAGACGGAGGCCGAGCGGCGGCTGTGCGCGGTGGCGGGCGAGTTCACCGACGATGTGACCTTCCTCGGCGCCCACGCGGTGCCTCCGGAGTACGAGGACCGCGCGGACGAGTATGTGGACCTCGTCTGCGGCGAGATGCTGGCCGCCTGCCGGCCGCTGGCCCGCTGGGTCGACGTGTTCTGCGAGGAGGGCGCGTTCGACGCGGACCAGTCGCGCAGGGTGCTCGAGGCCGGCCGCGACGCCGGGCTCGGCCTGCGCGTGCACGGCAATCAGCTCGGGTTCGGCGAGGGGGTCAGGCTCGCCGTCGAGCTCGGCGCCGCCTCGGTGGACCACTGCACCTACATGACCGACGAGGACCTTGGGGCGCTCGCGGGGAGCGACACGGTGGCCACCTTCCTCCCGGCAACGGACTTCTCCACCCGCCAGCCGTATCCCGACGCCCGCAGGGCGATCGACGCCGGCGCGAACGTGGCCGTCGCGACGAACTGCAACCCGGGTTCGAGCTATACGACCTCGATTGCGTTCTGCATCGCGCTCGCCGTCCGCGACATGCATATGACGCCCGAGGAGGCCCTGCTGGCGGCGACCACCGGCGGCGCCCGCGCGCTCCGCCGCGACGACGTGGGCCGCCTCACGCCGGGCGCCCGCGCCGACGCCGTGGTGCTCGAGGCACCGTCCTACACGCACATCGTCTACCGCCCGGGCGTGCCGCTGGTGGGCGCCGTCGTGATGGCGGGCGACGTGGTGCTGCTGGAGCTCGCCGACCAGACATCCTGAGCGCTCGAGGAGTAGCCTGGCCGGCTGCGGGGAGGGCTACACAGGAGGCCGTCATGCGCAGGACCGCTGGTGTGCTCGGGGTGCTCGTTCTCGTGGCGCTCGGACCGATCGGGGTGGCGAGGGCCGACACCCTGGTGACCAATGACACCGGCGGCAACTATGTCCGCGCCGGGGGCGGCACCGACGCGACGATGCTGTCCTGCAACACCGGGCGCCGCACCCAGAACGAGCCGAGCGTCGCGGTCGATCCGCGCAACTCGGACATCATGGTCGCCGGCTCGAACGACTACTGCGCGGAGATCCAGAACGGGTCGGGCAACGTGTGGGCCGGCTACTACCGGTCGACGGACGGCGGAGATAACTGGGTGAGCAGCCTCGTCCCCGGATACCCCGCCGACACGTCTGCGTTCGGGACCGCGTCGCCGGCCCACGGATCGTGCGCAGCGGCGGGCGACCCGACCCAATCGTTCGACGGCGCGGGCCACCTCTACTACGGCTTCATCTGCTTCAACCGCGTGAAGCCGACCAACGGCTCGATCTACGTCGCTCGCTACGACAACGACGGCGCGAGCTACGTGCGAACGTTGCGCGTCGAGCGCGGCACACCGTCGGTGTGGGGCCTGTTCCAGGACAAGATCAACATCGCGGCCGACCAGAGCATCGGGACCGCGACGGCCGGCAACCTGTACGTCGCCTGGGCGCGCTACCCGGGACAGGCGGCCAACAACGTCATCTACTTCTCGCGCTCCACCGACGGCGGCCAGACGTTCTCCTCGCCGATGAGGATCACGCAGGGCCAGGCCGAGGAGCAGTTCGCGGACATCGCGATCGGCCCGGACGGCGCGGTGTACGTCACGTATCGCGAGATCGCCCACCAGAAGTCCACGCAGAACCGCGTCCGGATCGTGCGCTCGACCGACGGCGGGCAGAGCTTCAGCCTCCCGCAGACGGTCGCCGACATCGACCCGTTCGACTCCACCGACTTCGGCCCCGACACGTGCGGCGACGGTCCGTTCGCATGCGACAACGGCCTGACCTACGCGCGCTTCTCGAGCCTGTCGGCGGTCGCCGCGGACGCACAGGGCGTCCACGTGGTCTGGAACGCCCGGACCGCGGCCGGTCAGTCGAAGGTCTTTGCCCGCAACTCGGCCGACGGGCTGTCCTGGTCGGCACCGGCGGTGCCCATCGACACGGCCGCCACGGGGCATCAGTTCTTCCCCGACATCACGACCGGGGCCGGGACCCTGTCCGTGGTGTTCCAGGACTCGCGCGGCGACGGGTCGTACTCGCCGGACCTGCCCCCGGGGGACACGATCGGCGGGACGAACTCCGGAAACGTCGTGCAGGCGTTCGTGGCCACCTCCACGAACGGCGTGAGCTGGAGCGAGACGCAGGTCAGCTCGATGGGGACCAACCCGAACTGGGAGGTGCGCGGCAGCATGCGCTCGCCGTTCTTCGGCGACTACAACTACACGTCCGCGGCCGGCGCGGCGACCGCCTCCGTGTGGACGGACACGCGCGACCTGCCGCCGGGGACCGATCCGCGCGAGATCGGAGCGGACGACGACGCCGACGGCTTCGACGGCCGCCAGACCTGCACGTGGATCCCGAACGACATCAACGCGGCCTCGTACAGCTCACCGACGATCGCCGACCCGTGCCTCTCCCAGGGAGGACTCGACCAGAACATCTACATAGCGACAGCGCCCTAGCCCAGGCGTCCTCAGCGATCGGCCCGGCGCGACAGGCCTGCGTCGTTCCCCAGGCCATACTGCTTGACGTGCCCGACCGGGTCCACGACGGCCCGTAGGCGGAAGGGTCCGGACGCGAGCCCCCTAGGCAGGTCGAGGTCCAGGTGGAGGGTCTTCGACCGCCCCGACGGCAGGCGCGGCACCCTCAGCGTCCCCAGCGGCTTCGGCTTGCCGCGCTTCGGCACGAGGAAGATGTGGAGTGTCGAGCGTGGGGCTCTCCCGTCGCCTTGGTTGCCGACCACGATCGTGGCCTTCGCCCTGCGCACGCCCCCGAGCGAGCTCAGGTTGAACTTCGAGATGATCGTGAAGAGGTCGGCGAACGGCTTGCCGAACACCTTGCCGACCGCCATCCGGTACTGGCCTGACGAATTCGAGAAGACGTGCGTGACCCAGATCGCCTCCTTGCCGACCGGGTCCACCGACGCTCCGCCCGTATCCGCGTTCCCGATCGGCTTGGTCGGGTCGTCGGGATTGGCGTTCCCGCCCAGGGGCCGCGCGCCCACCTGCAGCAACGCGCTCGGCCGTATGTCCGGCTCCCCGCTCATGTAGGCGCTGTAGCGCGCCTCCGGCCAGGTGTCGGTTCCGCCCACCCGCTCGTACACGACCACCGCGTCCGAGTGCTTGTTCACCTCCACGGCCGGGACGCCGTAGCTGATCACCTCGTTGTCGCCCTCGCCCAGGGTGTGGAAGCCGAACGTGCGGTCGATGATCGGACCGGTCGGCACGTCGACGGTCAGCGCGAGTCCCGGGTTGACCTTCACAAGCCGGATCGAGGCCGAGCAGGGCGACTGCCCGTCGAACCAGACCGAGCAGTCCTGCCACGTGGCGTACATGAGGCCGTTCCGCGTGGCCGCCTTGGTCACCAGGTTTCCGAGGTTGCTGAACGAGATCGGCGACGGACTCGTGACAGAGCCCTTCGGCGGCTGGTTCGGGTTGGTGGGGCCCGCCCACTTCTTGAGCTGGATCGCGGCTCCGTGGAGCGGCGGCGCGAACGTGCCCTCCTGCTTGGTGAAGCCCCACACCCAGAGCGTCTTGTCCCCCTGCGTGCTCGCCATCGTGGCGAAGTCGTTCTGGACCGCTCCGTGCTGGACGGCTGGTTGCACGATCCCCTTGACCACCGTGTTCGTGCCCGGATAGCCGAAGTTCCAGTAGGCCCAGCCGCACGGGGAGTTGCACCCGCCGTTGGCGAGCTTGTCCGCGTCGAAGACGTTGACGAGCGCGTACTTGTCGACCGACACGGGCCAGTTGGAGTCATGCGGATTCACATTCACCACGCCGATCGTCTGCGTGAAGAAGTCCTTCGAGATCCCGATCGAGGGGTAGTCCGAGGCGTCGCCCGGCTGGTAGGTGGAGTTCGGGCACGCCGCGGGCGGCCCAGGCGGCGACCCGAGCGTCGCGCACGCACCGTCGTCGATCACGCCGTTCCACCAGTAGAGGTAGAACCCGTCGCGCGGATCGGCCGTCCTCGACACCGCGAGCGCCACCTTCGACCGGCGCGCGATGCGCTGCTTCAGCGTCGCGGTCTCCTTCTTCCAGTTCGGGTTGCGCGCCGTGGCGACGACCCAGAACCGGTCGCGGAAATCGTCGTAGATGACGCGCATGTCGTACCAGTCGTTGAGGCAGAAGGTCCCGGTCGCGAACGGGTCCTCCACGTCGCACGGCACCCCCGAGGGCAGTTTCAGGTACCCGTTGATGCCCTTGGAGTTCGGGCCCGGCGGATCCCAGAGCGGCGTGAAGAGCTGGGCGGCCGTCATCGGATAGCTGAGCGCGCTCCCGTACTTGTCCTTGGTGACCAGCTTGCCGTCCTTCGTGTACACCCACAGCTTGTTGTAGGCGGTGACGACGAGGAACGACTTGCCCGCGGCGACCTGCGGGTCACCGCCGCCGCTCACCACGAACGGGGTGTCGGTGGGCGCCGGCGTCTTGGTGAAGGGATCGGCCTCGCCGCCGAGCGTGACGAGGCACGTTCCCGCGGGAACACAGGCCGGCTGGGCCTGGAGCTCACCCTCGTCATGCTCCTCGTCCAGGCGATAAAGCGGCGGCGGCTTGCGCAGCGAGAGCTTGCGAAGGCGGTTTGCCCCGAGCCTGACCTGTCCCCGCAGAGTTACCTTCGCCCGTGCTCCGCCGAGCGGGAGCAAGGGCGACGGCCTCGGCTCCGGCGGCGGCGGTGGTGTCGTCTGGACGGTCCAGCGCCGGCTCGCTCGGTCCGCGTTCCCGGTGGCGTCGCGCGCCTCGACGCTGAACAGGTGGTCGCCGTCTGCGAGGCCGGAGTACTGGACGGGCGACGTACAGGACGCGGGCGCCGAGCCGTCGAGTGAGCAGCGGAAGACGGCGCCGCGCTGGTTCGCCTCGAACGTGAACGTGGCCGTGGTCTGGTCGGTCGTGCCCGACGGGCCGGAGGTGATGGTCACCTGTAAGCCCGAACCCGCCACCGCCGCGAGCGGCAACGACAGGAACAGGAAAGCGGTGACGATTGTCGACCTCGTGGCCCACCGACCGTAGACCTGCGCGAAGCCCTCGGTCAAGGCCTCCTTCCGCTTTGCACGGGCTGCTCTAGGTGTAGACCCTGAGCGCGTTGTTCATCCGGGCCCCCTTGGAGGCTGAGAGCTGCGAAGCCAACTCAGTCCCAAGGAGGACGCCGGATGAACTTGCACGCTAACGCAGCGCTCAGCTTGAA
>Ga0126306_10000421_pt1 | contig 19278 bp, 17 predicted proteins | sample Plot27_FD_92592 | JGI IMG/M metagenome (GOLD analysis project Ga0126306, IMG submission 92592) | Serpentine soil microbial communities from UC McLaughlin Reserve, CA, USA - Plot27 | ecosystem: Environmental > Terrestrial > Soil > Grasslands | place: USA: UC McLaughlin Reserve, Lake County...
CGTGGCGCTCTTCCCGCAGTTCGTGGACGATCGCCCGACCGTGTTGCCGACCACCCTGCTGATGGCGGCGCTGATCGTGATCTTCGACTTCGCGTGGTACACCGGCCTGGCCGTGCTCGTGAGCCGGGCCAAGCGCAAGCTCATGCGGAGTCGCCTCGCCCGCTGGGTCGAGCGGACCACCGGCGCGGTCCTCATCGGTCTCGGCGCGCGGGTGGCATTCGAGCAGCGCTGATCCGCGATCTCACAGCGCCGCCGGCCGCGGCGTTGTACGGGCATGCCGTCATCCATCGCAGATCGCGTCTCCGGGCTGCCCTGGACGGAGATCGACGCCGACCTGGACGCCCAGGGCTTCGCCTTGACTCCACCCGTGCTGCGCGCCGGCGAGTGCCAGGAGCTGGCCTCGCTCTACGAGAACGGGCGCCACCGCACCACGATCGACATGGCCCGACACCGCTTCGGAAGCGGCGAGTACAAGTACTTCGACCGGCCGCTGCCGGATGCGGTCGCCGAGCTGCGCCGGGCGTTCTACGCGCCGCTGGCCGAAGCGGCCAACCGGTGGGCGGGCCTGCTGGGCGAGGACGAGCGCTACCCGGCTGACCTCGAAGCGTTCCTCGACCGCTGCCACGAGGCGGGCCAGACGCGGCCCACGCCGCTCATGCTCCGTTACGGGGCCGGCGACTGGAACGCACTCCACCAGGACATCTACGGCGACGTCCACTTCCCATTCCAGGCGGTCACCCTGCTGGACCGACCGGGCGCCGACTTCGAGGGCGGCGAGTTCGTGCTGGTCGAGCAGCGCCCGCGGGCCCAGAGCCGGGCGCACGTGCTGTCGCTCGAGCGCGGGGCCTTCCTCATCTTCACGACGCAGCAGCGTCCGGTGGAAGGCACGCGCGGGCACTACCGCGCGCAGATGCGCCACGGGGTGAGCACGCTCCGCTCCGGGCGGCGCACCACCCTGGGGCTCGTGTTTCACGACGCGCGCTAGGGATTGCCCGCTGGGCCCGGAACGCCGCTTCCGCGAGTGTGGGCTGCGTTCTGCGTCATTATGCGCGCGGTTCGCACTTCGGCTGCCGGCCGCCCGAGCGCTCCCTGACCGCCGCGGCGGTGTGCCTCGTCCTGGCGTTCGCGGTGCAGCGCCTCGCGTCCTGAACGCCAGGGTGGGGCGAGCCGCGCGCTCCACCGGCTTTCCATGGTGTGGACGCGTTGGACGACCTTGCGGCCGCCTTGCGGGCTCGCCTCGTGGAGCGGGCGCGGGACGGGGTGGCGGGGGCCTCGCTCGAGGAGGAGGTGCGTGCGCTCGTCGAGCGCGAGGCCGCGCCGTTGCCGGAGGCGGAGCGGGGGGCGCTCCGCGACCGGGTGGTGCTGCTGGCCACCGGGCTTGGGCCGCTCGAGCCGCTGCTTGCCGATCCCTCCGTGGACGAGGTGATGGTCAACGGTCCCGGCTCGGTGTACGTGGAGCGGCGCGGCAGGCTCGAGCGGGCCGGAGTCGAGTTCGCGGGCGAGGCGGAGCTGATGCATGCAATCGAGCGTGTGCTCGCGCCGCTGGGACGGAGGGTGGACGAAGCGTCGCCGTTGTGCGACGCGCGGCTGGCGGATGGCTCGCGCGTGAACGTCGTGATTCCGCCCCTGTCGCTGTCCGGTCCGTGTCTGACGATCCGGCGCTTCCGCCGTGAGGGCTTTTCGCTGCGGGACCTGGTCGCCGGCGGGACGCTGCCCGCCTCGCTCGCCGAGTTCCTCGCCGTCTGCGTGGCGGCGCGAGCCTCGGTCCTGGTCAGCGGAGGCACGGGGTCGGGCAAGACCACCACGCTGAACGCGCTCTCGGGTGCGATCCCCGGTGAGGAGCGGATCGTGACGATCGAGGACGCCGCCGAGCTGCGCCTGCGACAGCGTCACGTGGTGCGGCTCGAGGCGCGCCCCGCCAACCTCGAAGGGCGCGGCGAGGTCACGATTCGGCAGCTGGTTCGCAATGCGCTGCGCATGCGGCCCGACCGGATCGTGGTGGGCGAGGTCCGCGGCGCCGAGGCCCTCGACATGCTGCAGGCGCTCAACACGGGACACGACGGATCGCTCACGACCGTGCACGCCAACTCGCCGGAGGACGCGCTGCGCCGGGTCGAGACGCTTGCGTTGATGGCGGGGGTGGGGCTCCCGCACGCGGCGGTGCGCGACCAGGTGACGAGCGCGCTCGACCTGGTCGTGCACCAGGCGCGCCTGGCGGACGGCTCCCGAACGGTGGAGTCGGTGACCGAGGTCGTGCGCGCGGCCGGCGGTGTCGGGGTACGCGAGCTCTACCGGCGCGGCGAGCGCCTGCGCCAGCCGGGGGAGGGCCGGCTCGCGGAACGCGTGGCGCGGTTGAGACGGGATGGACCGGGATGAGCGGCGGGGTCGGGCTCGCCGGGCTCGCCGGCGTCGCCGGCGCGCTCGGCCTGAGCGAGCTGCTCGGCCGCGGGCTCATGGCCAGGGGTACGGGCGCGGCGCGCGGCGCTGCCGGCCTCGTGGACGCGGTGGTCACCGTCGGCCGCGAGGGTCGCGATCCCGGTGTGGCCGAGCGGCGGCGGTTGCTCCTGGCCGGGGCCGGGGCGGCGTTCGTCGCCGGCTGGGTCACGATCGGTCCGCTCGTCGGCGCCGCCCTGGCGGCGGGTGGGCCGTGGTTCGTGGCCCGCCTGCTCCGCGCGCGGCGCGCGCGGTACCGGCGGGCGGTTGACGCCGGCGTGCCGGCCCTCGCGGTGGCGATCGCCGACGCCCTGGCCGGCGGGCACTCGCTCCGCGGCGCCCTCGCGGAGGCCGCCCGTTCGGTGGGCGGCCCGACCGGACACGAGTTGCGCAGGGCCGGCGCGGAGCTCGTCGCGGGCGCCCGCACGGAGGATGCGCTCGAGGCCATGCGGCTTCGGGTGCGCTCCAGCCGGCTCGACACCGTGGTGGCCGCCTGCCTCCTGCAGCAGCGCGCGGGCGGCGACCTCGCGCGGCTGCTTCGCGAGAGCGCTCGGGGGATGGAGGAACAGTCCCGACTCGAGGGCGAGCTGCGTGCGGCCACCGCCCAGGCCCGCTTCACCGGTCTGCTCGTCGTGCTGCTCCCGCTGGGTGGTGCGCTCGTCGCCGAGCTGGCCAGCCCTGGCTGGGTGGCCGGGCTCTGGAGCTCCTTCCTGACCGCCTGGCTCGTGGGAATCGCGATCTTCCTCCAGGTGCTCGCCGCGGTGCTGATCAAGCGGCTGGGGAGGGTCAGGTGGTGAGCCCGGCCGCCCTGCTCGCCGGCCTGGCCGGAGCGCTCGCCGCGGCTGGAGGGGCGCTGCTGATCGGGACGCTCCCATTCACCGGCCGGCCGCGCCGGTCGTCCACGCGCGGTGGGCCGCCGCTCCTTCGGGCGCTGGTCCGCCTCGGCGCACGCTTGCGCCCGCCGGGGGCGCAGGCGCCGCACGACCTCGAGGCCCGCATCGCCGCTGCCGGCGCGCCCGGCGGCCTCGGTCCACGCGAGCTGATGGAAGCGAAGCTCGCTGCCGCGGCGGCGGGCGGCCTGGCGTTCGCGGCGCTCTCCACGGCGGCCCCTGGCCGGCTGGCGCTCCTGCTCGCGGTGGCGGGCCCGGTCGGGGGCTTCCTCGTCCCGGACCTCTGGCTCGCCCGCCGCGCCGCGGAGCGCGCCCGCGAGGTACGGCACGAGCTGCCGGCGCTGCTCGACCTGCTGCGCGTGAGCGTGGAGGCGGGCAGCTCCCTTCCGGAGGCGTTGCGCGAGGTCGGCGCGCGCACGGGCGGCCCGCTCGCGCTCGAGTGGCGGACGGTGGGGCGCCGGGTGGCGCTGGGCGTCCCGCTCGAGAGCGCGCTCACCGGAATGACCCGGCGCGTGCCGCTCGCCGAGGTCCACGCTCTCGTCTCGGCGCTCGACCGCGCCAGACGCCACGGCGCCCCGCTGGCGGACACCCTCGCCGCGCAGGCCCGCGACGCCCGCTTCGCGCTGGCGCGCCGCGCCCGCGAAGAGGCCGCACGGGCGGGGCCGAAGATCCAGCTCGTGGTGGCCCTGCTGCTGGTGCCGTCGGTGTTGCTCCTGGTGGCAGCAGCCCTGCTCTCGGCGCTGCTCGACGGGGGCGGGGCGGGGGGTACCTCTGCCTTGCCGCTGTGAAGCGGCTGACCGACCCCCCGCCGCAGCGCGCCTCCCGTCTCAGCGCACGGCGGTGCGCGTCAGCACGACACGATCAGGTGGAACGAGCGGTTGGCAAGCACGCCGGCGCTGTCGCGCGTGACCACCCGCACGCCGTTGACGTTGCTCGCCGACGAGGTGACCGAGATCTGCCCGTTGCCCGGGCCTGCGGCGGACTCGTCGCCGAGCGTCGCCGAGTAGACGCATTGGCGCACGTCCCGGTCGAACACCACCTCGTACTGGCCCGTACCGGTGTTGGCGCTGGACGCCGCCCCCCGGCCGCGAACCGTGGCCCCGACGTTCGAGACAACCGCCTGCCTTGTGACGCCGTCGGCCACCACGGCGCTCGGCACCTGCTTCAGCTTGGTCGCGTCGAGCGACTGCTCCTTGATGGCGTTGGGCCCGAAGCCGTCGGGCTTCGACTCCTGGCCCCGGAGCGTGCCGTCCTTGAAGTCCCGGTTGCGGATCGAGCCATTGATGATGTCGTCGGAGCCGATCGTGGCGACCGCGTAGGACACGCCGCCCAGCGATACGAACAGGGCCACCGTCGCCACGACCAGCGCGGGCGACGGGGCGCGGAGAAAGCGCTTCATCTGATTTGAGCCTCCCGTACGTCTCGGTTGCGGATCTCCCTCTCCAACAGCCGGTGATCCGCTCGGGTTGCGGAATTGCCCCTTCTGGTGCAACGGGACTTGCAGGAGCGGCGTCCCGAGACGCTTCCTGACCGCGCCGTCCCACCGCGTCAACGCCGCTCCAGGAGCGGGATGGCGGTCGCCCGGGAGGCACGGGGGAGTGCCGTCGGACGGAAAGGTGGGAGCGGGTGTTGCCAAGTGGGAGAAAGTGGGGTACGGTGGCGCCCAGCAATCGACCGGAGTGGCGGGGCTCCTCCCACTCCGCCACTCCGGTCTCGACTTCTCCTCACAGCGCAGGGACATGCACTTTGGCGTTTCGTGGTCACTTCGAACACTCGCTGGACGCGAAGAACCGGCTGAGCATCCCTGCCCGCTTCCGGGCGTCCTTCTCAGCGGGGACGGTTCTCGCCAAGGACCCCGAGCCCTGCGTGGCGGTCTGGACCCCCGAGACCCACGAGACGATCATCGAGCGCGCGCTCGCGGGGCTCAACCCGATGGGGTCCGAGTACCGCAAGCTGTCGCGCTTCTACCAGGGCAACTCCTTCGAGATCGACCTCGACGCGAGCGGCCGGGTCACGCTGCCTCCGCCGCTGCTGACCCACGCCGGGATCGACAGGGAGGTCGTGGTGGTCGGGGTGGGGGACCACCTCGAGGTCTGGGGCAGGGAGCGCTGGACCGTCGTGCAGTCGGCTCTCGACGCCGAGATCGGGGAGGTGACGGAGCGCCTTGGCCATCCTTCTTGACATGACTCCCGTCCACATCCCGGTGCTGGCAGGCGAGCTGATCGACCTGACGTCGCCGGCGCCGGGCGACACGGCCGTGGACTGCACCTTCGGCGCGGGCGGTCACGCGCGCCTCGTGGCGGAGCGGCTCGGCCCCGCGGGCACGCTCGTCTGCATCGACCGCGACCCCGCTGCGGAGGCGCGCTTCGACGAGCTGGCGGCCGAGGTGGCCTGCGAGACCCGCTTCCTGCGGATGGACTACGCGGACGGACTGGCGCTGCTCGCCGAGGAAGGGCTCCCAGTCGACGTCGTCTACCTCGACCTCGGCATCTCCTCGATGCAGGTGGACGCCCGAGAGCGCGGCTTCTCGTACTCCTACGACGCTCCGCTGGACATGCGCATGGACCCGGGCCAGGAGCTCGACGCCCGCGCGGTCGTGAACGAGTGGGACGAGCGCCAGCTGGCCCAGATCTTCCGGCGCTACGGCGAGGACCAGAACGCCCGGCGGATCGCCCGCGAGGTGGTGCGCCGCCGCCGGCGCTCGCCGATCGAGACGACCGGCGAGCTGGTCGAGGCCATCGAGGCCGCGCTGCCCGCCGCCGTGCGCCGGAGCTTTGGTGGCGGCCACCCCGCCAAGCGGGTGTTCCAGGCCGTGCGGATCGCGGTCAACGGCGAGCTCGACTCGCTCGACCGCGCCCTCCCGCTGGCGTGGAACCTCCTGCGGCCGGGCGGCCGGTTCGCGGCGATCTCCTTCCACTCGCTCGAGGACCGCCGCGTGAAGCGGTTCCTGGCCGAGCGGGCGCGCGGCTGCATCTGCCCGCCCGACTTCCCGGTGTGCGTCTGCGGGCACGAGCCCGAGGCCGAGGTCCTGACCGGGCGAGCCGTGGCGCCGACCGCCGGCGAGGTCGCGCAGAACCCGCGTGCCAAGTCCGGGCGGCTGCGCGCGGCGCGCCGGCTCGCCACCGGGGACGAGGCCTGATGGCACGCGCGGCCGTGGCAGGGCGCAGCGCCCTCGCGAAGCGGGCGGCCACGACGGCGGGCCGCGCCATCCCGGCGCGCCACCCGGGTCCCCGGAGGCGCCCGTTCGCCCCGGCGCGCAAGCCGGCGCGGCGCTTCTCTGGGTACGCGCTTCCCGGGCGCGGCGCGGGGGCGGTCGCCCTCCCCGCCGGTGCGCGCGTGCTCGACGCTCTGCTCAGCGGTCGGGCGTGGATCGGGCTGGTCGGCGTGCTGCTGGCCGGGATCGTCTTCTTCAACGTCGATCTGCTCCAGATGAACCGAGACATCACCCAGATGGCCGACCGCGCGGCGCAGCTGAAGCGGGAGAACGCCCGCCTGCGCCAGGACGTGGCGAGCCTTGCGGGCAGCGAGCGCATTCAGGAGGCCGCCACCGAGCTGGGGCTCGTGTTCCCGGCACCGCACGAGGTGCGCTACCTCGACTCGAACCCCCGGATCGACGCGCGGAACGCCTCCAAGCGGATCATCCCGCCCAGCCTGGCCTACGCGCCGGAGCCCACCACGACCACGATCCCGACCACGCCGTAGCCGTGCGCCTGGTCGATCGCCGGATCGGGCTGCTCTTCGCGCTCTTCCTCCTGCTGCTCGGTGCAGCCACTGCCCGGGCCATCTGGCTGGGAACCGTGAAGGCGAGCTCGCTTGGCGACCGCGCGGTGCAGCAACAGGTGGAGGACCTCGTGGTGCCCGCGCGGCGCGGCACGATCGTGGACCGCAACGACATGGAGCTGGCCGTGTCGGAGGACGCCGTCACCGTCTTCGCCCACCCGTTCCTGATCGACGACCCCGCGCGGGTGGCGGCACGGCTCTCCCCGCTCCTCGAGCGCTCCGAGGACGAGCTGCTGAAGAAGCTGAGCGACCGCGACTCGACGTTCGTCTACCTCCGTCACAAGATGGACGCCTCGCTCGGCCACAAGGTCGAGCAGCTCGGCATCGAGGGAGTCGACACGGTGATCGAGCCGAAGCGCAGCTACCCGCAGGGCTTCCTGGCCTCGCAGGTGCTCGGCACGGTGGGGTCGGAGAACCAGGGTCTGTCGGGGCTCGAGTACACCCGCGAGGACGAGCTGGGCGGCGACGACGGCCACCGCCGGCTCGTGAAGGACGCGCTCGGCGAGCCGGTGAGCCTGATCGAGACGGAGCGCGCCGAGTCCGGCGACGACATCCGCCTCACGCTCGACGCCGCAATCCAGGAGCGCGTCGAGGCCGTGCTCGGGGAGGTGGGGGACACCTACCAGGCCGCGGGCGCCACGGCCGTGGTGATGGACCCGCGCACCGGCGCGATCCTGGCGCTTGCGAACTGGCCACGCGTGGACGCCAACGACGCCGGCTCGGCGCCGGGGTACGCGCGCCAGAACCGCGCCATCCAGTTCACCTACGAGCCCGGCTCCACGTTCAAGGCGATCACGGTGGCCGGCGCGCTCGAGTCCGGCCTGATCCGGCCCGAGACCCAGCTCGAGGTGCCGGGCGAGATCACCGTGGCCGACCGCACGATCGGCGAGGCGCACGAGGGTGGCAACGGCACGCTGAGCGTGTCCGACATCCTGGCCCGCTCATCCAACGTGGGCACCGTGATGGTCGGCCTGAAGCTCGGCGCGACCCGCTTCGACCGCTGGGTGCGTCGCTTCGGCTTCGGGAGGTCGACGGGCGTGGACCTGGCCGGGGAGGAGCGCGGAATCGTGCTGGACGTGGACCACTACTCCGGCTCGACGATCGGCAACATGCCGATCGGGCAGGGCCTGGCGGTCACGCCGATCCAGATGGCCGCCGCGTACACCGCGATCGCGAACGGCGGCATCAAGCGGCAGCCCTACATCGTGGCCGGGAACCGCACGCCCGGGAAGCGCGTCCTCTCGCGCCGGACGGCCAGCGAGGTGTCGCGGATGCTCGAGGGCGTGCTGGCCGCCGGCGGAACGGCGCCGGAGGCGTCGATCGAGGGCTACACGCTGGCGGGCAAGACGGGAACGGCCGAGAAGGCCGAGAACGGCACGTACTCGAAGACGGACTTCGTGGCCTCGTTCATCGGCTTCGCGCCAGCTCGCAACCCGCGCCTCCTGGTCTCAGTGATGGTCGACGAGCCGCGCGGCGACTACTACGGCGGCACGGTGGCGGCGCCCGCCTTCGAGCGCATCATGGAGTTCGCCCTCCCCTACCTGAAGATCCCGCCGCGGTAGCGCGGTCAGTCGTGATCGAAGCCGCGCACGGCGTCGCGGACGCGCCCCTGGACGCGGCGCAGGTCCTGGAACGCGCGCTCGGCCGCCCACGAGGCCCGCTCCAGCTCGGTCAGCCGCTCCTCGAGCTCGGCGCTGCGGCGTCCGTCCCGCGCCGAGGGCTGGTCCTCGGCCTCCTCGGGGACGCGGCGCAGTTCCGCGGACGCCTCGCGTGCCCGCGCTCGCGCTGAGTCGCGCTCCCGGGTGACGGCCGCCAGCTGGGCGCGCAGGGCGTCGAGCTCGGCCGACTCCGCCTGCTCCCGAGCATGGGCGCTCGCCTCGTCGAGCCTCGCCTCCGCGGCGGCCAGGCTCTCGCGCAGTGTCTCGAGCTCCGCCCCGACCTCCTTCGCCTCGCGGACCCGGATCCGCGCCTCCGCGAGCTCGGTCTCCGCCTCGGCGAGCCGCGAGCGCAACTCCTCCACGCTCATCTGCTCGGGAGCCATCCCGTGGCTCGCGAGGCGCTGCTCCGCCCCGGCGAGCTGCTCCTTGAGCGCATCGAGCTCTGCGCGCAGTCGCGAGGCGTCGCCGGCCGGCACGGCTGGGGCGGGTGGCGGCGGCTCGCTCTCGGCCAGGGACACGGTCGGCGGCTCGGCCGGGGGCTCGGTGGGGGTGCGCTGCGGCTCGTCGAGCGGGAGCGCGTCGAACAGGGCCTCGAGCATGGGGCGCGGCGCCACCGCCTGGCGCACCTCGAGCTGCGTCATCACGGCGATGTCGTTCACGCCGAGGGCGTCGGCCGGGTCGGCCATCGCCACCAGCAGCCCGCCGTCGAGGAACGCGACGGGCACGGCCTGGTAGCGCCTGGCGAGCGTCCCCGAGATCAGGTTCGCCGCCGCCGGGTCGATGTCGAACTCGTCGAGGTCGATGTAGTGGATGCCGTGGTGCTCGGCGGACGCCTGCGCGAGCTGATCCTCGGTGATCGCGCCGGACTCCACCAGCACCCGTGCCACGGTCGTACCGGGGCTGCGTGCGGCGCGTACGGCGCGTTCGACCGTCTCGCGCGCCGCGAAGCCGAGCTCGACGATCACGTCGCTCAGGAAGCCCGAGCGTCCACCGGGTGCCGTGGGTGGGATCACACCCTCCGGGATCTGGGCGTCGTACGCGTTCGCCACGACGATCTCTATCGGCAGCGCGGCCGAAGAATCTGAGCCGACGGTTATCCTCCAAACGCACTCATGACCCTTCGAGAGCTGATGGGGAATGCGTGTCCGGGGGCCCCCGACGTGGAGATCTCAGGGCTCGCCTACTCGAGCCAGAGCGTCTCGCCGGGGACGCTCTTTTTTTGCGTGCCCGGTTTCCGCACCGACGGCCACGACTTCGCCCCCCAGGCGGTCGAGCGCGGCGCGGTCGCCCTCGTCTGCGAGCGCCCGCTCGGGCTGGGCGTGCCGGAGGTCCTCGTGGACGACGTGCGCGCCGCGATAGGCCCCGCAGCCGCTCGCTTCTATGGCGAGCCGACGGCTGAGCTCGACGTCGTGGGCATCACCGGCACGAACGGCAAGACGACCACGGCGTTCCTCGTACGGCACCTGCTCGAGGCCGCCGGGCGCCAGTGCGGCCTGCTCGGCACCGTGAAGCGGGTGGTGGGCGGCGCCGAGGAGGAGGTCGAGCGCACGACCCCCGAGGCGATCGACCTCCAGCGCACCTTCAGGGAGATGCTCGACGGGGGCGACCTCGCCTGCGCCATGGAGGTCTCCTCCCACGCGCTCGAGCTCCGGCGGGTGGCGGGAATCCGCTTCGCGTGCCGGATCTTCACGAACCTGACGCAGGACCACCTGGACTTCCACGAGACGATGGAGGCGTACTTCGCGGCCAAGCGGCGCCTGTTCGAGGAGCCTGGGATCGCCATCATCAACGCCGACGACGAGTACGGCCGGCGCCTGGCCGCCGAGGTCGAGTGCACGACGTTCGGGATCGAGCATCCCGCGGACTACCGCGCCCGCGACGTGGAGTTCGACCTGATGGGTTCGCGCTTTCGCTGCGAGACGCCCGACGGCGAGCTCGTCCTGGCATCGCCGCTGCCGGGGCTCTTCAACGTGCAGAACGTTCTCGGAGCAGTAGCCGCCACCCGGTCGCTCGGCGTCCCCGCCGAGACGATCGCCGCGGCGCTGCCCGAGTTCGGCCGCGTGCCCGGCCGCTTCGAGCCGGTGGACGAGGGCCAGGGGTTCGGAGTGCTCGTGGACTACGCGCACACGCCCGAGGCGCTCGAGAACGTGCTGCGCGCCGCCCGCGAGGTTACGCAGGGGCGCCTGCACGTGGTGTTCGGCGCGGGCGGCGACCGCGACCGCGGCAAGCGCCCGCTGATGGGCGACGCGGCACGGCGGCTGGCCGACCGCGTGCTCGTGACCTCCGACAACCCGCGCAACGAGGACCCCGAGGCGATCGTCGACGAGGTCATGGAGGGCGCCGGGCCGGGCGCCGAGCGCGAGACGAACCGCCGCCGCGCCATCGCCCTCGCGATCGAGACGGCCGAGCCCGGCGACGTGGTGGTGATCGCGGGCAAGGGCCACGAGCAGGGCCAGGAGTTCGAGAACGGCCGCAAGGAGCCGTTCGACGACTCCACTGTGGCCCGCGAGGCCCTGCGCGTGCGGGCCGGGGTACGCGGATGATCGACCTCACGGCTGGACGGCTAGCGGAGGCCGCCGGAGGGCAGCTCGCCGCCGGCGAGCCCCGCCGCCCGGGCCCCGACCGTGTCGTGATCGACTCCCGGCTCGTGGAGCCCGGCGACCTCTTCATCGGCCTGCCGGGGGCCGCCGCCGACGGCGGCGAGTTCGCGGTCGCGGCGCTCGAGGCGGGGGCATGGGGGGCGACCGTCGGCCCCGAGCACCGTGAGGCGGCGCTGGCCGCGACCGGGGGAGAGGCCACGCTGATCGCCGTGGAGGACCCGCTCGCCGCCCTTCAGTCGCTCGCCCGCGCGTGGCGGCGCGAGCTGGGCGCGAAGGTCGTGGGCGTGACCGGCTCGACCGGAAAGACCTCCACCAAGGACATCCTGGCGGCGCTCCTGCGCCCCCGGGTCGAGACCCACTCCTCGCGCGAGAACTGGAACACCGAGATCGGGCTGCCGCTCACGATCCTGGAGGCGGGTCGGGGCACGGAGGCGCTCGTGCTGGAGATGGCCATGCGCGGCGAGGGTCAGATCGCCGAGCTCGTGGCGATCGCCGAGCCCGACGTCGGGGTGATCGTCAACGTGGGGCCGGTGCACCTGGAGCTGCTCGGCACCGTCGAGCGGGTGGCCGCTGCCAAGGCCGAGCTGATCCGCGACCTACGCCCCGGCGCCGCGTGCGTGGTCCCGGCCAGCGAGCCGCTCCTGGACGCCCACCTGCGCCGGGACGAGGTCGACACCTGGACGTTCGGGCCCGGCGGCGAGGTGCACCTGCTCTCCTTCGACGCGGGCCGTGCCGAGATCGAGGCGCGCCAGGAGACGGTGCGGCTCGAGCTGGGCTACTCCGAGCCCCACAACCTGCTCAACACGCTCGCGGCGGTGGCCGCCGTTCGCGCGCTCGGCCTGACGGTTGGCGGGCGCGTGAGCGTGCGCTTCTCGTCGCTGCGCGGCGAGCTGGTCGAGCTGCCCGGGGGCGTGACCGTGGTGAACGACTGCTACAACGCCAACCCGATGTCGATGCGGGCGGCCCTGGATCATCTCGAGGCGAGCGGCGCCGAGCGGCGGATCGCCGTGCTCGGGGCGATGGCCGAGCTCGGCCCCGACTCGGCTGCCTTCCACCGCGAGATCGGTATCCACGCGTCGGCACTCGGCATCGACGTGCTGGTGCCCGTTGGCGACGGCGCCCTCGCCTACACGGAGGGCTTCGAGGGCGAGACCCGCCCCGTGGCCACGCCGGAGGAGGCCGGGGCCCTGCTGGAGGAACTGGCCCGCCCCGGCGACCGCGTGCTGATCAAGGGGTCACGGTCCGTGGGCCTGGAGCGGGTCCTCGCCTGAGCCCCAATGCTCGGCGAAATCCTCATCGGAGGCATGGCCTCCCTGCTCATCTGCATGTTCCTCGGGCCGCGCTTCATCGACTACCTGCGCCTCGAGGAGTTCGGGCAGCAGATCCGCGAGGAGGGCCCCGCGGGCCACCACGGCAAGGCCGGCACGCCGACCATGGGTGGGCTCGTGATCTTCCTGGCCGTCTGCGTCCCGTTCCTGATCCTGTCCGAGTACCGCGCCGCCAGCCTAGCGGTGCTCGGCACGGCGCTGGCGATGGCGGCGCTCGGCTTCGTCGACGATCTGACCAAGCTGCGCAAGCGGCGCTCGCTCGGCGTGTCCGGCAAGACGAAGCTGGTCGTGCAGGGCGTTACCGCGATCGCGCTCTGGCTCGTCGTGACCGAGTACGTGAACAGCGAGCCCACGCTCAACCTGCGCGTGGTCGACGCCTCGGTCGACCTGGGCCTCGCCTACCCGGTGCTGATCTTCCTGGTGCTCGCGGGCGCCACCAACGGCGTGAACCTGACCGACGGCCTCGACGGCCTGGCCGCCGGCTGCTGCGCGATCGTGTTCCTCACGTTCACCGCGATGACGTTCATCACGCGCGGCGCGGTCCAGCTCGACCTGGCGCTGCTGTGCGCCTGCCTGATCGGCGCCTGCGTGGGCTTCCTCTGGTTCAACTCGTTCCCGGCGTCGGTGTTCATGGGCGACACCGGCTCGCTCGGGCTCGGCGGCGCGATCGCCGCGCTGGCCGTGATCACGCACACCGAGGTGCTGCTGATCCTGATCGGGGGCATCTTCGTGATCGAGGCGCTCTCGGTGGCGATCCAGGTGATCGCGTTCCAGCGCTTCCGCAAGCGCGTGTTTCTGATGGCCCCGATCCACCATCACTTCGAGCTGATGGCCTGGTCGGAGACGAAGATCATCCTGCGCTTCTGGATCGTGGCCGCGATCTGCTCGGCGATCGGCTTCACGCTCTACCAGCAGTCGATCACGCCGTGAGGCCACCGCTCCCTGACGGCCCGTTCCTGATCGTGGGGCTCGGGCGCTCCGGCGTGGCCGCGGCGCGGATGCTGCGCGCGTACGGGGAGGTACGCGCCGCCGACAGCGGCCGGCCCGACCTGCCGGACGACGTCCCGGGTGAGCTCGAGAGCGACGGCGTCGAGCTCCTCGCCGGCGCCGCGTGCGTCGTCAAGAGCCCGGGGGTGCCGAACGAGGCGCCGGCGATCGCCTCGGCGCGCGAGCGCGGGCTGCCCGTGCTCGGTGAGCTCGAGCTGGCCTGGCGGCTCCTGCCCAACCGCTTCGTCGCGGTCACCGGCACGAACGGCAAGACCACCACCACCGAGCTGCTCGGCGCGATCTGGCGGGCGGCGGGGCTGCCGGTGGCGGTTGCGGGCAACGTGGGCACCCCGCTCGCCTCGCTGGTGGGATCGATCCCGGACGACGCCACCGTCGTATGCGAGGTCTCGAGCTTCCAGGCCGAGGACGCCGCCGCGTTCGCGCCCGACACGGCGCTGCTGCTGAATCTCGCCGAGGACCACCTCGACCGCCACGGAACGATGGAGGCCTACCGGGAGGCCAAGCTGCGCGTGTTCGCCCATCAGACGGACGAGCAGGCGGCGGTGGCGCCGCCGGGCATCGATCTGCCTGGCGCGGCGCGGCGGATCGAGTTCGGCGACCCCGCCGAGCTGCCGCTGGCGCCGGAGGAGATCCGCCTGCGCGGCCCCCACAACCTCGAGAACGCCATGGGCGCCTCGGCGGCCGCGCAGGCGAGTGGGGTTCCGGCCGGGGCGGTGGCGGAAGCACTCCGTGGCTTCGCCGGCGTGCCGCACCGGCTCGAGGAGGTGGGCTCCGTGGGCGGCGTGCTCTACGTGAACGACTCGAAGGCCACCAATGTGTCGTCGGCAGCGCGCGGGATCGAGTCCTTCGAGGGCGGCGTGCACGCGATCCTCGGCGGAAGCCTCAAGGGGGGCGGGTTCGAGGGGCTGCGCGAGCCCGTGGCCCGCCACTGCCGCGCCTGCTACCTGATCGGCGAGGCGGCTCAGCGCTTGGCCACGGACCTCGACGGCACGGGCGTCCCACTGCGCCTCTGCGGCGACCTCGAGACGGCCATGGGCGCCGCGCGCGCCGTCGCCGAGCCCGGTGACGTCGTCCTCCTCTCGCCGGCCTGCGCGAGCTACGACCAGCACCGCGACTACGAGGAGCGCGGCGAGCACTTCCGCTCCCTGCTTCCGCGTGCATGAATCCGGTGCGACCCGTCGAAGGAAGCCCGGATGGCGCGCCGTGTGGACACCGTCCGGAAGCGACCGGTCGAGTACTCGATCCTCTACACGGCCACGCTCTGCCTGCTCGCCTTCGGCGCCGTGATGGTCTACTCCGCGAGCTCGGCGGAATCGCTCCTGTCCGGCTCAGGCGATCCCTCCTTCTACCTGAAGCGATACGTGATGTTCGGGCTGATCGGCCTGGTGGTGATGCACGCGGCGTCACGTCACGGCCTCAAGGCAATGCGCGCCCTCACGCCGCTCCTGCTCGTGGCCTCGTTCGGCCTGACGATCGCCGTGATGCTGCCGGGGCTCGGCGTGACCGTGAACGGCGCCACCCGCTGGCTCGGCGCCGGGTGGTTCCAGTTCCAGCCCTCGGAGCTGCTCAAGGTGGCGCTCGTGCTCTATGCGGCGCAGGTGCTGGCGGCGCGACCGCGGGCCACGAAGACGGTCGGTGGGCTGGTCAAGCCGCTGCTGATCGTGGTGGGGGTGGCCTGCCTGCTCCTCCTGAAGCAGCCGGATATGGGCACGGCCATGGTCATCTGCTTCGCGATCGGCGTGCTGCTCGTGGCTGCGGGCACGCCGGTGCGCGTGCTCGGCCTCATCTTCGGGACACTCGCGGCGCTGGCGATCCTCGTCGCGATGGTGGAGCCCTACCGGCGCGAGCGGCTCACCTCGTTCCTCGACCCGTTCTCCGACGCCGGCGACAGCGGCTTCCAGGCTGTTCAGGCGCTCACCGCGATCGGCTCTGGCGGCTTCTTCGGGGTCGGCCTCGGCGAGTCGGTGCAGAAGATCTTCTACCTGCCCGAGGCGCACACCGACATGATCCTGGCGATCATCGGCGAGGAGTTGGGCCTGATCGGCATCCTCGGCGTGATCGGCCTGTACGGGCTGATCGGCTTCGCCGGCCTGCGCGCCGGAAAGCTCGCGGGGGACCTCTACTCGAAGCTGCTAGCGGCCGGCCTGACCGGGCTGATCCTCTGCCAGGCGACGCTCAACTTCTTCGCGGTGCTGGGCATGGCGCCGCTCACGGGGGTGCCGCTGCCCTTCCTCTCCTACGGCAGCACGAACCTGATCGTGCTGATGGGGGCGATGGGACTTCTCCTGAACGTGGCCGCAACGGGCGGCCGGGCACGTGCGCGGGTTCGGGGGCCGCGGCTCGAGGCGATCGATGGAGGGCTCGATGGCCAGAATCGTGATCGCCGCCGGCGGGACGGCGGGACACGTCGTGCCCGCGCTGGCGGTCGCTGAGGCTCTGCGGGCCCGCGGGGCGGAGGTGGAGTTCGTGGGCGGCGAGCGGGCCGAGGCCGAGCTCGTGCCGGCGGCCGGCTACGCCTTCCACGCGCTGCGGGTGAGCGGCATCGATCGGCGGAATCCGCTGCGCGCCGCCAGGGCGGTGCTGCGGGCGGGGCTGGCGACGGCGCGTGCCCGCGCGCTGCTCAGGCGGCTCGGCCCGGACGCGGTGCTCGGCGGGGGCGGCTACGTGGCCGGGCCCGTGGGGCTGGCGGCCCGCACGTTGCGCGTGCCGCTGGTGCTGGCCGAGGCGGACAGCCACCTGGGCGTGACGAACCGGCTGCTCGCCCCGGTCGCCCGCCGGGTCTTCCTCGCCTTCCCGATCGCCGGCCGCGACGGCGCGAAGTGGGTGGTGAGCGGCCGCCCGCTGCCGCCGGCCACCGGCCGGGTCGACCGGGGCGCGGCGCGGGCCCGGTTCGGGATCGCCCCGGACGAGCCTTGCGTGTTGGTCTTCGGCGGCTCGCTCGGCGCCCGCCGCCTCAACGACGCCGCCCTCGACGCATTCGGGTCGGCCGCGCCCGGCGCGGTGCTCCACGCGAGCGGGCGCCGTGACTACGACGAGCTGCGTCGCCGCCTCGACGAGCTCGGTTCGCCACCGCACTACCACCTGCACCCCTACATCGAACCGTTCGCGGACGCGCTCGCCGCGGCCGACCTGGTGGTGGCACGCGCCGGGGGCTCGGTGATGGAGCTGGCCGCCGCCGGCCTGCCGGCTCTCCTCGTGCCCTATCCGCACGCCACCGCCGACCACCAGAGCTCGAACGCGCGCTACGTCGAGCGCGCCGGCGCGGCGCTCGTGGTACCCGACGCGGATCTCGACGGGCCGCGCCTCGCTCGTGAGGTTGGCGCCCTCCTGGCCGCCCCGCAGCGGATGGCGGCGATGGCGAAGGCGGCCCGGGCGGTGGCGAGGCCCGACGCGGCCGAGCGGATCGCCGAGGAGCTGCTGGCGTTGGCCGCGTAAGGTCCGCGCGCGATGGACGAAGCTCCCTTCACGGGGCGCAGCCTCCACTTCATTGGGATCGGCGGCGCCGGCATGAGCGGCCTGGCGCTGGTGGCGCACGCCCTCGGCGCGCGCGTGACGGGCTCCGATCAGACCGACTCGACCTACTCCGCCCACCTGCGCGAAGCTGGCATCGACCCGACGATCGGGCACGACGCCGCCAACCTGCCGCCGGGGGCCGAGGTGGTGGTGTCCACCGCGATCCCGGAGGACAATCCAGAGCTCTCGGCAGCGAGGGCCGCCGGCGCCCGCCTGCTCCATCGCGGCGACCTGCTGGGCGAGCTATCGGGGATGAAGAGGACCATCGCGGTGAGCGGCACGCACGGGAAGACCACCACCGCCTCCATGGCCACCCACGTGCTACGCGCCACCGGCCGCGACCCCGCCTTCCTCGTCGGAGGTGAGCTCCGCTCGGCGGGCACGAACGCCGGCTGGGGGGAGGGGGAGTGGGCGGTGGTCGAGGCCGACGAGTCGGACCGGTCGTTCCTCAAGCTGAGCCGCGACGTGGCCGTGGTCACGAACATCGAGCTCGACCACCACTCGACCTACGCGACCCTGCGCGAGCTGGAGGAGGCATTCGCCGAGTTCGCGGCGCCGGCGGACCTGCGCGTGCTGGGCCCGGACGTGGAGCTGCCGGGCCGCGGCGTCTCCTTCGGGATCGACGAGGGAGAGGTGCGGGCCGAGCACCTCGAGCTGCTTCCACTCGGATCGCGCTTCGAGGTGGAGGGGACCGTCGTCGAGCTGGGGGTGCCGGGCCGTCACAACGTGCTGAACGCGCTCGCCGCTCTCGCGGCGTGCCGCGCCGCCGGCGTCGAGCCCGGCGAGGCGGCCCCGTCGCTGGCCGGGTTCTCGGGTGCCGGGCGGCGCTTCGAGGAGCACGGCCGCACGCCGTCCGGGGCGCTCGTGTACGACGACTACGCCCACCATCCGACCGAGGTGCGCGCGACGCTCGAGGCCGCCCGCCGGCTCGCGGGCGCTGAGGGCGGCCGCCTCGTGGCCTGCTTCCAGCCCCACCTCTACTCGCGCACGCGCCTCCTGGCGCGCGACTTCGGCCGGGCGCTCGCGCTGGCCGATCTTATGGTGGTCCTCGACGTCTACCGGGCCCGCGAGCGGCCAGAGGACCATCCCGGCGTGAGCGGCCTGCTCGTGGCCGAGGCGGCCGCCGATGCGGCGAGAGGCCGGCCCGTCTGGTGGCTGCCCGGGATGGCGGAGGCGGAGCGCATGCTGGCGGAAGAGCTCCGCGAGGGGGACCTGCTCGTCACGCTCGGCGCCGGCGATGTCGACCGGGTTGCCCGAGCCCTGACCGTCGAGGCGGACCTGTGACGAACCCACCCGCCGGCGTCGAGCGGGACTACCCGCTCGCCCGCCTCACCACGATCCGCACAGGCGGGCCGGCGGACCTCTTCGCGCGCCCGGATTCCGTCGCTCGGCTCGCCGAGCTGCTGGCGTGGGCGGATCGCGACGAGATCGCGGTAGGAGTGGTCGGCTCGGGCTCGAACCTGCTGATAGCCGATGCAGGATTTCGCGGACTGGTCATGAAGCTGGACGGCTCGCTCGCCACGATCGAGCAGGACGGCGAGCGCCTGCTCTGCGGGGGCGGCGCCCGCCTGCCGCAGGCGGCGGCCCGGGCCGCGCGCGCCGGGCTGACCGGACTGGAGTTCGGCGTGAACATCCCCGGCACGGTCGGCGGCGCGGTCAGGATGAACGCGAATGCGTACGGGGGGGACCTGGCGCGGGTGCTCGAGTGGGTGGAGATCGCGACCCCGGAGGCCACGACCACGCGCAGGCCCGAGGAGCTCGGCTTCCGCTACCGCCGCTCGAACCTCGGTTCGCGGGAGATCGTTGCGCGTGCCTCGTTCGCGCTCTCGCCGGATGACCCGGAGCGGGTGAAGGCCACGCTGGCTGAGATGCGCGCCTCGCGCAAGGCTGCCCAGCCGTCGGGCATCAAGACCTTCGGCTCCACCTTCAAGAACCCCGACGATCCGCGAGCCGAGGGCCGCAGCGCCGGCGTGCTGCTCGACGAGGCCGGTTGCCGGGGGCTGGCGGTGGGAGGCGCCCGCTTCTCCGACAAGCACGCCAACTTCGTGGAGAACCCCGGCGAGGCCAC
>Ga0126306_10000422_pt1 | contig 19243 bp, 22 predicted proteins | sample Plot27_FD_92592 | JGI IMG/M metagenome (GOLD analysis project Ga0126306, IMG submission 92592) | Serpentine soil microbial communities from UC McLaughlin Reserve, CA, USA - Plot27 | ecosystem: Environmental > Terrestrial > Soil > Grasslands | place: USA: UC McLaughlin Reserve, Lake County...
CCTGGACCACCCCGAGCAGGTCGCCCAGATCGTCGCTGACCTCGCGGCGCTGCGCAGGGAGGCCGGCAGGGACACCGCGGAGCCGTACGACATCGTCGTCGCCCTCCCGCCTGGCAGCGATCCGGCACCTTACGTCGCAGCAGGCGCCACGTGGTGGCTCGTCGAGTTCCCATGGGACGCGCTATCGATCGACCAGGTGCGCGGTGTGATCCGCGACGGCCCGGCGGCCCCGGCGTAGCCTTCCCCAAGGGATCCCTTCACGCGGCACCCAACTGCGATCAGCACACCCGCCCCGCCAGCACGTCGCCCGGCACGAATTGCTCGCATCGCCTTGTCCCGTCACGGTAATCACCATTAGGGACACCCCTCCTCCAGGAATGGATCGGCCGTTCCGTTCTCGCAAACGGCGGTGTCTTAACGGGCAAGGCCCAAGAGTTGCATTTCCACCACGCAAGAGCTAAGGAGCAATGTGATGGCGAACCACGAAGTCGGCACCCGCGAGGAATGGCAGGCCGCACGCGACGACCTGCTGGCGGAGGAGAAGGAGCTCACCCGGCGCAACGATGAGCTCGCGAAGAAGCGAAGGGAGCTCCCGTGGGTGCCGGTCGAGGAGGAGTACGCCTTCGAGACCGACGAGGGCACCAAGTCCCTTGCTGAGCTGTTCGACGGGCGCTCGCAGCTGCTCATCTACCACTTCATGTTCGGCCCCCCGTACGAGGCCGGCTGCACCGTCTGCTCATCGATTACGGACACCATCGATCCGAACGTGGTGCACCTGAGGGCGCGGGACGTGACCATGCTGCTCGTATCGCGCGCGCCGCTCGAGAGGCTCCAGTCGTACAAGAAGCGGATGGGTTGGAACATCGACTGGGTCTCGACTGCCGGCAGCGAATTCAACCGCGATATCGGCTTCACGCACACGGAGGAGGAGCTGCGTCCGTTCCTGGAGGGTCAGATTCCCCCGATCGTCAAGCAGATGGCAGAGGCGTCCGGCACGGACGTGGCGGGATACGTAGCCGAGGCTCCGGGCCTGAGCGCGTACGCGCTCTCAGACGGCGTCGTCTACCGCACCTACCTGACCACCGCGCGCGGGCTCGAGCCAACCATGGGTTACTACTCCCTGCTCGACCGGACGCCGATGGGGCGCAACGAGGGCGACTCGCAGCCCGTCTGGCTCCGGCGCCACGACGAGTACTGATGAAGGGGGCGACCCTCAGTCGCACGCCGCCGCGGTCCGGACCGGTCGAGGTCGGCCTGGTCGCGTCACTGCTGGTGGTCGCGGCGGGAGCGTGGGCGGTGACCGGTGATCGCATGGGCGGGATGGATGCCGGCCCGGGAACCGAGCTCGGCGCCCTCGGCTGGTTCGCCGTCGTGTGGGTGACGATGATGGCGGCGATGATGCTCCCGTCGATCGCGCCGATGGTCCTCGCGCATGCACGGGTTCAGATCGGGGCGACCCCGGCCTTCGTCGTCGGGTACCTGCTCACGTGGGCGGCCGTCGGCACGCTGGGGTACGCGCTCGTGGAGGGGGTGCGGTCGCTGGACCTCGGCGTCCTCGCTTGGGACGAGGCGGGACGCTACGTCGCGGGCGGCGCGATCCTCGCCGCGGCGATCTACGAGCTCAGTCCGCTGAAGGACCGCAGCCTGCGCCGCTGCCGCAACCCGCGCGCGTTCGTCTGCGAGCACTGGCGGCCCGGTCGCATCGGCGCAGTGCGGATGGGGATCGCGCACGGCCGGGTGTACGTGACCTCCAGCTGGGCGCTGATGGCCGCGCTGTTCGCGCTCGGGGTGATGAGCGTCGGCTGGATGGCCCTCGTCGCCGCGCTGATCGCGATCGAGAAGCTCCTGCCGTGGCAGACGGTCGCCATCCGCGGGATCGCGGTCGTGCTCGCGGTGCTCGGGATCGCCCTCGCCTTCGCACCCGAGGACGTGCCCGGCCTGACGGTTCCGGGCTCGTCCCACGACGCCCCCGCGATGGAAGGGATGGGCATGGAGGAATAGGGGCGGCGAGCAGGCGGCGCCTGCGGTGCGAGGTCCGCTGAGCCGTCGTCCGTTATGCATTCCGTAACGCCAGGCCCCGGGCGCGGACTTTGGGGGTATGACCACCTACTGCAGCTCATACGAGCACCACGCCGCGGCCGAGGCCGCCGTCGAGCGTCTGCTGGCGGCCGGCGTCGACGACGACGACGTCCGCATCCTCATGGGAGCACCGGATCACGACGGCGATCCGACCGGCGGCTTCGCCGGCTCCGTCCCGGCTGACGCTCCGCTCGGTACGTTCGCCGGGCTGACGACCGACCGCGGCATGGGCGGCTTCGCCGGGCGCCCGGCGACACAGCACCACGGCGGCTTCGCGACGATCGATCGGGAGACGGTGAGCACGTTCGAGGGCGGCCGCATCCGCCGGGTCCACCACATCGGCCACCGCCAGCTGATCCGGCTGCTGGTCGATGCGGGACTCGACGAGGAAGCGGCCGGGCGTGACGTCCACGCCCTGCACGATGGACGCACGCTGGTCCTCGTCCGCGGCGACGAGGCGGTGGAGGCGCTGCTGTGACCGAGGTGGCGGGCGGCCACGGCACGACATCGATGACCGTGTCGGCACCAGTCGGCGTGCAGAGACTGACGCGCGTGGTGGAGACGGACGCTCACGAGGGGCCGGTCTATGTCCCCGGCGAGGACGCGCTCTATTTCACGACGCAGCGGCCCGACGTAGCGATCAAGCGGCTCGCGCTCGATGGCGGCCGCTTCCCGCTCGAGCCGGGCCGCATCGCGACGGTCCGGGCCGCGGCGAACATGGCGAACGGCATGGCGCTCGACGCCGAGGGGCGCCTGGTGGTGTGCGAGCAGGGCACGCTCTGGCAGCCCGCTGCCATCACGCGCGTCGATCGGGCGACGGGCAGCGTCGAGACGGTCGTCGGCGAGTGGCTGGGTCTGCGGCTCAACTCGCCCAACGACGTGGTCGTGAAGCGTGACGGGACGATCTGGTTCACCGATCCCAGCTACGGGTACCTGCAGGGCTTCCGGCCGGCGCCGCAGGTCGGCGACCACGTCTACCGGTACGACCCACGCTCGGGCGCGCTCCGGGTCGTCGCCGACGGCTTCGACAAGCCGAATGGCCTGGCCTTCTCGCCCGACGAGGACGTGCTCTACGTCGGCGACAACGGCAATCCCCACCACATCGTCGCCTTCGACGTCGTCCGCGGCCGACGTCTCACGCGCAGGCGTGTTCTCGCCGGGAGCACATCCGAGCACCCGGATGGGCTCAAGGTCGACGCCGCCGGACGCATATATGCGTCCGCGTCGGAAGGCGTCCGGATCCTCGATCCGAGCGGCGGTCAGATAGGCGAGATCGCTGTGCCCGGCGCCGTCAACTTCACGTTCGGTGGGCCCGACGGCAACGTCCTCTTCATCACTGCGGACGACGCGATCTGGGCCGCCGTCCTCGACACACCCGGCCAGGCTGGACCGTCGCGCACGACGCCGGTAGGTTCGACAGCGGATGACGCATCTCGGTGCCCAGCGCTCGAAGGCGTCCGCCGATGAGCTCGAGCTCCTGACGCGGCTGCGCGCCGGCGACGAGCAGGCCTTCGAGGCGCTCGTGGCGCGCCACTACGGCACGATGATGGCCGTGGCGCAGACGTACGTGAAGACGCGCGCGGTCGCCGAGGAGGTCGTGCAGGAGGCGTGGCTCGGCCTGCTGCAGAGCCTGGACCGGTTCGAGGGCCGCTCGTCGCTCAAGACGTGGATCCTCGCGATCCTCGTCAACAAGGCGAAGACGCGCGGCGTGCGCGAGGCGCGCAGCGTGCCGTTCGCGTCGCTCGCGCAAGAGCAGGACGAGCCCGCGGTCGAGCCCGACCGGTTCCGCGGACCGCAGGATGGCTTCCCCGGCCATTGGCGCGCCTACCCGGGCAAATGGGGCACCGCCCCCGACGTCGCACTGGAGGATCGCGAGACGCTGGGGGTGGCCCTGCGTGCCATCGCTGCGCTGCCACCCACCCAGCAGACAGTGATCCGCATGCGCGACGTCGAGGGGTACAGCTCCGACGAGGTGTGCGCAGCGCTCGAGGTCTCGGCGGCCAACCAGCGGGTGCTGCTGCACCGCGCGCGCTCGCGGGTGCGCGCCGCACTTGAGGCGCATCTCGATGGCTGAGCATGTCACCTGCCAGGAGGTGGTCGAGCTCGTCACCGACTACCTGGAGCACGCCCTGCCGGCGGACGAGGCGGCGCTGTTCGAGCAGCACATCAACTTCTGCGACGGCTGCGAGTGGTACCTCGAGCAGATGCGCACCACGGTGGCCGCCGTCGGCCGGATCGAGGAGGAGGACGTGCCGCCGGAGACGCGCGAGAAGCTGCTGGCCGCCTTCCGCGACTGGAAGCGGGCATGATCGCCTACAAGTTCCTGCGCCGCGACGGCAGCAGCGTCTTCACCGGCTTCCGCTGGCCGCTGCCGGAGGGCGCCCCTGGCGCGTGGGTCGACGCGCCGGTCGATCCATGCCGCAGCGGCATCCACGCGTGCCGCCCGGCAGGCCTGCCGTACTGGCTCGGCCGCTCGCTCTACGAGGCCGAGCTCGCCGGTGACATCGTCGAGGAGCGGACGAAGCTCGTCGCCTCACGCGCGCGCCTGCTGCGACCGGTCTCGGCCTGGAACGACAGCCTGCGCGACGAGTACACGCGCATGTGCGCCGACCGGGCGCATGCCCTCGCCGCCTCGCCACCGCTCGGGCAGTGGGACGCGGTCATCGAGCCGTCGGTGCCGGAGGGGCCGGCGCTGCTCGGCTTCGTCGCCGCCCGCATCGCCGAGGAGCGCCACGGCGCCGAGGGCTACCGCGACGAACGCGCGCGGCAGACCGCCTGGCTCGTCGAACGGCTCGGCCTTCAGGACGACACGGCGTCGTAGCGATCCCACGGCCACGGCTGGGCGCTGCCGTAGCGCTCGATCGTCGGGCCGCACGGGGCGGGAACGGCGCCGAGCAGTCCTGGGTCCACGCGCAGCACCCGGGCCGGGAAGATCCGGGCGAAGGGATCGTCGCGCAGCCTCGCGACGCCCGCGCCGCGCGCCACCGTGAGCGCCCCCTCGAAATGCGACGCGTCGCTGAGCAGCGTGGACAGCGCGTCCTGCGGGGGCGCGGCGAGGACGGCGCGGCGTGCCTGCTGCACGGCGAGGTCGTCGAACGCGAGCCGCGTCTCGTGCGGTGGCCGCACGAGCGAGACCCAGGCCGCCGCGCCGTGCCGGTCGACGAGCCGTGCGTCGATTCGGCGTGCCGACCGCGAGGGCTTCGCCCGCTGTAGCCAGACTCCCAGCCATCCGGCCGGCGTCCCGTCGGGCTCGAACACGCGCGCCTGCGCGCCGGCGTCGTCGGCCGGTGCGGCGAGCAGGTCCAACCAGCACCAGCTCATGGCGTCGGCGCCTCCCAGTCGGAGCGGATCGCGCGCGTGATGTGCCGCAGGTCCTGCCGCAGCTCCTCCAGCGTCGGGCGGCCCCAGTACCAGTAGCCGTCGAACGACCGGTGGATCGTCAGGTCGGGGAACAGCGTGAACACCGCGGGCACGTACGGGTGGTTGACCGTGTCGGTGGTCTCGCGCAGCCCCAGTTGCTCCTGCACCGTGCGGTCGGGGTCGGACACGAACGTCCAGCGCGCGCCCAGCCCGGCCCGGAACGCGGCGTTGACGTCAGGTGGGTCCACGCTGACCGAGATCATGCGCGAGTACGCGACCTCCGCGTCGTCCTGCAGCTCGAGCAGCCGCCGCAGGAACGCCTGTTCCTTCGGGCACCACCAGCCGCGGAAGAACTGCAGCACGACGGGATCGCCCGCGACCAGGTCCGAGAGGCGCCGGCGGTTGCCGGCGTGATCCGTCAGGTCGACATCGGGAAAGCGCGCGCCTGGGCATAGCCGCGCAGGCTCGGTCAGGTGGCTCGTCATACCGCTGAGTCGCGCCGTGTGCACCAGGCGTTACGTAACGTTGGAGCCTGCGACGAGACCGGGCCGAATGACCACCATGCTCCCCCCGCGTGCCGGCTACCGCCGCGTCCTCGCGATCCCCGCCGTCGCCGTCGTCGTCCTCTTCGGCGTCTGGGTCGCCGGCGGAGTCGTCAGCAACGACTACAAGACCTCGATGGCGCTGACCGCCGTGTGGTTCCTGCTCTCCGGCGCCGCGTGCCTGCTCGTCGCGCGGCGCTCACGCGCGCTGCGCGTCGTCGTGCTCGGCACATACCTGGTCACCGCCGGCGCGGTCGGGGCGTACCTCGGCCTGACGACGCTTCGCGACCGCGTCGTCCACGAGCGCGTGGTCACCGCCGCGCCCGCCACAGCTACCGCGGCGGGCAGTTCGGCGACCGCCGCGGCGGGCAAGCCTGCGCGCGCCGCGGTCGAGCTCGCGCGCGGCCGCTTCCGCTCGCACGAGCACGCGACCAGCGGTGATGCGGCGATCGTTCGTCTCGCCGACGGCCGCCGCTTCCTCACCTTGACGTCGTTTGAGACCTCACCGGGACCGGACCTGCGCGTACGGCTCGCGCCGGGCGACTCGTTCGACGGCGGCGCCGACGGAGCGGTCGACCTGGGCGCGCTCAAGGGAAACCGCGGCGACCAGCAGTACGCGGTCCCGGACAACGCGGACGTCGCACGCCGGACGGTCGTGATCTGGTGCCGCGCGTTCAGTGCCCCGTTCGGGAGCGCGCGACTGCCGCGACTGTGACCGACGTGGTCACGCTCGACCAAGAGCTGGCCGTGTAACGAGTCGTTCGACGGGCAGACTGAGCGTCACCCGGATGTTCCGGCAGCGGATGATGACCGACCACGGATTACCAACGACTCCGACCCGCGACGACGATGTCGCCGAGCCTCCCCGCGCGGGCGGCCGCGCATGAGTCCCCGGGCACTCGAACTCACGTGCCAGGAACTCGTAGAGCTCGTCACCGACTACCTCGAGAAAGCGCTCGGACCTGCCGACCGCGCGCGTTTCGAGGCGCACGTCGCCGCCTGTCCCGGGTGTGACGCCTACCTCGGGCAGATGAGGACCACGCTCGAGGTGGTGGGCGCGACGGCGGCGCTCGAAACCCGGCCCGAGGTGTCGGCCCTCTTGGAAGCCTTCCGTGACTGGAAGCGCAGCCAGCCACCGCACGCCGGCTGACGCCCCGGCGCGGGCGATGCCTGAGGATCATCCGAATTCATGTAACGGCCGGCGCCGGGGCCGGACTACGCCGCCATGCCGTCCTTCACGAACCTGCTCATCGTCATGGCGGTCGCGTTCTCAGCGCCGCTCGTGCTCGGCCTGTTCCCGCGCCTGCAGCTGCCTTCGGTGGTGCTGGAGATCGTCGCCGGCATCGTCATCGGGCCTTCCGTGCTGGGCATCGCGGAGGTCGACCAGACGGTGGAGGTCGTGGCGCTGTTGGGCCTGGCCTTCGTCTTGTTCCTCGCCGGCCTGGAGATCGAGTTCGACAGGCTGCGCGGCCGGGTGCTCAGGCTCACCGGGCTGGCGTTCGTGCTCTCGTTCGCGATCGCGCTGATCGTCTCGCTGGGCCTGGAGGCCGGCGGGCTCGTCGACACGCCGCTGCTCGTGGCGATCATCCTGTGCGCGACCTCGCTCGGGGTGCTCGTGCCGGTGCTCAAGGACGCGGGCGAGATCTCCTCGACCTTTGGGCAGCTGATCATCGCGGCGGCGTCGATCGCCGACTTCGGGGCGATCATCCTGCTGTCGATCTTCTTCTCGGGCGAGGGCGGCACGGGCTCGACGCTGCTGCTGCTCGGCGCGCTGTTCGTGCTCGCGGCGGTCATCTTCGGCGTCGTGCGCGGAGCCGAGCACTCGATGCGCATCCGCGCGGACCTGCTGCGGCTGCAGGACACGACCGCGCAGATCCGCGTGCGCGCGGCGCTCGTGCTGTTCGTCGGCTTCGCCGCGCTCGCGGAGACGCTGGGGCTCGAGGTCATCCTGGGCGCGTTCATCGCGGGCGCGATCGTCTCCCTGGTCGACCGTGACGAGGTCATGACCCACCCGGATTTCCGCCGCAAGCTCGAGGCGGTCGGCTTCGGCTTCTTCATCCCGGCGTTCTTCGTGACGAGCGGCGTGCGCTTCGACCTCGACGCGCTGACGTCGTCGGCATCGACCGTGATCATGGTCCCGATCTTCCTCGCCGCACTGCTGGCCGCACGCGGGATCCCGGCGATCCTCTACCGCCGCGCGATTGACGCCCGGCATGCCGCGATCGCGGGCATCCTCCAGGCCACCTCGCTCCCGTTCATCGTGGCCGCGACCGCGATCGGGCTCGAGCTCGGCCTGATCGACGCCGCGGGCAGCGCCGCCCTGATCGGCGCGGGCCTGCTGTCGGTGCTGGTCTTCCCGCTGGGCGGTCTGCTGCTGCTCAAGCGCGGGGCTCCCTCGCCGGAGGGCGACAGCGAGCCCGCGCCGCTCATGGCGATGTGAGCGTGGCCGAGACCGCTCCGCACGCCCGCTGTCACTGGCGGAGCTGGAGCGCCGAGGCGGCGGGCACGGCGCTGATGGTGCTCGCGATCCTGCTCGCCGCCGCCGTCACGCGCGATACCGGCTCCGCCCGCTTCCTGCTGCTGGGCGCGATCGTCGCCCCGTGCGTCGCGCTGATCGCCGTCTCGCCGCTCGGTCAGCTCTCCGGCGCGCACATCAATCCGGCCGTGACGCTCGGGTTCTGGGGTCTCGGCCGGCTCGCGCCGAGAGACGTCGCGGGCTACGTGTCCGCGCAGCTCGCCGGCGGATTCGCCGGCGCGCTCGCCGGTCGCGCGATCCTGCCCGCACACACCACGGAATCGATCGGCGGAGGCGTGACGCATCCGTCCGTCTCGACCGGCGCGGCGATCGTGCTCGAGGCGGCTATGACGGCGACGCTGCTCTCACTCGTCTTCGCGTTCGCCTCGAGCGAGCGGCGCGCGCGGTGGACACCGCTCGCGATCGTCCCACTGCTCACGGTGATCATCTGGCTCGGCTCGCCGTGGACCGGCGCGAGCCTGAATCCGGCGCGCAGCGAGGGCCCGGCGCTCGCGTTCGGCGACGTGAGCGACCTCTGGATCTACTTCGCCGCGCCATGCGCCGCCGCGCTCGTCGTGGGCGCGCTCTGGCGCCGCTTCTCGATGCGGCCGTGTAACGCCTGGCGCGCCGCCGGGACGAACCCGTGAGATCCCCACCCAGGAGGAACCGATGTCCCAAACCGTCCCCGCCGCCGAGTCCCGGACCGAGCTCATGCCCGGCCTGAAGGGCAAGAACGTGCTCGTGACCGGCGGCAGCTCCGGCATCGGGCAGGCGATCGCCGTGCGCTTCGCCGAGTACGGCGCCAACGTCGCGATCAACTACCTGCGCCAGCCCGAGGAGGCCCACGACACCGAGGAGCAGGTCCACGCCTGCGTGAACAGGGTCCGCCAGGAGGGCGTCCAGGACGTGCTCGTCGGCGGCGACGTCTCGAACGAGGACGACGTCGTGCGCATGGTGCGGGAGGCCGCCGAGGGGCTCGGCGGGCTCGACGTGCTCGTCAACAACGCGGGCATCCAGATCTCGCGGCCTACAGAGGAGCTCTCGAGCGCTGACTTCGACCGCGTCCTGGCCGTGAACCTGCGCGGCTCGTTCATGTGCGCTCGCGAGGCGATCCGGACCTTCCTGGGCGACGACAAGCCGGGGTCGATCGTGAACATCTCGAGCGTCCACCAGCTGATCCCGAAGCCGGGCTACCTCGGCTACTCGACGAGCAAGGGCGGGATGCAGAACCTCACGCGCACGCTGGCGCTCGAGTACGCCGCGCGCGGGATCCGCGTCAACGGCGTCGGCCCGGGCGCGACCGTGACGCCGATCAATCGCGCCTGGATCGACGACCCGGTCAAGCGCGCGCAGGTAGAGGAGCACATCCCGATGCGGCGCGCCGGCGACGCCGACGAGATGGCCGGCGTCACCTGCTTCCTCGCGAGCGACCTCGCCGCCTACATCACGGGTCAGACGATCTTCGTCGACGGCGGCCTCACGCTGTTCCCGAGCTTCTCCACCCCCTGGTCCTCGGAATGACCCGGGGCGAACGCTGGTGGCCGAGCGAGTTCGGAGCGCACGACCAGCTCGGGATGCTCAACCACATCGACGAGGGCAAGCGCCGCGAGGCGCTCGGCCTCGTCCGGCAGGGCCGCCTGTACGACCTCGGGCGCGTCCTCGACGAGACGGTGCCGGTCTTCCCGGGCCGCTACTTCCGCCAGACGCTCGTCACCACCGCCCACCACGGCAACGGCGGCGGCGTGGGCCAGAACCGCGTGAACTGGATCACCGAGCAGATCGCCGGCACGCAGCAGCTCGGCACGCACATCGACGCGCTCAGCCACCTGCAGATCGGCGAGCGCGGCTACAACGGCTGGAACGTCGCCGAGCTCGCGGACACGACGGGAGTGAAGTGCCTCGGCGTCGAGACGGTTCCGCAGATCGTCACGCGCGGCTGGCTCGTGGACGCCACGGGCCTCGGCGCCGGCGATGTGATCTCGATCGACGACCTCGGCGGCATCGCACCGGAGCCCGGCGACGCGGTGCTGTTCCACACCGGCTGGGGCAGGCACTGGGACGACCCGGACGCCTACCTGGCCGGCGAGCCCGGGCCGGGCTGCGAGGTCGCGGACTGGCTCGTCGGGCATGGCGTCGCGCTGACCGGATGCGACACGTGGAGCTACGGGCCCGTGCCGGCCGAGGATCCGGAGCGGCCGTTCGAGGTGCCCCAGCGCCTGAACGTCCGCCACGGCGTCTTCATCGTCGAGAACCTCGACACCTCGCAGCTCGCTGCCGACGGCGTGCGCGAGTTCGCGCTGATCCTCACCCACCCGAAGCTCCGCGGCGCCACCGGCGCGTGGACCTCGCCGATCGCCCTCGTCTAGGAGGACCCATGGAGCACTACGACGTCATCATCATCGGCACCGGCGCGGGCGGCGGCACGCTCGCGCACCGCCTGGCGCCCTCCGGCAAGCGGATCCTGCTCCTCGAGCGCGGCGGCTACCTGCCGCGAGAGCCCGAGAACTGGGACTCCAAGGAAGTCTTCGGCAAGGACCGATACGTCACTGAGGAGCGCTGGTACGACAAGCACGGCACCGCGTTCAGGCCGCACGCCCAGTACTTCGTGGGGGGCAACACGAAGGTCTACGGCGCGATCCTCTTCCGGCTCCGCGAGCGTGACTTCTGCGAGGTCCAGCACTACGGCGGCATCTCGCCCGCGTGGCCGATCGACTACTCGGTGCTCGAGCCCTACTACACGGAGGCCGAGCGGCTGTACCTAGTGCACGCGCAGGCCGGCGAGGACCCCACCGAGCCGGCGCGCTCGGCGCCGTTCCCGTACCCGGCGGTATCGCACGAGCCGCGCATCCAGCAGCTCCACGACGACCTCGTCAACGCCGGCCATCAGCCGTTCCACCTGCCGGTCGGCGTGGACATGGACGAATCGGACCCGGAGGCGGGCCGGTGCGTGCGCTGCGACCGCTTCGACGGCTTCCCCTGCCTCACCGACGGCAAGGCCGACGCCCACGTCCTGTGCGTGCGGCCGGCGCTCAAGCACGACAACGTCAGGCTGCTCACGCACGCCAAGGTCGAGCGGCTGGAGACCGACTCCTCCGGGCGCACGGTCAACCGCGTGGTCACGGAGAAGGGGGTCTTCTCCGCGGACGTCGTCGTCGTGTCCTGCGGCGCCGCGAACTCGGCGGCGCTGCTGCTGCGCTCGGCCGGCGACCGCCACCCCAACGGGCTCGCCAACTCGTCCGACGTCGTCGGGCGGCACTACATGGCGCACCTGAACTCCGGCGTGGTCGCGATCTCCCAGTCGCCGAACCCGACCAAGTTCCAGAAGACGCTCGGCGTCAACGACTACTACTGGGGCGCCGAGGACTCGGACCTCCCGCTCGGTCACATCCAGATGCTCGGCAAGTCCGACCGCAACATCCTGCGGGCCGGCGCCCCGTGGTTCGCCCCGGGGCTCGCGCTGGACTACATGGCCAAGCACGCGATCGACTTCTGGCTCACGACCGAGGACATCCCGCACCCGCACAACCGGGTCACGGTCGACCGCCAGGGCGACATCCACCTGTCCAAGACCTACTACAACATCGAGCCGCACAAGCGCCTGCTGGCCAAGCTGAAGGCGCTGCTCGGGCCGCTGGGCTGCCACGAGGCGGCGATCCCGCGCTGGTCGGTGCTCGACCAGCAGATCCCGATCGCGGGCATCGCCCACAACTGCGGCACCGTGCGCTTCGGGGAGGATCCCGCCACGTCGGCGCTCGACGTCAACTGCAAGGCCCACGACGTCGACAACCTCTACGTCGTCGACACCAGCTTCTTCCCCTCCTCGAGCGCCGTGAACCCGGCGCTGACCGCGATCGCGAACGCGCTGCGAGTCGGCGACCACCTGCTCGAGCGCCTCGGCGCGAGCGCCGAGGCGGCAGGGGCCAAGACGAACGGCCGGTTCCGGCGGTCCGACACCCAGACGCTGCAGCCGCACATGACGCAGCCCGAGGAGGCCACCCGATGACAACGACAGTCGACAACCTGGCCGGCGCGATCGGCCGGGGCCTGGTCGCCGGCTTCGCCGGCACGGCCGCGATGACGATCTCGAGCACGCTCGAGGCCAAGCTCCGCGGCCGCGCCCCGAGCTCGGCGCCCGCTCGCGCCACCGCCAAGGTGCTCGGCATCAAGGAGTTCGAGGACGACCTCGCCCAGGCCCGCTTCAGCGACCTCTCCCACTGGGGCTACGGCACGGGCTGGGGCATCGTCCGGGGCCTGCTCGGGGCGACCGGCATGTCGGCGAAGACCGCGACCGCGCTGCACGGAGGCGCAGTCTGGGGCAGCGCCCAGCTCACCCTCCCAGCGCTCGAGATCGCCCCGCCGTCGATCTTCTGGCCCAAGGAGGAGATCGCCATCGACGCGTTCCACCACGCGGTCTATGCCGCCGCGACCGGGCTGGCCTACCAGCTCATCGCGGCACGCAACGGCTCCGCCTGACGTTCGCCTCCCACTCCTGCGGCGGCGGCTCCCCGAGCGGGGCCGCCGCCGTTTCTCTGCCGGCTTCTGCTCCGCCGGACCGTCACCTACCGTGCGCGGCGATGCCGGACGGACACGACATGCCAGAACCGGGCATGGCGCACATGGCGACCGAGGTGGGGATGGTGCTGCGCGGCGAGTCGCGAACGCACCAGTTCCTGCGCGCGCGGCTGACGTTCCTCGTCTTCGCGACGCTGCTCCTCGACGCCGTCGCGACCGTCGCGATGTATCTCCTCGAGCACGATCATCGCCGATCGGGGTTCGACGACCTGGGCGGCGCGCTGTTCTGGGTCTCCGCGCAGCTCACGACGGTCAGCTCGCAGATGCCGAATCCGGTCACGACCCCCGGGCGGGTGCTCGACATCGTGCTCGAGGTATGGGCGATCACGGTCGCGGCGACGCTGGCGGCCTCGCTCGCGGCGTTCTTCCACGCTCGGCACGCCGAGCACAGGGAACGCGAAACGGCGCCGGGGTCAGCGGCGCCGTTCGACGAAGACGGGGGGATGTGAGGGCAGCTCAACCGGCCGGAGTCGCCACCCCGCGGCTCTGCTCCCACTCCGCTCGCGCCTCCGGCGTGGTCGGGTCGAAGTCGGGCTTGATGCGACGGTGCAGGTCGCCCAGGTCCGCCCATAGCTGGTCGTTGGAGGGCCGGCCCCAGAACCAGTAGCCGACGTAGACCTTGTCGATCACCAGCCCCGGGGCGAGGATCAGCGTGTGCGGCACCCCGGCGAAGTCGTGGTGCGTGTCGGTGTACTCGTTGATGTCGAAGTGCCGCTGCACCTCGAGGTCCTCGTCGGACAGGAAGGCCCAGCGGGCGCCCGTGGAGATCTTCAGCCGGAGGACGTCGTGCTGGTTGTTGGGCATGATCGTGACGAGCTCGGTGAACGCCACGGAGCACAGCTCGTGGAAGCGCAGGAGCTCGCGGTGGTGCATCCGCTCGCGCGGGCAGTGCTCGCCGCGGCTGAGGTGCAGCACGAGCGCGTTGTCGCCCTGCAGCTCCGAGAGCCGGTGCAGGTCGCCGTTCTCGTCGGGCAGCATGAAGTCGGGGATCGTCGTCCCGGGCTCGAGGTTCTTGCTCATGTGTGGCTCCTGAGTCGCATGCGATAGACGCTTGTCATCGCGGTGATGTAGAGCGTGCGGCGGTCCGCGTCGCCCCACGCCAGGTTGTGCGGGTCCTCCGGCAGCTCGATCAGCCCGAGCATCTCGGCATGCGGCGAGAGGACCCAGATGCCGCCGGGACCGCAGACGTAGAGGTTGCCGTCGCGGTCGACCTTGATGCCGTCGATGGCGTCCTCGCCCGGCGCGTCGGTCATGTCGTAGAAGACGTCGCCGCGGCCGACGGGATCGCCGGCGGCGTCGATCTCGTAACGCATCACGACCTTGCGCTCGAGGTCCCAGTTTCCGACGTACAGGTAGCGCTCGTCGGGCGAGAACGCGATCCCGTTCGGGCCCATGAGCTCGTCGGTGACGAGCGTCACGGCGCCGTCGCGGGCCCTGAAGACGCCGCTGAACGGCAGCTCCTTGGCCGGGTCGTCGAAGCCGTCGGGCAGCCCGAACGGTGGGTCGGTCAGGTACAGGGTGCCGTCGGAGCGGTACACGAGGTCGTTGGGGCTGTTGAGTCGCTTGCCCTCGTAGCGGTCGGCGAGCACGGTGATGTCGCCGTGCGGGTTCACACGGATCACGCGCCGGTTGCCGTGCTGGCAGATCGTCAGCAGCCCGTCGGGCGAGAACGTCAGCCCGTTGGAGCCGGGCTGGTGGTAGCGGCCGATGTCGACGCCGGTGTAACCGCTCTTGGAGCGGAACACCGTCACCCGGCCGGCGTCGGGGTCGAGGCGGTAGATCGCGTTCGTGTTGGGCGAGCTGAACAGCAGCGCGCCGTCGGGCGACCACGCCGGGCCCTCGGTGAACTCGAAGCCGCCCGCCACGCGCTCGACCGCCGGCTCGACGCGCTCGGCCAGACCGGGCCCCATGTGTACCTCGACGGGCTCCGTTGCCGCGGCACGCCCGTCGGCGTAGAAGTCGAGCGTCGCGGTGCGCATCCAGATGTAGTTGGCCGGCGACGCCGAGATCGGTCCGTTGATCCCGAACACCGCGATCTGGAACCGCTCGCCGGCCCGCGCGTCGCGGGTCAGCAGGACGCGGTTGGGCGCGTTGAAGCCGGCCACCACCTGGCCCCCGGTCACCCCGAGCGCGAGCGGCATCTCGCCGTTGACCCAGACCTCCGCGTAGTCGTCGATCGCCACCTCGAACACGACCGTCGATCCGGTCGGGTCGAAGGAGCCGACGCGCTCGGGGATCGTGACGTCGATGCGGTACCAGTTGAAGCAGACGCGACCGCTCGAACGCCGGCGCATCGTGTCCGCGGGCGCGAGCCGCTCCCACTCGGAGTCGTCGAAGTACACCGCCTGGGCGTGCGGCAGCACGTCGTAGGTGCGATTGGGCACGTCGCCGGGCCCGAGCGGGTCGGGCGCGCCCGGACGGGCGAGCTCGACGAACTCGATCCGCTCGACGCGCGCGTCGGAGTAGCGCCACTGCCCGTCGACCAGCGCGGCGCCCTCGTCGGCCTGGAGGTCGACGATCGCGTCGGGGCGCCCGGGCAGCAGCTCCGGCGGCCCGGGGACGCGGGCGGCGGAGACGACGGCGGTCGGTGTCTCGGTCGCGGCCATCACGCGCCGACCTTCTCGACGCGGCCGTTGCCGGCGAACGCCGCCTGCACGGCGGCGGCGGCGATCGTCGCGAGCTCGTTGTCCTCGTCGGCCGACCTCGCCCCGCTGACGCCGATGGCGCCGATGACGTGCCGGTCGTACTCGATCGGGATGCCGCCCTGGAGCGGAACGGCGCGCGCCAGGTGCAGCGCGGAGGGCCGGCCGCCTGAGGCCTGGTCCTCGAAGTCCTTGCTGGGACGGCGGTAGATCGCGGCGGTCCGCGCCTTGTCGGTGGTCACCTCGACGCTCGCGACCTGCGCGAGGTCCGGGCGCACGAGGAACATCAGCGCGCCGCCGGCATCCACGGCGGAGATCACCGGGCTGACGCCGCGCCGCGCGGCCTCCTCGCCGGCCGCCTCGGCGGCGAAGCGCGCGCCCTCGTAGGTCAGCGCGGGCACCTCGGCCACGCTGAAGTCGGCCGCGGCGCCGGCGATCGAGATCGCCTCGTCCTCGTCGGGGGTCTCGCCGCTGGTGCCGATCGCGCCGACGACCTCGCCGTCGACCGCCAATGGGATGCCGCCGGTCAGGCACGACGCGCCGTGCAGCGCGAGCGCGCCGATCCGGCCCGCCGTGACCTGCTCCTCCATCTCGCGGCTGGGGCGCACGAAGATCGCCGCGGTGCGTGCCTTGTCGACGGCCACGCGCGAGCTGGCGATCTGCGCGCCCGCGGTCCGGCGGAGCTCGACGAGCTCGCCCCACGGGTCGACGACCGCCAGCACGACGCGGTGGCCCTTCGCGTTCGCCGCCTGCTCGGCGGCGGCAAGCACGGCGGCGGCGCCGGCGTCGTCGACGACCTTTCGGGTACGGACGATGGCCATGGTGAGTCCTCTCTCGTGTGATTTACGCCGGCGCGGTCGCCGGCTGCCTCGCGCCCAGCTCCTGCAGCGCGTGAAGGAAGACCTCCGAGAAGGTCGGGAACGGCTGGATGACGTCGCTGAAGACGTCGAGTGGCACGCGGGCGCGGATCGCGAGCGTCGCCTGCTGGAGCCACTCGCCTGCTTCGGGCCCGGCGGCGTAGGCGCCGGTCAGGCGCTGGCCGTCGGAGATCAGCGTCATGAATCCCGGCTTGGAGTCATACGCGCGCGTATACGTCGCGGTGCGCGGGACGTCGGCCAGCGACACCGTCGCGGTGAGCGGGCCGTCCGTGTCCCCGACGGCGGCGGCCTGCGGGTCGGTGAAGACCACGCGCGGGACCGCCGAGTAATCGGCCTCGCGTGGCTCGCCGAGGATGTTCGCGGCCGCGATCCGGCCCTGGTACTTGCCGACGTAGGTCAGCGGCCAGATGCCGGTCACGTCGCCGATCGCCCACACGCCGTCGCCGGCGCTCATGCGGGCGTCGACCTCGATCCCGCGCCGGCTGGGCTCGATGCCCACCGAGTCGAGCCCGAGATCACCCGCGCGCGGGCGCCGCCCCGTCGCGACCAGCAGTCGATCGCCGCGCAGCTCGGTGCCGTCGGCGAGCTTGAGCACGTAGTCGTCGCGCTCGCGCCGCGCCGCGGCGGCGTGCTGCCCGAGATAGAGCTCGGTGCCGTCGGCCGACAGCGCCTCGGCGATCGCGTCCCCGAGCGGCTTAGGCTCGTGGGCCAGGACGTGGGCCATGCCCTCGACGATCGCCACCGAGGCGCCCATGCGCACGAGCGCCTGGCCGAGCTCGAGGCCCACGGGCCCGCCGCCGAGGATCAGCAGCCGGCGCGGCACTTCGGTGAGCCCGGTCGCCTCGCGATTTGTCCAGACGCCGTCGAGCTCGCGCAGGCCCGGGACCGGCGGGATCACCGGGTCGGAGCCGGTGGCGATCACGACGTCGGTCGCGCTGTATGTCTCGTCGCCGACGCTGACGCGACCGGGCCCGGCGAGCCGGCCGGGGCCGCGGAGCACCTCGATGCCCTCACCCCCGGCCCAGGCCGCCTGGCCGATGTCGTCGTAGCCGGAGACCATGAAGTCGCGCCAGGCGAAGGCCGCCGCGGCGTCGACCCGCCCGGCGACGGCCTCGCGAGCGCCGGGGGCCTCGCGGGCCGCCTGGAGCGCCTCGCCCGGGCGCACGAGCGTCTTGGACGGGATGCAGGCCCAGTAGGAGCACTCGCCGCCGAGCAGCTCACGCTCGACGATCGCGACCCGAAGGCCGCCGGCCGCGAGCCGGCCGGCGCAGTGCTCGCCCGCCGGACCGCCGCCGAGGACGATGGCGTCGAAGTCGGTCATGCCCGCCCCCGCGCCTTGTCGATCTCGTAGGCGGCGGTGATCAGGCCGATGTGGCTGTAGGCCTGCGGGAAGTTGCCGAGCTGCTCGCCGTTGACGGTGTCGATCTCCTCCCCCAGCAGGCCGACGTCGTTCGCGTAGCCGGCCAGCTGGGAGAACAGCCGCTCCGCGCGCTCGACCTCGCCCGCCTGCGCCAGACAGGACACGAGCCAGAACGAGCAGATCACGAACGTGCCCTCCTCGCCCGTCAGGCCGTCGGCGTTCAGGCCCTCCTCCGCGCGGTAGCGCAGCACGAGGCCGTCCTCGGTCAGGTCGCGGGCGATCGCCTCGATCGTCGAGCGCATACGCTCGTCGGTCGCGGGCAGGAAACCGTAGATCGGCATCAACAGCTGCGCGCCGTCGAGCTCCTCGGACTCGAACGACTGCGCGTATGCCTGCCGACTCTCGCTCCAGCCCCGGGTCAGGATCGCCTCGCGGATCTCGTCGCGGGCGGCCGCCCACGCCTGCTCCTTCGCGTGCCCGCCCAGCTGCGGCGCGAGCTTCACCGCTCGGTCGAGCGCGACCCAGCACATGACCTTCGAGGACAGGTGGTGGCGTGGCTCGCCGCGCATCTCCCAGATGCCCGAGTCGGTCTCGCGCCAGCGCCGCGCGGCGGTGTCGGCGAGGTCGGCGACGAACGCCTGGATCTCCGGGTGCAGGTCGCCCAGCCGCTCGCGGTAGACGTGCAGCGCGTTGAGCAGCTCGCCGTAGACGTCGAGCTGGACCTGGTTCCAGGCGCCGTTGCCCACGCGCACCGGCTGCGAGTCGCGCCAGCCGCGCAGGTGCACCAGCTCGCGCTCGGACAGGTCGTGCTCGCCGCCGATCCCGTACATGATCTGCAGCGACCCCTCGCTCGCCCGCCCGCCGGCTGCGCTGGTCATGAACGAGACGAACTCCTCCGCCTCGTCCGAGCAGGCCCCGATGTAGAGCGCCTCGAGCGTGAGGCTCGAGTCGCGGATCCAGGAGAACCGGTAATCCCAGTTGCGCTCTCCGCCCACGGTCTCGGGAAGCGACGTCGTCGGCGCGGCGACGATCGCGCCGGTCGGACGGTAGGTCAGGCCCTTCAGGACGCGCGCGCTGTGCTGCACGAGATCGTGATGCTCGCCTCGGTAGACGTCGTGCTCGGCCTCCCAGGAGCGCCACGCCTCGACCGTGTCGTCGATGCGCTCGATCACACGCCCGGCGGCCGTCGGCTCGGGAGCCGCGCGATCCTCAGGCGACGCCCAGCGCAGCGAGAAGCCGAGCTGCTCGCCGCCATGCACCGTGAAGGCCGCGCGCATCGTCGCGTCGGCGATCTC
>Ga0126306_10000423_pt1 | contig 19234 bp, 22 predicted proteins | sample Plot27_FD_92592 | JGI IMG/M metagenome (GOLD analysis project Ga0126306, IMG submission 92592) | Serpentine soil microbial communities from UC McLaughlin Reserve, CA, USA - Plot27 | ecosystem: Environmental > Terrestrial > Soil > Grasslands | place: USA: UC McLaughlin Reserve, Lake County...
AGTGGCAAGACAACCCTCTTCAACGCGCTGACCCGGGCAGGGGTGCCCGCGGGCGGGGCGGCCGGCAAGGCCAGCGTGGCCGCCGTGCCCGTCCCCGACCCGCGGGTCGACGTCCTGTCCGAGCTGGAGCGCTCCCGCAAGCGGGTGTTCGCCCAGGCCCGGTTCGTGGACGTCGCCGGGCTGTCGGCCGGCGGCCCCGGCGGCGGCCTGGCCGCCCAGGGGCTGGGGGCCCTGCGCGAGGCCGACGCCCTGGCCATGGTGCTGGCCGCCTGGGACGAGAGCGGCCCCGACCCGGTGGAGGCGGCGGCCGAGCTGACCCTGGAGCTGACCGTGGCCGACCTGGAGTCGGTCGCCGGCGGGGCCGAGAAGGCGGCCAAGAAGGCCCGGGCCGGCGTGAAGGACGCCGCCCTGGAGGCGGAGGTGCTGGCCAGGGCCCGCGACCTGCTCGACCAGGGCACCCCCCTGCGGGATGCCGACTGGGAGCCGGAGGAGGCCCAAGTGCTGAAGAACTTCGCCCCCCTGACCCTCAAGCCGGCCCTGGCCGTGCTCAACCTGGCCGAGGCCGCCGCCGCCGCGGCCGCCGACCGGGCGGCCGAGACCGAGGCCAAGCTGGGCCTCCCAACGGTGGCCGTGGCCGCCGCCCTGGAGGCCGAGGCGGCCGAGCTGCCCCCCGAGGACGCGGCCGAGCTCCTGCGCGGGTACGGGGTCGAGCGCGGCGGGCTCGACCAGGTGGTCGGGGCGGCCTGGCGGCTGCTGGATCTGCTGACGTTCCTGACCACCGGGGAGGACGAGACCCGGGCCTGGGAGGTCCACCGCGGCGCCACCGCCCCCGAGGCCGCCGGCCGCATCCACTCCGACCTCCAGCGCGGCTTCATCCGCGCCGAGGTGATCGCCTACGACGACGTGGTCGCCGCCGGCGGCTGGGACGCCGCCCGTTCCAAGGGCCTCCTGCGCACCGAGTCCAAGTCCTACGTCGTCCAGGAGGGCGACGTGCTCCACATCAGGTTCAACATCTGACGGCGTCGCGGAACGCCTGGCCGCGTCCGGCCCGCCGCACCGCCCGATTCATTCGGGGGGGAGTCCTCCCCCCCGAACCCCCACAAGAGCGACGTTGGCCAGGCTGATCGCCGAGACGATCGCCCAGACGCCCTCCAGGAGGAGGAATCCCCAGCGCTCGTCGACGAGGGCGATCACGGCCAGCACGAACGAGCCGACGAGGTTGAGGACCAGGTAGACCAGCGAGTGCTGGTCGAGCAGCCGCAGCTGGGCGAGCGTGAACCCGGCCAGGATCAGCACCGCCCCGACCAGCTCCAACGCGATGACGACCCCGTGGGACACGTCAGGCGTCGTGGGAGGGGGTGACGGCGCTGGGCACCTCAGGTGCCGGAGGCGAGGGCGAGGAGGCGGTCGACCCCGGCGTCGAGGGCGCGGACCTCGCGCTCGACCTCGGCCTCGAGGGGGGCGAGCTCGGCGACCGTGTCGGCCCCGAGGCCGGCGCTGGCGGCGCGGCGGATGGTCAGGGCGACCCGGGTGACGTCGGCCACCCTGGCCCTGGCCGCGGGCAGCACCCGGGCCAGCTCGGAGAGGTCGGGCTCGCGGGCCAGCAGCCGCAGCTCGGCGTCGAGGGTCGCCGCGACCCGGCCGAGGCGCCTGGCCAGCTGGGGCAGGTCGCCGACGGTGCCGCCGGCCGCCCTGACCACCGCCACCGCCTCACCGGTGGCCTGGGCGGTCACGTTCAGGTCGCGCCGCAGGCAGGCCACCTGCCGCCGGGCCCCGGGCGGTGTCGTGAGCGCCTGGACGCTCCGGGCCCGCCGCCGCAGCATCGGGCTGCGCCGGACCCAGCGCACCACCCGCCAGACGGCGAAGAGGGTCACCCCGCCGGCCACCAGGCACATCACCAGCAGGGTCAGCAGCAGCTCCTCCATGGCGCCGTCCTCCACTCTCCACTCGGCGTCACCATCCCGGGCCGCCGCCAGCCGACCGGCGCCTTCTCGCGGGAACCCCGACAACCATAGGCCGGCCCTCGGCCCTTGTCACCCGCTCCCGTCACCCGCCGCCGGAGACGGCGGGGAGGATCCAGACCTCGTCGGTGCCGGCGACCGGGGTCTCGATCCCGTCCAGGTAGCGGATGCTCTCGCCGTTGACGAACACGTTGACGTGCCGGCGCAGGGCCCCGCGGTCGTCGAGGACCCGCTGGCCGACCCCGGGGTGGGCCTGGCCGAGGGCGGCCAGCACCTTCCCGACGGTGGCCCCGTCGACCTCGACCCGGCGCTGTCCGCCGGCGTGGCCGGAGAGGGCGCCCGGCAGGTGGATGGTCGCCATCTGAGGACCCCTCAGGGCACCACGGCGGCCTTGACGCAGACCACCGGCGGCAGCCACTCGGCCAGGGCCTGCCAGCTCCCCCCCTCGTCGGCGGAGCCGAACAGCTGCCCGGTGCGGGTCCCGAAGTAGAGGCCGGCCGGGTCGAGCCCGTCGCTGGCGAAGCCGTCGCGGAGCACGGTCAGCCAGGCGTCCCGCTCCGGCAGCCCGGCGGTCTGCGCCTCCCAGGAGCCGCCGGCGTCCCGGGTCCGGTAGACCCGGGCCTGGCCGTCGGGCGTGCAGCGGAACTCGTCGGAGTCCAGCGGGATGATCCAGGCGGTGTCGGGGTCGGTCGGGTGGGTGACCATGGGGAAGCCGAAGTCGCTCGGCACCCCGTTGGCCATGTCCTCCCAGTGGTCGCCCCCGTCGTCGCTGCGGTAGAGGCCCCAGTGGTTCTGGAGGTACAGGCGGTCCGGGCGTCCGCCGGCCGGAGCGATCTTGTGCACGCACTGGCCGAACTCTGGGTACTTGTCGGGCAGGAACACGGCCCGGACGCCATCGTTGCGGGCCTGCCAGCTGCGCCCGCCGTCGTCGGTCCGGTACACCCCGCCGGTGGAGATGGCGATCCACATCCGCTCCGGGTCGGCCGGGTCGGGCAGGACCGTGTGCAGGCACAGCCCGCCGCCCCCCGGCTCCCAGCGCGGCCGGTGGGGATGGTCCCAGAGCCCCCTGACGAGCTCGAACGTCTCCCCGCCGTCCTCGGAGCGGAACAGGGCCGCCGGCTCGACCCCGGCCCACACCGTCCCCGGCCGGTCGTCGCCGGCCGGCTGCAGCTGCCACACCCGGGCCAGCGCCGCGTCCGTCCCCTCCGGGAACCGGAGGTTGCCCTCGGCCGGCTCGCTCCAGCTCCGCCCCAGGTCGTCCGAGGACCGCACCACCGCCCCCCAGTGCCCGTGCTCGGTCCCGGCCAGCAGCCGGTGCCGCCCACCCCGCCCGTCGAACCGGATCGCGTACACCTGCTCGCCACGGAAGTGCGGCCCGCTCCAGCGCCATTTCCCCCGCTCGGGGTCGCCCGCGAACAGCCACGCCCCCTTCATGGTGCCGACCGTCAGCAGGACTTCCCCGGCCTGGACATCGATGTGCTCGTTCATGCGGCAACCCTACCTCGCCGTCCCGACACCGGGGAGGGGTTGTCCTCAGCTCCCCGGCCACTCCCGCAGCCGCAGGGTGAGCAGGTCCCCTCGGCGGCCACCCGGCCGGCGTCGGCCAGCAGCTCGTCGAGGTCGTCCTCGGCGTGCAGGAACCGCCCGCTCAGCGGGTCGGCCTCCCCGGCGGCGATCCGGACCAGCAGGTCTCCGGTCCGCTGGGCCGGCGTGTACTCCTCGGGCGGGACGGCCGTGATCTGGGGCCGCCAGCGGCGCCCGGCCTCCCCCAGCAGCGACTCCTCCACCATGCGGGTCCGTACCAGCCCGGGGCTGCCGCAGAGCACGCTGATGCCGTGGCCGGCGGTCTCGGCGGCCAGCGTGCCGGTCAGGCGGAAGAAGGCCGCCTTGGCGCGGCCGCCTCGGCCTCGGCGATCACCCCGGCGACCGCTCCCAGGTCGGTGACGTCCAGGGTCCAGCCCGGCGCCACCCCGCCTCCGGCCTCCACCGCCGCGACCGCCTCGGCCAGCTCGTCACCCGACCGGGCGGCCAGGGCGACCCGGGCCCCGGCGGCGGCCAGCGCCTCCCCGATCGCCCGCCCGATCCCCCGCCCACCCCCGGTGACCAGCGCCACCTGCCCGTCCAGCCGCCGCCCGCTCATCGGTGCGGCCTACCGCCACACCTGAGATGGGGAACGCTGCCAGGCTGGAGCGGGAGGTCCGTGACCGGACGAGCAGGAGGAGCGATGGCAGCGCCCGACACCGTGGTCGACTTCGCCGACAAGCTGGCCGCCTTCGACGAGCTGTGGTCACCGAAGATCATCGGGCAGGTCAACGACCTGCACGTCAAGGCGGTGAAGGTCCTGGGCGAGTTCGTCTGGCATCAGCACGACGACACCGACGAGACCTTCATCGTCCTGGCCGGCCGCCTCACCGTCCGGCTGGAGGGCCGCGACGACGTGGAGCTCGGCCCCGGCCAGATGTTCATCGTTCCCCGCGGCCTCCCCCACTGCCCGGTCGCCCCGGAGGAGTGCCACCTGCTCCTGCTCGAGCCAGCCGGCACCCCCAACACCGGCGACCAGCCCGGGAGCGACCGCACCGCCACCGACGAGTGGATCTGAGGCCTACAGGTCCTCCAGGACCACCTCGGCGGTGCGGCGGCCGGAGGCGAGGGCGCCGTTGATGGAGGCGTTGTCGCGGTGGTCGCCGCAGACGTAGAGGCCGGGGCGGAGGCGGACGGGGCGTTCGGGGGGGTCGAGGGTGCCGGGGGGCTGGGCGGGTTGGGCGTGGGGGATGTGGTAGGTCTTGAGGTGGCGCCAGGCGACCACGCCCGAGCCGAACCAGTCGGCGAGCTGGCCGAGGACGGCGGCCTCCAGGTCGGGGCCCTTGGGGAGGCCGGGGCGGTCGATCACGGCGGCCGAGATGAGGGCGGCGCCGGGCGGGGCGTAGGTGGGGGCGACGGCGCTGGGGACGCAGAGGTTGTTGACCGGGCCCTGGCCGTCGCCGTCGAGGACGATCACCGGCTCGTCGACCGGGGCCCGGTCGGCGGCGAAGTAGAGGCAGCTGGCCGCGACCGACCGGGGGGCCGCCGGCTCGCCGCCGAGCAGCTGGGAGGCGGTGGGGCCGTCGGTGGCGACCACCACCGCCCTGGCCGGCAGCCGTTCGCCGTCGGCCAGGGTGACGCCGCCGTCGCCGACCGCCGTGACCCGCTGGCCGAGGCGGACGCAGCCGGGCGGGAGGCCGCCGGCCAGCTGCTCGGCGATGGCGCCCATGCCCCGGGTCGGGAGGGCGACGTCGCCGAGGGCGAACATCCGGTAGACGAACTCGAACATGCGGCTGGAGGTGCCCAGCTCGTGGTCGAGCAGGACCCCGCCGAACAGCGGCCGGAAGAAGCGGTCGACGATCGTGTCGGAGAAGCCGTCGGCGGCCAGGGCCTCGCGGGTGGTGGTCTCGGGCCGGGCGAACAGCTCCTCCAGCGACCCCGCGGTGACCCGCCGGCGCAGCTTGGCCACCTTGAGCTTGTCGCCGAGGCCGCCCACCGGGGCCAGGGCGGTGCGCAGCCCGTCCCAGCGGCGGCGGAAGGGGTCGGCCACGGTCACGAACCTGCCGCCGGTGCGGACCATCGCCCCCGGATAGAAGGGGTGCAGCTCCAGCTCCCGGTAGTCGAGGGCCTCGGTGGCCTCCGGATAGGCGGTCAGCAGGACCTGGAAGCCCCGGTCGAGCAGGAAGTCCTCGACCCGGTCGGTGCGGACCCGGCCGCCGACCCCGTCGCCCGCCTCGAGCACGGTGGCGGCCACGCCCTTCTCGTGGAGGCGGCGGGCGCAGCGGAGCCCGGCCAGCCCGGCTCCGACGACGTAGACGCCGCCGTCCTTCGAGGTCATCTAGCCGCCGGGCCGTCCGACCGCCCGGGTGGCCACCCCGGCGGCGGTCCCCCGGGCCCCCCCGGCCCGGACCGCCTCGGCGTCCCGGCGCAGGGTCCCCGGCAGGGCGAAGTGGACGTTCTCGGGGATCACCTCGACCTCGCGGACCTCGGTCGCGCCCCGCTCCCGCAGGGCCGCGACCAGCTCGTCGACCAGCCACTCGGGGGCGGAGGCGCCCGAGCTGACGCCGACCGTGTCGACGCCCTCGAACCAGGCCGGGTCGATCGAGGAGGCTTCGGAGACCAGGTGGGCCTGGCAGCCGGCGGCCCGGGCGACCTCGACCAGGCGCACCGAGTTGGAGGAGTTCTCGGCCCCGATGACCAGCACCAGCTGGCAGTCACGGGCCAGGGTCTTGACCGCCGCCTGCCGGTTCTGGGTGGCGTAGCAGATGTCGTCGGAGCGGGGGCCGGCCAGCACCGGGAACCGCTCCCGCAGGGTGCCGATCACCCCGGCCGTCTCGTCCACCGACAGGGTGGTCTGGGTGAGGTAGGCGACCCGCTCGGAGTCGGCGACCTCGACCCTGGCCGCCTCCTCCTCGTCGCCGACCAGATGGACGGCCCGGGGCGCGTGGCCCATGGTGCCGACGACCTCCTCGTGGCCCTCGTGGCCGACGAGCACGATGTCGTAGCCCTTGGCGGCGAACTTGCGCGCCTCCTGGTGGACCTTGGTCACCAGCGGGCAGGTGGCGTCGATCACCCGCAGGCCGCGGGCCTTGGCCTCGGCGTGCACCGACGGGGCGACCCCGTGGGCCGAGAACACCACCGTCGCCCCCTCCGGGACCTCGTCGAGCTCGTCGACGAACACCGCGCCCCGGGTCTCGAGGTCCTTGACCACGTGCAGGTTGTGGACGATCTGCTTGCGCACGTGGACCGGGGGACCGTAGGTGGCCAGGGCGACCTCGACGATGTCGATGGCCCGCTCGACGCCGGCGCAGTAGCCGCGCGGGGCGGCCAGCAGCACCTGCCGGGGAGCGGCGAACGCTGGGATGGAGAGGCTGCTCATGTACCCCATTCTATCGGCGCCGGCCGCTGGCGCCCGTCGGGCGGGCGTACCTTGTGGATGACCGAGGTGAAGGAGGCGATGCGGGTTGGAGCTGGAGGCGCTCGACCACGTCGGGCTGGTGGTCTCCGACATGTCCCGATCGCTCCGCTGGTACGAGGTGCTTGGCCTGCGCCGCGCCCACCACGGCTACCAGGTCGAGATCACCGCCTACGAGCCGGCGCCGGCTTGAGCGCCCGGCCGGCCGGCTCCGGATAGGCTGGGCCGGAGATGACCGAGGCAACCGAGAGCTGGGTCGCGGCCAGGGAGCTGGACCGCCGCGTGGTGACCGTCTGGACGGTGCAGGAGGCGATCGGCTACGGGGTGCTGGCCCTGGTGGTGCTGGCCGTGGACATCGGGGCCAGGCTGGCCGGGGCCGAGCTGCCCGGGCCGCCCGGGCTGGCCGCCGGGATCGTCGCCGTCGCCGGGGGCCTGGCCGCCTGGTGGATGCCGCGGGCCAACTACCGGATCTGGCGCTACCAGGTGGCCGAGGACGCGCTGGAGCTGCGCCACGGGGTGGTCCGGCGCATCCACTCGGCCATCCCCTACTTCCGGGTCCAGCACATCGACGTGGCCCAGGGGCCGGTCGAGCGGGCCGTCGGCCTGGCCCGGCTGGTGGTGCACACCGCCTCGGCCGGCACCGACGCCACCATCCCCGGCATCGCCGCCGGCGACGCCGAGGGCCTGCGCCGCCTGATCCTGGCCAGGGCCGGCCACGGCGATGCGGTCTGAGGACCCGGGCCCGCCCCCGCCGGAGCTGAAGGCGCCACCGGCGCCGGACCCCACACCCGGGCCGCCGGCGCCTCCGGGAGCGCCCGGGGTCCCGCTCGAGGGCGGGGGGCCACGGCGGCTGCACGTGCTCAGCCCGGTGTTCTTCGCCATCGGGCACGCCTGGCGGCTGTGGCCCCTGGCCCTGCTGGTGGCGGCCCGGCGGCAGTTCTGGCTGCTCGGCCTGGGGGCGCTGGTGCTGCTGGCCTGGAGCACGATCGAGTGGCTGCGCCGCACCTACGAGCTGGAGGGCGGGGCCCTGCGGCTCGAGGAAGGGGTGCTGGCCCGCAAGCTCCGGTCGGTCCCGTTCGACCGGATCCAGCAGGTCGACCTGGTCCGCAAGCCCCTGCACCGCCTGCTCGGCGTGGCCACCCTGCGGGTCGAGACGGCCGGGGGCGGGTCGTCGGCCGAGGTCGACCTGGACGTGGTCACCCTGGACGAGGCCCGGGCCCTGCGGGCCAGCCTCCTCCAGGCCAAGGCCCGGCTGACGGCCGCCCCGGCCGGTCAGGCGACCGAGGGCCAGGCCCTGGCGGGCCGGGCGGCCGCCGAGGCCGACCTGGACGCCCCAAGGGCCGAGCGGGTGCTGCTGCGGCTCGGGCTCGGCGAGGTGATGCTGGCCGGGATCACCGGGTCGCGGGCGGCGGCCGCGCTGGTCGTGCTCGGCCCCATCTCCCAGGCCACCGACTGGTTCCCGGGCCTGTCCGACTGGCTGTTCGCGCGGTTCGACCCGGAGGCGGTCACCCCGACCACCCCGGCCGCCTTCGCCGTCGTGGCCGTGCTCGGGGTGGTCGTCTGGCTGGGCCTGGCCGCCGCCTCCAGCATCGTCACCGACTACGGCTTCACCCTGGCCAGGGCCGGCAACGACCTGGTGGTGCGCCGCGGCCTGCTGGAGCGCCGGGAGGCGGTCCTGCCCCTGGCCCGGCTCCAGGTGGTCCGGATCGAGGAGTCGCTGCTGCGCCGGGCCCTCGGCCTGGCCTCGATCCGGATCCAGAGCGCCGGCCGGACCGGCGGCGCCGACCAGACGGCCAGCCGCCTGGCCATCCCGATCCTGCCCCGCATGCAGGTCAACCGGGTCCTCGAGGAGCTGCTGCCGGGGGCGGCGCCGGTCCCGCGCCTGCTCCTCCCGCCCCCAGCGGCCCGCCGCCGGGCGGTGACCCGCAGCGTGGTCGTCGCCACCCTGGTCATGGCCGCGGTCGCCCTTCCCCTGTGGCGGCTGACCTCGCTGGGCGTGCTGGCCGTCCCGGCGGGGCTGGCCATGCTCGCCCTGCCCGTGCTCGCCCTGGCCATGGCCATGGGACTGGCCGCCTACCGGCACCTCGGCCACGCGACCCGGGAAGGCTTCCTCTACGCCCGGGTCGGGGTGGCCATCCGGGTCACCACCGCCGTCCCGGTGGCCAAGGCCCAGAGCGGCAGCGTCCGCTCCTCCCCGTTCCAGCGCCGGGCCGGCCTGGCCACCCTCCACGTCGACATCGCCGGCGGCGGCCCAACCCCCCAGGTGCACGACGAGTCCCAGGGCACCGCCACCGGGCTGCTCCAGGTGGTCCTCGGCCGCCGCCCGGGCTAGGCCGAGGGCCAGAACCCGTCGCCGGCCAGCCCGGCGAGCACCGACCGGGCAAAGGGCACGAAGCCGTCCGGTCCCGGCGCGACGTCCTTCATATGGACGGTGGTCGTGTCGCTGGCGAGGAAGCTCTCCCGGACGATCTCAAGCCGGGCCTCCAGGTCAAGGCCCGCGCCCATGATGACGTGGTCGATGTCCGCCTGGGCCAGCACCGACCGCACCTCGTCGAGCCCGGTGGCCACCAGCAGCCGGGCATCCGGCATCCCCAGCTGCCGTTGCGCGTCCTCGACGACCACACCCAGCCGCCCGAGCAGCAGCACCGTCCTGGTCATGCGGGATCCTCCGGTGTCTCGGCCGTGACCGTCAGCGTGTCAGCTCCAGGAGCGCGCTGATCGAGCGGTCGAGGGCGGCGGCGACGTCGGGGACGAGCAGGTGGCGGCCGTCGCGGACCACCTGGCGGCCGGACGCCACCACCGAGGTGACGTCGACGGCGGTGGCGGCGAACACCAGGTGGTCGACGGCGTCGGCGGGCCGGGTGCCGGCCAGGCGGACCGAGCGCAGGTCGAGAGTGACCAGGTCGGCCAGCTGGCCCGGGGCCAGGCGGCCGGCGTCCCAGCCGAGGGCGGTCATGCCCGCCCCGGTGGCGGCGGTCAGGAGGTCGGCCGGCTGATGGTGGCCGCGGCGCTCGGTGGCCAGGCGCTCGTCGAGCTCGACCGCCCTCGCCTCCTCGAACAGGTCGATCACGGCGTGGCTGTCCGAGCCCAGGCAGAGGGGGCTGCCGGCGTCGGCCAGCGCCCTGGCCGGCCCGACCCCGTCGGCCAGGTCGCGCTCGGTGGTCGGGCAGATGCAGGCGGCGGTGCCGGTGGCGCCGAGGAGGGCGACGTCCTGGTCGGTGAGGTGGGTGGCGTGGACGGCGGTGGTCCGCGGGCCCAGCACCCCTGCCGACTGGGCCAGGGCGGCCGGGGTGTGGCCGGTGGCGGCCAGGCAGGCCTGGTTCTCGGCCCGCTGCTCGGACAGGTGGAGGTGCAGGGGGGCCCGGCGGTCGGCGGCCCAGGCGGCCACCGTGGCCATGGCCGCCGGGTCGACCGCCCTGACGCTGTGGACGCCGGCGGCCACGCGAACCCCGGTGCGGTCGCGCAGGGCCCCGGCCCGCTCGGCCCAGGCGCCGGCGTCGCCGTCCCCGAAGCGGACCTGGGCGCCGGCCAGCGGCTGCCCGTCGAGCCCGGCCCGCAGGTAGCAGGTGTCGATCAGGGTGAGCCGGATCCCGGCCCGGCCGGCCGCCTCGATCAGCGCCTCCCCCATCTGGTTGGGATCGGCGTAGGGCCGGCCGGCCGGGTCGTGGTGGAGGTAGTGGAACTCCCCGACGGCGGTGATCCCGGCCAGCGCCATCTCGGCGTAGGTGGCCGTGGCCAGCTCCAGGTACCGGTCCGGGTCGAGGGCCCCCGCGACCTGGTACATCAGCTCCCGCCAGCTCCAGAAGTCCCCACTACCCCGGTGGGTCCGACCCCGCAGCGCCCGGTGGAACGCATGCGAGTGCCCGTTGGCCAGCCCCGGGATGGTGACGCCAGGCAGCCGGGTCGCCCCGGCGGACGGGTCGGCCCCCTCGGTCACGGCCGCGATCCGCTCCCCCTCGACCTCGACCAGCACCCGCTCGGCCATGCCCCGCTCCGGTCCCAGCCAGGCCAGGTCGGTGATCCAGGCGCTCACGCGCACCCGGCCGGCGGGGGGCTGTGGACAACGGTGCGCGTCCTGTCCGGCCGTGAGCTACCCTCCCGTTCAGGGGCCCCAATACCCGGGGCCGAGGGTTCGAGCATGCCCCCGGTTCGGCGTGGGATCAGCGGCACGCGAGGTCCTCGATCACGCCGGCCAGGGCGCGGACGCCGGTCAGGCAGTCGTCGAGGTCGGCGGTCTCGGCTGGGCTGTGGCTGGTGCCGGTCGGGTTGCGGACGAACAGCATGGCCGTGGGGACGGTGGCGGCCAGGGCGCCGGCGTCGTGGCCGGCGGCGGTGGGGAGGGCTGGGGGCTCGAGGCCGTCGGATCGCAGGCGGGCGTCGAGGCGGGCGGTCAGGTCGGCGTCGAAGGCGACCCCGGGGGTGCGGGACTCGACGGCCAGCTCGGCGGTCAGGCCGTTGCGGCCGGCCGCCTCCTCGACCGCGGTCTGGAAGGCGGTGACCAGCCACTCGAGGGTCCGGTCCTGGGGGGCCCGCGCGTCCAGCCAGGCCGAGACCCGGGCGGGCACCGAGTTGGCGGAGTTGGGCTCGACCTCGACCCGGCCGACGGTGGCGACCGCGTCCAGCTCGGTGGCCGCGGCCCGTGCGGCCAGGACCGCCGCGGCCAGGCCGAGCATCGGGTCGCGCCGGTCGGGCAGCCTGGTCGTGCCGGCATGGTTGGCCTCACCGGTCAGGGTGAGCCGCCAGCGCCCGTGGGGCCAGATGCCGGTGCCCAGCCCGACCGGCTGGCCGAGGTCGGCCAGCCCTCGTCCCTGCTCGACGTGGAGCTCGACGAACGCGCCCAGCCGCCCGACCCGTGCCGGGTCGGGGCCGGCCTGGTCCGGGTCGGCCCCGGCGGCGGCCATCGCCTCGGCCACGGTGGCCCCATCCGGGTCGGCGCGGCCGAGCACGTCCGGTGGGTCGAGCGCCCCCGTCAGCAGCCGGCTCCCGAAGGTCGGCACCCCGAACCGCCCGCCCTCCTCATCGGCGAACGCCACCACCGCCACCGGCCGCTCCGGCTCGACCCCCCGGGCGATCAGCTCACCCACCGCGACCAGCCCGCTGACCACCCCGAGGGCGCCGTCGTAGGCCCCGCCCCGCCGGACCGTGTCCAGGTGGCTCCCGACCGCGACCACGCCACCCTCCCCGGCCTCCCCCGGCCCGGCCCACCAGGCCCAGAGGTTGCCGGCCGGGTCCTGCTCCACGGTCAGGCCGCGGGCCGTGGCCTCGGCCTCGAACCAGGACCTGGCCGCGCGGTCCTCGTCGGTCCAGGCGAGCCGGGTCCAGCCACCGGCCGGGTCCTGGCCGATCGCGGCCAGCCCGCCGAAGCATGCCTCGAACCCGTCCCGCAGCCGATCCCCGCTCCCGCTCATGCAGCTCCCACCGCTCGACGCTCTTGCCCTGGTCGGTGGAGGGATGCTACGTCACGCTGGCCCGGGTCCGACCGGGACGGGCGACGAGAGCAGCGGATGGGATCGCACTGGCCAGTGACCACGCCGGCTTCTCGCTGCAGGAGATCGAGGCACCTCAGGCCGTTGCCGCCCGCGTGACCGGGCGGCCGTCGGCCGCCGGGCCGACCGGGGCCCGGCCGAACTGGGTGTTGTAGAGATCGGCGTAGAGGCCGCCGCCGGCCAGCAGCTCGGTGTGGGTGCCCTGCTCGGCCACCCGGCCGCCCTCGACGACCAGGATCCGGTCGGCGTTGACGATGGTCGACAGCCGGTGGGCGATGACCAGGCTGGTCCGCCCCCGGAGGGCGGCGGCCAGGGCCTCCTGGATGTGGACCTCGGCCTCGGAGTCGAGGTGGGCGGTGGCCTCGTCGAGGATCACGATGGCCGGGTCGGCCAGCAGCAGCCGGGCGATGGCCAGGCGCTGCTTCTCCCCGCCCGACAGCCGGTAGCCGCGCTCCCCGACCACCGTCTCCCAGCGCTCGGGCAGGCTCTCGATCAGGTCCAGGATCCTGGCCGAACGGCAGGCGGCCTCGATCTCCTCGAGGGTCGCGTCCGGGTTGGCGTAGCAGAGGTTGGCCAGGATGGACTCGTGGAACAGGTGCGGGTCCTGGGCGACCAGGCCGATCGCCCCCCGGAGACTCTCCAGCTCCAGGTCGCGCACGTCGACCCCGTCGACCCGGACGGCGCCCTCGCTGACGTCGTAGACCCGGGCCACCAGCATGGCCGTGGTCGTCTTGCCGGCCCCGGACGGGCCGACCAGGGCGACCAGCTCGCCGGGCCGGACGCTGAAGCTGACGTCGTGCAGGACCGGCTCGCCGGCGGCCGCCCCGATCGCCGACGCCCCGCCGGTGAGGCTGGCGATGGTCGACTCCTCGGCCGTCGGGTAGCGGAAACCGACGTGGTCGAACTCGATCCGGCCGGCCGGCTGGTCGAGGGCGACGGCCCCGGGCCGGTCGCGGATCGGGCTCTCGAAGTCGAGCACCTCGAAGACCCGCTCGAAGGACACGAACGCGGTCATCACGTCCACGCGGGCGTTGGTCAGGGCCGTCAGGGGGCCGTAGACCTGGGTGACCAGGGCGGCCAGGGCGACCACGTCGCCGGCCCGGAGCTGGCCCTGGAGCACCAGCCGGGCCCCGAACCAATAGACGGCGGCCGTGCCCACCGCCCCGACCAGGCCGAGGACGACGAAGAAGGTCTGGCCGTAGAGGGCCGAGCGGATCCCGATGTCGCGGACCCCGGCGGCCTTGTCGGAGAAGCCGGCCAGCTCGCGCTGGCGGCGCCCGAACAGCATCACCAGCAGCGCCCCGGCGACGTTGAAGCGCTCGTTCATGGTCGTGTTCATGGCCGCGTTGAGCTGCATCGACTCGCGGGTGATGGCCTGGAGCCGGCGCCCCACCCGCCGGGCCGGGAGCAGGAACAGGGGCAGCACGGCCACCGCGATCAGGGTGATGCGCCAGTTCAGCAGGAACATGGCCACCAGGGTCGTGACCAGGCTGATCAGGTTGGAGAAGACCGAGCCCAGGGTGCCGGTGAGGGCTCGCTGGGCGCCGATCACGTCGCTGTTGAGGCGGCTGGTCAGGGCGCCGGTCTGGGTGTGGGTGAAGAAGGCCAGCGGCTGGCGCTGGACGTGGTCGAACAGGCTGGTCCGGAGCTGGTAGATCAGCCCTTCGCCGATGCGCGAGGACAGGAACCGCTGGCCGAGGGCGAGCCCGGCGTTGGCCAGGGCGACCCCCACGGCGGCCAGGCCGATCAGGTTGACCAGGGAGAAGCTGCGCTGGGGGATGGCGGTGTTGAGCAGCTCGCGGACGAGCAGGGCCGGGACCACCGCGGCCAGGGACGACAGGGCGAGCAGGAACAGGTAGCCCGCGATCTGCCAGCGGAAGTCGCGGGCGAACCCCCAGACGCGCCGGACCACGTCGCGCGACACCTTGGTGCCGGGCGGGAGGGGTTCGCGGCGGGCGTGCCAGTAGTAGCTCATCCTGTTCGCCCCAACCCGTCGGCGACCTCCGGCATTCCGGCCGGCGCGGCGGCCAGGGCCGGCCGGCGCAGGCGGGCCAGCAGGGCCGCGGCCGCCACCCCGGCGGCGGCGATCAGGAACGCCCGGTCGGTGCCGACCCGGTGGACCAGGCTGCCGCCGAGGGCGTTGCCGATGGCGAACCCGGTCGAGAAGGCGGTGGTGACCCAGGTGAAGGCCTCGGTGACCGTGCCCGCGGGGGCGAGCCGGTCGACCAGCAGGTACAGGCAGGCGATGGCCGGGGCGATGCCGAGCCCGGCCAGGACCATGCCAGCCCCCAGCTGGGCCAGCCCGGTGGCCACGGCGAGCAGGGCGATCCCGGCCACGACCAGGGCGAGCAGGGGGACCATGCGCTGCTCGGGACCTCGGTCGGTGATGCGGCTCCCGAAGGCCAGGCCACCGACCATGCTGCCAACCGCCCACAGGGCGAGCAGCGGGCCGGCCAGGGTGCGCGAGCCGAGCTGCTCGGCCCCGGCCACCACCGTCACCTCGACGGTCCCGAAGGCGCTGGCCAGCAGCACGATGGTGGCCAGCACGGCCCGGATGCCGGGGCTGCGCAGGGCCCCGGCCCAGTCGGCGGCGCGGCGCTGAGGGCGCCAGGCCCGCGACGCCGGGGTGGCGGCGAACACCCCGACCCCGAGCAGCAGCAGCGCGCCCGTGCCGAGCACGGCCGCGGCCGGGGAGAGCGCGGCCGCCAGCAGGGCGACCAGCGGCGGCCCGACCACGAAGATCAGCTCCTGCACGGTCGACTCGACCGCGAACGCGGCCTGGAGCTGGCCGCCGGGGCCGAGCAGGTCGGACCAGAGGGCCCGCATGCAGGCCGCGACCGGCGGGATCGACCCCCCGGCCAGGGCGGCCAGCCCGGCCAGCACGACCGGGGACGCCGCCCGCCCGGCCCAGGCCAGGGCGGCGAAGCTGAGCCCGCTGGTCACCGCGCAGCCGACCAGGACCCGGGTCTGCCCGACCCGGTCGACCAGCCGCCCCAGCAGCGGCGAGGTCAGGGCCAGGGCGATCGAGTAGGTCCCGGCGACCACCCCGGCGACCGCGTAGGACCCTCCCCCCTCCCGGACCAGCAGCACGATGGCCAGCCCGGCCATGGCCGTCGGCATCCTCCCCACCACCGCCGAGGAGAGCAGCCGGGCCACAAAGGGCGTGCGGAGCACATCAAGGTAGATCCGAAGGCGCATCCCCCGATGGTGCCAGACGGGCCTGACGGTCCCGGCGATCGGCGACGCTCCCCACCGAGAACGGGAGCCGCCGCCGGCGGCTGGAGGTGAGGGTGCTGGCCAGAGCCGACGGGAAGGGTACATGGCCACCTTCAACCTCCACGCCACCAGGCACCTGCACCTGGTGTGGCACAACGGCGTCGTCCTCGAGGACCCGGACGGCCTGCTGGAGGGCTAGCCGGGCGGTAAAGGACGGCCGTCGACGGCGAGGGCCGACAGGGCGGCGCGGACCCGGTCGGGCGGGACCCCCTCGGCCTGGGCGGCCAGCGCCGCCCGCCAGGCGGCGGCCAGGAGGCGGCCGAGCGGCGTCCCGCCCGACCCGGTGAGCCGATCGAGGAACGATTCGACGGGGTCGGCCCCCGCCTGCGGGTGCCGTTCGGCGAGCAGCCGGGCCAGGCCCTGGGTGGCCAGGTAGTCGAACCCGACCAGCAGGGCGGCCCGGGTAGCGGCCGCCGGCCCGTCGCCGGCCCGGGCGGCGGCCGCGCCCTCCATGCGGTCGAGCACGCGCCGTTCGGCCTCCTCGCGCACGACCGCGTACAGCCCGAGCTTGCTGCCGAAGTGGTGGTAGAGCGAGCCGGTGGTGACGCCGGCCCCGGCGGCCAGGTCGGTGACGTTGACCGCCTGGTAGCCGGCGGCCCCGAACCGCTCGAGCGCGGTGTGGACCAGCCGCGCCTTCGAGGAGCCGGGAACCGGGATCCACTCGCGCATCGCCGCACAGCATAGTACGATTCCGCTATAACGTAATGGAGTTACGGAGGAGGGGGCATGAAGCTCACGTTCTTCTACCTGCCGGTCGCCGACCTGAAGGAGGCGCTGGCGCTCTACCGGGACACCCTCGGCTGGCAGGAGGCCTGGCGGGAGGGCGACACGACGACCAGCCTGCGGCTCCCTGGACCGAGATCGAGCTGATGGTCGACACCGACGACGGCTCCATGACCCCCGGCCCCGTCTTCGAGGTCGACAGCGTCCAGGCGTTCCACGCCCGCCACCGGGACGAGCTGCGGTTCCGCTTCGAGCCCAAGGAGATCCCCGGCGGCTTCTGGTCCGCCTTCGAGGACCCGTCCGGCAACCTCACCTACGTGCTCGACCAGTCCACCGCCGAGGCCGCCGGCTAGCCCCAGCGGCGCAGGAGCCGCTCGGCTCCGGTGGCCAGCTCGTCGATCACCTGGGCGGCGGGAACCACCTGGCGGGTGGCGCCGACGCCCTGGCCGGCGTAGTGGACCATGGCGTCGATCTGGCCGGTGGTCTCGCGGTTGGGGCAGGGGACGCCGAAGCGGGGGACCGGGAGCGTCCGGGCGCCCATCCGGGTCTCGCCCACGACCTCGCCCTCGAACGCCTCGGCGGCCGCCACGGCCGAGCTGAGGGTGCGGTGCGGCTCCGGGCCGGGTGGCCACATCACCGAGAAGGCGTCGGTGAGCACGGTGTCCTCGGCCCCGGCCTGGAGCAGGGCGGCGACGTAGGCGGGGTGGGCGCCGGACTCCTCGGTGGCCAGCAGCCGGGTGCCGACCCTGGCCGCCGAGGCGCCGGCGGCCAGGCAGGCCGCGACCCCGCGGGCGGTGGCGATCCCGCCGGCGGCGACCACCGGGACCTCGACCACGTCCAGGACCTCGGCCAGCAGCGGCAGGAGGGCAACCTGGCCCCGGATGCGCCCGCCGCCCTCCATGCCCTGGACGCAGAGCAGGTCGCAGCCGGCGTCGGCGGCCGCCCTGGCCTCGTCGGCCGACCCGGCCTGCCAGGAGGCGAGGGCCCCGCCGTCGTGGACCCGCGCGACCAGCGCCGGGTCGGGGTCGCCGTAGTAGAAGTCGACCAGCCGGGCCCCGGCCGCCGCGACCTCGACACAGGCCGCCTCGGCCCCGAACGGCAGCAGGAAGGTGACCCCGACGACCCCGTCGGTCCGGCCGGCCAGGTCCTCCAGCAGCCCGGCCAGGTCGTCCGCCCGGAGCATCTGGGCCGGGACCATGCCGACCGCGCCCGCCCCGGCCACGGCCGCGACCAGCTCGGGGGTGGTGACCCCGCCCATCGGGGCCTGCTGGAGGGGCACGGAACAGCCCAGCAGCTCGGTGAACGGCGTCGACAGCATGGCGGCCTAGGGTCGGGTGAGGGGGGCGTAGCGGAGCAGCAGGCGCTTGCGGCCAAGGCCGGGGAAGTCGACCTCGGCCATGGCCCGCTCGCCCTGCCCGGACAGGGTGGCCACGATGCCCTTGCCCCACTGGCGGTGGACGACCTCGTCGCCGGGGCCCAGGCCGAGGTCGAGGGCGCCGCGCTGGCGGTCGGCCAGCCGCTCGGCCGGGGTCGGCTGACGGTCGAAGGAGACCGGCGGCTGGGGCCGGGCGTTGAAGCTGCTCCGCCCGGCCCCGAACGCCGGGCTGGAATCGCCCCAGCCGGCCGGGCCGGGCCGGGCGGCGCCGGCCTTGGCGCGCTGGCCGGGGGCGACCGTGACCAGCTCCTCGGGCACCTCCTTGAGAAAGCGCGAGGGCAGGTTGTAGCTGGTCGAGCCGAACAGGGTCCGGCTCCAGGCGTTGGTCAGGTAGAGGCGCTCCCGGGCCCGGGTGATGCCGACATAGGCCAGGCGCCGCTCCTCCTCGAGCTCGCGCGGCTCGCCGATGGAGCGGATGTGGGGGAACACGTTCTCCTCCAGGCCGACGATGAACACCACCGGGTACTCCAGGCCCTTGGCCGTATGCAGGGTCATCAGCGTGACCGCCTGGCTGCCCGCCTCGACCTGGTCGGCGTCCGACACCAGGGCGATCGACTCCAGGAACCCGGGGAGGGTCGGCTCGGCCTCCTGGCCCTCGCGAAGCTCGTACTCCTCGGCCGCCGACTGGAGCTCGCGGACGTTCTCGACCCGCCCCTGGCCCTCGATCGAGGTGTCGGCCTCCAGCTCCCGCATCAGCCCCGACAGGGTCCAGGCGTCCTGGACGAGCACGCTCGGGGAGCGGCCCTCCTCCACCCCGGCGGCCAGCTCGTCGAGCACGGCCACGAAGTCGGCCACCGCCCGGCCCTGGCGGGCGCCCAGGCCCGGGATCTCGCCGGCCCGGCGCAGGGCGTCCCCGAACGGGAGGCCCTCCTCGGTGGCGAAGCGGTCGATGGCCCGCTCCGAGGTGTCGCCGATGCCGCGCCGGGGCACGTTCAGGACCCGGCGCAGGCTGACCGTGTCCAGCGGGTTCACCGTCGCCTTGAGGTAGGCGAGCAGATCCTTGACCTCGCGCCGGTCGTAGAACTTGACCCCGCCGACGATCTTGTAGGGCAGGCCGGCCTTGACGAACACCTCTTCCAGGGTCCGCGACTGGGCGTTGGTCCGGTAGAAGACCACCACCTTGCCGTAGCCCAGGCCCTGCTCGTGGAGGCGCTCGACCTCCTCGACCACGTAGGCGGCCTCGTCGTGCTCGTTCTCGGCCTGGTAGCGCACGATCGGGTTGCCGGAGCCGATCGCCGTCCACAGGTTCTTGGGCTTGCGCTCCAGGTTGTTGGCGATCACCGCGTTGGCCGCCGACAGGATGGTCTGGGTCGAGCGGTAGTTCTGCTCGAGCAGGATGACGTTGGCCTCCGGGTAGTCGGCCTCGAAGTCGAGGATGTTGCGGACCGTCGCCCCCCGGAAGGCGTAGATCGACTGG
>Ga0126306_10000425_pt1 | contig 19226 bp, 14 predicted proteins | sample Plot27_FD_92592 | JGI IMG/M metagenome (GOLD analysis project Ga0126306, IMG submission 92592) | Serpentine soil microbial communities from UC McLaughlin Reserve, CA, USA - Plot27 | ecosystem: Environmental > Terrestrial > Soil > Grasslands | place: USA: UC McLaughlin Reserve, Lake County...
GCCCGGGTGACGCGCCGATGCGCCGGCGTGTCTCTGGGCGCAACGTCGCAGACGATCTCGGGTCACGGCTGGGTGGCCGGGCAGGTGTCGGTCAGGTGCTCGACACGGCGTCCAGCACGTCGAGCCGGGCCGCCCGTCTGGCCGGCAGCAGCGCCGCGACCACCCCGCTGGCCCCGGCGATCGCCACGATCAACGCCAGCTGCCCGACCGGCACCACCGTCTCGGCGGTCTCGATGCCCGAGGCCTTGATCGCGTAGACCAGGGCCCGGCCGATGCCCAGCCCGATGACCAGCCCGAGCACCGTGCCGTAGACCGCGATCAGCGCGGCCTCCCAGCGGACCATGCCTCGCAGGTGCGCCCGCGACATCCCGACCGCCCGGAGCAGCCCCAGCTCGCGGGTCCGCTCGACGACCGAGAGCGCGATCGTGTTGCCGATGCCGACCAGCGCGATGACGATCGCCAGGGCGAGCAACGCATAGACGACCCCCAGCATCGCGTTGAACTCGTCGACCACCGACTGCCGGACCTCGTCGCGGTCCTGGACCTCGACCGAGGCGTACGCCGCGGTGACCCCCTCGACCGCGGACCTCAGGTCGGGGGCACCCACCCCGTCGGCCCCGGTCACGTAGACCCGGGTGTCCAGCTGGTCGGGCTGGGCCGGCGAGAAGGCCGACCGGTCGACCCACACCGGGCCGGTCCAGTCGGGGTGGTCGAACAGCGCGCGCACCGTGAAGCTCTGCGTCGCCCCGCTCGGGAAGACGACGGGCAGCTCGTCCCCGATCGCCAGGTCGTGGCCCTCGGCCCAGCGCGAGCCGAGCGCGATGCCGTCCCGGCCCAGCCCGTCCAGCGAACCCGACGAGACGCCGATGTCGAAGGCGCGGTCGACGGTGGCGGCAGGCCAGCCGCTGAGCTGGGTCACCGAGTCCCCGACCTCGGCCTCGGTCATCTGGGTCGGCACGGCGGCCGCCACCTCGGGCAGCCGGCCGAGGTCGTCGGCCATCCGCGGGCTGGCGCCGCCGTAGGTCCAGGCGCCGGTGTCGGCGACCAGGTCGCCGCGGAACTCCTTGTCGAAGGAGTGGCTGACCGACCACTTGCCGGACGCGGCGAAGACCGTGATGCCGCCGACCAGGGCGACCCCGATCATCAGCGCCGACGCGGTGGCCGCGGTGCGCCGCGGGTTGCGCAGCGCGTTCTCCCGGGCCAGCCGGCCGCGCATCCCCGCGATCCGGGGGAGCGGGGCGGAGAGGACCCGCACGACCGGCCGGGCGAGCACCGGGCTCAGGACCACGGTGCCGACGAAGCCGGCCAACGTCCCGACCAGCACCAGCGGCAGCTCGCCGCCGACGAAGCCCGCGACGAGCGCGACGGCGCTGACCCCGGCGAGCAGGATTCCCAGGCCGACCCGCACCTTCGAGGGTCGGGTCTGCTCCACGGCGACCGACCGCATGACGGCGACCGGTGCCACCTTGGCCGCCCGCCGGGCCGGCAGCAGCGCCGACAGCAGCGTCACACCGACACCGAGCGCGAACGCGATGCCGAGCGAGGACGCCTTGATCACCAGCGGGCCCTCCGGAAGGGTCACGCCGGCGCTGCGCCACAGCGCCTGGATGCCCGACGCCACGCCGACGCCGGCCAGCAGGCCCAGACCGGAGGCCAGACCGCCGATGACCAGCGCCTCGACGGCGACGCTGCGCCGCACCTGCTTGGAGCTCGCCCCGATGGCGCGCAGCAGCGCCAGCTCGCGGGTGCGCTGGGCCACCAGGATCACGAAGGTGTTGTTGATGATGAACGCCCCGACGAGCAGGGCCACGCCGGCGAAGACCTTCATGAAGATGGCGAAGAAGTCGGCGTCCTCGTTGCTGCGGCTCGCGTTCTCGGCGTCCAGCGCCGAGCCGGTGAGGACGTCCAGTCCACCTGAGCCGTCCGTGCCGACGCCGAGCCTGTCCCGGATCGCCGAGGTGACCTCGGCCTGGCTCACGCCGGGAGCCGCCTGCACGGCGACGCTGTCGACTCGGCCGTCGCGGCCGAGCAGCCGCTGGGCGGTGTCGAGGGTGAAGAGCACGGTCCGGTTTCCGGCGCGGTTGTCCGCCGAGCCGAAGCGCGCGACACCGACGACGGTCACGTCGCTCGGCCCCGCGGCGGTGAGCACGGTCGTCGGGTCGCCCGGGGCGAGACCCGCCTCGTCGGCCAGGCTCTTGTCGACGACCACCTCGTCGTCGGCACGCGGGCCACGGCCGGTCGTGAGCACGAACGGGTTCAGCTCGGCCGCGTCGGTCCAGGCCATGCCGGCCGGCGCAGCGCCCATGCTGATGTCGTCGATGGCCTCGCCGTCGGCGGCGACGACCTGCGCGTAGCCCTCGACCCGCGGCGCGACCCGCTCGACGCCGTCGACGGCTGCGACCTGGTTCGCCACGGTCTCGGGCACCGGCTGGTGCAGCGTCCCCGCGAAGCTGTCGATGGTGGACGGGCCGCGGACCAGGGCGTCGGTGCCCTGCTCGGCGTCGGTGTAGACCCCGGACAGCGTCGCCCGCATCGTGTCGGTGAAGACCATGGAGCCGGCCATGAAGGCCACGCCCAGCAGGATGGCGATGATGGTGGAGGCCAGCCGTCGCTTGTGCGTGGCGAGGCCACGCAGGGTGAGCGCGAGCACCGGTCAGCCCTCCAGGTTCTTCATGCGGTCGAGGACACGCTCCGCCGTGGGGGCGGTCATGTCGCTGACGACCTCGCCGTCGGCGAGGAAGACGACGCGGTCCGCGTGACCGGCGGCGACCGGGTCATGGGTGACCATCACGATGGTCTGCTGCGTCTCGTCGACCGAGCGGCGCAGGAAGGACAGCACCTCGGCGCCGGAGCGGGAGTCCAGGTTGCCGGTCGGCTCGTCGGCGAAGACCACCTCGGGTCGGCCGGCCAGCGCGCGCGCCACGGCCACCCGCTGCTGCTGGCCGCCGGAGAGCTCGGCGGGCCGGTGCGATAGCCGGTCCCGCAGGCCGACCACGTCGATGATGCGGTCCAGCCACTCCTGGTCCGGGCGGCGGCCGGCGAGCCGCATCGGCAGCTCGATGTTCTCGGCGGCGCTCAGCGTCGGGACCAGGTTGAACTGCTGGAAGACGAACCCGATCCGGTCCCGGCGCAGGCGGGTCAGGGCCTTGTCGTTCAGGGCCGTCACGTCGGTGTCGCCGATCAAGACCTGCCCGCCGGTCACCGTGTCGAGCCCGGCCGCGACGTGCATCAGCGTCGACTTGCCGGAGCCCGACGGGCCCATGACGGCGGTGAACTCGCCGGCCGCGAAGTCGACCGAGACCGAGCGCAGGGCGTGGACGGCCGAGTCGCCGGCGCCGTACGTCTTGACGACGTCGATGGTGCGGACGGCGGGATGCGCCTGGCCACTCGGGCTCGGGCGCGGCTCGGGGCGGACGGTGGTGGCGGGGATCGTGGTCATCGGACGGCTCCTGCACGGCGGTCGAAGCCGACGGGCTTGCCGGCCGCCACCACCCTCGCCGCGCCCGCCCCGGGCGCACGACCCTGCTGGCCGGAGGCTTCAGGTGGTGCCAGCACCACCCCGGGCGCCTCGAGCGGGATAGTGACGACGTGGCGCAGCCCGTGCAGTCGGTGCAGGACGCGGTGGACAGGGCGGCGGAGGACGCCGGGTTCTCCGGCGTGGTCCGGGTGGACCGCTCGGGCCGCACCGAGCTCTGCACGGCGTACGGGCTCGCCGACCGGGCCCACGAGGTCCCCAACACCGTCGACACCCTGTTCGCCACGGCGAGCGGGGCCAAGACCCTGACCGCGCTGGTGGTGATGGCTCTGGTCGAGCGGGGGAGCCTCGCGCTCGGGACCACCGCCCGTTCGCTGCTGCGCGACGACCTGCCGCTGGTCGCCGACGACGTGACCGTCCGGCACCTGCTGTCGCACCGGTCCGGGATCGGCGACTACCTCGACGAGGCCGCTGTCGATGTCCGCGACCACGTGCTGCGGGTGCCGGTGCACCAGCTCGCGACGACCGAGGACTACCTCCCGGTCCTGGCCGGGCACCGCACGGTGTCCCCGGCCGGCGAGCGGTTCGCCTACAACAACGCCGGCTACGTCCTGCTCGCCGTGCTGGCCGAACGCGCGGCCGACGAGGACTACCACGCCTTGGTGCGCACTCTCGTCTGCGAGCCGGCGGGCATGGTCGACACCGCGTTCCTGCGCTCCGACGAGCTCCCCGGACGCGCTGCCGTCGGCTACCTCTCGGTGGAGGGCCTGAGGACGAACGTGCTCCACCTCCCGGTGCGCGGCAGCGGCGACGGTGGCGTCTACTCGACCGCTGCCGATGTCAGCGCCTTCTGGGAGGCGCTGCTCGCGGGCCGGGTCGTCTCGCCGGCGTCGCTGGCCGAGATGGTCCGACCGCACAGCGACTGGCCGGAGGAGTCCCGCCGCTACGGCCTCGGGCTCCACCTGCAGCCGACGGGGGACGGGATCTTCCTCGAGGGGTACGACGCGGGCGTCTCGTTCGCGAGCCTGCACTGGCCGTCGTCCGCGACCACCTGCACGGTCATCTCGAACTGGTCAGACGGCGCCTGGCCCGTCGTCCGGGTGCTCAGCGACCGCTTCGCCACCTGAGCCGCCCACCGGCACCACGGTGATGTTGCGCTGCACCGACTGCAGCAGCAGCTGGGAGACGTCGACGACCTGCACGTCCTCGCGGGCGCTGCCGTCCTGCTTCTTGGCGGTCACCGCGTCACCGAGCATGACGAGGCAGAAGGGGCAGGCCGTCGAGACCACGTCGGGGTCGAGGGCCAGCGCCTCGTCGACCCGCTCGACGTTGACCCGCTTGCCGATCTTCTCCTCCATCCACATCCGCGCGCCGCCGGCGCCGCAGCAGAAGCCGCGCTCCTTGCAGCGGTGCATCTCCTGGGTCCGCAGGGATGGCACGTTGGCCAGGATCTCGCGCGGCGGCGCGTAGACCTTGTTGTGCCGGCCCAGGTAGCACGGGTCGTGGTAGGTCACCAGCTGGTCGATCGGCGTCACCGGGGTGAGCCGGCCCTCCTCGACCAGGTGGTTGAGCAGCTGGGTGTGGTGGACGACCTCGTAGTCGCCGCCGAGCTGCGGGTACTCGCGGGACAGCGAGTTGAAGCAGTGCGGGCAGCTGGCGACGATGACGGTGCGCTGTGCACCGGCCTCGTTGAGCACCTCGACGTTCTGCTGGGCCAGCATCTGGAAGACGAACTCGTTGCCCAGGCGGCGCGCCGGGTCGCCCGAGCAGGCCTCGTTCTCGCCCAGGACGGCGAACTTCACGCCGGCGATGTGCAGCAGCTCGGCGAAGGCGCGGGTGGTCTTCTTGGCCCGGTCCTCCAGCGCACCGGCGCAGCCGACCCAGTAGAGGTAGTCGACCTCGGCGAGGTCCTCGACGTCCTCGCCGAAGACCGGCACGTCGAAGGGCAGCCCCCGCGTCCAGTCGAGGCGGGCCTTGGCGCCCATGCCCCATGGGTTGCCCTTGTTCTCGAGATTCTTCAGCATCGTCCCGGCCTCGCTCGGGAACGACGACTCGACGAGCACCTGGAACCGGCGCATGTCGAGGATATGGTCGACGTGCTCGATGTCGACCGGGCACTGCTCGACGCACGCCCCACAGGTGGTGCACGACCACAGGACGTCAGGGTCGATGACGCCGCCCTCCTCGGCGGTGCCGACCAGCGGCCGGTCCACCTGCGGCTGGCCGGACCCCGCCACCCGGCCGAAGCCGGACTCGGGGACGCCGTGGTGCGAGGCGCCGGGCTTCGCCGCCTCCGGCCCCGCCTCGTCGATTCCTGTCACGGCGGCTCCGTCGGCGCCGTGCCCGTTCGTCGAGAGGATGGCCGGGCCCTTGGCGAAGAGGTGGTCCCGCAGGTCCATGATCACCAGCTTCGGCGACAGCGGCTTGCCGGTGTTCCAGGCCGGGCACTGAGACTGGCAGCGGCCGCACTCGGTGCAGGTAGCGAAGTCGAGCATGCCCTTCCAGGTGAAGTCCTCGACCTTCCCGCGGCCGAAGGCGGTGTCCTCGTCGAGCTCGTCGATGTTCTCGAAGTCGATCGGCTTGCCGTCGACCATCATCGGCAGCAGGGGGCCGAGCGCCTTCGGCTCGCGCTTGGTCAGCACGTTGAGCGGCGCGATGAAGATGTGCAGGTGCTTGGAGTAGACGACCAGCACGAGGAAGCCGAGCACCACACCTATCTGCAGCAGGATGCCGACCGTCTCGAGCACCTCGTTGGCGTCCTCGCCCAGCGGCTCGAGGACCTCGGCGGTCGCCTTGGACGCGAAGGCCCACCAGCCGTCCTCCTGGAACGGGAAGACGCCGGTGTTGATCTGCGCGCCGCGGTAGAGCAGCAGCGTCCAGATGACGTTGAAGATCATGAAGAGCACGAGCCATGCGGCACCGGTGTGCGACCCGTAGAACCGGGAGTCGCGCTGCTTGCGCGCGGGTGCCTGCCGCAGCCGGATCACCGCGAAGGTCGCCAGCGACACCAGCACCGCGACGGCGAAGAAGTCCTCGAGGAAGCCCAGCAGCGCCCAGTGCCCGACGACCGGGATCGCGAAGTCGCGGTCGAACAGCGCGCCGTACGCCTCGAGGATCGTCGCGGCCAGCACGATGAACGCCCAGAACGTGAAGAAGTGCGCCAGCCCGGGCACCGACCACTGCAGCAGCTTGCGCTGGCCGAACACCTCGCGCAGCTGGTCCTTGGCGCGCTGCCCGATGCCGTCCAGGCGTCCCGGTGCGGGCTGCCCGGACGAGACCAGCCGGTAGAGGTAGTGCACCCGCCGGCCGGCGATCGCCAGCGCCGCGAGGGTCATGGCCAGGCCGAGCACGAGCCGTACCAAGGAGTCCTCCCGTTCCGTCCCCCGACGCTGGCGTCAGCGTAGGGCTCGCCCGATGCTACTCATCGGTAACAACAGCCTGCCCGTGCAGGGTTAGCCGGAACCCCTGCGGGGCACCGTCGGTCAGCGTGCCGTCGAACGGTCGGCGGCAGAGCACGCCCGGAGGTCATGATGACGGCTCGGCTTCGTTTCCTGGTGGCCTCTCTGGCCGTGACCGCGCTGCTGGTGGGGATCGGTGTCGCACCGGCCGGGCCGGCCCAGGCGGCCGTGGACCGGCCGACCAAGATGGCGTCCCTGGGCGACTCGATCACCCGCGGGTTCAACGCGTGCGGGTTCTACTTCGACTGCACCGCCCGCTCGTGGTCCACGGGCAGCTACTCCAGCGTCAACAGCCACTACCGGCGGCTGGCCGCGGTGCGGTCGCTGGCGGCGTACAACGACGCCAAGACCGGCGCGAAGATCGGCGCGCTGCCCGGCCAGGCGAGCACCGCCGTGTCGCAGGGCGTGAAGTACGCCACGGTGCTCCTCGGCGCCAACGACGCGTGTACGTCGTCGGCGAGCACCATGACCAGCGTGGACACCTTCCGGGCCAGCGCCCGGACCGGTCTGCAGACCCTGGCCAACGGCGGGGTCCGGACGATCTTCGTCTCGTCGATCCCGAACATCTACCAGCTCTGGCAGGTGGGCAAGTCCAGCTCGTCGGCCCGCCTCGCCTGGGCGGTCTACGGCATCTGCCAGTCGATGCTCAGGAACCCCACGTCGACGCAGCAGGCCGACGTCGACCGCCGGGCGTTCGTGCGCCAGCGGGTGGTCGACTACAACACCGTGCTGGCGCAGGAGTGCGCCGCGCTCGCCGGCTGCGTCTTCGACGGCAACGCCGTCTTCGGCTACCAGTTCAGCCTCGGTCAGCTCAGCACCTGGGACTACTTCCACCCCAACACCTCGGGCCAGGCGGTGCTCGCCTCGGTGACCTGGTCGAAGGTGTCGGCGGCCACCGGCTGGTAGCGGCTCTCCGAGCGCCTTGTGGACGGAGGCCGGCGTCCCGTCCCCGGGACGCCGGCCCCTCCCCTCCTGCGTGCGTCGCTCGGGCAACGGGCGCCGGGTCAGCTCCGGACCGCGACCGCCTCGAGGTAGGTCGCCGGCACCGCGATGGCGTCGGCGTCGCCGAGCCGGTCGTACGTCGTGGCCAGCGCGACGATGTCGGCCTCCAGGGCCTGCGCTGCGGCCTCGTCGAGAGCGGCGAAGGCTTTGTAGGTCGGGCCGTACCAGGTACGGAACGTGTCGACGAGCGCCTGCGCCGAGGTGAAGCGCCAGGTGAACGTGCGCTCGGTGACCGAGAGCGACGAGATGCCCGAGCCGAAGATCTCCTGCAGGTGGGACTCGGTGCCCCACAGGATCGGCGACTGCACGCCCGCGGGCGGCGGCACGTGCTTGCCGACGGTCTTGAGCAGCTGGCCGATGAATCCCTCGGGGGTCCAGCTCGCGACGGCGATCTTGCCGCCCGGCCGGGTCACCCGGACCAGCTCCGCGGCGGCCTGCCGGTGGTCCGGCGCGAACATCGATCCGAAGATGGTCGTGACCGCGTCGAACTGGCCGTCCGCGTAGGGCAGCGCCTCGGCGTCGCCCTCGACGAACCGGATGTCGTAGCCCTCGGCGGCCGCTCTGAGTCGTCCGCGCTCGAGCAGCTCAGGCACGTAGTCGACGCCCTCGACAGCGCAGCCGAGGCGCGCTGCGGCGATCGCGGCGTTGCCGCTCCCCGTGGCGACGTCGAGCACGCGCATGCCGGCGTGCAGGTCGGCGGAGTCTACGAGCTGCTCGGCGGTGGGCTGGATGATCGCGGCGATCACGTGGAAGTCCCCGCTGGCCCACATCTGCTGCTGCTTGGCCTTGACGGCCGCCAGGTCGGGAGTGTGAGTCGTGATGGTCATGGTGGTTGAGCCTTTCCGTTGTGCGTGATGGATGTGGGCGATGCGTGATGCGGCGGCTGGGGCCGGTGGCCTCGACCGCCGGCGGGTCAGGACCGGCCGGCCGCCTTCCAGAAGACGTAGTCGGCGGTGTAGGGCACGTAGCGCGTCTCGGGGACGGAGGCGGCGGCGGCGGTGCACTCGGACGCGGCAGGCGTCAGCCCGCCGGTGGTCGCGATGCGCTGGATGTGCGTGGTCGCGGACAACCGGCCATCCGCCGGACCGTTGGGGTCCGGCGTGGCGCGCAGCAGCAGCCAGGGGATCGCGGTCGGCGAGACGACGGCCCGGTCGACGACGGCACCGACGACGGAGCTGTCGTCGCGGGCGATCCACCTCGGGCCGGGCTTGTGGTCGGCGAGCGCTTTGCCGTTGTCGTCGTAGACGACGGCGTCCGGCCCGTCGAAGCGCCAGCCGTAGCCGGTCTCTGTGGCGACGCAGGTGTGGACCTGCCAGCCGACCGCGTGGCCGACGAGGTAGGGCTTGAAGTCCCCGACGACGTCGATCGTCGACGGGACCTCCGGCCCGGCCGGCCCGGCGTGGGCGGGTGCCGCGCCCAGGACGACCGGGGCCGCGGCCAGCGCGGCGACAGTGGCGAGGACGGCCCGACGCAGGGGCGCGGGCCGGTGGGAAAGGGCGGGCGGAAAGGACATCAGGCTTCTCCGGTGGTCTCGTGGACCTCGTCGCAGGGCAGGCCTGCGAGGGCCATGGCGGTGCGGACGTGGTCCGCGGAGTCGGCCTCGTAGAGCAGGAAGCAGGTCTCGTCGTGGGGGACGAAGAAAGAGCGCACCAGACGCACCGCCCGGCCGGACCCGGTCAGGGTCTCGGCGGCCAGCCGGGCCCGCTCGCCGTCGGCGGCCGCGGCCTGGGTCTCGGTGTGTGAGCGGTACAGCTCGACGAGGAACTCGGTCATGTGTCCACCGTGCGGGCCGGCGCCGCGCGGCGAAACTACGGAAACCCTGAGTGTTAGGTCGCCGACCCCTGGCCGGGACCCTCTGGTGCCCGGGGCGTGGCGAGCCGGCCGGCGAGCTGGGAGCGCGACCGGATGCCCAGCTTTGCGTAGGTGTTGCGGAGGTGGAACTCCACCGTGTTGACCGTCACGACCAGGCTGGCGGCGATCTGCTTGTTGGCCATCCCCTGCGCGGCCAGCTCGGCCACCCGCAGCTCGGTCGCGGTCAGCTCCCCGGCCTCGGCCGGCTTGCGGGCGCCCACCCGGGAGAGCTCCTCCCGCGCGTCAGCCGACCACCCGGTGGACCCGAGCTCGTCGAACGCGGCGGCCGCGGTCTCCAGAGTCTCCCGCGCGGCACCCCACTGACGGGCCCGGCGCAGGGCACGGCCCAGGGAGAGCAGGGTGCGCGCGGCGTCGTACGGCAGGCCCAGCGCGCCCAGTCCGTCGGCCGCCTCGAGCAGGTCGGCGGTCGCCGAGTCGTCCACCGTGCCGGACGAGAGCCGCACCGTCGCCGCGGCCCGCTGCGCGGTGACCCGCGCCCAGGGGTGGTCCTGCGCGTCGGCGAGCGCCTCGAGCCGGTCGGTGACCTCGACGGCGGTGTCCACGTCGCCGGTCTCGACCAGCGCCTCGACCAGGTCGGGGGCGACGGGGAAGACGCCGGGGTCGGCGATGCCGTGCGCCCGGCAGTGCTCCCACACCGGGAGCAGGTCGGGCACGGCCGACGCGGAGTCGTGCCGGAGCAGCGCCACCGAGGCGCGGGCGCGCTGCGCCTCGAACCGGTCCCACCGCACGCCCGTCGCGTCGGCGCGGGCGATCGCCTCGTCGGCCCAGCGCAGCGCCTCGTCGGCCGAGCCGACCCCGGCCGCGGCCAGCGCCCGGCACCGCTCGTACATCGGCCAGTGCAGGAGCCGGCTGTCCAGGGAGTCGGCCCACTCGTCGAGCAGTTCCTCGGCGGCCAGCCAGCGGCCGACCCGCAGCTCGAGCTCGCAGACGTGCAGCCGCTGCATCGCGTAGGCCCACGGCGCCCCCTGCTCGTCCGCGGAGCGCAGCATCGGGGTCAGGACCGCCCGGGCCTGCTCGACCTCGCCCCGCCAGACCAGCCGCTGGCCGGAGATGCGGTCCGGCGTCCAGGTGTGGACCCACCCCGCGGCGTCACGGGGGTCGGTCGGGATGTCCACCCGCTGCCCCTGCAGCGCCTGGGTCCACGCCAGCGCGTGCCGCGCCATCATCCGGTGCTCCGCCCGGTCCAGCTCGGCGGCAACACCCAGCAGCGCCAGCTCGTGCGCCTGGGGGACCCTCTCCAGCCGGACGACCGCCTGGTTGTCGACCATCCGGGCCAGGACCGGCGCCCGCAGCACTGGGTCGTCGCCCCCGGCGGCGAGCGCGCGGTCGAGATGCCCGCGGACGTCGTCGCTGTGCTCGATGTCACCGCTCGCCAGGAGAAGGTGGCCGCGCACCTGCTGCGCCGGTGTCCACGACGGCGCGAGCGAGTCCGCGACCAGCGTGGTCATCTCCGTCTTGTCACCGACGATCCGCAGGCTGTCCGCGAGGTCGAGGACCCGGTCCGGGTGCTCCGGCGAGCTGGTCGGGGTGAGCCGCAGGGCGTGGCCGGCGAGGACGGCCGCCTCACGCGTGGCGCCGCGGGCGCCGGCGCGGGCCGCGGCCGAGGCGACGATCGCGGACTTGTCGCCGTCGGGGTCCCGCGACCCGAGGGCCACGTGAACGGCGCACTGCTGCTGGTCGCCGAGGACCTCCGCCAGCTCCAGGTGCAGGGCGTCGACCTGCTCCTCGGTGGCCAGCGACCGGGCCGCGGCGGCGAGCAGCGGGTGCGCCGGGCGCACCCGGTCGCGCTCGACGACCACCACCCCCGACTCCACCGCGCCGCCCAGCACGTCGTCGCCCACCAGCCGGCCGAGGTCCTCGGCCCGCAGGTCGCCGTCGAGGGCCAGGGCGAGGACCAGCCGCCGCACCTCCGGGGGCCGTGCGGACAAGCGGGTGCCGAGCAGCTCCTCGATGTCACGGGGGACCGGCAGGTGGTCCCCGGTCGCCTGCTGCTCCACGATCGTGCGGCCGACGGCGAGCGCGAACAGCGGGTTGCCCTGGGTCAGCTCGTGGACCCGGCGCAGGTCGTGGCGGGACAGGCGCAGGTCGAGCCGCTGCGCGAGCAGGGCCCGGACGGCACCCAGGCTCTGCGGGCCGACCTGGACGTGGGCCAGCCCGTCCGGCAGCAGGCCGCTCTGCCAGTCGGGCACCGGCCCGGCGCGTCGTGCGTGCAGCACCCGGATCGGCGCCGTTCCCGGTCGGCGCAGCGCGAACGCGAGGACCTCCGCCGACCCGGCGTCGATCCACTGCGCGTCGTCGAGCGCGACGAGGAGCCCGCCGTCCTCGGCCATCGCGCGCAGCGCGCCGAGCAGGCCCAGCCCGATGGCGTGGACGTTGGCCGGCTCGTCGCCCGGGTCGGCCCGCAGCAGCGCGACCTCCAGCGCCCGCCGCTGCGGCAGCGGCAGGCCGCCGAGGTCGTCGAGCGACACCTCGTCGAAGAGGTCGACCACCGCCGAGAAGCACAGGGCGGTCTCGGCGCCGCTCGACCGAGCCGTCATGACCCGCATGCCGTGCTTGCGGGCGAGCGTCACGCCCGCCTCCCACAGCGTCGTCTTGCCGACGCCGGGGACCCCGTCGAGGAGGAGCACCCGGGTGCCGGGTCCGCTGTCGGTGACGAAGCCGGCGATCCGCGCGAGCTCGTCGGTGCGCCCGACGACGTCCGGCACCACGTCGCCCCAGGCGGGCTGCTCGGTGCGGGCGGCGGATGCGGACATGTCCCCTCGGCCTCGGCTCGGGCGGCTGGTCTGGCTAGAGCAAGGCCCCGGACGCCCAGCGCAGGAGCGGGACGAGGACCGGGGCCGCGATGGTCAGCATGCCGAGCACGACGAGCGCGGCCACCAGGCGCAGGGGCGCCGAGGGCTTGCCGCGGTGGTCGCGCAGGGCGGGGAGCACGCCTGCGAGCCTATGCCGCGGGCCCCACCCCGTCAGCCGAGAACAGGAGGAACTGGCTCACCTGACCGGCGGTGAAGTTGTTGTCGCTGACCAGCAGCAGCGCCCGGCTCCCGTCCGGCAGCCGCGGCCCGAGCGTCATGCCCTCGATGTTGTCGAGCGTGAGCCCCTCGCTCCCGGCGACCGCGTCGAGATCGAGGACCGGTGTCTTGCTCGCTTCGCGGACCGGTGCGGCGAGGTCGAGGTCGGCGACCCCGGCGACGTCGTCGGCACCCGCGAGGGCGTACCGGTAGAGCTTGATGGTGTTGCCGGCGCCTACCGAGAACGACCGCTCCATCGCCAGGCCGAACCGCCGGTTGAAGGGCAGCAGCTCGACGAGTCCGTTGACGGTGAACGCCCCGGCCGGTACCGGCGCCTCGGCGACCCGGTCGTCCCGGTACACGTACTCGCCCTGCACGTCACCGGTCGTCAGCTCGATGTCGAGCAGCCGGGACGCGCTGGTGGTGGTGAGGGTGCTCGCCGGACCGTCCTGGACGAGCGCGTTCTCGAAGCCGGTGAGCAGGTGGCGGCCGTCGGGCGTGACGGCGGCGCTCTCCAGGCCGAGGTTCTGCCGGACGCCGGTGGTGGCGCCGTCCGGCGTGACGTACGGCGGCAGCGCGACCTCCCGAATCTGACGGCCGGCCAGGGTGAACTCGCGCACGAAGGGAGCCACGAGTCGCGCCGCCGTGGTCGACGTCGCCGGGACGGCGAACCCTTCGGAGGTGACGATCAGGGTGCCCTGCGCCGTCAGTGTCAGCCCCTCGGGGTCGACCGTCCCGCCCTGCAGCGGCACGCCGGTCGCGTCGGTGAGCACGGTGACGTCGACGACCTGCACGCCGCCGGCGTCCAGCGCGCCGTCGGAGGTGTCGACGGCGAGCGTGTAGAAGCGGACCGGTCCCTGGCCCAGGTTGGGCTGGGCATCCGACAGGGCGTAGTAGCGGTCCCGCGCGGCGTCGTACGTGATGCTCGACAGGCCGCCCACGAGGGTGCCCTCGAAGGTGAGACCGGCGGCCAGCGTCGACTCACCGGCGTAGGCCAGGTGCGGCTGGCGGGCCCGGTCGGACACCGCAGCGGCCGGCGTCACGGCCACGGCGGGCGCGAGGAGGGCGGCGACGGCGAGCGCGGCGGCGGCGGAGCGGGGCGGCAGGGTCCTCGAGGTCATCCCCCGACCCTCTCAACCAGGGCGAACCCGGGCAAGCGGGCCGGGGTGGTGCTCGGTCGACGTGGCTAGGTGACCTCTTCCATCCCGGGCGGGAGGTGCCCGGTCGACCGGTGGTAGTAGCCGGCGGCCTTGCGGGTGGCGAGCATCCGGGCCAGCCCCATCGCGGCGCCGCTCGCCACCGCGTAGGGGACCGCCTCCCGCCACCTGGTCCCCGGTGCGGCCGGGTTGGCCGGTGGGTTGTCGCCGGTGAGCGCACGCCAGCCGCGCACCATGAGCTTGCGCGCCGCGATGCCGGCGAGGACCGCGGAGGCGGTGCCGAGCACCCGCCAGCCGATCGAGGGGTTCGCTGCCACGTGCCTACCCTGCCCGACCCGGCGGCCGATGATGCCTGCAGTTCCCCCGCGGACCTGCCGATGTCGCGTCTAACCTGGCGGAAACGTCCCGATCGCCCGTGGTCGTGGCGTTCGTCGCCTTCCACCTCCGCCCCGCCCGCGTGCCTCCTGAGGACCGCACACCGGCATGAAGGGACCGCCCCGTGCCGAGGCTGCCGCTGCTGCTGGCCGGCGTCCTGACCCTGACCACCCTCTCCGCCGCGCCGGTGACGGCCGCCGCGGTCGGCCCCGACGGCGCCGGGCGGCCGGCCCCCGCTACCGCCCGCGGCCCGTTCGCAGTCGGCCGTGACCACCTCGCCGGCCGCGCTGCCGCGCTCGGGCTGGCCCGGGACTCGGGCCTGCGCGCGCTGCGCCGCACGCCGGCAGCCGGCGGGCAGGACATCGTGCGCTTCCAGCAGACCCTCGACGGGCTGCCGGTCATCGGCGCCCAGCTGGTGACCACGGTGCGCGGCGAGCGGGTGCTGTCCGTCGCCGGCGAGGCCTCGTCGTGGCTCGCGTCAGCGACCTTCGGGCGTACGGCCAGCAGTGCTGCACGGACCGCCCGCGCGGTGACGGCACGAGCCCACGACCTGGCGCTGCGCAGCCTGCGCGCCGACCGGCCGGGCCGGTGGCTCTACGACGCCTCCCTGCTGCAGCCCGGCGGCGACCCGGGCGCCCGGGCGGTGTGGCGGGTCGAGGTGACCTCGACCGCCCGACCCGACGTGCGCGAGCTGGTGCTGGTCGATGCCGGGACCGGGTCCGTGCTGCTCCAGGTCGACCAGGTCGCCGAGCTGGACCGGGTGGTGTGCGACGCGGCGCTGGTGCCGTCCGCCGACTACGTGTGCAAGGCCGGCCGCTACGACCGGGTCGAGGGGCAGCCCGCGACCGGCGTCGCCGACGTGGACCAGGCCTTCGACAACACCGGGGCGACCGCGGGCTGGTTCGCGACCAGGCTCGGCGTGGACCTGACGGCGCTGATCGGCTACGACCGTGGCGACGGGCGCAAGGTGCGGTCGACCACCCGCTACTGCCTGGCCGAGGGGTGCCCGTTCGACAACGCCGCGTGGACCGGTGACCAGATGGTCTACGGCACCGGCTTCGCCGCAGCCGACGACGTGGTCGCCCACGAGCTCGGCCACGGCGTCAGCCAGAACACCGCGGGACTCATCTACTGGTTCCAGTCCGGTGCCATCAACGAGTCGATGTCCGACGTCATCGGCGAGCTGGTCGACCTGGCCGACGGGACCGGAAACGACGCTCCGGAGGTCCGGTGGCTGCTGGGCGAGGACCTCTCGCCGCGGGCCGGGGGCGTCGCCCGCGACATGGCCGACCCCACGGCGTTCGGCCAGCCCGACCACACGGCCAGCACCCTCTACGACTTCGCCCCCGACTACGACGACAACGGCGGGGTGCACACCAACAGCGGCGTGCCGAACAAGACCGCCTATCTCGTCGTGGACGGCACGGCCGGCGAGCCGGGCGGGGCCTTCAACGGCGTGGCCTTCCCGGGCATCGGCCCCGACAAGGCGGCGCTCCTCTACTGGACCGCGCTCCAGTCGCTGACCCCGGCGGCCGACTTCGGCGACCTGGCAGCCGTCCTCCAGCAGTCCTGCACCAACCTCGCGGCGACCGGGGCGGCGGGCATCGTCGCCGCCGACTGCGCCTCGGTGCAGGGCGCGGTCACGGCCACCGGCCTCACCCGCTGGGCCGGGCCGTCGGTCCCGCGCTCGGTGTCGATGACGCCGGGCGTCCGGTCGGTGCGGCTGAGCTGGGACGCCCCGGGGACCGCCGGCTCGTCGCCGGTCAGCTCCTACGCGGTGCACATCCACCCGTCGGTCAAGGGTCAGGACTTCGCGCCGATCGAGCCGTCGGCCCGGCAGGTCGACCTGCAGGGGCTGGCGTCCGGGACGACGTACACCGTGGGGCTGGTGGCCGTCACCGCGGACGGCACCTCGCCGGCCGTCCTGCGGACCTTCGGCGGTACGTCGCTGCGGGTGCGCTGGCCCGAGTCGGTCCTCTACGGCAGCACCCTGCGGCTGCGGGGCTCGCTGGTCGGCGCCGGCGGCTCGCAGGTCGCCGGGCGCACCGTCCGACTCCTCCACCGGAGCGGGAGCAGCGGCCGGTGGGAGACGGTGGTCAAGGACCGCACCGGCTCCTCCGGCGGCTTCACGCTGCCCGAGTCGTCCCCGTCCCGGCGGACGGGGTCCTACGCGGTCGTGTTCGGTGGCGGCGGCGCCCTGATGGGGGTGCGCACACCGGCGCACCGGCTGCCGGTGCGCCAGCAGGTGACCCTCGCGGTCGACCGCACCGTGCGGGTGGGGGAGACGGCGGTCTTCCGCGGCGAGGTGCGCCCGGCCCGCTCGGGCACCGTCACCCTGCAGCGACGCCGGGCCGACGGCGGCTGGCGGGCGGTCGACCGGGCCCGGCTGGCCGCGAGCGGCTACGAGCTGTCCGCGCGGATGCCCAGCCGGCGGCCGTCGGCCTGGCGGGTCGTGGTGGGCGCGCGCCCGGGCGCCGACCTGGCGGCCGGCACCAGCCGGGTGGTGACGCTGCGGACGCCGTGACCGAGTGACCTGAGTCACGTCGACTCAACTTTCTTGCACCTGACGATGCCGGGCTGCATACTTGAGCCCTACCGACTCAACCCGGGTCGGGATCACGCACCCGTTCGACAGGTGGAGGAACAGCAGCCATGGCACGTGCGGTCGGTATCGACCTCGGGACCACCAACTCGGTGGTCTCCGTCCTGGAGGGTGGCGAGCCCACCGTCATCGCCAACGCCGAGGGCCAGCGCACGACGCCCTCCGTGGTGGCCTTCGCCAAGAACGGCGAGGTGCTCGTCGGCGAGGTGGCCAAGCGGCAGGCGGTGACCAACGTCGACCGCACGATCCGCTCGGTCAAGCGCCACATGGGCACCGACTGGGCCGTCGACGTCGACGGCAAGAAGTACACCGCGCAGGAGATCTCCGCGCGGGTGCTGATGAAGCTCAAGCGCGACGCCGAGTCCTACCTCGGCGAGACCATCACCGACGCCGTCATCACGGTGCCGGCGTACTTCGAGGACGCCCAGCGCCAGGCCACCAAGGAGGCCGGTGAGATCGCCGGGCTCAACGTCCTGCGCATCGTCAACGAGCCGACCGCGGCCGCGCTGGCCTACGGGCTCGACAAGGGCGAGAAGGACCAGACGATCCTGGTGTTCGACCTCGGTGGCGGCACGTTCGACGTGTCCCTGCTCGAGATCGGCGAGGGCGTCGTCGAGGTCAAGGCCACCAGCGGCGACAACCACCTCGGCGGCGACGACTGGGACCAGCGCGTCGTCGACCACCTGGTCAAGCAGTTCCAGAACGGCCACGGGGTGGACCTGTCCAAGGACAAGATGGCGCTCCAGCGCCTCCGCGAGGCGGCCGAGAAGGCCAAGATCGAGCTGTCGTCGTCGACCGAGACGACGATCAACCTGCCCTACGTCACCGCCTCCGACGCCGGGCCGCTGCACCTGGACGAGAAGCTCACCCGGGCCCAGTTCCAGCAGATGACCTCGGACCTGCTCGACCGCACGAAGGCGCCGTTCCAGTCGGTGCTGCGCGACGCCGGCATCGCCGTCTCCTCGATCGACCACGTGGTGCTCGTCGGCGGCTCGACCCGCATGCCCGCCGTGGTCGACCTGGTCAAGGAGCTGACCGGCGGCAAGGAGCCCAACAAGGGCGTCAACCCCGACGAGGTCGTCGCGATCGGCGCCAGCCTGCAGGCAGGCGTGCTCAAGGGCGAGGTCAAGGACGTCCTGCTGCTCGACGTCACCCCGCTGTCCCTCGGCATCGAGACCAAGGGCGGCGTCATGACCAAGCTGATCGAGCGCAACACGACGATCCCGACCAAGCGCTCGGAGATCTTCACCACGGCCGACGACAACCAGCCCTCGGTGCAGATCCAGGTCTACCAGGGCGAGCGCGAGATGGCGATGTACAACAAGAAGCTCGGCATGTTCGAGCTGACCGGCCTCCCGCCGGCGCCGCGGGGCGTGCCGCAGATCGAGGTCACCTTCGACATCGACGCGAACGGCATCGTGCAGGTCCACGCCAAGGACCTCGCCACGAGCCGCGAGCAGTCGATGACGATCACCGGCGGCTCCGCGCTGCCGAAGGACGACATCGAGCGGATGATGCGCGACGCCGAGGCGCACGCCGAGGAGGACAAGCAGCGCCGCGAGGAGGCCGAGACCCGCAACCTGGCCGAGTCCCTCCAGTACCAGACCGAGAAGTTCCTGGCGGAGAACGGCGACAAGATCCCGGCCGACAAGAAGAGCGACCTCTCGGACGCCCTGAGCGAGCTGCGGAGCGCGCTCGGCGGCACGGACATCGAGGCCATCAAGACCGCGCAGGAGAAGGTCGCCCACCTCTCGCAGGAGATCGGCGGCGCGATGTACCAGCAGGCCGATGCCACTCCTGGTCCCGAGGCTGCCGCTGGTCCGTCCGCCGGCCCCAAAGCCGCCGACGCCACCGACGACGTGGTCGACGCCGAGGTGGTCGACGAGCCCAGCGAGGGCGACAAGAAGTGACCAGCAAGCACCGCGGTAACCAGGAGGAGGAGCCGAAGGTCGTCATCCGCGACCGGCGGCGCATCGACCCGGAGACGGGTGCTGCGCGGACGGGTTCCAACGGCGCCCGGGCGGCGGGGACCACCCCCGCCGCCCGCGGGGCAGCGGCGAAGAAGAAGGCGGAGCAGGCTGACGTTCCGGCCGCCCCTGCGGTCGACGCCAAGGAGCTGACCGAGCTGCGGTCCGAACTCGAGGAACGCACGAAGGACCTCCAGCGGGTCACCGCCGAGTACGCCAACTACCGCAAGCGGGTCGACCGTGACCGCGGCCTGGCCGCCGAGCAGACCACCGGCGCGGTGCTCTCCGCACTGCTGCCGGTGCTCGACGA
>Ga0126306_10000426_pt1 | contig 19215 bp, 16 predicted proteins | sample Plot27_FD_92592 | JGI IMG/M metagenome (GOLD analysis project Ga0126306, IMG submission 92592) | Serpentine soil microbial communities from UC McLaughlin Reserve, CA, USA - Plot27 | ecosystem: Environmental > Terrestrial > Soil > Grasslands | place: USA: UC McLaughlin Reserve, Lake County...
GGCTCGGGCGTCGGTGACGGACGGGACGGTGCCGAAGTGCATCGACAGGTTGATGATCGTGGCGCCGCCCCCTTCGGTGTGAGTCACGGCCGCCGCCCGGGCGGGGGGAGTGATGGGCCGGCTCCCGAACGCGGCGGCCTTGGCGAGCACGTCGAGGAGCCCCGACTCGTGGGACAGGGCGAGGCTACGGGCCGGGTCGTCGAGCGGGAGAACGACCTCTCGCTTCGACTGCTCACCGAGGAGGGCGATGGTCGGCTCGTCGACGATGCCACCCGCCGCGAACGGGCTGATGGCGCCGAGGACGCCGCCGAGGAACCCGGCGCCGGGCAGGTTCTTGACGGCGTTCACGACGTCGCTGATGGCGCCGACGGCGTTCGAGGCGGCCCCGATGATGTTCTGCAGGACGCCGAGGACGCCGCCGATCGCTCCTTGCAGGCCCCGCCAGATCCCGGCGGCGGCGTTGATCGCCCCGTTCAGCGTGTCCCGGATGAACGAGGCGACGCGGCCGAGCGCGTCGCGGACCGAGCCGGCGGCGCCGCTCACGACCTGGATCGCGCCCTGCAGGCCATGGAAGGCCCCTCGGGCGATGCCGGCTGCCCCGGCGACGACCGTGAGCCCGACCTGCAGCGCCCCGTTCAGGATCCCGGCGAGGAACGAGGCGACGCCGATCACGACCTGGATCGCGCCCTGCAGCGCCCCGTTGAGGACCCCGGCGACGAGCTGAGCGCCGCCGAACACGACCTGGAGGCCGAGCTGCAGGGCGCCGTTGAGGAGCCCCGCGAGGATCTGGCCGGCGCCGAACACGACCTGCAGCGCGACCTGCATCCCGCCGGTCAGGAGCCCGGAGACGGTGCTGACCGCGCCGGCGACCGCCCCGCTGAGGATCTCAGCGAGGATGGCGAACGACTGGATCGCGATCTGCAGGCCGATCGCGAGCGGGCCGGAGAACACCGAGGCGCCCATCGCGACGGCCTCCGTGACCTGCGCCATCATCCCGACCACGCCGGCGAGGCCGGTCACGAACAGGACGAGGACCGGGCCGCCGATCTCCAGGAGGATCAGCATCAGGTCGGTCATCGGGCCGATCAGCGGCGTCAGCGCCACGAGGATCTCAGCGAACGCGATCGCCATGTCAGCGAACGCCTGGGTCAGCTCGGGCATGATCGGCGCCAGCTCGGTGACCGCTTCGAGGAACGCCTCGCCGAGCACGGCGGCGACCTCGCCGAGCGCCGGCAGCAGCGGGATGAGCGCCTCCGCCATCTCAGCGAAGATGCCGGCGATGAGCTCAAGGTTGACGGCGAGCGTCTCACCCATGATTTCGGCGATCTCGCTGATGATCGGGGCGAGTGCCTCGACGAGGATTATCGCCAGTTCCGCCAGCGGCGGCAGGACCTCGGCGAGGGCGCCGGCGATCGTGACGAACGCGTCAGACAGCTCCGGCAGGACCGGGATGATCGCGTTCGTGAGGACGTCGGCGAGCGTGTCAGCGAGGATGACGGCCAGCTCACCGAGCGGCGGCAGGATGACCGCGAGTGCCCCGAGGAGCCCGGAGCCGAGCGCAGCGATGACCGGGAGCGTGGCGGCGGCGAGTTCGCCGAGCGACTCGACGAGGCTGTCGAACCCCTTGCTCTCCGTGAACGCCGTGAACACGTCGCGGGCGACGCCGATCAGGTCCAGGAACGACGCCACGAGGTCGTCGAGCGCCTTGCTCTGAGCGAACTCAGCGAACACGTCACCGACGACCCTGCCGACGTCGGCGAGGAGGTCGCCGACCTGGATGAGGATCGGGCTGAGCGCCGACGCCAGCGCGGAGACGAGGCCGGCGACGAGCTCGATCAGCGGCGTGAACGCGACGACGACGGTGGTGATCGCCCCGATGAGCGGCGGGAGCACGGCGATCGCGAGGTCGCCGAAGGCGTCGATGACGGGGATCAGCGCCTGAGCGAGAGCGGGCAGCAGCTGTTCCAGGCCGGCGAACGCGACCGAGATGTGGCTGGCGAACTCGGCGAGCGGCCCGGCGAGGACCTGCAGGCTCGTGCCGATCCCGGCGAAGATGGCGGTGAGGCCGGGGGTGAGCCCTTCGAGGACGCCGAACACAGTGGCGAGGACGCCCTCAGCCGTCTCGCTGAGCGCCGGGGCGAGCTGGTCGAGCGAGGCCTGCATGACCGGGGTGGCGTCGGCGAGGAACGTCTTCAGCGTCTCGGCGAGGGGGCCGAACGCCTCGACGAGTGACAGCTGGATCGTGTCCTTGAACGTCGAGAACACGCCGGTGAGGGTCTGGGACTGGGCGATCATGGCGCCGGCCGCGCCCGGGAACTCGCCCATGCCTTCGAGGAGGGCGTCGATGCCCTCCTTGGCGGGAATGAGGCCGGCGGTGATCTGGTCCTGCAGCTCGGCGGTGGTGAGGCCCAGGCCGTCGGCCATCGCCTTGAACGGCTGGAAGCCCGGGAGCGCCTCCGCGAGCTGGAGCATCTCCTCGGACGTGACCTTGCCGCGCGAGCCCATCTGGCCGAGCGCCCGAACCACCCGGTCGATCGCGTCCGGCGGGGCGCCGAGGATCGCGGTCAGGTCGCCGATCGTCTCGATCGTCGGGATGATCGCTTCTCGGGTGATCCCGATGGCGTCGGAGACGGCGAGGAGCTTCCGGGCGTTCTCGGCCAGGCCCTGGAACTCGAACGGTGTCGCCGCCGCGAACTGCTGCATCTCGCGGATGAAGGCGTCCGCCTCCGCCGCGGAGCCGAGCAGCGCCTCGAACCCGATCCGGGTTGTCTCCAGTGACGCCGCCCCAACGACGCCGAACCCGACGAGCGCGGTGGCCGCCGCCCCGACCCCGATCGCGGCGGCGGCCGCGCCGGTCCCGATGAGCGAGAACCCGGCCCCGGCGGTCCCGATCCGTGACAGCGCCCGAATCGAGTCGCGTGACGAGTCGCGGAAGGAATGCTCGATCGACTCGGCCGCTATCTCGGCGCTCGCGACCGCCGGGCCGAACGAGTCGATGCCGCCGATGTCGCGGAGCGACGACGCCGAACGGACCCCGGCCGCCTCGAACGCCAGGGCGACTTCTGAGGCAGCTACCCGGGACTCGACGACTATCCCGGTGAACATGCCCGGCGGGAACAGCTGCCCGCCGGGGCCGCGCAGGTTCCCGGCCACGTCCCGGAACGCGACCTCGATCCCCCTGCCCGCCAGCTTCGCCTGGACGACGAGCTCAGCGAAGACGTCGGCGCCGCCGATTCGCTCCAACGACGAATCGGCCAGCGACCCGGCCTGGACCATCGCAGTGACGATCCCCCGAGCGGCCCGCTGCGCCTCGTTCTCTACGTCCCTGAACGCGCCGTCACCGACCCGTTCGAGCGCCCGGTCGGAGGTGCGGGCCGCCTCGATGAAGGCGTCCTCGATCTGCTCACCGACCTGCTGGGCGACCCGCTCGGTGTCTTCGAGGGTCTCGTGGAAGCCGGCGAGGTCACGCTCGGCCCGGCTCACGTCCGCCGTGACTTCGACGAACGCCTCTTCGAGGGGGCCGAACGCCACCCCTACCGCCCGCTGCCGATACGAGGCGGCGAGCGCCGCCCCAGCTCATCGGCCGCGCCGGCGGCGCCCAGTTCACCGAGCTGCTCAGCGGCGCTGACACTGCTCCGGAACGCGGCCCGGTCACCCTTCCACCACGACGGCTTACGGATCCACGCCGGCGCCGTGCCGGGGACGTGCGGCTGCGGCGGCTCAGGTGAGGCGGCGAGGTCGAGCCGGCCCGCCTCGATGAGCGCCTCATCGAACTCGACGCGCTGCTCCTGGCTGGCGCCTCGCACCACCCAGAAGTAGATGAGGTTCAGCAGCCGCGCGACGCTGAGCACTAGGGGGTCGACACCTCTGCTGGCGCACCAGCCGTCGAAGCCCCACCAGTCCCGCCGTGCCCGTTCTGCGAGGACGACGGCGGCACCGTAGGGCGGCCGCTGTAGGCCGCCATCAGCCGCTGGTGGACGGCGAGGCACTGGCGCATCGTGATCGTGCGCCGCCGGTGCGCCTCGATCTCCTCGTCGGACGGGTACCAGTCATCGCCGGCGCCCGGCGGGGCGGGTGGTTTCGCCCGCATGTTCTCCGCCCAGCGGCGGGCCGACTCGGGCAGCAGGACGTCCTGCAGGAACCGAATCGTCCGCTCGGTCTGGGTCAGGCCGATCGAGGCGAGGCGCACGGCGAGGACCGGGTTGTCAGCGGCGACTTCTTCCATGCTCTTCCCGGTCACGCCGAGCCGCTGGATCTCGGTGGCGAGGTCCCCAGCCCCGGACGCCGACCCCATGACCGACATGATCGTCTCAGCGGCCGGGTCGCGGACCGCCCAGTACACCTCGCCGTTGAGCGGGACCTTGATCAGCGAGGCCTCGGGGCTGGCGTCCACGCCGCCGCCCTCGCGGAGGTTCGACACGTCCTCCAGCACGAGGCTCTCGGCGGGTGCTCGGAGCCCCGACAGGTCGTCCAGTTCCATGATTCCTCCCGGTCAGCCCCGCCCGGCGGGCAGGGCGTTGACGAGGAATCTACGTGCCGGGACGATGTGCCCACGTGAGTGCGCGATCCGCCAGCTGCGCGGGGCGTGCGCGGAGCCCGACCCCTCATGGACCGGGAGGCTGTACTCAACGTTCGTGCCGACCTGTGTCATGAGGCCCTCAGCGACCGGGCGCGGGTCGGTGTGCGTGATCGTGGACCGCAGCCGGCCGTGCCGGACGGGGCACAGCGTCTTGCTCATCGAGGTCACCCGGATGGAGCGGCGGGTCAGGTCGACGCCGACCGGCCCGGACGGGCTGCGCAGCAGCTGGCGTTGCAGCGCCAGGTTGCGGCGGCTCACGCCACGACCTCGACGCACGGGGCGCAGTTCGGGAACCCCATGAACACGTGGAGCTCGGAGCCGACGCACTGGCCCTCCTCACCGACGGCGAGCTGGTCCTGCACGAGCCGGAACTGGGCGAGCGCCGGGTCGTCGTCCTCGAAGCAGCAGGCGACCCCGGCCCGCACCGCCCGGCGGTCCTCATGATCCACCCGGGCGGCCTGCGTCATCGCCGCGGCCGGCGGCGGGCGGCCATGCTGGTCCGACCCGGGGGCGCAGCGCAGGATCGTGATCACGTACTCGGTGACCGTCATCGAGGCCTCGCAGCGCCGGAACGGGCCGGACTGCTTCAGGAGCGGGAACACGTCGGACGGGTATGAGCGGGCCATGTGCACGGTGAGCTGGCCGCACTCACAGTCGTCCCACGCGATCTGAGCGCCCGCCGCGACGTACAGCCGGGGAGGCGCCCCCTCCGTAGTGTCGGCGAGCTTGGCGCCCACGCAGTCGAGGAGCCTCTCGGCCATGTCGAAGGTGGCGTCCAGCGCAGTCACCCGCCCAGGTCGGGGCACCTGGGGCTCGGTGCCGTCGCCGCTGACGATACCTGTCACTGTGTCGGCCGTGTGGGCCTGGCGCGCGTCAGCGACGACGAGCTGATGCAGCTGGGTCACGCTGACCGTGTCGGCGGCCTGGAGCTGCGTCGCCTCCGCGACAGCCAGCTGGTGCGCCTGGGTCAGCGTCGCGCCGTCGGCGGTGTGCGCCTGCGCCGCGTCCGCCACCGTGAGCATGTGCACCTGGGTCAGCGCCAGGTGGTCGACCGTCTGGGCCTGCGTCGCCTCCTGAACAGTGAGCTGGCCGGCGCCGCCCAGGGTGACGTTGTCAGCGGTATGGGCCTGCGTCGCCTCCGCGACGACGAGCTGGTGGACCTGGGTCAGAGCGACGCCATCGGCCGTGTGCGTCTGCCGGGCCTCGGCTACCGCGAGGACGTGGACCTGCGTCAGAGCGACGCCGTCCGCGGTCTGCGCCTGCGTCGCGTCGACTACGGCCAGCTGATGAACCTGGGTCAGCGCGACGCCGTCGACCGTCTGACCCTGCGTCGCCTCCTGCACGACCAGGCTGGTGGCCGCTGAGACCGCCACGTTGTCAGCGGTATGGGCCTGCGTCGCCTCCTGCACCGCGAGCTGGTGCACCTGAGTGAGAGCGACGTTGTCGACCGTCTGGCCCTGGGTCGCCTCGGCCACGGTCAGCGCATGGACCTGGGTCAGGACCACGCTGTCGACGGTGTGACCCTGGGTGGCCTCCTGAACGACGAGGTCCGTGCCGGCAGGCGCAGGCTCCAGGGCGACGACGAACATCGCCTTGAACGCCGACGCTGGCAGCGTGTTGTTGATCGTCCCGGTCGCGCCGGCCGTGGCCTGCAACGCCGAGACGAGGATCTGCTTCCCGTCGTTGCCGCTGGTGTGTGAGAACACCGCCGTGGCGGCATCAGGTCGGGCGTTGAGCGTGGCGGGGCTCGTCGCCGTAAATGCTGCCGTAGCGTCCGAGGGGCCGAACGTGTTGGCCGGGGCGGGCAGCGTCGCGGCGCAGACGATCTCGCAGCCGTTGACCGTCGTCGTGACACCGGTGGCATTGAGGCTCGTGTCGGAGACGGCGTCGACGCTTCCCTGGAAGGCGTTCCACGGGTTGCCCGACGCCTTGACGCCTGACCATGCGTAGATGCGGGCACCGATGTGGTCGCCGCCACCGTCGCCCATGATCGGGTCGGTCTGGCCCGACTTGAACCGGTCCCAGTACAGCGTGACCGACGTCGCTGACGTGCCACCGGCGGTGCCGGTGCCCGACATCGCGCCGAGGATCGCCCAGGCCCCGTTCGTGCCCTGGTTGTTGACCGCCGGGGCCTGGTTGGCGCCTTCGACGACGCAGAGCATGACGTCGCCGACTGATACACCGGCCGGGAGAGCGGGGATACAGCTAGTGGCGCCGCTAGCGCCGGCGCCCGCCCCGACGAACGCAATCGCCATCCCGCCTCCCTCCGGTCAGACGCACTACCGGATCAGACGGGGTCTGCGATTTCGATATCCCAGGCCGGGACGTTGGCCGTGTTGCCGGAGGTGAGGGCCTGCGTCGTGCAGGTCGTGACGTAGCGGAGCGTCGTGTCGGCTACCCGTGCGATCACCACATGGGTAGCGGAGCCGGAGGCGCTGACGGAGACGCCCGACTTGGCGCCTACCGTCACCTTGCGGCCGCTGACGTCACCGTTCGCCTTGGCGAAGTCGCCGCCGGCCATGGTCACGCTCGCCAGGGACACGGCGGCGATGCCCGCATAGTTCGCCGGCTCGGCCGAGCAGATGTGCTCGACGGTCGACAGGGCGATGTAGTCGAGCGACGCGTCGATCGTTGCGTCGGGGGCGGCCTTACCCATCGGTGGCGGCCTGGCCCTGGGCCGAGCTCTGGACGTCGAGGTCGACCTCAGCCGGCGGTGGCGTGGCGGTGGGCTTGACGTCCTCGTCGGTGTCGGCCCAGCCGACCCCAACGAAGTAGCCGGCCAGCTCGGGCTCCACGTCGTAGTCCTCGCCCTTGACGTACCGGTCCTCACCGTGGAGGAAGTCCTGGTTGGCTGTGATACGGATCAGCGGGATCATCGGTTAACGCTCCTTTGCCGGGGTCGGGCGCACGATAGTCACCCTGCGCCGCCGGGTCGCCGGAACGCCGGCGCGTAGTCGTCGGGGTCCCAGATCGCGGGGCCGAGGCGGAGGCCTCCCGGGTTTACGGCGCTCAGCCAGCGGTCGACGAGCGCGAGGCCGGTCAGGCCGAGCTGGCGGAGCTCCGCCGCGGTCGGGAACTGCTGGGTTACGCCTTGCCGTGTCTTCGACGTCGTGAACGCCGGCATCGTGCACTGGCCGGTCGAGCACCATGTCGCGTACTCGGCGGCGAGCTGCCCGAGCGCGAGCTGCCCGGCCGGCGGGACCGGCTCCCCGGCGACCATGGTCACGGACCAGGCGCCGACACCGGTCACCGGGACGCGCCAGTCCTGGCAGAGCGGCCACCGGCCGCCGTCGGCGCGGACCAGGAGCCGGCCGTCGAATAGGTGGTAGGCCGACGACGGGAGGACGACGCCGTCGATCATCACCTCGGTGACGGACTGCACCACGGCCGGTAGCTGCAGCGAGTCGGCGTCCGTGCAGCCGCACCCGAGCCGGCAGCGGCCGCAGGCGGCTTCGAGCCAGAGCGGGCCGCCGGCGCGCGGCCAGCCGCCGTCATGCCACCAGCCCGTCGAACCCCACCAGCCGTCCCTGCAGCGCGTCCGGCACGGCCGGAGCAGCACCTCGCAGGACCCGTACCGGTAGCCGGACAGCTCCCACAGCAGGTCAGACGCAGCCTGGACGGCGATGCCCGTCACCTCCGGGCTGCCGGTGATCGCCGGGCAGCCCGAAGGCGGGAGAGGCCACGCTTCGCAGAGTGGGATGAACACCGGGCCATCCTGCCCGACGTCGGGCTACGCCGCCGCTACAGCGACACCACGCCGGCCGTCACAGCCGGCAAGGCGAGGCGAGTGATGGAGAACCCCCGGTGGGCGTCCGCCGGCACCTGGTTGATGTACTTGACCGTGCCCGGCCCGGCCCCCCACAGGGTGTTCGCCTTCTCGGACCGGGCGACGATCCGCCACTCGATCGCGGCGTCGGCCACCGTGAACTCGTTCAGGCGCCCGGCGGCGAGGTGCGGCCACGCCCAGTACGCCACCCGGGGCTGCAGGCCCGTGCACGTATCCGAGTCGGCCTGCCAGACCTCTAGGCCCCATCGGGCGGAGATGTCGCCCTCTTTGACCCAGAAACCGATGCCGGTCACCGGGCCGCCCGTCACGACGAGCTCGACACCGGCCGTGATCGCGACGACGTCCGGGTCGATGGCGCAGAACCGGACGTTGACCTCGTCCCGGGTGAACTGGTCGTTGCCGCGGCGGTTGACGCAGAACACGCCGTTCGCCTTGCGGACCTGGTAGGTGGTGCCGTCCTCGTACTGGGGCGACACCTGGACCTCGACGAACCCGTCGAACACGGCGAGCGAGCCCGTGCCGGTCACCGGCACCCCGCACTCGTTCAGCCTGATGATTCGAGCTCGGGTCCCCTGGATCGGGCTGATGGTTTCTGCGGCCATGGTCAGGCCCCTCCTACTGGGCTAACGGGGTCGTGGTGGGGCTTGGCGGGCTGCTTGGCGGGCTGCTTCTTGGCGCCGGTGCGCGCCGCCCTCGCGGGCGGCTCGTCACCGGCAGGCTGGGGTGCCCTGCTCCCGTCGGCCGCCCCGGGAGGGGGGACGGCCGTCGGCTCCGGGCTGACCGTCGGCACCACGTTCGTGACGGCGCCGGCCAGTTCGGTGAGCTGCTCGGCGTCGAGCCGCTTGAACGTGTCATCAGCGACGACGAGCTCGTTCCCGCCGCCCGGCGCCCAGGCGACGTCCGCCTCAGCGAGGAGCCCGGTGGCGTACAGGAACCGTTCGAAGTCGACGGCCTGGAGGCGCATCACGACGCCCCCGGGATCAGGACTTGGGCCGCGACGTGGCAGCAGTCCCAGGCGACGACGTAGGTGCGCTCGACGACGTAGACGGTGCTGTTCTCCGCCCGGCCCACGAACTGGGCGGGGCGCTGCCCGAGGTTCTTGATCGGGCTCCGCCGCACGACGACCGCGCCGGTGCCGTAGATCCAGCCCTGCCCGGCCGCCGGCTCAGCGCCGGTCGGGCCGTGCCGGTCCCCGGGGGCGTACAGGGCGACGATGTTCCCGGCGAGGGTGCGTAGCTGGCTGCCCTGCCGCTGCACGACGCCGACGTTCGAGAGGAGGATCGCCGCGCCGGCCGGGACGTGGATCACGCCCTCGCCGCCGTAGCAGGCGGCCAGCTCAGCCTCGACGAGCCCGATCGCCTCGGTGATCGCCATCGCGGTGCCGGTCGTGACGACGGTCGCCGCCGTCTGGATCCGGACGACCTGAGCGCCCTGCGCGTCGGAGAACTCGGCGGTGTCCTCCGCCAGGTGCGGCCGGACGGTCCCGTTCGAGGCCTGGCCGGTCCACACGACTTTCTCGACGGCGCGGCCCTCACCGTTGGTCAGGAGCGTCTCCGTCTTGGCGCGGAGCAGCTCCAAGTCGTTGCCCTGCCCGACCGGGGCGCAGTTCATCCAGGCGAAGACGGAGAACGGCTCGGCCGCCATGTTCGGCGCCCCGGTCACCGTCGGCGTCTTCGTGATGCCGACGCCCGAGCACGGGCCGCCCGTGACCGCGACGGGGACACCGCAGCTGTCGAGGTCCATCTGGATCCCGAGCTGCCAGTGCGGGTCGGCGTCGTCGACCGGCTGCGCCGCGGAGAGGAGCCCGAAGCGCAGAGGGGTGAACGTAGGGCCGTCGTCGACCAGCTGGAACGATCGGACTACCACTGTCCACCTCCTCTGCGTCGGGCCTGGTCAGATGCGGTCACCCCTGCGGGTCAGGGGCCGGTCGGGGCGGTCTGGGCGCCGGTCGCGCCGTTGGCGATGAGACCGTCGAAGGTGATGACCCGGGACTCGTGGCCGAACCGGGCGACGAGCGTCGCCTCCTCGGACCAGGCGGCGGTGTGGTCGTTCTCAGCGTTGAGGACCGAGTCGCGCACGACGCCGAGGTCGAGGGTCATCCCGTTGCCACGACCGAACGTGCCGGCCGCGTACAGGAGCCCGAGCGCCGAGGTCGGCCAGGTGACCGGGATCGTGCCGCCCGAGTGGGCGATGCCCGAGGCGACGTCACGGGTCTGCCAGTCCTGCACCCACTGCATGCGGATGCCCCGCTCGTCGAACCAGTCGCGCAGCATCTCGTCGCTGACGGCCATCTTCTCCAGGCCCACGCCGTTCTGCTTCGCGAGGTCGGACCGGAGCAGGCCGCGTAGCCAGGACGGCAGGACGCCCTCCAGGACGGCGTCGTCGGACATGCCGTGCTTCTCCCGGTAGTCCACGGCGTTGAGCTCGTAGCCGCCGAGGACGTGGGCGGTCGCGCCGTCGAGGACGGCGCCGCCGGTCGGGTTCGTTGCCGTCGAGGCGGCCACGACCTGGGCGATGATCCGCCGGTTCATGGCCCGGCCGTGAGCGACGACCGTCTGGGCGATGAAGTGCCGGATCAGTTCCGGGAACGCGTCCTCGGTCAGGTTGCCGGCCGTGACGCAGATCCCGAACGCTTCGAGGCGGGCCTCGTCGAACGTCGGGCACGGCGGGCGCAGGCAGAGCTTGGCGCCTGAGCCGGTCACCGTCGCGATGTCGTCGGCCTCCGTCCAGCGCCAGGGCATCGTCGCCGCCGTCGCGGTGCCCGAGGCGGGGGCACCGGTCAGGGCGAAGAAGTCGGCGAGGGAGAGCGACTGCGGCCAGCGCAGGCCACCGCGCCGCACCCCGAACGTCGGGAGGTCGAGCAGGCCGGAGACCTCGGACACCCGGAAGAAGTCGTAGCGGATCTCAGACGGGGCGCACCAGCCGCCGGCGGCGACGAGCGCCTCCATGCCCTTGGCGGTCTGGCCTTCCTCGACGAGCTGCTCGAACTCGTGGCGGATCCGGTCCGGGTTCATCGTCTCGTCGATCGTGACCGGGAACTCCCGGTTGATCGACGCGAGCGGCACGAAGTTCGGTTGCCCGTTCGTGGTGCCGAGCGCCTTGGCCCGCGAGATCGTCGCGTCGACGAGGCCCTGCAGCGTCGGGATCTTGTCGCCCGGGGAGAGGCGGGGCACGTCAGCGGCTGCGGTGATGACCAGCTCGGGGCGGACGTCCTCGATGCCCGGGTCGGGCGCGTTCTTGGCGATGTCGCCGAGCGCGGGCCAGCCGGCGTTCAGCTTCGGTGCCCGGCTGGCGGGCGTCGAGATGCGCAGCGGGCCGCGCCGGCGGGCCGAGGCCGCCACGGGGACCTGCTCGGCCTCGACCGGCTCGGCCGGGTCCTCGGGCGCCTCAGGTGCGTCACCCTCGGTGCCGCCGTCATCGCCCTCGCCCTCGTCGCCGTCACCGGCGTCGCTGGCCTTGCCGCCGCGGACCGCGTCGATCGTCGCCTGGAACTCCTGCTTGCGACGCTCGGCGTCCGCCTCGCGGCGCTGCCCCTCGGCGTTGAGGTCGGTGACCGCTCCCCCGAGCTGGGAGAGCGCCTCCAGGTCCTCGTCGCTCGGGTCGTCGGTCTCGGCGAAGGCATCGAACGCAGCCTGGGCCTGCTCCGTGAGGGACGCCAGCTCGGCGTCGCTGAGCCCGGTCAGGTCCTCGGGGATGTCGAACTCGACGGGCTCGGTGCCCGTGGCCTCATCAGCCGCAGGGGTGTTCTTGGCGCTCTTGGCCACTGGTCGGTCCTCTCGACGACGCGTAACACGCGGTCTAAACGAACGACTCGACCAGGCGAGCACTCAGGAGCCCCGGCGGGCAGCCAGGCGGCCCGAGCAGTGGCGATGACGGGGCTGAGTATGCGCAGGCCCCGGCCCGCTACGCAAACACCCCTCAGCCGGTGCCGGGCAGCCCGCAGCTGTGGTTGCCCATCGTGGAGCAGTCCCAGCACGGGTCGTCTTCGGCGCAGCCGGGGATGTTGCCGTGACAGGCGGCGGTCCCGAGCAGGGCGGCGATACCGATGGCGGCGAGGACGCGGCGGAGCGGAGTCATGCCGCGGACCCTACGCCGTGGCCGGAGCCTTGATCGTCCGGATCTTGCCGCCGACGACGGCCTGGGCCTGCCGGGCGGCGGCCCACGTCGCGAACGGCTCGTCGTCGTGGCCGTCCCGGACGAGCCGGAACCGCGGCACCGCCGCGGCCTGCTGCGCCTCGTACACCGCGGCGTAGTCGCCCGACGTCATCGGGATACGCGGCGCCCCGCCGCCGCAGCCGCAGCCCATCAGAGACACCCCATCAGTCGCAGCAGCCCTTGGTGCGCCGTACCACCGGCCTCCCGGCCCTGACGTCGGCGGCGACCTGCCGGAACCGCTCCCGGGTGCTGTGCGTCGCGACCCGTTCCACGGTCCGGGCGGTGAGGTCGACGCGGAGCCGGGGCCGGCCGTGCGGGCCGACGGCGCGGACCGGGACCGACGACGCGACGAGCGCGTCACCCTGATAGGTCGCGGCGGCTCCGCCGTGCGCCATCGGGAACCCCGGCGACGGGACGAGCAGCGCTGCGATGAGCTCCGTCCAGCCCGACCGGTCGCTGTGCGGCTGCCAGTCACCGGAGAGCCGGCAGGCCAGCATCCGGGACACGAGGTCCGGCGTCGCGGCGGGTTCCAGCGCGCCGGCGGCCCACACCACGCCGAGGTCCCGGTCGAACCCGACCGCGATCTTGCCGACCACGGTGCAGCTGTTCTCGTAGTGGGCGGGGGCGACCTCGCCGTTCGGGCGGAACCGGGCGGCGTGCCCGCAGTCCATCGTGATCGGCCCGGCCGGCACCTTGCCGCTCTGCGTCAGCGCCCAGCCGCCCATGAACCGGGCGTAATCGACCCGGCTCGTCGGGACCTCCTGCCGGCGGCCGGCGCGGGCGAACGCCCGGTGGTTCACGCCGAGCGGGGCGAGCGCCCCGTACAGGCGGCCTTCCTGCGTGACGTTGAGCGCGCCTTCGCTCAGGTCGACGTCCGTCGGCCGCGAGTACCACCACGCCGGCGGGACGTCCTCGATCGTGATCGTGTACGCCGCAGCAGTGAGCGCCTGCACGGTGTCGGCCACGCTCACTTCCTCGGCCTTCGGGCGGGCCGGCGTACGGCGGGCGGATGCGGCCAACGTCTGGGCCTCCTCGTTCGGTTCCTCAGTGCCGAGCATGAGCTGTACTAGCTCGTCGGTCGGCGCGACCTCGGCGTCGGCCTGCGCCGGCACGGACACCCCGGTCAGTTCCCCGACCCGGCCGCCGTCGACGGTGACGAGGTCGGGCTCCTCGAACAGGAACGCGAGGCCGCTCTCGTCGTCCTCGTCCTCCTCCGGGAACTGGACGGTCACCGTGGGCTTCGTCTCGTCGAGCCCGATGCTGACCCACCGCTCGAACCCGGCGACGGAGCGGCGGGCGTACTCGCGGCCGTCCTCCGATTCGAGGTCGAGGGTGATGAACCCGACGTCGGGCGCGCCCTCCGAGGCGGCGGCCACGACCCGGACGACGTTCCCGACGTGCACGACGTTCGGCATCCCGCCGTGAGCGCTCGACTCCTTGCTCCAGTGGAACGCGAACGGGGTCTCCCGGTACGTCGTGTTCATGAACATGCGGCCCGTCCCACCGTCGCCGGTGCTCGTGCCCTGCACGTGCATCACGGCCCGGAGGTGCTCGCCGGGCTGCGCCGGCGGGAGCGGCGCCTCGGCCGCGGCGTCGGGCTCGGCCTCCTCGACGCAGCGATCACCGTCCGGGACCCACCCGTCCGGGCAGTTCCCGTCCTCGTCCGGCGTAGGGGTGTCGGGTACGGGCGGGGCTGGGGCTGCCGTCGGGGCGGTGGCCATGGTCGCCTCCTCGGGCGCTGTGACAAAGGGCACCGCGACGCTCGCGGTGTCCGTGGACATAGAACCTGACGTGTCGGCGTCGTCGGCGCCACCGAGCGGGTAGTCCCACGACTCGCCGCCGAGCGCCAGGCGGAGCCGGTCGAACTGGATCGGGCCTTCCATCGCGGCGGCGAGGGGTAGCGCTGCGTGGAGCTCAGCGACGTCGGCGTACAGGAGCGCGACGTGAGCGACCCAGGGGCTGTGGTTGTCGGGCTCCGCCCACTCGTCGGTCGTCGCCGCTGACGCCGCCGCCATCGCGGCGAGATGGACCTCGTTGAGCGTCCGATTCGGTTCGGCCTCGTCCCCGACGCTCAGCACCAGGCACGGCTCGTCGCCGCTGGCGTTCCAGACAGCGGCGCCGAACACCCGGCCGGCCACCGAGCCGAGCTGGTCCGCGGCCTGCTCGACCTCGGCCTTCAGCGTGGTGACCACGTCGTCGGGCATGTCGTCGCTGTCGCCGAGGTACCGGAGCGTGAGGTGGAGGCCGTCCGCGGTCTCGCCGCCGTTGATGAGGAACGGGGCGGGGTCGGCCGGGACCAGGGCGATCATCGCTCCGCTGTGCGGCTCACCCGTCCTCGGGTCGACCTGCGGCGGCCCCGTCGCGGCGACCAGGGCGGTTCGCTCCAGCTGGCCGGGCTCCCAGATGCAGCGCTCGCGCAGCGCAGCGCTGCTCACAGGATCAGCTCCATGACGATGTCCCATCCGCTAGGCCCAGGCGACGCCGCGGTGACCCGGTACGTGCCGCCCCGAGGCAGCAGCAGCTCCTGCTCTGACTGGGCCGTGCCAGCCGCGGCGGAGAGGTTCAGCGGCTGTGTCTCAGCCGGCAGGGTCACCGTGACCCGCCCGGGGTCAGTGCCCCGCATGAAGTCCCGGGCGACGGCCTCCGACGACGTCACCGACGTGTACCCGTAGTCGATGAACGTATCGCCCGGCCGTGGCGTCCCGAACGTGGCCGCGACGTCCCCGACGCCCCGGTAAGCCAGCGCCTCCTGGCCGATGGCCGGGGCCTGCTCAAAGGCGGCGTCGATCACCTTGACCTTGTCCGCGGCGATCTGCAGTGACTCCTGCTGCCGTGGCCGTAGCGCTCCGCGCAGTGACAGCTCGTCGGGGTCGACGTTCGCCCGGTACGTGTCGGGGTCGAGGTCGCCGCTGGTGACCCGCAGCTTCTCGTTGACGTTCCGGTACTCGACGGCCTTGTAGTCCTGAAGCGTGTTCGCGGTGAGCGTGTCGAGCCGGGTCGCGGTGGAGGCGGTCGCCTCGTACAGGTCATCGCCCGTGAGGCGGGCCGGCTCAGGCGCCAGGCCAGGGTCAGCGACGAGGTCAACGACGCCGGGCTGGCCGCCTTCCTGCCGCCCATCGGGGTCAAGCGGCGTCGGGCTGTCGAGGTACAGGACCGTGCACCTGCAGTTCCCCGTGATGATGTTGTTCGCGATGTACCACCCCGCTCCCGTGTCGAGGTTGTAGACCAGATGACTGCCCGTAGAACGCTCGACCTCCACGACCTCCGTCAGCGTCACGCCGAGGGTCAGCCAGTGTCGGGGATCGCCGCTGACCTCGGCGTCTCCCGGCCGGTCATCACCCGCCGCCTCCGCGAGCTGGGCCTGCCGATCCGCTCGCGCGGTGAGGCGATGCAGCTGCGCATGGATCGACTCGGGGCCACCGAGCGGCGGCAGCTGGCTAAGCCAGCCCAGGACGCTCGACGACGGGACTGGGTCCCAGCTGCCCCCCGCTCCCCAGAGGCGGAACAACGCGCCGTCGTCTCGGCCCTGGGCCGAACTTGCATGATCGGCAACGGCGAGCCCGAATTCCATGACCTGCTCATCCGTCGCGGCCTGGACGTCGATCCCCAGGCGCCGGTTCACGGGTACAACCTCGACTTCGCCGTAGGCCCCGTCGCCGTGGAAGTCCACTGGGGCGCCGCTCACCCGCTGCGAGCCGCCCGAGCGCGACGCAAGCTCGTAGACCTCAGCGATCTCGGCTGGTGGGTGCTGTACGTCTGGCTCGCCCGGCAACTCCCTACGGAGCCCGCCGCGGACGCAGCTGTCGCCTTCCTTCAGGTCGCCCAGGGGGCGCCACCCGGTCGAGGTCAGTACCGGGTGATTCGGGGTACCGGCGAGTTCGTCTCCGGAGGCGAAGCGCACGCTGATCAGCTCGCCGTCGTGGCGCCGCGCCGTAGCCGCCCGTAGAGCCGGGTACGACACCCGGGTCGCCGCGGCGAGGCAGTTCACGACCTCCTCGAACGGCGCCGTCGGGTCGCCGGGCACCGCGAGGCGGGCGCCGCCGACCTCGAATGGGTCGCGGAGCGGCACGACCTGGCCGTCGGCGCGGACATGGCTCGGCCGGGTCCGGCCGTCGAGCGTGGAGAGCCACTGCTTGAACGGCGGCGCGTCGGCGCCGAGGGAACGCACCCGGACGTCAGCGCCCTGGTTCGACGCGCTGATCACCTCGGTGCGCGCGATCCGTTCGGCGTCTACTCGGGCGAGCCCGGTCGCGCCTTGCACGCGGCGGCGCAGGTCGTCGATGCCCTCACCGGCCCGGAACCCGGCCAGCAGCTCGGAGCGGGCACGTTCCCACGTCTCGTCGCCCAACGTGTTGAACCGGTCCGTGGCCTGCGCCAGGTAGCGGGCCGCCGCCTCGTCGATGAACTCGGGGCCGGGCACCGGGACCGCGACCCCGATCGTCCGGAGCTGCACGTCAGCCGCGGCGACCCCGGCCTCGAACACGCCACCGAAGTACGGGGCGACGACCTCCTGCACCGCCGCGGCCCACTCAGCCCGGATCGCCGCCAGGTCGTCGAGGGACATGGCCGCCTCGTCGGGGGACGCCGCCGCCGTGATCGTGTTCCCGAGACGGGCCGCGAGCCGGTCGATGATCGCGCCGAGGGCGTCGAGCATCACCTTCGCCGCCGCCGCTTCGAGCTCCTCGACCCGGCGCCGGTGCGCCTCGCGCCAGCCCATCAGCCGACCCGCCGGACCGCCGGCAGCGGCGGGGCCGCGACCTCATCAGCCGCGAGGTGGTCCGAGAGCGCGTCCCAGCTATGCGGCGTGTTCGTCCGGATCAGCGTCCGGGTGTACAGGTCGAGCGAGTTACGTAGCGCGGCCGGGTCACAGACCAGGTTCCCGGCCACGTCCGGGACCCGGTCCCAGGCGTCTTCGAGGAGCACGTCGAGCGGCCGGAACCGGGCGGCGTTACAGACCGTGTGCATCAGGTGAGGCTTGGCGTCGGCCAGCTTCCCCATCGCCCGTTCGCGCCGCGTCGCGTTCCTGAGCCTGTTCCCGGCTTTCTCCAGAGCACGGTGGACGAGCCCGTCGCAGGCCGCGAGGAGTGCCAGCCCTGGGTGCCAGCTGATCGCTGCCGCAGCGACCGGGACGTCGTCCTCGGACGGCTCGTCGTCGTCCTCGGTGTCGGGCAGGCCCTGCTCCTCGGCGGGCACCTCGTCCTCGGGCGGGCCGGGCTGGAGCTGAGGCGGCTGAGCGGGGCGGGTCGCCTTGATCTCGTCCGGGGTCGCCAGGCCCAGCTTCTGCAGCGCCAGCGGAGCCATCTCCCCGCTGAGCATCTCGACCCACACCCGCCGCTCGAACTCGGCGGTGTCCGGCACCGCGGCATCAGAGATACCCGTCTCCCGGCGCAGGTCGTCGCCCGATGCCTGCCACCGGTCGTACGCCAGCACCGTGTCAGCGGACCGGTCCGGGCGCACCTGCAGGTCACTGGCGTCGTACCAGACGATGAACTCGGACTGCTCGGAACCCGGCGGCGGCTCCTGCTCAGTGACCCGCACCCGTTCCTCATCGGTGCGGGTCACGACCTCGCCGGACGCCCGGCCGGCCGCGGTGGCGAGGCCCGGCGCGAGGAACCCGGTCGTCAGCCCGTCACAGATCAGCTCCATGTTCGGCATGACGTGGAGGGTGATGCCCTCCTCCGTCGTCGCCCACTTACCCCAGTGGTTCTCCTGCTCACCGGTAAGCGCCGCCTTCGGCATGTCCATCGCCGTCGCGAGCCGGGCGATCGCCTCCTCGCGCAGCTTCAGCGCGTGCTCGTCGAACGGCGTGTTGAACATGAGGTGCATGATCTTGTCCTTCACCGGGCCGGGGATCCGGACCGGGAAGGGCGCATACGCCGCGGCTGAGGAGCGGTTCTTGATCGGCTTCGTGATCGCCGCCAGGAACTCCTTGATCCACTCGTCCCACCCGTTCGGGAACTCCAGCTGCGAGTCGAACGCGATGATGCCGGCGCCGGCGAGCCGAGACGTCGCCGAGGCCTCGACGTGCTGGGTCAGCAGCTGGAGCTCGCGGAGGACCGGGAGCGCCCCCCGCACCGGCGAGTCGGGCATCCACGACCAGCGCGGGTGCGGACGCCACACCTTCACGATCAGGCTGTCCTGCGACAGCAGCCTCCAGTCGCGGGTCGTGTCCTCGCCCTCCTGCAGCTCATAGAGCCGCTCGCCGGTCTCGGCCTTCGCCTGCGGTGAGAGCCGAAGCTGGTCCGAGCTGTACACCCCCCACCGCTCCGCGCCGGCCGAGCCCGGCTCACCGACGAGGTAGCCGATCCCCGGCGTGAGGAGGTGCACGGCGAACGCCCGGTTCAGCGCCGCCTGGCCGGCCACCCCGCCAGCGAGGCGGGCGACGAGGTCAGCGGCCGGCCCGGTCGTGACCGGCTCCGGCTGGGCGCCCGGCTGCGTCGGCCGCTTCGCCGCCACGAGCCGCACCCGGGACAGGCTGTTCGCCAGCCACATCTCGGCGTAACGCACCTCACCGGTCGTGTTCCGGTACTCCCAGGCCTCATCGTGCCAGCCCTGGGACTTCGGCTCGTCCTCCCGGGTCGCGGTCAGTACACGGGCCGACGCGGTCAGGGCGTTGACCCGGCGAGGCAGAAGGTCCGCCACAAGCTCCCCTAGTCCTGGTCGAGTGCTCGGTCGATGCGGGCGAGGAACCCGA
>Ga0126306_10000427_pt1 | contig 19206 bp, 22 predicted proteins | sample Plot27_FD_92592 | JGI IMG/M metagenome (GOLD analysis project Ga0126306, IMG submission 92592) | Serpentine soil microbial communities from UC McLaughlin Reserve, CA, USA - Plot27 | ecosystem: Environmental > Terrestrial > Soil > Grasslands | place: USA: UC McLaughlin Reserve, Lake County...
CGAGGTGCAGCGCCTCGCGCCCGCGATGCAGGTGCGCCGCGACACCCTGTTCCCGATCGAGGCCGCGCTCTACCACCCGCCGGGGGGCGTGATCCGCCACGACGCGGTCGTGTGGGGCTTCGCCAGCGGCGCCGATGCGGGCGGGGCGGAGATCCATCCGTACACCGAGGTCACGGGCGTCGAGCGCTCGAACGGGCGGGTCACGGGGGCGCACACGAGCCGCGGCCCGATCCGGACGGACACGGTCGTGAACTGCACGGCGGGGTGGAGCACGCTGGTGGCCGACATGGCCGGCGTGGCGCTGCCGATCACCACGCACGTGCTGCAAGCCTTCGTGACCGAGCCGCTCAAGCCGCTGCTCGACGTGGTGGTGGTGTCGTCGGGAATGCACGTCTACATCTCCCAGACCGATCGCGGCGAGTTCCTGATCGGAGCCGAGATCGAGCCCTGGACCACCTACCGCATGCAGGGCACGCTCAACTTCCTGCAGGAGGCCTCGCGTCACTCGCTCGAGCTGTTCCCGCAGCTCGAGCATGCCCGCGTGCTGCGCAGCTGGGCCGGGCTGTGCGACATCAGCCCCGACTACAGCCCGATCCTCGGCGAGAGCGGGGTGGAGGGCTTCCTGCTCAGCGCGGGCTGGGGCACCTACGGCTTCAAGGCGGCCCCGATCGTGGGGAAGATGCTCGCCGAGCTCGTGGCGACGGGGCGGACGCCGGACCTGATCCGGCCCTTCCGGCTGGAGCGCTTCTACGAGGACCGGCTCGTGTCGGAGCTCGCGGCGGCGGCGGTCAGCCACTAGTGCACGGCGGCCGCCTGCTCATCTCGTGCCGCGACCGGCCCGGGATCGTCTCCGCCGTGTCGACGTTCCTGTTCGAGACAGGGGCGAACATCGTCGAGTCGAGCCAGCACTCGACGGACCCCGCCGGCGGGCACTTCTTCATGCGGATGGAGTTCAGCGCGCCGCCGGAGCTGAGCCGTGAGGAGCTCGCGGGTCACTTCCAGGCGCAGGTGGCTTCGCGCTTCGGGATGCGCTGGCGCGTGCGCTGGGCGGGTGAGCGCAAGCGCATGGCCATCCTCGTGTCGCGCTACGAGCACTGCCTGCTCGACCTGCTCTGGCGCTGGCGCAGCGGCGAGCTCGACGCGAACGTGGAGCTGGTCTGCTCGAACCACCGCGACCTCGAGGCGGACGTGGCGTCCTTCGAGATCCCCTACGTGCACGTGCCGTTCACTCCGGACACGCGCGAGCGCGCGGAGGCGCAGCTGCTGGAGCACCTGGCGGACCGCTTCGACGTGATCGTGCTGGCGCGCTTCATGCGCATCCTGTCCGGGCAGTTCCTGGAGGCGGTGGGGGCCCCGCTGATCAACATCCATCACTCGTTCCTGCCCGCCTTTCCCGGCACGAGCCCGTACCGGCGAGCGCGCGAGCGCGGCGTGAAGATCATCGGTGCGACCGCCCATTACGTGACCGAGGAGCTCGACGCCGGGCCGATCATCGAGCAGGACGTGGTGCGCGTCTCGCACGGCCACGACGAGTCCGACCTCGAGCGGCTGGGACGTGACATCGAGCGTACCGTGCTCGCCCGCGCTGTCGGCTGGCACCTGGAGGATCGGGTGCTCGTGCACGACAACCGCACGGTGGTGTTCTCGGCCTGATCGGGCGCTAGCGCGTGGGCGTGACCTTGTGGAGGCCGGGTGGCGAGTCGGGGTCGAGCTTTCGGTCCCGCGCCAGTGCCAGCGCCAGCTGCTGGGCGCGCACGGCGGCCGGCACGGCGCGGAGTGGCTCGGCCAGGTCGCCGGGGTAGGGCAGATCCGCATCCTCGCGATCGGCGAGCCGGAGGACCGGCGTGCCCGCCGACTCGAGCTCGGCGGCCAGCTCCTCCACGTCGGCCGCCGCGGGGCCGGCCGCGCTGACCGCGAGCAGGGGCAGCTCGCCGCGGGCGACGGTGACCGGGCCGTGCCGGAAGTCGGCTGCGGACCAACCCTCGGCCCTGACGCCCGTCGCCTCACGCAGCTTGAGCGCCGCCTCCAGCGCAACTGGCATCAGGTAGCCCCGGCCGATCGCCACGAGCTCGTCGGCATCGCCGAGGCGGGTGATGGCGTGGTCGGCGGGCGCCGGGTCGTCGAGCACCTCGGCCACGGTCTGCGGCAGCCGCGCCCAGTCGGCCGCGCCCCAGGGCACGGGCCCGAGCGCCTCGGCCAGGAGCGCCATGGCGGCGAGCTGGGCGGTGAAGGTCTTGGTGGCCGGCACCGCCTGCTCGTCGCCGGCGCCGAGGGCCACCTCGGCGTCGGCGGACTGGGCCAGCGGGCTGTCCGGGTCGTTGGTCACTGCGACGGTGCGTGCCCCGGCCTCCCGGTAGCGGTCGAGCACAGTGGCGATCTCCGGCGTGCGGCCGGACTGGCTGATCGCCACCGCCAGCCACCCCTCCAGCCGCGGCTCGACGCCGTACAGCGTCTGGAGGCTGGGTGCCGCCAGCGCCACCGGCCGCCCCGTCGCGCCCTCGAGCAGGTAGCGGCCGAAGATCGCCGCGTAATCGGACGAGCCGCGGGCCACGATCACGATGCCGTCGGGCGGCGGCCCGAGCGCCGGCGGGCCGCTCGAGGCGAGCGTGCGCAGCACCTCGGGCTGCGCACGCATGTCCGCCTCCATGCGCTCGCCGAGCGGGCTCATTCGCGCGTCGCGCGCACCGCCGTGCCGTAGGCGCAGATCTCGGTCCAGGTGCTGCCCAGCTCCGACGTGTCGAAGCGGAAGGCGACGATCGCGGTCGCGCCCTTCCCCTCGGCCTCCTCGACGAGCCGCTCGGTGGCGTGCTGGCGGCCCTCGGCGAGCATCTTCGTCATGCCCCTGAGCTCGCCGCCGACGAGCGACTTCAGCGACGCGCCGACCTGTGAGCCGACGTTGCGCGAGCGGACGGTCAGGCCGAAGACCTCGCCCAGCACCTCGTCGATCCGGTAGCCGGGGAGGTCGTTCATGGTGCTGATGATCATCGGACTCCTTGGGCACACTCGATGTTCCACAGCTCCAGCAGCGCGCGCGGCGCGGTGAAGCACGGATCGCCGCCCGTGTCGCCGAGGTCCCTCCAGCGCCGGCCAACCTTCCGCCGGAAGTGCTCGGGCTGGTCCTGCGTTCCGAAGAAGGTTCCGCCGATCGTGGCGCTGAAGCTGGCCAGGGCGTACTGGGTGGAGCCGCAGCGCCCGTTGTACACGCGGCCGCGCGGTCCCCGCACCGTGAACGGCTTGTCCAGGTTGCTTTGCAGATAGCGCACGTGCACGCGCCGGAGCGTGGTACGCAACGACGTGCTCACGGGCAGCACCCGGCAGGTTGCGGACGTGTCGGCCGGCGGCGTGGCCGGCGTCGCGGTTGGGATGAGAAGTGCCACCAGCACTCCGAGCGTGACAAGGCTGATCAGTCGCATCGGCGCGACGATACCCGAGCCGTCTCGGGTCCCACTGCTGGCATGTGTCGCGCGCTGGCGAGGACACGCTCACGGGGCTGCCCGCGGCGGCGGCCGAGCGGCACTACGCCGGCGTCGGGTAGACGGCGCCCTGCTCCGCCAGCTCCACCGGCCCGCCGAAGCTCGCGGGCCTGACGCAGGCTCTCGGCGTCGCCCTCGCCGTACTCGCGGAGGTGGAAGCTCTCGCGGAAGCGCGACCCGTCGTAGCCGAGCGCCCCGGCCAGGCCGTCGAGGACCGCCGCACCACTCTCACCCGGCTTGTGATCTCGCCGGAGAACGGGAGCAGGTCGAGCACGTGGTCCATGTGCATGTGGGAGATCACGAATCGCGTCGAGTCGTTCGGCCAGCCCGCGGTCCCACAGCCGCTCGAGCGCCCCCGGGCCGCAGTCGAGCAGCACGACGGTGGAGGCGCCGCTCACGGCATAGCTGGAGCAGGCCGCCCCGAGCGGGGCACCCACCCGAACCCCGAGCACCTCGAGCTCCACCCCCGCCGCCCTACTTGCGCCGGTAGCGCCGGCGCAGCAGCTCGCCCGCGAACAGGGTCAGCCCGATCGTCACGACCAGCTCGACCGCGCGGCGGCCGCGGAACGACGACTCGCGTGCTCGCGCTGACGCATGTGCACGGGCACCTCGAGCAGCCGCAGCTTCGCGTCCGTGATCCGAACCAGCGCCTCCACCTCTGGCGCCTCGCAGACGTAGGGATCGGCGAGCAGCGCGAGAGCCCGATGGTTCACGGCGTACAGGCCGCTCGTGCCATCGGAGATCGGCTGGCCCAGGCGCAGCCGCATGAGCAGCCGCAGGAGCGAGGTGCCGAGCACCCGCTCGGGTGCCGGCCGGTAGCGCTCGCCATCGCGGCCGGAGTCGGGCAGGAAGCGCGATCCCACCGCCACGTCGCACTGGTCGGCCTTGACCAGGTCCAGCATGCGCCCGAGCTCGGCCGCGGGATGCTGTCCGTCGGCGTCGAGCCTTCCGCAGTACGTGTAGCCGCCGTCGGAGGCCCGCTGATAGCCCTCGGCGATCCCGTGCCTCAGCCCGCGGTTCTCGGGAAAGCTGACCACCAGGGCGCCGCCCTCCTTGGCGACCTCGGCCGTGGCGTCGGTGGAGCCGTCGTCGATCACGAGCAGGTCGATGCCCGGGAGGTCGCGGCGCGCCTCGGTGAGCACGTCGGGGAGCGACTCCGCCTCATTCCAGGCGGGGATGAACACGAGCGTGTCGCCCATGGCGCGATTATGCAGGCGCCTCGGCGGATGCGCGGCCGGCCCGCAGGCGCAGGCCGACGAGCGGGAAGATCGTGGTCGACAGGATCGCAGCCCCGATGAGTGACGCCGCGGTGGAGGACCGCATGTGTCCCTCCTCGACCGCGATCGTGGTGATCGCCACGACCAGCGGCAGCTCGGTGGCGCAGAAGAACGCGAGCGCGAGCCGGTCGCGGCCGTCGAGCACGCGGCGGTAGAGCAGCGCCGGCGCGCCGCGCACGACCAGGAAGAGGGCGAGGAACAGCGGCACCTTCAGCAGATCGACAGGGTCCTCGGTCAGCGCGCCGAGGTCGAACCGGATCCCGCTGACGACGAAGAAGAACGGGATGAAGAAGCCATAGCCCACGGCCGTCAGCTTCGATTCGAAGACGGCGACCTCCCGCCCCTTGAGCGCCAGCCGCACGATCACGCCGGCCACGAAGCCGCCCAGCAGGAGGTCCAGGCCGAGCGACGAGGCCAGGGCCGCGAGCGCGAACACGGCGACGACGGCGAATCGGATGGCGAGCTGCCCGCTCGTCTCGAGCGAGCGCTCGAGCAGCTCCCACCCGCGGCCCACCCCGCGTACGGCGACGACCGCGGTGATCACCGCCCCGAGGATGAACAAGATGAGGATGACCGCGTTGGCGGCGGCGCCCTTGGTGGAGAACACGAGCGTGATCAGCAGGATCGGGCCGAACTCGCCCATCGCCCCCGCGGCGAGGAGGTACTTGCCGAAGCGGCTGCGCAGCTCGCCGGCGTCGCTGAGGATCGGGATGAGCGTGCCGATCGCCGTGGTGGCCATGGCGGATCCTGTGAACACGAGCGACAGCACCACCCCGGCCAGCGCCAGCAGGCCGCCGAGCGAGTAGGCCAGCGCGAGCGAGAGCAACCAGCCGAGCGCCGCGAGCTTGAGCGGGGCGCCGCGGATCCGGTCGAAGTCGATCTCGTAGCCGGCGAAGAAGAAGAGCATGCCCAGGCCGAGGCTGGAGAAGAAGTCGAGGAAGGCGTCGGGCTCCGCGAGGCCGATCAGCTCCGGACCGACCACGATGCCGAGCACGATCTCCACCACGACCACCGGTAGCGGGAGTCGGTCCGCTACGAGGCCGGCCGCGAGCGCTGCGATCGCGGCCACGCTCACGACGGTGAGAAACGACTCGCTGTCGACGGGGATCATGGGCGCCGGCGGTGGACCCTACGACCTCCGTCGGGCGCATCGGAGACCATTGCGCGGTTGAGCTCTCCGTGCTCTTCCGGGAGCGCATCTGGCTGGCCTCCGTCATATCTCGACCTGGCCCTGGTCGAGATCCGGCACTACGGGGTGCACTCGGCGCAGGTGGCACGCCGCCCGCGCGCTCTACGCGCATCTGCTCGAGCTGGGCTCCCGGATCCGCGTGAGCTGGAGATCCTGCGGCGCCCCGACCGCCTCGGTTTGGGCAGCGCCTCCTGAGTGGACCCGGGTACACGAGAGGTGACATCCGGCGAGGGAGGCCCCATGAGAGACGCGATCCGCAGACCGTCACCGGCGACCGTGCTGGCGGGGCTCGCGCTGTTCATCTCGCTCGGCGGGGTCTCGTGGGGTGTGGCGAGCGGCTCCATCAACAGCCGTGAGATCGAGAACGGCACGATCCAGAGCCGCGACGTACGCGACGGCGCGCTGCAGGGCCGCGACGTCAGAAACGGCACGGTCCAGAGCCGCGACGTGAGGGACGGGGCGCTCGGCGGGGTCGACGTCCACGACCAGTCGCTCAGCGGTGCGGACCTCGCCACGAACACGCTGGGCGACCGCGAGATCGACGAGCCCCAGCTCGACCTCAACCGCCTCGGCGGCGTGCACGCCACGCGCTACGTCAAGAACGTGCGTCGCGTGGAGACGATGACCGCGAGCGACCCGGCCACCCCGAAGGTGGCGCCGCCGGCCAGCTGCCCGCCCGGCAAGCGCCTGATCGGCGGCGGCGCCAGGGTCGTGGCTGCGGCGCCGGTGCCGGTGGCGCTGACCACGAACGGGCCAAACGGGACCGCCTGGGAGGCCTCGGCCTACGCCACCGCGCCGACCGGAAACTGGCAGCTCGTGAACGTCGCGATCTGCGGCTGACTCAGGCCGCGCTGATCTGCGCCCGCCGCCCGCGCGAAAGCCATCCGCGCAGCCCGGAGCGCCGCGCACGTGGCGGCTCGCTCGATCCCTCGTGCACCACGAGCACGGGAGTCGGGCAGCGACGGTTGAGCCACTCCCCGACCCGCTCAGTAAAGGGCATGTGGAAATGGTCGTCCGCTTGGCCCACGACCACGAGGTCCCAGCAACCGGTGCGCGCCTCGCGCAGGACTGCGGCACCCGGGGAACCCCGCACGACGAGCTTCGTGACGGGAATCTCGACCGGCACCTGCCGCGCTGCTTCCTCCACGTTGCGCTGTGCCCAGCCGAGCAGCTCCTGCTCCAGCTGACCCCGGCTCACCGGCAGCACCACCGGTCCGGCGGCCGCCAGCGGGGGAGCCCCGGGGGCGGCGCTCAGCAATCCGAGACGGCCGTGGCCAGCCTCGACCAACTCGACGGCACGCTCGAGCGCCTTCCCGGCCGCACTGCTGTCGTCAACCGCGACGAGGATCCGGTGAAACATGCCGTCCTCCAGCCCTTAGCGTGCTAATACCCTAGCACAGATTGTTAGCGCGCTAATCTCTGTGATGTGGAGTCGACAAACGGGCATGTCGAGTTCGGCGCCGCACTCGAGGAGCTCTTCCGCGCGGTACTTCGAGCCAGCGGTCGGGGCGTGCCCGGCGGTGAGACCGAGCTCACGATGTCGCAGTACTTCGTGATGGACGCCCTGGCCGGGGAGCGCCTCACGGTCAGCGAGGTGGCACGCGCCGCGCGGGTGGCCGTGCCCACCGCCACGCGTGCGCTGCGCGCGCTCGAGGAGCGCGGCTTCGTGGAGCGTCGGCGCGACGACGGCACGGATCGCCGCGTCGTCACGGTCGCGCTCACGCCGAGCGGCAAGACCGTGCTCGCGGAGAAGCGCGACTGGGTCGTCACGCGCCAGCGAGAGATCTTCGATGGGCTGGCGCCGGCCGAGCGCCAGACGGCGGTCGGAACGCTCAGCGCCGTGGCGCGAGACATCGCCGAGCTCTGACGCCCGGGCTCAGCCCGTCCCGCGGATGAGCGCGTTCAGGTCTGCGACCGGCCCGAGGTGGCGGAGCTTGTCGGGGTTCACGACCGACCGAACGCCCTGGATCTGGCCGTCCGCCACGTCGAGCGCCATCACGTTGATCAGGTTGCCCTCCGGGTCGAGCGTCAGTGCGCCCGGCTGGCCGTTGACCTCGACTTGGCGCAGCTTCATACCGCCGATGCGCGTGGCGGCGCGCGCCCAGGCCGCTAGCGTGCGCGCCACCCGGGCGCGGCCGTGCAGCGGCCGCGCGATGGCGGGAGCCTTGCCGCCGCCGTCGCCATGGAGAACCACGTCGGCCGCGAGCATCTGCTCGAGGGCCTCGAGGTCGCCGTTCTGGGTCGCCTCGAAGAACCGGTTGGCGAGCCGCTCTCTCTGCTCGCGCGACGCTTCGAAGCGAGGCCGCCCCTGCGCCACGCGGCGGCGGGCGCGGGTGGCGAGCTGCCGCGCGTTCTGCTCGCTCGTGCCGACGATCGTCGCGATCCGGTCGTAGGGCTCGTCGAACACGTCACGCAGGAGGAAGGCCGCGCGCTGCTCGGGGGAGAGGCGCTCGAGCAGGACGAGGAACGCGAGCGAGAGGGAATCGGCCATCTCGGCGTGCCGCGCCGGGTCCTCGTCCGCGCTCGCCACGAGCGGCTCGGGGAGCCACTCGCCGACGTAGCGCTCGCGGCGGGCGCGGGCTGAGCGCAGCTGGTCGATCGCCAGCCGCGTGGTGATGGTCGACAGGTACGCCCGCGGCGACTCGATCCGCTCGCCGCCGTCCAGCGCCCGGTGGAGGCGGAGGAGCGCCTCCTGGACTACGTCCTCCGCCTCGCTGACGCTGCCGAGCATGCGGTACGCGATGGCGAACGCCGCCGGCCGCAGCTCCTCGAGGAGATCCGCCTCGTCCATCGCTCAGGCGAGCCCCCGGGCGAAACCCTCTCGCCAGGTGGGATACATGGGCTGCCAGCCGAGCTCGCGCTTTGCCTTTGCGTTCGAGGCTCCCCGGATGTCGGTCATCATGACGACCCCGGCCTCGCCGGCCGCGAGCCGTCCGAGCCAGCGTGGCACCCGGCGGGGCGGCTTCGCGCCGAGAGCGCGCGCCAGCTCGGGCAGCCAGTCACGTACGGGCGCGGGCTCGTCGTCCACGACGTTGTAGATCCCGGGCGGTCCGTGCTCGATGGCTGCCACCGTCGCCCGGGCCGCATCCTCGATCTGGACGAAGGACCAGACGCCGCCGCCTGCTCCGATCACGGGGAACTGGCGCTTCCGGATGGGGGCTGCCATCTCGGCTCGCGGATCGGAGCTCACGGAGGTGCCGGGCCCGTAGAAGCCGCCGTAGCGGAGCACGATACCCTCGGCCCAGTCGGCGTCCGTGACCGCCTGCTCGAGGTGGCGGATGGCGTCGAGGGCGGACCTGAGCTTGGCCGGCGGGTTGGGGTCGAGCGCGTCGTTCTCGCTCTTCACCGGTCCGTCGGTGCGGGCGAAGGGCCAGCCGGCGAAGCTCTGTGCGACGAACCGCCGTGCTCCCACCGCGCGGCCCGCCGCGAGCAGGTGGTCGGTGCCCTCGGTGCGCAGCCGGTTGGTCCCCTCGAGGAAGCGATCGATGTGGCGCATGTCGAGCGCGCCCGAGAGCGCCGTGAGCTGGTGCACGATCACCTCGGGCTCGGCCCCGGCCACGGCCTGGGCTACCGCGTCCGGATCGAGCGCGTCAGCCACCACCGGCTGCGCTCCCAGGCCCCGCACGAGACCCTCCTTGGAGGCGCTCCTCGTCATGCCCACGACCTCATGGCCGTTCGCCACGAGCTGGGGGACCAGCTGCAGCCCGAGTGCGCCCGTGGCGCCTACAACGAAGATCTTCATGACTTCTCCTTTCGTCTCGTTCACCCCTGTGACGAGATACGTCCCCCGCCAGTGACACCAGCGGCTAGGCCGGATCGAGGAGCGCATGCGCCGTGGCGCGGAACGCGACCCTGTCGAACTGCTCGCTCCACGTGGTCTGCACGACATACCCCTGGGCGAGTGCCAGGAGCACGCGTGCGGCGGCATCCGGGTCGATCGAAGGATCGAGTGCCCCACGCCGCTGCGCATCGCGGAGATCCGCGCTCATCCGCGCCCGGAGCGTGGCGACGGTCTCGACCAGGAAGTCACGGATCTCCGGGTTGTGGAGTGCCTCGCCCCAGACCTGCACGGCCATCCGCAGCCGGTCGGTGAGGAGCCCGACCGACTCCACCGCGTCGAGCAGGCGCTCGAGCAGCTCGGCTGGGCCCAGGGGCTCGTCTCCGGGGCCGACCTCGATGGCCTCGATGAAGCCGCCGAGCGTCTCCGAGGCGATCGCCTGGACGATCTCCTCCTTGCTCTTGAAGTAGCGATAGACCGCGCCCGGGCTGAGCCCGGCCTCATCGAAGATCGCCTGCATCGGGGTGCGGTGGAAGCCCTGACTGGAGAAGCGCACGAGCGCGGCGTCGAGGATCTGGCGGCGACGTGCCGCGATGTGCTCGTCGGTGACCTTGGGCATCGAAGAGAAAATAAAGCGAACGTTCGCTCTTGACAAGGGCGCGTGCGTGCCGTTAGAAGAACAGCTATTCGTTTTTCGCGTAAAGGAACTCAGCCATGAATCCGGATCGTGTGCACGCCCTCCGCTGGAAGACACTCGGCGTGCTCTCGCTCAGCCTCTTCATCATCGGGCTCGACAACACCATCCTCAACGTCGCGCTGCCGACGCTCCAGGACGAGTTCGACGCCTCCGCCTCGGGACTTCAGTGGATGGTCGATTCGTACCTGCTGGTCTTCGCCGGGCTGCTGCTCGTGTTCGGCACGCTCGGTGACCGGCTCGGCCGCAAGCGGGCGCTGCAGGCGGGCGTGTCGATCTTCGGCCTCGCCAGCCTCGGCGCGCTGGTCGCCGACTCGTCCGACCAGGTGATCGCGGTGCGGGCCCTGATGGGTGTGGGCGCGGCGCTGATCATGCCGGCCACGCTGTCGATCATCGCCAACGTCTTCCCGCCGGAGGAGCGCGGCAAGGCGATCGGGATCTGGGCGGCCCTGGCAGCGGTCGGAATCGGGCTCGGCCCGCTAGCCGGCGGGCTCCTGCTCGAGTGGTTCGACTGGTGGTCGGTGTTCCTCGTGAACGTGCCGTTCGCGCTGGCTGCCCTGCTGCTCGGCATCCCCTTTGTGCCGGAGAGCCGCGACCCGCGGCCCGGCTCGTTCGACCTCATGGGGGCGGCGCTCTCCACAGTCGGATTCAGCGTGCTCGTCTACGCGGTGATCGAGGCGCCCGACGAGGGCTGGTTGAGCGTCCAGACCCTCCTCCTGCTCGCCGCCTCGACCGCGCTGCTCGCAGCGTTCCTGTGGTGGGAGCGGCGCGTGGCGGAGCCGATGCTCGACCTGAGCTTCTTCCGCAATGCGCGCTTCACCGTGGGGACCGTGGCCGTGAGCGTGGCCTTCTTCGCGCTGCTCGGCGGGATCTTCGCGCTCACCCAGTATCTCCAAGTGGCGCACGGCTACAGCGCCATCGAGGCCGGCGCGATCATGTCGCCGATGGCGCTTGGCCTGGTGCTCGGCGCCGGATCCTCCAACCGCGCGGTCCTGCGGCTCGGGGCTGCGCGCGTGGTCACCGCCGGACTGCTCGGCCTCTCGGCACTGCTCGCGTCGACGCTCCTGTGGGAACCCGACACCTCCGCTGGCTGGCTGCTCGCGTGGTTCTTCCTGCTCGCCCTGTCCATGGGCTGGGTGATGGCGCCGGCCACGGACGCGGTCGTGGGGGCGGTGCCGGCCGCGCGGTCGGGCGTCGCCTCCGCCATGAACACCGTGGCGCGGATGGTCTCGGGCGCCCTCGGCGTGGCGGTGGTGGGCTCGCTCGTGAACTCGCTCTACGCCGACGACCTGGGCGAGTCGGTGGGTGGGCTCCCGCCCGCCGCCCAGGCAGCGGCCGAGGAGTCGATCGGCGCCGCGAGCGCCGTGGCGGCGCAGCTGCCGGCCGACGCCGGCGCCGGGCTGCTGTCAGCCGCCAGCACCGCCTTCGTGGATGCGATGGGCGTCGGCCTGGCGGTGGCCGCTGCGCTGGGCGTGGCCACGGCCGTGGTGGTCGCCCGGCTGCTTCCAGGTGCAGAGGTGGCCGCGCCTCAGCGGGCCGAGACGGCTGACCGCGCTCGCAGCTCGGCGATCGAATCGTCGGTGCAGGTGGCGAAGAACCCGCCGGCCACCTCGCGCAGCTCGTCCATCGACTCCGCGCGGTAGAGCACCGGCTGGTAGTGCGTGATGTCGTAGTCGGCGGTGCCCATCTCCGCGAGGTCGAGGGGGCGGTGCTCCATGCCGCGGAACTCGTCGATCTCCCCGTAGGAGGAGAGGATGCCCGCGCCGTAGGCCTTCAGCTCGCCGTCCTCCACCACCACGCCGAACTCGACCGTGAACCAGAACACCTTTGAGAGAAAGCGCAGGTTGTCCTCGTCGCGCAGCCGGTGGGTCGCCTCGCCCGTGAGCCGGTGGAGCTCGGAGAAGGTGGGTGTGGCGAGCAGGTGGCCGTGGCCGAAGACCTCGTGGATGATGTCCGGCTCGGGGGTGTAGAGGGGCATCGCCGGGTGCCTGACGTACTGGGTGGAGTGGAAGATCCGCTCCGAGAGCGAGCCGTAGAACTCGCGCAGTGGCACGAGCCCGGCGGCGGGGACGTACCGGAAGCCGGTCAGCGGCTGCAGCCGCTCGCTGACGAGGTCGAGGCTCGGCAGGCCGTCGGTCGGCAGGTCGAGCTTCTCCTTCCCCTCGAGGAACTCGCGGATCGCGAGCTGCTCGTGCTTCGGCGCGAGCTCACGGCAGACCGTGCGCCAGACATTCTGCTCCTCATCGCTGTAGCGCACGTCCGGCACGGGCGTGCCCGGCTCCCACGCGAGCGCAAGCGCGGCGATCTCGTTGCGGCGCTCGCGGTACGCGGGGTCGTCGGCGCCGGGGTGATCGCTGCTCAGGTGGACCGTGACCTCGCCGCCCTCGGCGGTTACGGGCGAATAGAGCTGTGCCTCCTCGAACATGTTCTGGAGTGCAGCACCCGGGAGAGGAGGATGCAAGTGTGCACAGCACGAGCGAGCAGAATGTGCACTTCTGGCAGCCGGATCGGATAGATTCTGCGCAGAATGCCTAGCGAGATCGACAACCTCGACGCCCGGCTGATCGCCGAGCTGCGCGCCCACCCGCGGCTCGGCCTGCTCGAGATCTCGCGACGGCTGGGTGTGGCCCGAGGCACGGTCCAGGCCCGGCTCGCCAAGCTCGAGCAGCGCGGCGTCGTGCTCGGCTACGGGCCGGAGATCGACCCGGCGCGGATCGGCCACCCGATCCAGGCCTTCGTGATGCTCGAGCTGACGCAGGGACGGCTCGCCGAGGCGGCGGCAGCGCTGGAGGCCACGCCGGAGGTGCTCGAGGTCGACGCCGTGAGCGGTCCGCAGGACCTGATCTGCCGCGTGGCCGTGCGCGATACCGAGCACCTCCAGGAGATCGTGAACCGGCTGCTGGCGGCCGACGCGATCCGGCGCTCCACGAGCTATGTGGTTCTGAGCCGACCGATCCCGGCGCGCGTGCAGCCTCTGGTGGACGCCGTGGGCGGCTCCTCCGCCTGAGTCTTCCACCTCGTGGCCGGAGTGACCATGCTGAGGCTTCGCTGGGTGGCCCCACCGCTCCACGGCCGCCTCGACGCCATCGCGAGGCGTGACGGCCAGGACCTCCACGTGGCCGCCGCCGGCCGACGGCGGCCCGAGCTGGACCGAGTAGAGCTCGCGCGGCGGCCGCACCCGGCGCACCGCAGCCTCACGGCATCCGAGGGGGCCGTGGGGGGAGCGAGTCCCGGAGGGCTTCCTCCACCGCGTCGACCGCGAGGTTGAAGCGCTCGGCCAGGAACTCGGCGAGCTCGCCGCGGTCGTGCTCTCGCCGCCGCTCCCAGACCTCGCGGAACGCGTCACGCAGCTCCGTCCGGGTCACGCCGAGCGCCTGCTCGAGCCCTTCGAGCGCCGCCCCGCCGTGCCCGAAGGGCGGGGGCGGGAAGGGCGCGTGCTCGAAGCGCGGGTGGTCCAAGCGGGGGCGCTCCACGCGCGGATGCTCGAAGCGCGGCGGGCCCGAGGGGGGGTGCGCGAGCCCGGGGCGCAGGTCCCGGAACGCCTCCTCGAGCCGGTCGGTGGTGACCCCGAGCTCGGCGGCCAGCTCGTCGATGAAGTCACCCGGCCGGTGCGCGCGATCGGCCCTGGCGTCCTCCATCACCTTCTCGAGGGCGTCCTCCACGTCGGCCGCCTCGAGACCCAGGGCACGCGCGAGCCGCTCCGCGGAACGCGCGCGTGTCGTCTCGCGCAGCTCCTCGAAGGCCTGCTCGACCTCGTCGGTCGACTTGCCGAGTACGTCGGCCAGCGCCGCCGCGAGCTCGTCGCGTGGCCCGACGGTCCGCTGCTCGCGGAAGTCGCGGAGGGCGTCCCGAAGCTCGTCCGAGTCCACCCCCAACTCGTCGGCCAGATCGCCGAAGGGCTCACCCGGCGCGAAGCGCAGGCCACGTTCCGGCGGCTCGTCGCGGGCGGCGGCGTCCCCCCCGCCGACCTGGGTGCCGATGGCGTATGCGGCGGAGGCCAGTGCGACGGCCCCGGCCAGGATGACTGCTGTTCCTCTCTTCATGGAGCGAGCATCGTCAATGGACCTGAGAGGATCGTAAGAACCGACCCCTCAGGGCCATCTCAGCTGGCCGACCTACGGTGCCTTGCGCACGGTCACGTAGAACGGAGGAGGTTCCAGATGAACAGGAAGCTGAAGCGCACCGTGATCGCGCTTGCCGGCGTCGCCGCCCTCGCGGCCGGTGGCGCCGCGATCGCAACTGCCGGCGGCGGCGGCGATGACGACGCGGGCGATCGCGCCATCACCGGCACCGCGCGGGACCGGGCCGCCGCGGCGGCGCTCGCGCACACCGGCGGTGGCCGTGTGACCGAGACCGAGGTGGGGGACGAGGAGAGCCTGTACGAGGTCGAGGTCACCCGCGCCGACGGCAGCCAGGTCGACGTGCAGCTCGACAGCGACTTCCACGTGGTCGGCCAGGAAGCCGACCAGGAGGACGCGGCCGAGGGGGCGGACGACCGCTGAACCTAGTCGCCGACGAGCCGGGTGAGCAGCATGTCGACGGTCGCCCGCCCGGCCTCGAAGGCGGCCTTCGGGTCGTCGGCGCGGGCGATCATCAGCGCGGCCTCGCTGACCGAGGCCAGCACCATGTTCGCGAGCAGATCCACGTCCTGCTCGGGCAGGCGGCCGTCGGCGGCGATCCGCCTGAGGTTCGCCCGCAGGCCGCCCAGGGTGTACTGCTCGTCCAGCTCGCGCCAGCGTGTCCAGCCGACCACAGCCGGCGGATCGAGCAGGGCGATGCGCTGCACCGCCGGGTCGAGGGCGAGCTCGAGCCAGGTGCCGCTGGCGGCGCGGAGGCTGTCGACCGGGTCGTCCGCTGAGCGCGCCGCCTCGGCGGCGCTGGCGGCGATGTCGGCCACCACGCGATCGAGCACCGCGTCGAAGAGGGCCTCCTTCGAAGGGAAGTGGTGGTAGAGCGCGCCGCGGGCGACGCCCGAGGCCTCGAGCACCGCGCCAATCGACGTGCCCTCGTAGCCGTGCTCGCCGAACAGCTCCCGTGCCGTGGCGATCAGGCGTTCGCGGGTGGTGCGGCCACGTTCGACGCGCTGGTCGGGAACGCTCACAGGGCTCACGATACTTGACCGACTGTCGGTCTGGTAGATTTTGGACCGACAGTCGGTTTGTTTACAGAGAGGAGCCCTTCGTGGACAGCATCGCCATCCGCACGCCCGCGGTCCAGACACTTCACCTCGCCGAGGCGAGGACGCTCGGCTACCGCGAGCTCGGGGAGGGCCCGGCGGTCCTGCTCCTGCACGGTTGGCCCACGTCCTCCTATCTGTGGCGCAACGTCATGCCGCCCATCGCCCGCCGCAACCGCGTGCTGGCCCTCGACATGCCCGGGTTCGGTGCCTCCGACAAGCCGCTCGGGGCCGGCTACGGCTTCCGCTTCTTCGAGGAGGCCATCGATGGCTTCCTCGACGTCCTCGGCGTGGATGAGGTGGCGCTGGCAGGCCACGATCTCGGCGGGCCGGTGGCCCTGCACTGGGCGCTCCGTCGGCCCGAGCGCGTGACCTCGATCGCGCTGATGAACACGCTCGTGTACCCCGACTTCTCGCCGGCTGTGATCGAGTTCGTGCGGGAGCTGATGACGCCGGACTCGCGCGACCGGATCACGAGCAACGAGGGCCTGGCCGAGATCATGCGGCTCGGCGTGGCGGCCCCGGCCGGCCTCCCGGAGCAGGTGCTCGCCGAGGTCGCCGCCCCGTTCCAGGGTGGCCAGGAGCGCCTCGCGCTCGCTCACGCCGGGATCGGCCTCGAGCCCGCGCGCTTCGGCGAGATCGCCGAGGCCCTGCCGACGCTGCGGGTGCCGGTGCGGATCGTCTACGGCGCGCAGGACCGGATCCTGCCGGACGTGGCCGACACCATGTCCCGGCTCGAGCGCGACCTGCCCGACGTGCGGGTCACCGCGCTCCGTGACCAGGGCCACTTCCTGCAGGAGGAGGCGCCGGAGGAGGTCGGCGAGCTGCTCGCCGAGTTCTTCGGCTGAGCTCGCGATGCGCGCGGGGCGGTAGGCTGCGCCCAGTATGGCCTGCCTGGCGGCCCTGCTCGCGGTGATCTCGCCTCGCCTGGCGCTGTTCGCAATCTTCCTGTTCAGCGACTGGCTCGAGGACGCGTTCGACACGTGGATCATCCCGGTGCTCGGCTTCTTCCTGCTGCCGTGGACGACGCTGGCATACGCCGCGCTCTGGGTGCTCGGCACCAACGAGGTGCAGGGGTTCGAATGGTTCCTCGTGATCCTCGCCTTCGTCGTGGACCTCGGCTCGTGGGCGGGCGGGGGTCGCGGACGCCGCCGCCGCACGGCGAGCGACTGAGCCTCGGTCAGACGCGTCCGCGAAGCGCCAGCTCCAGCTCCAGACGCGCACTCGGGTCGTCGAGCTCGTCGCCCAGCAGCTCGCGCAGGCGGGCCAGCCGGTAGCGCACGGTCTGCGGGTGCAGTGACAGCGCCCGGGCCATCGCCGCGGCGTTGCCGCGCTGCTGCACGTACGCCAGCGCCGTCTCCTCCATCCGCCGGCGCGCCTTCGGACGGAGCTCCTCGAGCGGGGCGAGCCGGCGAGCCGCGATCCGGTCCACGAGCGCGCGACCCTCGAACAGCAGCAGGTCGGCGAGCACGTCGTCCACGCGGACGGGAACGGGTGCGGCGATCGCCTCCGCCTCGAGCGCTCCCAGCGTGGCGCGGGCCAACGACCACGAGCCGGCCAGCTCCGCCACGGGTACCGCCGGGCCCAGCGCGGCGGTCCCGTCTCCGACCGCGCGCTCGAGCTCGGCGGCGCGGCCGGGGCCCTCCGGATCGGGAAGCGCCGCGCAACCCACGCCGTCGAGGGGGAGCGAGAGCGTGTCGTCCGGAAGCCGGCGGGCGATCGCGTCGAGCTCGTCCTCGGGACAGGCCAGCGCGGCAAGCGTCCGGGGGATGCGCCAGCCGGCGTCGGCCGCCGCGGCCCGCAGGTCCGCCTCCTCGGCGGGTGGCTCGCGCAGCAGCAGCGCCAGGAGCCGGCGGCGCCGGCGGCGGCGCTCGCCCTCAACCTGCGAGCGCGCCTCGGAGTAGCCCTCCACCGAGTCCGCCGAGAGCTCCTCGATGTAGGCGAACATGGATTCGGCGAGCAGGCTCAGCACCTCGGGGTCGACTCCGGCCTGCCCCGCCGCCTCGGCCACCCGCCGCCAGGCCACCCTCGCTCCCACGCGGTAGGCGGACTGGAGCGAGTCGAGCGTGCGGCCCTGGCGCAGCTCGCCGCGGCCCAGCGCCACGTACACCTCGCGCCCCGGCCCGCGCGCCCCGGAGGGGCTGCGGATCAGCGCCACGAACTGGCTCAGCGCCTCGGTCACGCCCAGACGCACGCCCCGCCCGAACGAGCCCTCGAGCGGCCGGGCGTACGCGGGCACCTCACGCGCGATCGTGACGAGGATCTCGTCGGTGATCGCGTCGAGCTCGGGCTCGATCACGTCGGCGATGCTGGGTGGCAGCGCCCGCCAGGGTTCTCTTGTCACTTGGGTGAGCAAAACAATGCGACTTCCTTGGGTTCGCAGTCTATTTGACACGCTCCCCGCATGACAACCTTGGGTCCATGACCAAGCTGGAGAAGCGCGTGAACCTGCTGGCGGTCGTGATCCCGTTTGCGGGCGTCCTCACGGCCATCGTCCTGCTGTGGAACAGCCTCGTGTCGCCCACCGATCTCGCGATCCTGGCCGTGATGTACCTCGTCACCGGCCTCGGGATCACCGTCGGCTTCCACCGCCTGCTCACCCACCGGTCCTTCCAGGCCCCCAAGCCCCTCGAGTACGCCTTCGCGGCGCTCGGGTCGATGGCGGTGCAGGGTCCCGTGATGGCGTGGGTGGCGGACCACCGCAAGCACCACGCGCACGCCGACCAGGAGGGCGATCCCCACAGCCCGCACGTGGGACACGGCGACGGCGTCGGCGGCGTGCTGCGCGGCCTGTGGCACGCGCACGCCGGCTGGCTTCTCTCCACGCAGGGTCAGGCCAGCCCGAAGCGCTACGCCCGCGACCTCTACGAGGATCGCGGCATGCGGCTGATCAACCGGCGCTTCCCGCTGTTCGTGCTGCTCAGCCTCGCGATCCCCGCCCTCGCCGGGTGGGTGCTCACGGGCACGGCGCTCGGCGCGGTCACGGGTCTCGTGTGGGGTGGGCTCGTGCGGATCTTCCTGGTGCACCACATCACCTGGAGCGTCAACTCGGTGTGCCACTTCCTCGGCCAGCGCCGCTTCGAGATCGACGACGAGTCGACCAACGTGGCGTGGCTCGCGCTCCCCTCGCTCGGGGAGTCCTGGCATCACAACCACCACGCCTTCCCGCGCTCGGCCTCACACGGCCTGCGCCGCTGGGAGGGCATGCTCGACCCCTCGGCGCTCGTGATCAAGCTGCTCGAGAAGCTCGGGCTGGCCCGCAACGTGGTCAGGATCGCGCCCGAGCGGCAGGCCCAGCGCGAGACGACGCCCGGCCCGCTGCGGGCAGCGCCGCGGGCCTAACGGGAGACCGCGGGCGCCCCTCGCGTAGCGTGGGGGGTCCATGGAGGCCGCCGACGCCCAGGCCGATCTGCGCCGCGACATCCGCGAGCTCGGCGTGCTCCTCGGCCAGACCCTCGTGCGTCAGGAGGGCCAGGAGCTCCTCGACCACGTCGAGGACATCCGCCGCCTGATCCGCTCGGACCGGGACGCCACCGCCGCCGCCCTGGCGGACGTCGATCCGGTGACGGCCACGAAGCTGGTCCGCGCGTTCACCACGTACTTCCACCTGGCGAACATC
>Ga0126306_10000428_pt1 | contig 19193 bp, 22 predicted proteins | sample Plot27_FD_92592 | JGI IMG/M metagenome (GOLD analysis project Ga0126306, IMG submission 92592) | Serpentine soil microbial communities from UC McLaughlin Reserve, CA, USA - Plot27 | ecosystem: Environmental > Terrestrial > Soil > Grasslands | place: USA: UC McLaughlin Reserve, Lake County...
ATATAAACGGTAGGCGATACTATTCTAACAATTAAGATTTAACAACTAATCATCTAACCCTTTAGATAAAAAACTGTCTCTAATTCCAGTATTTAATTTAACTTAATCCAATATCGCCATTTTGTTGTCTAATACGTTCTTTTGTTGATTCTAATAAAATGAATCAAATTAAAATTCAAAAAAGAATGATGTTTTATCCCTAAACAACGGTGAAATATTTTCATAAATAAAAAGGGAAATGACACAATATTAATTCTGCAATGGACAATTATATACTAGAGACACAGAACTTAATAGATTAATGTCGAAAGGAAAGATATCCATATTCTAAAGTGAACCTTTGCTAGAACACGTCTATGATTGTCAATTTCTAGATAGTATTTGGTACTTCTTTCAATCTGTTACATTATTTTGTAAAAATTATACGATAGAATTATCAAATATACTTGTTCAAGAAAACACCTAAATATAAAAAATTAATCTTTAGATATAAAAATTGAAATGGGTAGGCCATTTCAATGGCCTAGCCCATTGTGATGACTTGGCTGGGATTGATCACATAGGTGAGGTTGCAAATATGTTCCCCACATAGACATTAGTGATGAATTATTTAAAATTTTTTCTCATCTGAGAATTTCATTGGTTAATAATTAGCATAATAAATCTATAATTTTGCGGCGCCGAAAAATTAGAAAAATGATAACTTTATAAAACCATTAAAATTACAGTATAATTTTAGATTTAGATTGATGTATTAGCTAACACGTCGTATATTGTATATCTTTATCATTATTGTAAGAATCAAAATTCTAAATATATGTCTATTCTACTTTTTAAAAAAGTTAAATCTCTTTTTGAAAAAGTTTAACAAAGATAATAGGTTTAAACCAATTGAATTAAAAAAACAATTATTGATAACAAAGTTATATGGATGTATAAGAATTAATTAATTTTACTGAAATTTACTTTTCTTCTAAAATAAATTTGCAATATTTATATGATCAATTATGATAGATCCTTTTTGTCTAATTATAAAGTACAAATTGTCATATTCCCCAGCTTACATTTTTAGTGGGGAGTATTTGTATAAATGGTGCCTCTTTTTCACTCCAGGGATCTTTTTTAACCCATTCAAATTTATTATAAAAGATCTTAAAAAGATTTACAAATTCTTTACCACTCTCTATAATACTTGCTATTCCATTAATATAAATTCCCTTATTTCCTTCTTTTTTATCATAAATATCAATTATGAGTGATACACGATTATTTTCCTTCAAATTATGGAACGTTTGGGTTGTATAGTCTGTAGCAAAAAAGATAACTTCCTTCTCATAAATATAACATACTGGAATAACATGAGGAATATTGTTTTTAGCAGTTGCAATTCTGCATATTTCATTATCTCTAATAAACTTCGATTCCTTTCGTGAAAAGATTTTCATAATATCAGTTGATTGGAATTAAATTTTTATTTTTATTTATAGTTTAAGAAAAAAATATAGAATTATAATAAGAATATTTGTTTAAATTTTAAATATTGTTGATACACTAGATGCTGTATGTCCTCAAATAAAATTAAATGTTTGCATATTCTTGTAAAAAAAAATAGCGAAGCATTAATGGTGCTTGATAGATTAAAAAATGGTGAAAGTTTTACAAATTTAGCAAAAGAATTATCGATAGATAAAGCAAGTGGTAAAAGAGGAGGCGACTTAGGATTTTTTAGAAAAGGAATGATGGTTAAGCAATTTGAAGATGTTGCATTTAGATTAGAAAAAGGTCAAATTTCTGAACCTGTAAAAACAGAATTTGGTTATCACATTATAAAAAGAATGAGTTAACAAAAGTAGCTTCCTTATTATATAGTATATTTTTTAAATGAAAACCTTTCAGGGAAGGTTTTATATTTCTTTAGTAGGGATTTAACAAAAATAAATGGTAGATTTAATGATGTCTATTATCTGATCTATTTAAGCCTAATACTCTATGTGAGATTATAGCTCGATATATCTAGTCTCTTCTAATTCCTTAGGAAAGGAGTTTTAATAATTAGTTAAAAGTTGTAATACTATTTTTAGTACCTATGATGAGAACCGTGTTATTTGTGTTATTTTTACTTATAGATTATTATCCTCATAGATAAAAAGTTGCAAATTAAAGGACTAATCTTACCATTAAATTCTAATCTATTCTACATCATAATCGAATGTGGCATTAGAAGATTTTTCCTAACTTTTAATATCTTTTCCTTTATAATAGTCTGTATAAATACAATCGGTCTTACCATAATATATTATCATATCTTTTATTATCTCTATGAAGACCATTCAGTTCCTTGTATTAAATTATACTTCAAAATTGTCTGCTCTAATCTTTATATTTTTGAGGGGTAAAATTAAAGTATTGCTATAAATTCCTAATTTCTCAAGGAAATAACTCCTTCTTATAAAATACACTTGCGTCATTTGGTTTTTATCGTTATGATTTCATCAAAAGATACATTATCTTTTGGGTATTTTCCTTTTTGTTTTAAAGAAAAAACCTTCCCCATATCAATTAAATATATCTGAAAGCAGATAAATTTCATTATTGAAAAGAATACCTTTTCTTAATGCTCATTGTTTTCTTATTCTGTTTTTTCTTAGTCTCGATTTTCATATAAGTTCCTTGCTAACTATAAAAAAGTCAGTAATTTTCTTATTTAATCTAAAATTTATATAGAATACCATTAAAATGATTAATAATATTTATTAAAAGAAAGAAAGAAGAAAATTTTAATATAGAATATCTATGCTAATTAAATGGACACAATTTATTTCATATTGTATTTCATATTGTATATGATAAGTTTCTCTATAATGACATTCTACATAAGTTTATTATAATCTTAATATTTACGTATATAATAGTTATAAGAAGATGATATTAAAAAGGGCTGGCTTTACTTTTTTATTTTTAATTACTTTTACCTTAGTTTTTAGTTATCTAAACATGAATTATCGACCTATATCTGCTCAAGTGTTTGAGTTTCAAGAAGAGGATTATTTTGATGTTGATGAACAGGATAGAGGATCCTCAACAAATACCAATGAGGATTCATACTCAAATACTAATGACGAGGAAAATGCAAATACAAATGGAGATGATGAAGATGATGAAGAAGATGATGATTCTTCAGAAAAAAAATCTTCTAAAAAAAAGAAAAAAGGATCTGAAAATATGGATGAGCCAAATTATGGTATGAGTAACGGCGATATTCAGAAATACTATGTTCAAAAATATGATTTAAACGGTAAATTTCTTGGCGGTTTTGGATCCAAGGGTAATGGTGATGGTCAATTTCTTCATGCTCATAACATAGCAGTAGATTCACAGGGAAATATCTATGTGACCGATGAACAGAGAATGAATGTCCAAAAGTTTGATAGTAAAGGTAATTTCTTATTGTCTTGGGGTGCTCCAGCTGACGAAAATCTTTTCTCGCACAAAATGGAAGATGTAAATGTCGACAAGGAAGGAAACGTATGGGTAGTAAACTGGGGCCCTGGAAAACTAATGAAATTCGATCCTAATGGCAAACTATTAATGACTATTGGGAAAAAAGGAAATGGTCCTGGAGAGTTTAACAGACTTTGGGGTGTAGCATTTGATTCTGATAATAACATCTATACTAGCGAAAAATATGCTTATCGTATTCAAAAATTTGATCCCGAAGGTAATTTCATTAAACAGTTTGGAGAGTATGGAGAAGGCAATGGCCAATTTAGACATTTACACGCAGTATCTATTGATTCTAAAGATAACGTATATGTAAATGATGAGGATAATGGTGCTGTAACAAAGTTTACCAAAGATGGTAAATTTATTACAAACTGGGGATCTGTTGGAAAAAATGAAGGGCAATTTGATGAACCACACGGAATTGACTTTGACTCTCAGGGAAATGTATACGTAGTTGATACCCAAAACAATAGGATTCAGGTTTTTACATCAGATGGTCAATACTTAAAGAGTATTGGAAAACAGGGTTCTGCACCCGGTGAATTCTTATTGATACATGATCTTGACATTGATAATAATGACATAATACATGTACTAGATAGTAGAGACGCACATCCAAATAAAATAAATTAATAAATTGATGTCTGTCATCCAAAATATTAATCGATTAAAGATACTAGAATAAAATTCTTTTTTGTTTGTTAAAAAGTATTTTTGGTTATTATCCATTTTGCTTTAAGCACTTTTACATTGATTTTTGTAGCTGTTTAAGAATTGTACGGTGACTCGTAACTATGCTGTAAGAAGGTTAGTTAAGTTTCCAAGAGAATGATATTCATTTAAAAAACTATTGTCCAATAATCTTTTTATCAATATTATGTGTTGGGTTCACCTGATGAAAGATATCGTTACTTTTTTGCATTAACCTTGAGTATTTAATTCAGATTACATTTTTTTAAATGTATTGAAACTTTGATTTAACATATAGAAACATTAGTCATTTGTAATGTTTCAGTTGTTATATATAAGATTACCATCACTATATTACAATTCATTCAATATTAATTAGTGTCTTGTTGAAAATGAGCAAAAAATAAGCAAAAGAAAAATTAAATATTTTAGACTAATTAAATGGTAATATTCTTCATTCTTCCATATTATTTAATCTATTATTACAATATGATATTTAACAAAAAATTCCAACAATTGTTCTAAATATTGGAAATATTATATCCTTTAGAGAGTAAAATTTTGTTTTTTGAATATTGTTAAAATATTTTCCTTTAATAATCGTTATAAGCTAAAATCTTCTTTTTTAGTGACTAAATTTGAATATTATTTTTTTAGCAATTTTTTTATTATTATTGAAGTCATTAAAAAAATTACAATGTTTAAATACAACTATTATATTAATAATTTATTGATTTATATAAAATACGAAAATTTTTATAAAATTAATGTTATATCAAGATAGAGGTATGAAAATTTAGTGAATGAAGCATATATTTTATTAAATATTGATTATAAACAACAACAAAGCATTCTTGAAACAGCAAAAAAAATATCATGTGTTAAGGAGGTAAAATCTGTATATGGGATTTATGATATTTTAGTAATTCTAGAATCGTCTGATATACAACAAATAAAGAATTCTATAGATGAGCATCTTTACAAAATGGAGGGTGTCAATAACCTTACATCATTAATTTCGGTGGGATAATTGACCAGCGACTATGAAATTATTGTAGTTGGTGCCGGACCCGCAGGATTATCAGCAGGTATTTATATTGCTCGCCAAAAGACTTCATGTCTAGTTATATCAAAAGACCTTGGTGGTCAACTAAATGTAATTCCACGTCTTGAGAACTATCCTGGAACTATTATGTCTAGTGGCCCCTTACTTGCTAGAACTTTAGAAAACCAATACCTTACGTTTAAAGGAGAATTGATATACGATACAATAGAACGGATAGATGAATCTGAAAATGGGTTAACAATTAAAACTAATAGATCAGAATATACCTGTAAATCTATAGTTTTGGCACCAGGTAAAGTACCAAATAACTTAGGAATTGCAAATGAAACTTTATTTGCAAATAAAGGAGTTCATTACTGTACTAAATGTGATGCACCATTTTATCAAGATAGAGTGACAGCTACCGTCGGGGTGGGCGGCTATCTTCTTGAATCTGGAATTCTCCTTTCACGGATGGCTTCAAAGGTTTATTTAATTTACAGGGGAGGTGCTTTAGGAGGTGACAAAGAGATAATATCTTCTATAGAAAAAAAAGAGAATGTGGAATTGATTCCTAATACTATGATTAAAGAAATTCATGGTAATAGTACTCTTCAAAAAATTGTTATTAAAGACAACCAAGGTTTAGAAAAGACACTTAACGTCGATGGTTTATTCATTGAAATGGGATCAAAAATCAACTTAGATTTCGTTAAGCATCTTATTAAAGTTAATTCAAAAGGTGAAATAGAAGTAACTGAGGGTGGAAAAACAGTACATCCAGCGATCTTTGCAGCAGGTGATGCAACAAATATTTTATATAAGCAAATTGTGGCAGCTTGTGGTGATGGAGCAGCAGCTGGACTATCTGCTTTTAATTATATTGAGAAACTGAAAGGGAAACCAGGAATTAGATCAGATTGGAAAAAGACAATTGGCGATACTGTTTTTCACTACTAAATAAAAGTGGAGAAATTTTAACGTAATTAGATTCACGACGATGATGAATATAATATTCTTTTTTTAGTAATAATCGCATAATCCATTACTATTGGAATAGTTTATGTCAATAATAGAAGGCTATGGTTACTAGATCTATATTGCCTACAAAAATGCAAAATTATAGCGATATTAATTATTAGCATTATTAGTACATGTTTTAGGACGATACATGTTTTACATAAAATACTTCAATAAATAGAAATTATAATTTAACAAATATATATCAAAAAAAGGGGAGATATTTTATTTTTCTTAAGACTCAAGTCGCAAATAATATAACTATATAAACTATAATAAAGATACCGATAAACAAACCTGTACCTTTAAGCATATTTCTTAATGAAGACTCTTTTTTCTTTAAAGTATTATTGTCTTTCGTAGATATAGCCATTATATTATATTATAAACCCATAGTAATAAAGATATAATATGCTAAAGTTTATAATGATTTAAAAATCGCATCTTAAAGCAAAGTTCTAAATCTATTGATTTCTATCAATTCATAATTTTAATTTTATAGAAAAACAAATTATAGATAAAAATCAATAAAGAGAATATACTATTAAAATTAAGTTTCTAAATTAAACTAAAACCTTAAAATCTAAATATTAGACATTTATATATGGGATGGGCAAAAAAAATAGCAGGATATTTCTTTGGAGTAATAATCGTTTTATTTGGTTTTCTTTGGATTGCATCAACAATGACAATGTCTGTAATATTGGTTGGTTTCATAGGATTGATGATAATATCCGGAGGATTTGTTATTATGTATTTAGGCCATAGATCTGGAAGAAAGAAAAAACAACTTCAACCACACGTTTCAACAACAAATGCAGAAAACAATACTTTGTAAAATTTTTATCATTAAAGGGTATTCTACGTAAGTCTTTCTGAATATCAAAGAAAGGGGAGAATTGAAAAAGTTAAAGGCGTTGCTAAATTTTTGATAAAATTTTGTAATGAGGATATATCAAGTCAAGGAAGTAGTATAGGTATAGTTAAAAAACTTATTTTTTACAATTAACTATTATAATATTTACTACAAAAAGATATGATAATTGGAATTATAGAAATACCATAATTGAATGCTTGAACTATCATACGTAAAATATATTATTTTTTATTGTATTGTTGTATTTCTTGTAAGTTGTGTTGTGTTAGCTTTATTATAATCTATAACTAAACATGATCCGATCTTTTTATCACCCTCTACCGAACTAAAATCCATGATTTTATCAAATTCATCACAAATAAAAGTATCTGATCCCAAACCGCCCACCATAATATCTGATCCCTCTCCTCCATTAATCTCATCGTTTCCTTCATTTCCGTCAAGATGATCCTCCCCTTTTCCACCATCTACTTTATCATCACCTTCATCTCCCGTTATTACGTCCACATCTCTTTCTCCGATCAAATTGTCATTACCTTTGTCGCCTTCAATTATGTCATTACCTTGTTGTCCTTTTATTATATCATTACCTTCATCTCCATCAAGTTCATCATCTCCTCTTCCACCAGTTAGTCGATCATCACCTTCTTTTCCATTTAACTTATCATCTCCATCACCTCCCTTAATTTTATCATCTACAATAGTTCCTTCTATCTTGAGATCTACTTTAGGTTTGATAATAGAAGGAGGCGGGATTATATGAGTAATATTGGAAGAAGAAGTATTATCTATTTGACTGTAGACAGTTTGTATTGTCATATATTGCAGAGGTAAGACCAGTAAAATAATTATCATTATATATAAATTAAAGATAGAATTACTCAACTTTTATTCATTTTATCTCAATAATGTAATTTAAAATATTGTAGGTTAATTTTATTATTGTTATTAATGATATAATCTTCATTAATAATTATCTTAATGAAAGTTATCTTTTTGGAAATCGAAAACATTCAAAGACAAATAATTAGAACCACAAACCTTACCTAAGATACATTAGCCTCCATTCATTACAATTTTTTTGTCACATTTTTCACTCTTAATACAAATACAAATACAAATATAGGTGTGATTTTTAAAGCATTTTCTTAATTGTAATAAGTTAAATTGTAAGAAAAAAGAATTATTCAATAATCATATTTGTTATCAATAATAAAATTTTTCATTTATGATTCAATGTTATTGTTGGCAAGTCGGACACCAAAAAGTTACACGATTAGTTAGTGTCTTTTCTGATTTAATCAATGATCTGCATATCCAACATTCTTTTCCTGTTCTGCGGAAAACCCAGTGTCTAGTATTCCAAGAACTTTTCTCATTTTCTAACAAAGGTCTAGTTCTGCCAGACTTCTCATATCCATACCTAAGTAATATTGGAATTCTTTCCAAAAGAATATTTTCTTCTGTTGGCTCAAGTTGCGATATTTGTTTAAAAGGTGAAATTTTACAAATAAATAAAATTTCTGATTTATATTTATTACCTATACCACAGATTATCTTTTGATCTAATAAAGCCTCCGAAATTAGTAATTGTTGTTTTGTACATAATCTCGTTTTAGCTTCATCTATATCAAAAATTTCGTTTAAGCAATCTGGACCAAGCGATTTTATCGGTTCCTTTTCTGAAGGATTATCTATTGAAAATTGTAAAATTGGACCATTAAATTCAACCAATACCGTTTCCTTAGTAATAATTGTTAATCTTACACGCGAGTCCTCTCTTACATCTTTAACATTTTTTAATGGTAAGGGATTTTTTTTCCATGTGGCTCTCTTAGGTGGTATTGCTAATCCTTTATCGTACGTGTGTCTGTCATACAAACGCCATTTTCCCCACATCATCATATGATTACGAAGATAAATTCCTGAAGAAAATTTGATTACAATATTCTTTCCGAATGTCTTTATTTCTTTTATTTTAGATCCTATAATTTTATTTTTGATATCAATATTCAAATTTTTAAATATAATATCTTCTATTTTTTTTCCGAACATTGAAGATAGTATTTTATCTGCAACAATCTTTACTTCAGGACCTTCGGACATTAAATATATTAGTATTACTAGATAATATTTAATCAATGGCTATTTTTATAAATTTTAAATCCAAATACAAATTATAATTAGAAAATAATAAGCTATCGTTTGCCTATTATTATATTAATTATTATTAAGATTAACTTACAATCTAGAGCAACTTTAAGTCTTATAATTTTATATTTTTAAATCCAAATAATAGTTGATATGTATAATATATATTTTGGAGTGATCGATATAATTTATTCCAATGAGAATCTAATAATAACATGTTGTTTAGAATGATATTCATTTAAGTTAATTATATACTTGATTTTAATGAAAAAAAAATTCAAAATGTTAAGCCATTAAATGAATATTTTTTATATTTTCACAATTTCTATATTTGCTCAAAATATTATTTACTGACTCTAAAACCATATTCCTGAATTTTTCTGGTGCATAAGCTGGAAGAGATTCCAATTCTATCTGAAATAGCCGTCCGTACTTTTTAATGAAATAATCTTTTCGTAAATTGTTGTCTAATTTTCTTATGATTTCAGGATTGGGATTTTCTGGTAAATGAAATTTTCTCATTTGATTTTCTGTGACGGCAATTTTTTTAAAATCAATATTTAAATTGAAATCTATTATAGCCTTATTAATAATTTTGTCAATGTTGTTGTTAAAGAGATCAAAATTACCAAAATATAGTATGTAAAGCTTTTTATCTTCTTTCCCAGAGCATTTTAGACGTTTAATATTGTTAGTTATGAATTCCAAATTATTATTTCGTTTATTGGAAATTATTTTGATACTAAAATTTTTTAACAAATTGTTAAGAGTAAAACTAAGTGTATTTTTTTCGACCCAAACTTCTATATCGTTATTTGTGGGATTACTTTTATTATTGAAATTACCCTCTTGGGTTGAATGATTTGATGAGGTTTCTTCAAGGTAATTGACAATTTTTTGAATGTACTCCTTCGCATTAACAAATTCACTATATGAATTTGTTATTCTGGGTAAATCTTGTTCAGGAAAGCAACCAATAGGTAAATCTCCTCTAATTCTTGCCTTGGTAGCATATTTATTAAGATATGTATAATAATTAAACGAATTTGGAATTATATTTAAATTAACTAAAGAATAAAAAATAGTTTTGAGTGTTGGAATTATACCGTATCTGTTAAACAATGATAATCTCTCTTTTATTATTGGCATTACATCAATATTCCAGTTAACTCTTTTTTGTATATTCCAATTCTCCATAGTTATTAACGGTTAGTAAAAGTATATAAACGTTAAATTTATTAAGGAATTTCACGTGTTCATATTAAATGCCCCAACCAGGTCAAAGAACAATAACCTTTAGTGGAAAGGTATTAAAAAAATTAGAAGAGATTTATATGCTGGAAAAAAATAAGAATCCATCTCTCTCCTTTGCATCTTTTGTATCTGAATCTGCTTTGATTGAACTTGAGAGAAGACAAATATTAAAGGAAGCCCCATTAATCTCTTTAATTAGTTTAAATGATGATACGATTATTTTAAAGGATTTAAGAAAAAACAATAGATTAATTGAAGTACAAATTAGAAATAAAAACTTGAAATGTATATCTGATGATAAATTTGATTGTATTCATGTTGGGTTTACTTTGGCATTGCCTGAAGTGAGAAAAGCATTAAGTAAATAGGTAATTTGAAAAAGTCGGGTCCTATTAAAAGGAACTAATGCTAAATACTGTATTGATTCTCTAATATAGTCATTTTAACCTTAAATTATATCCTCTTTAATAACCTTAAAATAAATATAATTCATGTAGGAACATCTTAAAAAATAATGTGAAAATTATTGTATATACTATTTATTGATAACTTATATATTCTGTTATAATACTTGTCAAATTGCGAAAAGGATAAAGAATGAGAAACAAAAGAAATAATCATAATGATCGAAATAGAGTGAGTCGCATCTATCGATAAATAAGAATATACAAAAATCTAAATATGTTTTTCTCTAGTAGTATTTAAAATTTAATACAAAGAATAATTATAAAATCTTTACTTTATTTGTTTTTGTAGTTATGGAAATATATTAGAAAAATAATTTATTATAAATAAGGATAAAATAATTTGTTAGTTTGACATTATCATCTCAATAAATAACTATTTTGGAGGACGAATTTGATATACTAGTGTCCCAACTAACGTAGAAATACTTATTATAGTAACTACAAAAAATACATTTGCGGATTGAATTACTGTATCTGAGACAACCGCCACTAGTATAGCATATATTATTACTATAAAACCAATTAAAGCAAATAAACCTAGGGTTATAAACTTTACATTAGAGTATTTATCTAATGCATTTTCAATTTCCTTTACACTGTCAATATGAGGAATTTTATTTACTATTTTATCAGTAAAGGATTTCGATCTTTCTTCAACTTTGTTTAGAGGTTCCCTATTACTATCAGTAACAGATAGTGACTTATTGGGTATCTGTGTATTTTCTCCTTTATTTTCCATAAATATATTTTAACATTATACTTTATTATACTTTATTACAATTATAACAAATGCGTTAAAATATATAGAATATTTATCTTGTTCATAGTTAATATCTCTAAAGGAATTAAGTTATTCAAATATTTACTTAGTTAAGGAAAATAAATATTTTAAATATTCTGAATTCAGTTGGTTATTTCTTCTTTGTCTAAAGTATTAAAGTCTTTTCCAGATCATTTCTTTATTATCTTATAATATTACAATAAGAAAGAAAATCATAAACTTCTTATTCAACAGTTTATGTAAAGTTAATAGGGGCTTTTCAAATTTATTAAATAATATAGTAAAATAACATAGTCACAAAATGATGTATATAAGTCTAATGGCTTTCAAAGTCTTGATGAATACTTAAATCTTCTCTTGTAAGAAACGGTTTTCCGCATTTATTACATACATAGTGCCTCATAGAATCATTTGATATAGGATCATTTTTCTCATCGGTGGCTAAATTTTCTTCTCGAGAAATAGGATTAACATTCAATTCGTCAGGATTCTTTGTTTTCGAAGGTGAATTTTTTGCTGGAATATTACTTTGAAGAATATTTTTTATATGTATAATATCTTTATATTCCAATGAGTCAGTTAATGTATTAAATAATGCTATTGTATTTTCATCATTTGTAATTTTTTTAACATGCTTAATTATTTTATATTTATATGTAGGAAATTTCATATCTTTTAATAAACTTAAACTATAAGTTAGAAATGTTCTATCACTAATAGCTTTTTCCACTGATTGATTTAATAAATCACTGTCTAATTGTGAATGATGGTAATTTGTAAAGACCTTTGGATCATTATCCTTGTCAGAAGAATCATTATTTAGTCTCAATAATAAAGAATAGGAAACAATTCTAATAATAGTTTCTAATTATGAATAATTTATTAATAATTATATTTGTGATTGGTCAAAGTTGTTTAGAAACCTTTACAAAACCTTATGGATTCTGCTACAACATAAATTCATCGCTAAAACCAAAGGATTTGTTTTTATTATAAAACCTTAACTTAAACTAATTTTGTATTATATCGCCATTGGGATGTATATCTGCCTGTAAACTAGTTGAATAATTATCGCTAGTTCATTTTAGGAATTAACAATAAGTTCATTAGATTATATTCACTTTAATAGTAATGGGGTCATGAAAAGGGGGCTATTGTGCTATCATGATGAAATGAAAAGAACCTCCTTAAAAATGACATGATAATTACTGATTACAAAACTAATTTATTTATTTCTAAAGGAAAGATGTCTATATTATTATATTAGGCATAGTTTTATTTTTTAATCAACTATATTATTAAATAAAAAAGGTTAGTAAGTTTAGAAAAATATTTTATAGTTATTACTTTTACAATATTAAAAATTATTATTGTTGTTATTCTCTATCTATTTTTTCTTAAAAATTCGATACTTCTCAACAGTCATCTTTTAATATATTGATAATATTGTTGGTTGTATTATTTCCAAACAATATTAGACTATTAATATCATTTACATATTCGTTATGAACATAATGTAAATAGATTCTTTTATAAAGAATCTAGTAAATTTTTTTGATTATTTCATTTGTAATTGATATATCTAGATAATTTCATTTTGTTAAAGAGAAATTAGTACACTACTGTCTCTCTTGATTTGAATCGTTACACAGTATTGAAATATCAAATATTATATTTAAACAAATTATGAGTTAAATAATTCAATTTTCATTATACTCAAATAAGAATCTCATTAAATATCATCTTTTGTTTGAACCAATTCCGCTAGACCTCCGCCGACTGTTTCATTTAATGCTCCTCGTCTTTCTAACGACTTGTAACATTTCAAGCATAAATATTTTGAATTATAGTGATTTATTACATGATTTTTTGTATATTTAATGCATAGGGGACACACTACTTTATTATACATTTTCACCTTTTGAAATCCTCTTGTCATTCTTCCAATGAAACCAATATTGAAAAAATTAGGAAATTTCATAAACCAATCATTAAAATAAAACTTTTACCTTACTTATGGCAAACAAGATATGAACGTTGTAGAATTTATCTGCAATATTACAGTCTATACATTCTTTCTTTATCATATTGCATTGTAGATTTCTTTTCTTATATTAGTTATACCAATTTTTTTTCAAACCTTCTTGTCATTTTTATTTAACACTCCTTTCATAAAGCAAATTTTTCATCAAATACAGACGTTATAATGTTTAATATATGAAATGATGGGATGTAACAATAAGGTACTATAGTATATTTTATAATATAGATTGCAGTAACCATGAATCGCCTTTGGTAAGAGATGATTTCACACTTGATGATCTCTATCATTTTTAGGTCTTGAATACTTCTACTCTGGGTAAGAGTAAGAGTTTGAGTTTCTATCTATCTACTAAAATAACATAATAATAAAAAAGAAAATTTATATATTACTCTAGCGATATGGTTATAGCAACAATATCTAAACAGTTAAAGATACAAAGTACAAATTAATTATTAATTAATCAATTTTTTATTTCATCTTGATTATCAAGTTGGAAATTAGAATTTCTAATATGAAAGGAAATTCCTTCTTCATATAAACCCTTACATATACTTTTTATTATTCCTTCTTCAATTAATTTAAGTCTGTTCTTGTTTTCAATAAGATCTGTGGGTATATCAATGTCCATTTCTACTTTTACCTTTAGAAGTTTAGTAGATACCATATATTTAATAAAATCTGATACTGTATTTAGTTTGCGGTTTTAGTTTATAAACTATTCTTAAAAATCATTAAAAAAAATTAAACTACTCTAATTTGTTATAGAAATTAGCACATTAACCATTTCTTTTTTTGATGATATTAACAAATCTCTCTAGATATAGAATGGAACTAATGGTAATGCATAACAAGATATTTGATCACTGATTGTTATGCTAAGCCGGGTTTTATATAATCCCTCTCTTGCTATTATAGGATTAACTAAGATCTAAATTTTAGATTCAATAATCTATTGTATTGGATAATGGTTTATAATTAATAGGATCGTTATGACTAATAGTATTATTTAAACAATCCTCTTGTCAGATCTTAAAAAAACAGCTTGCGAGTATATGTCTAACCTTTATTATGATAACGAAAATAGATGTAAATTAAGCATCTATACAATATGCATAATTATTATAGATAGAGTTAATACGCATGATAAAATCAGCTTGGCTACCAGTAAATATGTATCATATTATATCCTACTTGTTTCTATTAATATCTGCCAAATATAATATCTTCCATTGTTATAATTCTTTACTTATAATTGTCTAATTTAATCTGAATAATAACATGATAATATATTATTTATATCCTAATTTGAAGATAGAACAAAATATTAAAACAAAAACATGATATTTGCATAATTTTTATTTTCCAAATTATTAACAGTAAGTAACAAAAAATTTTGTTTACCAATTCAGTAACTATACGCTATTTTAAAAGACAAAAAGATGAATAAAATGAATACTAAACTTTAGTATTTAAGATTTTATAAGAATAAATTGAAATTAGAAGGTAAAAGTAATGAATCTGAATACGTTTTTGGACAACACAATACAATCATTTATGAAAGTGATAACTCGATATTAGTAAATTTTATTTCAATATCTTTATGAGGGCTTATGTGAATTATTTCTTCTGCCAAATTATAAGTTCCTTGATTTTTATTATATCTATTGGAAAATTCGAAAATTGTTTTTGTATTTAGCAAATATACGATTTTTAAATTGAGCTCTCCCTCTCCTTCATTTCCTTTTTGAAAGACATAGCGTTCTCCCCGTTTAGTTAAAGGATTCCAGCTTCTTAATAAAATACCTTGTTCTTGTATGTTTTTGTTTGATCTTTTATCGTAAACATTAGTATGCAAAAAAAGATGGAAGAAAATATTATCAATATTGTAGAAATATCTTAAAGTATAATTTTTATGCTTTGATTTTGTTATTAAATTTTTTTGTTTTTCTTCTGTTTCCAGAGGTTTTTCTTTATTGTGTAAAAGATTTAAGTGCATATATATTGAAGTAGGTTATTAGTTATATTATTTAGACTCAATTTAATTTGAGGCTTTTAATTTTATTTTTTGAGCAGAATAGATTTTTTATCTTAATTAAGAATTACTGTTGAATATAACACATACAGTAAACAATTCTGTTCAATTAAATATCTGCTGATGATAGGTGATAAAGTGGATCAGAAATTTATCTCCTATTGCTATTTCTGCTGAAATTAAAAACTATTATAATCCGTATTTCAATTTGTATTGGAAGATTACCAATCAAATGTTATATATGAAAAATTATCTGCAGTTATCTAATAAAATACCATCTCTTTTTTTTAACCATTATTGTGGATCTATGTACAATTCCATTTATCAAGGTCTTTGTTACATGGTAACTGTAACACCTAATTCTAATATATGGCGATAAGAAAAACATAGATAGATATCTTTACAATGCTTTATTAGTAAATTGAGTACTAATCTATTAAACATGTATAGTAAACTGGCAAAAGGGAAAATATCCTACTATCAGCAATTAAACCAATAACTTTGGAATATGGTTGTAAATAAATACCATAACAATTGGCTAACGATATTAAATGAAAATATTTAATTTTTCTTTTATTAGGCCACAAATTTTATTATGGATTTGTTCGACCTTTTCTTCGCCATTGATTATTTTCCATTCATAAACCTTTGCCAATTTTCTATAGTTTTGTTTGACAGTTAATAAAAATTCAAGGTTTTTTTCAAAAATATCCCTGTTATGATTAACCCTTTTGTATGACGTTTCGGGATCTATTTCTAGTATTATAACAAGATCTTCTTGAGGGAGCCCTTTGTCTAAGTTAATAAGCCAATTCAAATCCAAATTATGCGACAACCCGTATACAAGATTTGATTGATAATACCTATCCATTATAATAATAGTTCCACTTTTGCGAATTTTTTCTATATCTTCTTTTTTTTCCCATCGATTCACTGATAGAAGCAAATGTTGAACTTCTTTAGAGTAAGACCTTCTTCCATCAAGAAACAATCGTATTTCTTTTCCAATTGTAGTTGAGTAATCAGGAAAATCCAAAATTATACAATCCATTCCTGCTTTCTTAATTGCATTATGCAATAGTCTGCACTGAGTTCCTTTTCCTGCTTTATCTATTCCTTCTAATACTATTATTTGACCTTCGCTCATAAAAAATATAAATTATTTTTTAAAATACTCTAATTATATTTATTGAAATTTTTGCTAATTTATTAAAAAAGAGGCAAAAAATTAAAAACACAACAATATATAAATTGACTTTTATAATAGTAATTTATAACATTTATTATAATATAATAAGATTATCAAGTATAGGTGAGATGACATTTGCCATTTTGGAAGAAAAAACAAGAGTTTTGTATCGTCTGCAAAAGAAAACTCGAACACAAGTACAAACCGCATAAAGAATGGGATATAAATGGAATGTTATGCAGTGATTGTCATATCCTTAAGACAAAAGAATATATCATGAAGAATCAGCTGGAAAAGGAAAAACAGGAAAGAGAGCTGAATACATGTTCCATTTGTGGCATCTACATTAAATCAGAATCAGAAAAGGTAAAACCCAGATGGCAATGGAATTTAGAACGAGGAACTATATTATGTAATAATTGCTATGAAAAAAAAGAGAAGGAATTTGAAAAAGAAAGAAATTACTGCTCTATCTGCCAAACTAATTTGAAATTCTTTAGGTATAATCCAAAACCAAATTGGAACATACGCGGCCAGCTTTGCAGAAACTGTTGGGATAGAAGAAATGAAATACAATAACAATAATACTGTAAAATTTATAATTCACCATAACTAGGTACGTATGTGGGCTCATAGTTCAGTTTGGATAGAATGACTGCCTGCGGAGCAGTTGGTCGTGGGTTCAAATCCCTCTGAGCCCGATTTGATAACACTGCTTTTATTTTGGCCCAACTAATACAATATATCAATAAATGAGCCATATAACTCCTACAATATTACTTGACCAAGAAAATCCATGTATGTGGCCAATATTTTAGTGGTACCGTTTCAGTAATAGATACAAACACTAACACAGTAATATCAACAATTACTGGGTTTGCCACTCCTATAGGAATTGCATTTGATCCAGTGCATGATAGAATGTATGTGACTAATAATAATAGTAATACTGTCTCTATCATAAATACAAATACAAACACAATAATAGGTTCAGTAATACTAGCCAATAACGGTCCATGGGGTATTGCTTTTCCCTCACTTCCATCTTAGCCTTTTATAGGTAGCAATAGTTTTAGTCAGTCTATCAAATGTAATATAGCATATGCAAGTCCTACAGCATCAGGAGAACCTCAAAGAATAATTGTACCGTTATAACTATTTGCAATAATTGAACCCTAACAACAATAACAATAATTCCTAAACATTTTTATTCACACAATTTACAAGTAGATTAAGCGAAACTGATTCTTTATTTTACTACTAAAACTGGACAATGAGCATAAGTTACAATATCTGATGCAACACTTCCCAATAACATTCTCTTAAAGCCATGTCTCCCTCTATTTCCAACTACTATTAAATTAACATTCTCACTTTCGGCATAATTAATTATTATAGAACTTACTTTTAATGTAGGATCCTCCAGAATGTCTGATTTAAATTTTATGTTTTTATCTTTATGTTGAATTAATTTTTCAATATTGCTTAGCCACTCTTGAGCTTGTTTCCTTTTTTTTTCAAGATCTTCTAATCCATAAGTAGGTGCTGCTATAAAGGTTGATATATTGAGTTTTGTAAGTTCTATCACTGTAACAGCAATAAATTGTAGATTTGCTCTTTGATTAAATGTTATATTGTCTATGACATATTTTGATGCTTTAATAGATTCTTCCGAACCATCAATTGCAACCAGTATTTTAAAAAATTTATTATTACTATTAGACATATTAAACTTAATTATCGATATACAAGATCATTAGTATATATATCGTTTTAATTAACATATAAATAAAATAAATTATATGTGATAATTTTATTAATTAATTCTATTACCCCGGTGTTTTGTCATTTTTAATTTCTTGTTATTGTTGTTGTTATTGTTGTTGTTATTGTTATTGTTATTGTTGTAATAAATAAATATTATTGTATAAATCATTGTTTGATTTCATGTTTTTCTATTGCTGGTTGTTGTGCTTTATAAGTTATTAGGACTGTATCATTTACACTATAAGAACAAGCCATTATTGTTCTACGTATTTCATCTTCGCCTTCAACTATACAATTATCTCCTTGCTTGATTATTACTATTGCTTCGTCTGTTATACTTCCACTAAAAAGGTTTCATGCTGATGATCCCAA
>Ga0126306_10000429_pt1 | contig 19190 bp, 17 predicted proteins | sample Plot27_FD_92592 | JGI IMG/M metagenome (GOLD analysis project Ga0126306, IMG submission 92592) | Serpentine soil microbial communities from UC McLaughlin Reserve, CA, USA - Plot27 | ecosystem: Environmental > Terrestrial > Soil > Grasslands | place: USA: UC McLaughlin Reserve, Lake County...
CGGGCGTGCCCAGCGACATGCCGGCGCCGGTGAGCGTTTCCCCCCGCAGCGCGCTGCGCGCCGCCGAGACGGCCTTGGCGATCCCGCAGTCGGTCACCCCCGCGGAGCCGCCGGAGAGCAGCACGTTCGCCGGCTTGATGTCGCGGTGCACCACGCCGCGCGCATGCGCGTAGGCGAGCGCGCGCGCGACGTCTCGCAGGATGCTCACTGCCTCGCCGATCGGCAGCGCGCCCTCGTGCGCCAGTCGGTCGCGCAGTGAGGCCCCATCGACGAACGGCATGGTGTAGTAGGGGATGCCGTCCATCTCGCTCGCGCTCAGCACGGGCACGATGTGCGGGTGCTGCAGCCGCGCGGCGAGCAGGACCTCGCGGTCGAACCGCTCGGCGTTCACCCCGGCGAGGAGCTCCGGCGGGAGCACCTTCACCACGACTTCGCGCTGGAGCGCCTCCTCGCACGCGACGAACACCCGCGACATACCGCCGCCCCCGAGCTCGCGCGTGATGCGATAGTCGGAGCCGAGTGCGTCCTGCAGCTGCTGCCGAAGGTTCATGCCGTCAGCGACGGGTATCCGACCCGCGCGTCAACGCCGCCACGCGCAGTCTCGCGTCCGTCACCTGCGGCTGCAGCCCGGGATCGGCGTCTTTCCATAGCGCGGTGAATGCGCGGTAGTGCGACAGTGCCCGCTCCCGCTCGCCCTTCGCTTCGTAGAGCTCGCCGAGCCGTTTGTGGACGCTCGGCAGGAACACGCCGTCCACTTCGGTGCGGTCCTGCAAGGGTGTGGAGATGAAACGCTCGTAGACGGCGATCGCCGAGTCCGGCTTGCCGTCGAGGTCGAATGCGCGCGCGAGCAGAGGCGCGTTGCAGATGGCGCATCGCGTCCGATCGGCAGCGCGGAGCTGCGTCTGCGCCTCGTCGTACTGTCGCGTCGACAGTGCGATGACGCCCCGCATCGTGTGCGCTCTCGACGTATCGGCGATCGACGGCGCCACGCGCCGCCGCGTGTCCCACTGCGCCATCAGCGCTCGGGCGCGCTCCGGATGGCCGGCCAGCGCATACACGCTGACCAGCAGATTGTACGGCGCCTCGCCCACCGGCAGTCGCTCGACCGGATCGCGTGCCAGCCCATCGTCGAGCAGGCGGGTCGCGCGCCGGCCGTCGCCGAGGAACCACGCGGCTTCGAGTGCGTCGTTCAGCGCGTTGTTGAGCACCTCACCGCGCACGCCTGCCCGCGCGAGGAGTTGCAGCCCCTCATCGTTCCAGCGCTTGGCCTCGCCCAGCTTCCCGCGCAGCCGCGAGAAGTCTGCGCGAGTGAAGCTCACCCGCGCGCGCGCCGATGGCTCGGTCACTTGCTCTCCCGCCGCCAGCATTGCCGCCACCGAGTCGTACTGCCCCCGCCCCCAGAGATAGAGGGTACGGACCCCCTGGCACTGTACGTTTCGCGGAAACCTCTCGATGCACTGCGCGGTCGTCGCGGCAGCCGAGTCCAATTTCCCGAGCTGCACCTGCGCGTCCACGAGGTTGCCGTAATGCACCGGCGCGACCGGGCCGACCTCGATCGCGCGATGCAGCAGCGACTCGGCGCGAGCCGGCTGAAGATCGCCGAGCAGCGCGCTCGCCAGGTTGTTCAGCGCCGATGTGTGATTCGGCTGGATCTCGAGCAGTTGCTCGTACGCCGCACGCGACTTGGCCGCGTCCTGTGCTTTGCCGAGCTGGTAGTAGCTGCCGAGCAGGAGCAGCCGCTCGGCATCGCTCAGCCGGTCCCGATGCGCGAATGCCTTGTCGTAGAATTCGCTCGCCTTTTCTCCCAGGTTACGATTGCCGTGCTCGATGCCAAGCTTGCGATACGCCATCGCGAACCCCGTGTCGAGCGCCACTGCTTCCTCGAGGAGCGCCGATCCACGGGTGAAGTCCCCCTCTTCGTTGATCAGCTTGATGCCCTGGACGTACTTCTTGAGCGCGTCCAGCGACGACGTCGTCACCTGCTCGAGCGGAGGCGCGCTCTGGACTCGCTTCAGCGACTCGCCGATCTTCGCGCGAACCTCCTTGGCGAGTCGGTCCACCGTCGGCAGCAGCTCGGATTGGTTGTCCGCCGTCTCGCGGAAGGTCGCCAGCTCGTCGCCCGACTGCGCCGACACGAGTCGCATGGCGATCACGTACCGGCCGCCCACGCCGATCAGGCTGCCGTCGATCACCGCCTTGATCCCTTCGCGCGTCGCGATCTCGCGGGCCAGCGGAAAATCCACCCGTGTCTTCGGGTCGCGCTGCATCCGCTGCAGCACGTCGCGGATGGCGGCCGGCTGCACCACCATCACGCTCTGCGACTGCCCGAGCGCGGTGCGGAAGGCGTCCGTCACCACCGGTCCCAGCGTCGAGTCGTTCGCCGGGCTCGGCAGGTCGGCGACGAGGATCTTCTCGTTCTCCCCGATCGTTCCTGCCGCCAGCAGCGAGCCGGCCGGCCCGATCCCCATCGCGCGCAGCGTCATGTATGCGCCGACGAGCAGGATGAACGCCGCCACAGCGATGCCGCCGCCGATCGCCGCGCGCCGCCACGACACATGTGGGCTCGCCTTGATCGCGAGCTGCGCCATCGTGCCCTGACCCAGGCTCGGCGTCCCGCCGGGCGTATACGTCGGCGTCGTGCCGAGCACGCGCCGCGTGGTTCGATGCACGTACGCCGTGAACAGGATCACCGGCAGCCCGAGCGCCATGACGATCAGCGCGCCCGGGAACACCCAATCAGGCAGTCCGACAGCGACGATCGCCGCCTTGGCCACCACGGCCACCACGATGAACGCCAGCGCGTAGAGGAGCAGCGCGCGCTTGAACATGCCGCGGCCGCTCGTGAGGATCAGCGGCATCGCGTCGTGGCCGGCGCTGCTCGTCACCGTCTCCAGAACGCGCACGATGTCAGTCGCGCGTTGCGGACGGTCGTCGGCGTCCTTGGCCAGGCACTTCATCACCAGCTGCGCCAGCGCCGCCGGCGCGTCGGGCCGCAGCTCGCTCAGCGGCTGCGGGATCTCGCCCATCTGCGCAGCCAGCAGCTTCTGCGGTGACTTCGCCAGGAACGGCGGCCGTCCGGCGATCATCTCGTAGCCGAGGCAGCCGAACGAGTAGATGTCCGCGCGGTGGTCGGTCGCCGGGTCCGCCGCCGCCTGCTCCGGCGCCATGTAGGCGGGCGTGCCGATCGACGTCCCGACCTGGGTGAGCGTGCCCCCCGGCGCGACGGTGCGTGCCGCGCTCAGTGCCTTCGCGATCCCGAAGTCCGTGACGACCGCCGAGCCGCCCGACAACAGCACGTTGTCCGGCTTGATGTCGCGGTGCACGATGCCGCGCTCGTGCGCGTACGCCAGCGCCTTCGCCACGTCGCGCAGGATGCCGATCACCTCGGTCATCGGGAGGGCGCCTTCCGTCGTCAGGCGCCCTCGCAGCGACTCCCCGTCCACGAACGGCATCGTGTAGTACGGCACGCCCTTCATCTGGCCGGCGGTGAGCACGGGCACGATGTGCGGGTGCTGAAGACCGGCCGCCAGCTCGATCTCCCGGTCGAACCGCTCGGCATTCACGCCGGCCAGCAGATCGGGCGGCAGCACCTTCACCACCACGTTCCGCCGCAGCGACTCCTCGCGCGCCACGAAGACGCGTGACATGCCACCGCCTCCGAGCTCGCGCGTGATGGTATAGGCGGAGCCGAGGGTGTCCTGGAGCTGTTCGCGGAGTGCCATCGGGAGGGGAGGGAAAGGACCGCGCCATAAGGTATGGGTCCGGTGTGGGCGGGACCAGAGCGCCGAGCCCGTTCGTCGGTTGGCGGTTGGTCGGTAGGCGGCCACCCTCGGGACGCTCCGGCGTGCCTGAGTGTCCGAAGCCGGCCGACGAACCGTTCACCGAGAAACCGATGCACGTGTAGCTTTCCTTTATGCCCCCACTTCACATCGTCGGTGGCGGTCTCGCCGGCAGCGAGGCCGCTTGGCAGCTCGCCGAGCGCGGGCACCACGTCGTCGTGCACGAGATGCGGCCGGTCCGCGGCACTGAGGCGCACAAGACCGATAGGCTGGGAGAGCTCGTCTGCTCGAACACCTTCAAGAGCACCGAGACCTCCAACGCGCATGGCCTGCTCAAGGCCGAGATGCGCCTCCTCGGCTGCATGATCCTCGAATGCGCCGACGCCGCCCGGGTGCCCGGCGGCAGCGCGCTCGCCGTCGACCGCGAGGTGTTCTCCGCCGCGGTGCACGCCCGAGTGACCGCTCACCCGCACATCAGCCTGGAACGCGGCGAGGTCACCGAGCTCCCGTCGCCCGGTATCGTCGCCACTGGTCCGCTCACCTCGAGCGCACTGGCCGAGTCCATTCGCGCGCGGCTCGGCGTCGAGTCGCTGGCCTTCTACGACGCCATCGCGCCCATCGTATCGCACGACTCGATCGACTACGACGTCGTCTTCCGCGCCTCCCGGTACGGCAAGGAGACGATGCCTGGCCTGAGCACCGCCGAAGGCGAAGGGGAAAGTGACGGCGCCTATCTCAACTGCCCGATGTCCCGCGAGCAGTACGAGGCGTTCATCGACGCGCTCACCGCTGCGGACCAGGCCACCGCCCACGAGTTCGACGCCGTGCCGTACTTCGAGGGCTGCATGCCCGCCGAGGAGATGGCACGGCGCGGACGCGAGACGCTACGATTCGGCCCGATGAAGCCGGTCGGCCTCGTCGATCCGCGCACCGGGCGCGAGGCGTACGCCGTCGTACAGCTGCGCATGGAGGATCGCGCGGGGCAGATGTGGAACCTCGTCGGCTTCCAGACGCGGCTGCGCTACCCCGAGCAGCAGCGCGTCTTCCGCCTCATCCCTGGGCTGGAGAACGCCGAGTTCCTGCGCTTCGGGTCGATTCACCGGAACTCGTACCTCAACGCGCCCGCCGCGCTGCTGCCGCATCTCGCGCTGCGCGACGATCCACGACTCCTGTTCGCTGGGCAGCTCACCGGCGTCGAGGGCTACACCGAGAGCACCGCCACGGGGCTGCTCGCGGGAATCAACCTCGCGCGTCTCCTCGCGGGCGAGGAACCGGTGATTCCGCCACCCACGACGATGCTCGGTGCGCTCTACCGTTACATGCGCGAAGCCGATCCGCGGCACTTCCAGCCGATGAACGCCAACTTCGGCCTCGTCGACGAGCTGGGCGAGCGCGTGCGCGACAAGCGCGTCAAAAAGGAGCGGCTCGCCCAGCGCGCGTTGACGGCGATGGAAGAATGGCGCGACGCGAACCTTCTCCTGGCGGGCGCACGCGCGTGACGCCGAAGCCGGCCAGCCGCGCGAAGTCCGCGCCATCCGGCGCGGGCACGAGCGCGCCGCCGGTTCCGGCGGACGTCGAGGAGTACCTGCGCCATCTCGCCAAGGAACGCGACGTATCGCCCAACACGGTGCTCGCGTACCGGCGGGATCTCGCTGAATTCGTCGGATTCCTCGGCAGCTACTACGGCATCGAAAGCTGGAGCTGGGAAGGAGTGGATCGGCTGGCGATGCGCGGCTTTCTCGCCCACCTCTCGCGCCGCGGCGTCGGCAAGCGCACGATGGCGCGCACGTTGTCAGGCGTGCGCAGCTTCTACCGCTGGATGCACCGCAACGAGCTGGTCGAGGCGAATCCGGCACGCGCCGTCGGAGCACCGAAGCTCGACAAGTATCTCCCCGGCTATCTCGACCGCGCCCAGATCGATCTGCTCTTCCAGATGGCCGAGACGCGAGCCATGGAGGGCAACTTCACCGACGTTCGCAACCTGGCGATTCTCGAGCTGTTCTACTCCACCGGGATGCGGCTCTCCGAGCTCCAGGGGATCAACCGCGTCGACCTCGATCTGGTGAGCCAGCAGGCGAAGGTGCGAGGGAAGGGAAGGAAGGAGCGCATCGTCCCGGTCGGCGATCACGCCGCGCTCGCCCTCCGCAACTACGAGGCGAAGCGCGACGACCTGCTGCGCAACCGCAAGGGAGTCGATCGAATCGCCTTCTTCCTGTCGCGCACCGGGACGCGCATCAGCGTGCGGATGGTGCAGAAGGTCGTCTCCGCCTTCCTCGCGGAGATCGACGAGGACGCGGGTCTGTCCGTCCACTCGCTGCGCCACACCTTCGCCACCCACCTGCTCGATGCCGGCGCCGACCTGCGAGCCGTCCAGGAGCTCCTCGGCCACGCATCGATCTCGACCACCCAGATCTACACCCACACCAGCGTCGAACGGCTGAAGCAGGTGTATCAGAAGGCGCATCCCCGGGCCTGACCTGGGCATGAAGATCGCTTGAGAGCCGCACGTTACCGCGGTTCCCCGAACCAAACTCGTTCGTGCGCGTAGAGACCATCCCCCTCATCCTCGGCATCCTCGTCGCCCTCATCGGCGTGGGGCTGATCGCCGACGCCTGGCTCCCCGAGCGGGTGCTGTACCGTAGCGAGCGCCGCCGGCGTGCCCGCGCGGAGCGCCATCTCGGCGGCGAGGCGGCAATCGGCTTCGGGGTGCTCTGCATGGCGGCCGCGCTCATCGGGCGCGATACCTGGCGGTTCGGCACCGTATCGGTGATCGCCGGAGCGGTTCTCCTGCTGATCGGTGCTTGGCTCAACCGCCGGTACCTGCGCGAGCGCATCAGCAACCGCGGCGCGCTGCGACGAGGGGCGCCGAAGCCCGACAAACCCGAAGGGAGGACGAGGATTCGGTAGGGCGGTGGGTAGTGGTGAGTAGAGAGTGGTGTGCTGCGCCCCGAGCGGCGTTCGCCATCACACCCCACCCCCACCCCCCCACTCGCCACCCCTTACCTTTAAGTCATGTCCGAACTCCCTCGAATTCGCGCGACGACGATCCTCGCCGTGCGCCGCGGAGGCACCGTGGCGCTGGGCGGCGACGGCCAGGTGACCGTCGGCGAGACCGTCATGAAAGCCAAGGCCAACAAGGTGCGCGCCCTCGGCGACGGCAAGCTGCTCGCGGGCTTCGCAGGCTCGGCGGCGGACGCGCTCACCCTGTTCGAGAAGTTCGAGGAGAAGCTGCAGCGCTATCCCGGCAACTTTCCGCGCGCGGCGGTGGAGCTCGCCAAGGATTGGCGGAGCGACCGCGTCTTGCGGCGCCTCGAGGCGCTGCTCGCGGTCGCCAACGCAGCGCACGGGTTCATCATCTCCGGCACGGGGGAGCTGATCGAGCCGGACGACGGTATCCTCGCCATCGGATCGGGTGGCGCGTATGCGCTCGCCGCCGCGCGTGCGCTCGCCGTCAACACTCAGCTTGGCGCGGCCGACATCGTGCGCCAGTCGCTCACGATCGCGGGCGAGATCTGCGTGTACACCAACACCAACATCACCGTGCTCGAGGCAAGCTGACATGGCCTCTCCCCGCACGCAGCAGGCGCTCGCGCGACTCGCGGACCTGACACCGCGTCAAATCGTCGCGGAGCTCGACCGCTACATCGTCGGCCAGGCCGACGCGAAGAAGGCCGTCGCCATCGCGCTGCGCAATCGCTGGCGTCGCCAGCAGGCGCCCGAGTCCATCCGCGACGAGATCTCGCCGAACAACATCATCCTCATCGGCCCGACCGGGGTGGGGAAGACCGAGATCGCCCGGCGGCTCGCCAAGCTCGCCGGCGCGCCGTTCATCAAGGTCGAGGCGTCCAAGTTCACCGAAGTCGGCTACGTCGGCCGCGACGTCGAGGGGATGATCCGCGATCTCGTCGACAGCGCGATCGACATGGTGCGGACCGAGCGCGAGGGGGAGGTCGAGGACCTCGCCAACGAGAAGGTCGACGAGCGGCTGCTCGATCTGCTTCTCCCTCCGCCGACCGACGGCAAGACCGCCACGCCCAACGGCGCGAAGCCCGAGCCCGTCCCCGAGCCGACGCTCGTCTCGGCCGGCGATGCCGGAGGCGTCTTCGTCGTGTCCGCCACGGGTGACGTCAAGCAGGAGCGCAGCGGCGACGCCGCACAGGACCGTTACAAGCGCACGCGTGAGAAGCTCAAGCAGCTCCTGCTCGACGGCCAGCTCGACGGCCGCGAGGTCGAGATCGAGGTGCCGCAGCAGGGCCCGATGTTCGACATGTTTGCCTCGCAGGGCGCGCCGGAGGGCATGGAGAATTTCACGGAGATGCTCCGTGACATGATGCCCAAGAAGACGAAGAAGCGCACGGTCAAGGTGAGCGAGGCGCGTCGCATCCTCATCGAGCAGGAGTTCCAGAAGCTCGTCGACATGGAGGACGTCACCGCCGACGCGCTCGAGCGCGTCGAGACGCTCGGCATCGTCTTCCTCGACGAGATCGACAAGATCGCCGGCGAGAAGAGTCAGATGGGCGGACCCGATGTGTCGCGCGAGGGGGTGCAGCGCGATCTGCTGCCGATCGTCGAGGGGTCGAACGTGCAGACGAAGTACGGGATGGTGAAGACCGATCACATCTTATTCGTGGCCGCCGGCGCCTTTCATGTAAGTAAGCCTTCGGATCTGATTCCCGAGTTACAAGGCCGCTTCCCGATCCGCGTCGAGCTCAAGCCCCTCACCGAAGCGGACTTCGTCCGCATCATGACGGAGCCGGAGAACGCGCTCACCAAGCAGTACGCGGCCCTCGTCACCGCTGACGGCGCGCACCTCGAGTTCACCGAGGACGGCATCGCCGAGATCGCGCGCATCGCCGCGACGGTCAACTCGCGCATGGAGAACATCGGCGCTCGCCGGCTGCATACGGTCATGACGACGCAGCTCGAGGAGACGCTGTTCGAGCTCCCCGACGGCGGCAGCAAGCGGATCGTCGTGAACGCCGAGGCGGTGCGCGAGAAGCTCAAGGCGATCGTCGAGGACGAGGATCTGAGGAGGTACATTCTCTAGTGAGTTGGTTGGTTGGATCGAGGGTTGATGAGAATCGGCCTCGGGAAGCTCCTGCCTCCCGAGGCCGTTCAACTCACGATCCCACCTTCCAACCAACCAGCTCACCGTCGTTCTCGCCATCTCACCGTCCACCCAACTAGCTCACACCAGCCAGCTCCTCCACCACCCTCGCCCCGCGTTCCGGCCGCCGCTGCTCCAGCATTCCCTGCTTGAGCTGGAAGCGCCCCACCAGCGCCTCGAGTCGCTCCGCCTGCGCCGCGAGCTCCTGCGCCGTCGCCGCGAACTCCTCGGCGGTCGCCGCGTTGCGGCGCGTCGCGTCGTTGGCGCGCGTCATCGCCTCCTCGACCTCGGTCAGTCCACTCGCCTGCACCGACGACGCCCCTGCCAGCTCCTGCACCAGCGTGGCCGTCCCGGCGATGCTCGGCGCGAGCGCCCGCAGGATCTCGCGCGACTGCTCGATCTTCTGCTCGCTGTCCACGCTCAATCGGCTGATCTCCTGCGCCGTCGTGGCGCACTGCGTCGCGAGCTTGCGCACTTCCTCGGCGACCACGTGGAAGCCGCGACCGTGCTCGCCCGCGCGCGCCGCCTCGATCGCCGCGTTCAGGGAGAGCAGGTTGGTCTGCCGCGCAATGCTCTCGATCATCGATGTGCGCGCGAGGATCTCACGCGTCGACTCGATCGCTTCCTGCACGACGCGCGCACCCTCGCGCGTGCGCTCGGCGCCCTCGAGCGCCTGACGCTCCACCACCTGCGCGCGGCCGGCGTAGTCGCGCACCGCGCCGCTCATCTCGACGATTCGCTCCACGGTGTCGCGGATCCCGTTCGCGCCTTCGCCGGAGCTCGTCGCCAGCTCATGCGCCGCGCCCTGCATCTGGCTCGCCGCGGACGCGATGCTCACCGACGCCTCGCGCAGCTCGGCGATGATCGCCCGGAGCCGCTCGACCATCGCAGCGAACGCGTGACCGAACGCATCGTCGTCCGAGCGCGGACGCACCTGTACGGTGAGGTCGCCGTGCGCCAGCTGCTCCGCCGTCGTCGACATCTCCGACAGGTAGCTCACCATCCCTGCGAGCGCGGTGCCGAACCGGTCCTGCTCCGAGCGCCGGCTCACGCTGCGCGACAGGTCGCCACGCGCGACCGCCTGCGCCACTCCCGCCATCTCGTTCAGGTACGCCACCATCGAGGACATCGAGCGCATCGCGCGGCCGACCTCGTCGTCCCCACCCGACGGGATCGAGACGGCGAGGTCCCCCTGCGCGACGCGCCCGGCCACCCTCGCCATCTCCTCGAGTGGCTCGGTCACCGCCTGCGTCGTCGCCACCGACAGCGCGCCCAGCGCCAGCACCGCGAGCAGGGCGATGAACGCCACTCCGAACGTGGCGCTCAATTGCAGGACCCGAGCGGTGCGGAACGCATCCTCGATCGCGGCCTCCTGCAGCACGATGTCGTCCTCGATCGCGCGCCGCAGCGCGGCATAGTCGCCGCTGGCGCGGGCCATCCCGGCCTGAAGACTGTCGGCGTTCGCACCGGCGGCGAGCGCCTTGCTGAGCGGCCGCACCGTGGCGTAGAAATCCCGGAAGCGCTGCGCCAGCGCCTCGGCGTGCCCCCGCTCGGTCGCATGCGCTCGGGCTTCGGCGGCGGCGGCGAGGAACGCGGTGCTCAGCGAGTCCATCTCCCCCAGCCGGTCGGCGTCCTGGGTGGCTGCGGCGCCCTGGATCGCGTTCTGGAGATCGTTGAGCGTCTCCCGCATGTCCTGGCCCGCGCGCAGCGCCGGGTAGTAGTCGCGCTGGATTCTCGTCAGGCTCCGCGGATCCAGCACTCCCAGGGAGACGCTGACGAGAAAGATCGCCGCGAGCGCCACTGCGGCACCGATCGGGAGGAGACGCATGCGCGCGCGCAGGGGCCGCCCCGCGAGTCGGTGCGACCATGCGCGAACCATCGGGGCGAGCATCTGCATCAAGGACCTGTGCTTGCTTGAACGGGCTGACGCGGCGAACGCGGCCGGAAAGGCCGCCGATGTTGTGTGACGCTTCATGGAAGGGCCAGTAACACTGCGGAGTCCCCGCGCGGCCGCTCTGAGGGAACTCCGTGCACGCCCCTCGCTTGCTCGCCGCTTTCGCCGCCCGTTAGCTTTGCCGGCTTCCGCCTCGACCACCCCGCTTCCTTCGAAATGACCGACGCTACCCATCGCGATTTCCTCGCGATCCCGGATTTCTCCCGGGAGGAACTACTCGCCCTCTTCGATCTGGCCGAGCGGATGCGGCGCGGCGAGTATCAGCAGAAGCCCCTCGCCGGCAAGACCCTGGCGATGATCTTCATGAAGGCGTCCACCCGCACCCGCGTCTCCTTCGAGGTCGGGACCTACCAGCTCGGCGGGCATGCCCTCTTCCTGTCCCCGCGCGACGTGCAGCTCGGCCGCGGTGAGCCCATCGCCGACACAGCGCGGGTCCTCTCGCGCTACGTCGACGGGATCATGATCCGCACCTTCGCCCATCAGGACGTCGAAGAGCTCGCGCGCTACGCCGACGTTCCCGTCATCAACGGGCTGACCGACCTGCTGCACCCCTGCCAGATCCTCGCCGACATCCTGACCATCCGGCAGCACCTCGGCGGCTACGAGGGGAAGAAGGTTGCGTGGATAGGCGACGGGAACAACATGGCGAACTCCTGGATCAACGCCGCCTACCGGTTCGGCTTCGAGCTGGCCATCGCCTGTCCGCAGGGCTACGAGCCGGCCGACCACCTGCTCGCCCGGGCGCAGAAGGAGACGAAGATCACCATGACCCGGGATCCGAAGGAGGCGATCGAGGGCGCCGACGTCGTCAACACCGACGTCTGGGCGAGCATGGGTCAGGAGGGAGAGCAGAAGAAGCGCGAGCGCGACTTCGCCGGCTACACCGTGGACCGTGGCATGATGTCTCGTGCGGCGAAGAACGCGATCTTTCTCCACTGCCTTCCGGCACACCGAGGCGAGGAAGTCACGGCCGACGTCATCGACGGTCCGCAGAGTCGGGTGTGGGACGAAGCCGAGAACCGGCTCCACATCCAGAAGGCCATCATGGCCGTGCTGATGGGAGGAGAGAAGCTCACATGACGTATCCCGCCGAAGGCACCGTCGCCCCCGATTTCACTCTCGATACCGACGCCGGCACGCCGCTCTCCCTGAGCGCGCTCCGCGGCCGGCCCGTCGTGCTGTTCTTCTACCCGAAGGACGACACCCCCGGCTGCACGATCGAGTCGTGCGAGTTCCGCGACCTCATGCCGCGCTTCCAGGGCGTGAAGGCCGAGGTGCTCGGCATCAGCCCGGACGACGTGAAGTCGCACGTCAAGTTCAGGAAGAAGTTCGACCTGCCCTATCCACTGCTCGCCGACGTCGAGCACAAGGTGGCCGACGCGTATGGCGTGTGGCAGGAGAAGTCGATGTTCGCGCACAAATACTGGGGCAACGCGCGCACGACGTTCGTGATCGATCGCGACGGCCGGATCGCGAAGGTGTTCGAAAAGGTGAAGCCCGAGGGGCACGCGGCCGAGGTGGCGGAGGCGGTGGCTGGCCTCTGACGTCCTAGCTCGTCGGTTCCTTGTCGGCGTTGCGGCAGACGTCCAGCTTCGCCTTCGAGTCGGCGCCCGACACGAACTCGCCCGGTCCTCGCTTCGGTCGGACGATCGAGATGTCCAGCGAGTCCGTTTCGCCGTCCCCTACGCGCACCCGGCGCGTCGTGAGCTGGTGGTCGGTCGGACACACATACAGTAGCAGGCTGTCCGCGCGCGCCGGCAGGTGGTCGAGGATGAACCGGCCAGAGTCTCGCGGAAAGAAGGTACCGACGCCCGCCACGCCCATGAGGAATGACACCACGGGTTCTCGTGTCTCCTGGTCGAACACGCGTCCCACGATGGTTCCGGTCGGCGCGTTGCAGCGCTTCGGATCGAGATCGTCGGGGCGAATCTCGACGACGCCAGGTGATGGGGAGGGATACGCCCGGAGCGCGCGCTCGTTCAGCGTGCGGAACATCGACGGGGTGGCCACCCGCGACTCCGCCAGATCGACGACGGCGCGCCCGTACGGCTCGATCAGCCAGATGCGGAGCCGCTCGCAGTGAATCGCTCGCGCGATCACGCGCTGCTCGTGTGGATCGCTCGCCGCGGCGAACCGCTGCCATAGGCGGTACAGCGAGTCGGTGTCGATGTGCGCATCGACCTCGGCGGCCGCGTACCGCGTGGGGCAGCTCGCATCCCTCAGCAACCAGTTGATCCCACCGAACAAGGCGGCACCAGCTCCGATGCCAACGAGCGCGAGGACGACGCCGATGTGGCGAAACCGGGTGAACGCCAGTACCACCGCCGGCACCAACGTCAGCACGAAGCCGGCTAGTCCGCCAACCAGTACGCCCATCAGCGTATCGTCGACTGATGGGCACGTTGCGCCGGACGCTGATTGCGGCGCCACGCCCATCGAGGCCGGCCCCACGGCGAGCGCCAGAAGCGCCAGCAGAGCCACCACGATGACGCCGAGCCAGCGGCGGAGCAGGAGTCGCATTCGGCGGAGGTGGCGGAGACGCAGTCGGTGGTGGTGGAGATCCTCATGCAGGACTGTCGCTGTCGAGTCCGGTCACGGTTGACGTGGGGAACCGTCCGGGCACACACCCTGCTTTGGATCAGGCCTGCACGTCAGTCCTCTCCAGCCAAGACGCCCATGTCCGACACCAAAGGCCATCCCGGGACGACCAAGAAGCTCGATGAGCTCTACGACCTGATCGAGGGCATCGAGATCGCCATGTTCACCACTCGGCGCGCCGATGGTCATCTCGTCTCGCGGCCGATGGCGACCCAGGAGCGCGTCACCGGCACCGATCTCTGGTTCGTCACCGACATCTCGTCGAACAAGCTCGACGAGCTGCAGACCGACCCGCACGTCAACCTCGCCTACTACAACAACAAGTCGCGTGAGTGGGTCTCCGTCGCCGGCACGGCGACGATTACCCAGGACCGCAACCTGATCAAGGAGCTCTACAAGCCGGACTGGAAGGCGTGGTTCGGCGACGAAGGCGGAGATCGCGACGGCGGGCCGGGCGACCCGCGCCTCGCGCTCATCCTCGTCGAGGCACACTCCGTGGAGTACCTCGTGACCACCAAGCCGCGTCCCGTCGTGCTGTTCGAGGTCGCGAAGGGAATCATCACGGGCTCGACGCCCGACGTCGGAGAGCAACGCTCCCTCAACGAGCGCGAGCTCCGCACACAGGCGGCGCGCGAGGCGCGCTAGCCCGCGCGCTCCCGCTTGTGCCCGGTGGGGCGCACCGACGATGTTGTCGTGTGCGCCCCATCGTCGCGTTTCAAGGTGAGAGCGGTGCCTTCAGCGAGAAGGCCATCGAGTATCTCGTCGAAGGTCCCGTCAAATTGCTCTCCTGCAACACCTTCGACGCCACGACCGGCGCGGTGGTGCAGGGGATCGCCCACCTCGCCGTGATCCCGGTCGAGAACCTCATCGCCGGCCCGGTGCACGCCGCGCTCGACGCGCTCGCCGCGGCGCCGGAGCTCGAGCAGATCGGCGAGCACCTGCTTCCCGTCCGCCACGCCCTCCTGGGTCTCCCCGACGCGACGGTCGGCGACATCCGCGAAGCGCTCAGCCATGAGATGGCGCTCAAGCAATGCCGGCGCTTCTTCGCGGAGCATCCGGAGATCAAGGCGGTCGAGGCGCACGACACGGCCGGCGCGGCGCGCCTGGTCGGCATCCGGCGCGATCCCACCGTCGCCGCCATCGCCGGCGCGTGGGCCGCCGAGCGCTACGGCCTCGCGGTGATCCTCGACGGGCTCCAGGACCACGAGGACAACTTCACGCGCTTCGTGCTCGTGCGGCGGAAGCGCATGGGCGGACGGCTCGACCTCGGCGGATCGGCGTCCGGCGCGACGCGCTAGCGCCTACGCCCGCAGCGCGCTCGCGACGACGACTGTCACGTTGTCTCGGCCGCCGGCCGCGAGAGCCAGGTCCACGAGCTCGCGACACCCCGCTTCGGCGTTCGTGGCTCGACCCAGCACCGAGGCGATCTGCTGCTCGGTCACGTGCTTCGTCAGGCCGTCGGTGCACACCAGGATCGAGTCGCCCTGCTCGAGCGCCAGGTGGCTCACCGCCGGGGTCATGTCCTGTGCGCCCACGGCACTCGAGAGCACGTTGTTGAATCCGCCCTGCTCGACCTGCTGTTCCGTCATCTTGTACTCGTCGATCAGGAACGCGCCCATCGTCTGATCGCGGGTGAGCCGCTGCAGCCGGCCGTCGCGCAGATGGTACGCGCGGCTGTCGCCCACGTGCACGACGAACGCCTGCGGCCACACCACCAGCACGATCGTCAGCGTCGTCGCCGGGCCACCCTTCGGCAGTCCGAACGTCGCGAGCAGCTTCTCGTGGGCGCGGCGTACCGCGTGATCGAGCGGATCGCGGAACGCCTGCTCCTGTCCGGGCGCGACCGCGTGGTAGCTCCCCACCGTTTCGAACATGTACTCGACGATCGTGCGGATCGTGATGCCGCTCGCAAGCCGTCCGCCGTCCTGGCCGCCGACGCCGTCTGCCACCGCGTAGAGGTACGCTTTCGGTCCGCACAACGGCTCCAGCACCGCCCGGTCCTCGAGGTTGGTCTGTCGCACCTCGAGGGAGCGCTGAAGGGAGGCGATGACGAAGTGATCCTCGTTCCCCTCGCGCACCATCCCGACGTGCGACAACCCGAAGCTCTCGAGTCGGCGTCGCTGGTCGTCGCTCGTCGCTCCGAGCGCGAAGGCGCCCGAGGTGAAGACGGCGGGGCGGCGAGCGCGATCATCCGCTACTGGAGTCGGAGGCACAGCGGAAACCGCTTCCTGCTCTCCGGTGGCCTTCTTCCACATGTCCGCGAGCTTGCCCATGCGTCCTCCCCGAGCCGTGCGGTACGCCGAATGACGTCGATCCCTCGAGGCGAAGCTACAGCGCGCGAGCGCCGGCCGATATGGCCGGCGCTCGCGCGCTTCGCGCAACACTCGTGTTCGTCAGGTCGGGCAAGTGCTCGAGGGCGGCTTGCTATCGCCGGCCGAAGCGCCACCGCGCGCCGGAATCACCGCTTCATTGATCGCGTCCCCGGCTCTCCTGCGCTGCACGACCCCGGCGAGCACGCCCAGGCCCCCGGCCGTCGACACAGCCCCCGCGACCGCCCACGCCGCGGCACCGATGCAGAAAGGACACATGCCTCGCGCCTCAGGCGTCGTACCGATCGTGGAGCCGCGCCCAGGGCATCACGTCACGGCCGTCCTGTCGCCCGAGCGGGGTGAAGTCGAGAAAGCCGAAGATGTTGCTCTCCGGCTCCGTTCCGCGCGCGTACGCGGAGTAGGTGTGGTACACGTCGTCGTCGTCGCGTAGGAACACGCTCACACCGGGCAGATCCCCGGTGTACGACGCCATCATCCCGCCCACGTCCGAGACGTCGCGGAAGTTGTATCGCATGGCGCCGCGGCTCGGGTCGAGTGTCACCTCGAAGTCGTAGTTGAAGTCGGTCCCGGCCGAGGAGACGATCGGGATGCTCCAGCCCATGCGCGCGCGGAATGCCTCCAGCTTCCTGATCGGGGCACGCGACACGAAGGCAAGCGTCGTGTTCGCCGCGTTGAGGTGCGCGAGGTTGCCCACCGTGTCCACGAGCATCGAGCACCCCGGGCACCCCTCGTCGACACGGTCGATCCACATGAAGTGGTGGATGACGAGCTGCCGCCGCCCCTCGAACAGATCGACGAGCCGCTTCTCCCCGGTCGACGTCTGGAACCGATAGTCCGTCTCCACCTTCACCATCGGAAGGCGCCGGCGCTCGGCACTCAACGCATCGCGCAAACGGGTGGCTTCCTTCTCCTTGCGCAGGAGCTCGAGCCGAGCGGCGAGCCACTCTTCACGAGTGGCGACGGAGGGGAGCTCGACGGCGATCGACGTCATGGTTGGTTCCTCGGTGAGCGGTTCGTGAAGGATGGCGGATGCGTGCGCGTGCGGACTGCGTTGCCGCGCGGGTCAGGCGTCGTAGCGATCGTGATGGCGCAGGGGGATACCGAGATTCGGCATGCCGTCCCATCCCTCGCCGCGCCCGAACGGCGTGATGTCGAGCCACGCGTAGGTCGCGAGCATCGGCTCTGGTCCGCGCGCATAGGTCGAGTACGTGTGCAGCACGCGATCGCCGTCGCGAAGGAACACGCTCACGCCGTGAAGCTCACCGGCGAAGTGCGGCGGTAGCCCGCTCGCCTCGAGTGCCGGGCCGGTGCGGTAGTTGTACTCCAGCGGCGCGACCGACTCGTCGAGCGTCACGTGGAAGTCGTAGTTGAAGTCCGAGCCCCACGATGAGTGCCAGGGCACCAACCAGCCCATTCGCCGCTTGAACGGCTCGATCTCGGCGAGCGGTGCGCGCGAGACGAAGACGAGCGTCGTGTCGCGAGCGTTGAGGTGCGCCAGATGCGGAACGTTGTCCGCGAGGTGTGAGCAGCCGGAGCATCCTTCGCCCGTCTCCCGGTGGAACATGAAGTGGTAGACGATCAGCTGGCGTCGCCCCTCGAACAGGTCGATCAGCCGCGCCGGGCCCGTCGCCGTCTCGAACGCGTAATCCTTCCGGACGAGCACGGCGGGTAACGCGCGGCGCTCCTCGTTCAGGACGTCGCGCGCCCGCGTCAGCTCCTTCTCGCGCGCGAGCAATCGCAGACGTTCGGTGCGCCATTCATCGGGGGATACCACCCGCGGGAGCGGAAGCATCGGGAATACACGGTGGGCGAGCGGCTCGGCGGTGGTGGTCATCGGCGCGGCGGGCGAAGGTGAAGGATGGGACGGTGCTCGAGCGCCGTCCGGAACGAGCGACGGTACAAACCGATTGGTATGTAAGATCGACTACTGCGCTCGTCAAGAGTGAATATTGACGCATCGTGTGACATCTGTTACATACCAGTTGGTACGCCGCCCCGACATCGACCATGACTTCTCGCGCTCACCACTCTTCCGCCACGTCGCGTCCGCGCACCGGTCGCGTTCGCGCCCCCGAGGCAACACGGGAGCGGCTCGTCGCGGCCGCGTTCGAGGAGATCCACCGCCACGGCTACCAGGGCGCGGGGCTCGATACCATCCTCGCGACCGCGGGCGTCACCAAGGGCGCGCTGTACCACCACTTCGCCGACAAGGCGGAGCTTGCGCACGCCGTGATCGACGAGGTGATCCGCGGCCTCACCCTGCAGCGCTGGACCGGCCCGCTCGCCAGCTACGAGGGCGATCCCATCTCGGGGATCCAGCTCGTGCTCGATATCGTGGCCACGGAGTTCTGCGACGAGCAGCTCGTCGACAAGGTCGAGCTGGGATGTCCGCTCAACAATCTCGCGCAGGAGATGTCGCCGCTCGACGAGCGGCTCCGTCGCCGGGTCGCGGTCGTGTTCGAGACCTGGATCGAATCGTTCGCCCAGGCGCTAGAGCGCGGACGTGTCGACGGCACCGTGCGCCGCGACGTCGATGCGCGCAAAGTGGCGACGTTCGTCGTGTCCGCGGTGGAAGGCAGCTTTGGTCTCGCCAAGAATGCGAAGAGCGCTCCGCTGCTGCGCGAGAACTTCGAGGTGCTGAAGGAGTTTCTCGAGACGTTGCGCGGGACCGCACCGCGAAAGCGACGGACAGCCAAAGGGTGATTGGCTGGAATCGGCCATCGGTGCTTCGGCTCCTCGGTCTCTCGGTAGACGGCCGGCCTTGGGACGCAGGAGCTGCCCGAGGCCGGCCGTCTGACTGAAGGGCTGAAGCACCGACGAGCCGTTCACGGCTCCTATGGCACCAACCCCGCCGCGCGCCCAGGCGGGGAATCCCAGTCCACCTGTGGCGACGGATAGAAGTTGATTCCGAGCAGCCGCCAGCGTTGCGCGTGTCCGGCGATCCGCTGGCGGAATCCCTCCCACTGCCGATTCGCCACCGACGACCATCCCAGCTCGGCCAGCGCCGGCAGTCTCGGCACCGTCAGGTAGAACGCCGAGCCGATGTTGTGGATGGTCTCGCTCCACAGCGGCGCTTCCACGCCGAGGATCTGCTGCTCGGAGACTCCCTTGAGGTAGGTCTGCGGCTCCCAATCGTACGCCGTGCGCAGCTCGATGATCGCCGCCCAGGTGAGACCGAGCTCCGTGTTCGGCGTGTACTTCATGTCGAGGTAGGTCTTGGTCGCCGGCGAGAGCACCAGCTTGGCGCCCTGCGTCACGGCGGGCGGCACGCTGTCGCTCTTCCACTGCTGCGCGATGCTCGTCGTGCGCAGCCGCGCCTTTCCGATCTCCTCCCACCCGACCATCGTCTTGCCGTGCTTGTAGACGATGTCCTGCACGCGCTCGACGAACTTGATGTACTGCGGGTCCTTGAGCACGTGCAC